>Ga0172382_10000837_pt1 | contig 57180 bp, 56 predicted proteins | sample Leawel138RmetaG_FD_122245 | JGI IMG/M metagenome (GOLD analysis project Ga0172382, IMG submission 122245) | Leachate microbial communities from a municipal landfill in Southern Ontario, Canada - Leachate well 138R metaG | ecosystem: Engineered > Solid waste > Landfill > Unclassified | place...
ACTTCAATGGTTTCCATTTGTTGAATCGGGAAATACATTACGACGGCTTTTTTTATCCATTCGTTGACCTGCCAACCCCCGGCTTTTGGTTCGGCTACCCTCAATTTGCCTTCGTCCAGTGAATTTATAACTTCTCTGATCGCTCTTTGGGTTCCTTCTTCTTTCAAGAGTTCCTTGTTGTCCCAAGCCTGTTCTATAATCTGTTTAAGGTTTACCATATCCTTTAGTGTTGGTACAAATCTACATTTTTAAATTAAAAGTGCGAAGTCCACCGTTCAAAATTCGTCCAAGCGTATGTTTTCATCCGCAGCGGTACAAAAATTAACCAATTCCGTCACGCTGAACTTTCCGAAGCGTCAAATTAACTAACTTTGCCCCATGCCCAGAATCCTCGCCATTGACTATGGAATGAAACGTACCGGAATTGCTGTTACCGACGAACTGCAAATCATTGCCACTTCGCTTGACACAGTGGAAACGCCGAAATTATTTGAATTTCTCGGTAAATATCTTTCTGAAAATAACGTTCAGGAAATCGTGGTTGGACTTCCCATGCGGATGCACGGTGAAGTGGGACAACTGGAAACGGAAATTCAAAAATTTATTTCAAAATTCAAAGAAAAACACCCGACTATTCCGGTTTTTAGGCAAGATGAAAGTTTCACATCCAAGATGGCTTCCCAAGTGATTTTTGAGTCGGGTGCGAAAAAGAAAAAACGCCGGGATAAATCTTTAATCGATAAAGTCAGCGCAACGATTATTTTACAATCTTATATGGAATCGACAGGTAGCAGATTTTAGCATTTATTGATTTCACATGAGGTGAACCTATCTATTATAATTTTATAATTTTCGTTTCCACCTTTACCCCTTCCACCACATTTTATCTTTTTTTACTTTCTACATAGTTTTATCTTTGCATCAAATTTCCAGAAAATGATTTTACCAATCCGGGCATACGGCGACCCTGTTTTGCGACAGAAAGCATCCGATATTGACAAGGATTATAAAAACCTGCCTCAATTGATTGAAAACATGTTCGAAACCATGGCCGATGCCTATGGCGTTGGGCTGGCCGCTCCCCAAATCGGCTTGCCCATCCGGTTATTTATCATCGATTTGACGCCATTTGTCGAGGACGAAGATTATGAAGAAATCGGTGAAGAATTGAAAACCTTCCGAAAAGTATTCATCAACGCGAGAATCCTTGAGAAAAAAGGGGAAGAATGGAAGTTCAACGAAGGCTGCCTGAGCATTCCCGGCATCCGCGAAGACGTTTCCAGACCGGAATCCATCGTGATTGAATATTTCGATGAAAATTGGAAGTTGCACAAAGAAGAATTTTCCGATATTCGTGCCCGCGTTATTCAACATGAGTACGACCATATTGAGGGCATCATGTTTACCGATTATTTATCGTCCTTCAAAAAGAAATTAGTTCAGAACAAATTAAAAAATATCAGCAAAGGAAAAGTAAAAGCGGATTACCAAATGCAGTTTCCCGCTTAGGAATTTAGATTTTAAAAATAGAATATGGATTTAAGTAAGATTATTTCAATTTCGGGCAAACCGGGATTATACAAATTGATTTCCCAAGCCAAGAGCGGATTCATTGTAGAAGATTTGGACAAAGGAAAAAAGACTTCAATTTCGGCAAACAACAACGTAAGTTTATTGGAAAATGTCGCCATTTATGGTGTTTCTGAGGAATATCCTTTGAAAGAGGTTTTTACCAAAATTTATAACAAAGAAAAGGGCGGACCGGCTATCAGCCACAAAGAATCGGGTGCCAACCTGCGGAAATACATGGAAGAAATTTTGCCGGAATACGATGAATCCCGTGTTTATGATTCGGATTTGAAAAAGTTATTTCAATGGTACAACATTCTTCAATCCAAAGATTTGGTAACGCCGGAGCCGGAAACAGAAGAACCAAAAGAAGAAGTTGCAGCAGAGGAAACTTCGGAAGAAAAGCCAAAAGCCAAAAAAGCGAAGGCGAAGAAGGAAGACTAATGTTTATTTTAATTATAAATGTTAAATTTTGAATGTGGCTAAAAATCATCTAAAATTTTTAATTTAAAATATAAAATAAATTTTTGAACTCACGCGACGAACAACTCAAAGCTTTTAACTGCTTGCTTGACATCATGGATGACTTGCGTGAGAAATGTCCCTGGGACAAAAAACAAACCATGGAATCGCTTCGTTATCTGACGATTGAAGAAATGTATGAACTTTCTGATGCGATTCTGGAAAACGATAAAACGGAAATCAGAAAGGAATTGGGCGACCTTTTCCTTCACCTGATTTTTTATTCGAAAATCGCTTCCGAAACCAATGATTTTGATGTAGCCGAGGTTCTGAACGGCATCAGCGAAAAACTGATTTATCGGCATCCACATATTTACGGCGACGTCAAAGTGGCCGACGAAGAAGAGGTCAAACAAAATTGGGAAAAACTCAAACTCAAAGAAGGAAAAAAATCAGTTTTGGAAGGCGTCCCCAAATCGCTTCCCGCTATGGTAAAGGCATTTCGAATTCAGGAGAAAGTCAAAGGCGTAGGATTTGAATTTGAAAATTCAGACGATACTTGGGCAAAAGTCAAAGAAGAAATTTCGGAATTTGAAAAGGAAACCGAGCCTTCCAAACGTGAACAAGAATTCGGCGATGTTTTGTTTTCACTGATCAATTATGCGCGTTTCACCGGCATCAATCCTGAAGATGCTTTGGAAAGAACCAATAAAAAATTCATTTCCCGGTTTCAGAAAATTGAAGAATTGGCCAAAACCCAAGGAAAAAACATTGCTGAACTTTCCTTGAAAGAACAAGATGAACTTTGGGAAAAGGCGAAGTTGATGTAGACTAATCTGATGTATCCACTCCATCAAAAATAACATTCATTTGCTTTTCTTCATAATCATTCACCAACTTTATAAACTCTTTTTCCGACAGAATTTCACCCTTTCCCGGTTTATTTATTTTTATTTTATCAGAAGCTTCAATTTTTATTGCGAGAAACCTGCTTTTGTCATTATTGGCTCTCGTGTTTGTTATTTCAACTTCCAAAATTAATCCCGGCAGCCCCCAATATTTGAAAGGCCCGTCTTTAAAAGGAATTTTTACAGCATACCAAGCTTCGATGGTTCTTGTGCTATCGATAACTGAAACAGCCTTCCGTACTTCATAATCTAAAATGATTTTTGTTTCATTCGTTAAATTCCATTTATAATCTCGCAAAGAGTCCCTTACTATAAACTTTTTATTCAAAAAACTCTTTTCTTCAAGGATGGTGTGACTGGTGAAATCTTTATAAATATTTTTCCCGCCCGGCTCCACTATGATTCTAATAGAACCTGGTTCCGCCGGCTGTTCATTGTTGATTTTTTCTATCGGACGAAAGGAAGATTCCATTTTATTCAAAAACAATTCATAATAAAACTTATGATCGCTGGTAGCGGAAATCGCATCAGCCAAATTAGTGTCCTTGACACTTATGCCATTGATTTTCATGTTGTCTAAGTCAAGTTCGACAGAAACTTCATAGGTAATATTCAAAAGTTCCTGAGATTTTAAAATGGAAGTTGGAAATCCTATAATTCCTATCAGAAAAATAAATTTCAGTAATTTCATCAGTTTGAAAATTAAAATTTTATCTAAAATTACCCAAATAATATTTAATACATAGCATAATTCAGTTCTGAATTGATTTCCCGTTTTCAAAAAATCGAAGAATTAGCTAAAGCACAAGGCAAAAACATTGCTGATCTTTCTTTGAAAGATCAGGACGAACTTTGGGAGAAGGCGAAATTAATTTGAGCATTTTTCATCCAACTTCGTGCAAGTTTGGCTTAGTTTCTCATTTTAATCCAAAATCAACTAAATTTGCACCAAAACTCATTGTTATGGAAAACATTATCATCATCCCAAAAAATGAAAAACAATCTAATGTGATAAAAGCATTTTTGGCAGAAATGAAAATCCGCTTCAAAACTGTAAAAGACGATTCTATAATGACGGAGGAAGATTTTTATTCAAAAATTGACCGATCCATTCAACAAGCTAAAGATGGAAAAACACACGGTCTTACACCTGAATTGAAAAAAGAGCTTTTCAAAAACATCTTATGAAATATAAGGTAATATTAACGGAGGAGGCAAAAACAGACATTACCAAAATTGATAAATCCGGCGATAAAAATTCATTAAAAAAACTTCTTATACTACTAGAAGAACTGGAAACCCACCCCACTTCCGGAACGGGAAAACCGGAGTTGTTGAAACATTATAAAACACCCACTTGATCCAGAAGAATTTCTATAAAACATCGGCTAGTTTATCGAATTGAGGATGAAGTCGTAACTGTTTTGATACTTTCAGCATGTGGCCATTATGAAGACAAATAAAACATAAACTCCAACCTGTCCGTTTTTTTTAAACCTGTCAGGTTTACGTAACTTTGCGCTTATTTCCAAACCGCTTATGCAATTCAAAATCCATTCGGAATTTCAACCCACCGGCGACCAGCCCCAGGCCATTGAAGCTTTGGTCAGCGGCGTAGAATCCGGCGACAAATACCAGACGCTTCTGGGGGTAACCGGGTCGGGAAAGACTTTTACAGTCGCCAATGTGATACAAGAAACCCAACGGCCTACTTTGGTTTTGGCGCACAACAAAACTTTAGCGGCACAGCTTTATATGGAATTCAAGGAATTCTTTCCTGAAAATGCCGTTGAATACTTCGTTTCTTATTACGACTATTACCAACCGGAAGCTTATATTCCTACTTCGGGATTGTACATTGAAAAAGATTTATCCATCAATGAAGAAATTGAAAAACTCCGTCTGAGTACTTCTTCTTCCTTGCTTTCAGGGCGACGTGATGTCCTCGTTGTCGCTTCGGTTTCCTGTTTGTACGGAATCGGGAATCCGACTGAATTTCATAAAAACATCATTGAAATCAAAACGGGACAAACCATTGCCCGAACCAAATTATTGCAAAAATTCGTGGCCTCGCTTTATTCCCGGACAGAGGCCGATTTCCAACGCGGGAATTTCCGCATCAAAGGCGACACGCTGGACGTTTTCCCCGCTTATTCCGACCAAGCGGTGCGGATTCATTTTTTTGGGGATGAAATTGAGGAAATCGAATCTTTCGATCCGCCGAGCGGACGGAAAATTACTTCGCTGGACAAAATCAATATTTATCCGGCAAATTTATTCGTCACTTCCCCCGAAACCTTAAACGGTGCCATCAAAAACATCCAAATCGATTTGGGAAAACAGGTCGGTTATTTCCAAGAAATCGGAAAACATCTGGAAGCCAAACGCCTGCAGGAAAGAACCGAATTCGATGTGGAAATGATGAAAGAACTCGGCTATTGTTCGGGAATCGAGAATTATTCAAGATACCTCGATGGAAGATTGCCCGGAACACGGCCTTTCTGTCTTTTGGATTATTTTCCGGAGGATTACCTGATGGTCGTGGACGAATCCCATGCGACTATTCCGCAGGTGCATGCCATGTATGGCGGTGACCGCAGCCGAAAGGAAAACCTGGTCGAATACGGGTTCCGTCTCCCTGCTGCCATGGACAACCGCCCTTTGAAATTTGAGGAATTCGAGGCCATGCAGAACCAAGTGATTTATGTTTCAGCTACACCGGCAAACTATGAACTGGAAAATTCCGAAGGCGTGGTGGTGGAACAAATCATCCGTCCGACCGGACTTTTGGATCCGATTATTGAAGTTCGTCCTTCGCTTAATCAGATGGATGATTTGATGGAAGAAATCCAGAAACGTGCAGAAATCGATGAGCGGGTTCTGGTTACGACTTTAACCAAAAGAATGGCGGAAGAATTGACGAAGTACTTAACCAAATTCGGCGTTCGGACAAGGTACATCCATTCAGATGTTGATACATTGGAACGCGTACAGATTATGCAGGATCTGAGAATCGGGTTGTTTGATGTTTTGGTCGGCGTGAATTTATTGCGTGAAGGACTGGATTTACCGGAAGTGTCCTTGGTCGCGATTCTGGATGCGGATAAAGAAGGTTTTTTAAGAAACCACCGATCGCTGACCCAAACTTCGGGACGCGCCGCACGGAACGTCAACGGGAGGGTCATCATGTACGCCGATAAAATCACGAACAGTATGCAAATGACTATTGATGAAACCAACCGTCGTCGGGAAATCCAAATCAAATACAATTCGGATAACAACCTGAAACCGCAACCGCTGAACAAAAAAATTAATAAATTGAATTCCGCCGCGGAACAATTCGAATTGAATCCTTACGAAAGAAAACCGCTGGAAATCATGGCTGCGGAAGACCGTGCAGCTTACCAAAAACTCAGCCCGGACGATTTGGACAAAAAATTAGCCGAACTTCAGAAAAAGATGGAAAAAGCCGCCCAAAGTTTGGACTTCATCGAAGCAGCCCGAATCAGAGATATTATCCAAGAGTTAAAAGGATAAATATTTGATAATTTCTTGATTATTTATTTTTTTATAGATGCGTAAAACAAAAGGAATTACACAGTACATTTGCCCTCTGGAATTTATCTGCCAACTTTGAAAAACTATTTGCTATTATTCAGCCTTTTGGTATCGCTGGTTGCCTTTTCTCAAACTCCATTGGAGAAAGGGGATATAATGATATTAGGGGTAAATGCAAGTAACAAAAATAACACATGTAGTAATGTAGGCGCTGACCCTGACTACGATAATATCTATTTGGTGTCATTTGTAAATATCCCAAACGGCACAACTTTTCAAATTACAGATAACAGATATATTTCAGGAAATAGTTTTGGAAATACCGAAGGTTTTATAAGTTTTAGAAGGACTGGGGGAGCTATTTTAGCAGGAACAATATTTAAAATTGATTTTCCAAACGTTATTAGCGTAGGTACCATTTTAAATGGTTGGACTGTTGATTCAAGATCTGGCAGTTTTGCATTAAGTAGTACTTCAGAGCAAATAATTTTATTTCAAAACGCTACTTGGAATAATGCTGCTGGTAATGTATCAGGAACTAATTTGAAGTATTTACTAGCCTATAACACTAAGAGAGATTGGTTAAACACAGTAAATGCAACGAATTCCTTATTACCTTCTTCATTAATTTGTCACCATATTTCTTCACCCTCTGGAACGAGGAATTTTGCATACTATTCAGGTTCAACACTTGAAAATATTTCACATGGAGAATGGTTGGTTAGAATATTAAATAATGTAAATTGGACAAATGCTCCTAGTTGTACTGACTTTAGCAACAATGTACCTACTGGAATTTTCCCCATTCGAACAACCATCCCTACCCAAGAAATCTGTTCCGGAGAACCTTTGAATAATTTAGAAGTTATAAATGAAACCAATGTGGTGCAATACCAATGGTATAGCAATAATCTGCCAATCAATACCGGAGGCACCCTAATTCCCGGTGCAACTACTCATACTTTTACACCTTCAAATACAACCATTGGCACAACCTATTACTACTGTGAGATGACTATTAGTCTGCCTTTAAATACTGGAACGGTAAGTAATAATGAATGTTCGTTTTTTTCGAATGTGTTTCAGGTAACAGTTAACCCAAACCCGGCGACTTCGCCCGTCATTCCTTTATAATTAAACAAATTAAACTAAAAACATAATGAAAAATTCTACTTTAAAATTATTTGCATCAGCGGTCTTTATGATGATGATGTATGTGGTGAATGCGCAATCTCATACTATTTGTACAGGTGAAGTAAGAGAATATGCCGTTGATTTGGCAGATAGTGCTGAAGGAACTCCCGGCTCTACTTACGTTTGGACTATTACTCCAGTAGCTCCTGCTGTATATGGAGGTGCTCAAACCAACGTGACTGCAACGGGAAACCATATTGAAATTGACTGGGACACTTCAACAGTTGGTAGTTATACCCTTAGTGTTGTAGAAACTAGTGCAGACGGCTGTATAACTGACCCACCGGTAACTTTTACTGTAATAATTACTGAAGGTCCGGATGTAACATTAGTTGAAGCTAACGAATCTCCCATTTGTGATTTGGAAGATGCCCTATTTAACATCACGGGTACACCTGGAGCTACTGTAACGTACAGTTTTGATGGAGGCACAACAACTGCTACTGTAGTTTTAGATGGAACAGGTAACGAACAGGTAGATGCATCAGGCGCACCGGTTGTAGGTGGAACAATTACGATTACTATCATTTCAGTTGCAAACGGAACTTGTGTAAACTCTACCAATATCACTGATGACACAGCGACCATCACAGTAAACGCGGCTCCGACTACTTCACCAATTCAGGCGTTGTAATCCGAGTTTATAACACAGACTTGTTCAGAAACCTGCACATACAGGTCATTCAATATATCTTACTCACAACTGTTCTGCTCTTCGGGGTAGCAACAGTTGCGGGTCAGGAAAACTTATGTGTGGGTACGGTCAAGCAATTCGGTGTGGATTTGGACGAAAACAACGGAAACGGAACGCCCGGTTCTGTTTATATCTGGCAATTCACAAGCGGACCTTTTGCAGGAACCATCACGCCGATGACCGCTTCGGGAAACCGGGTTGAGATTGACTTCGGGGCATCGCCCATTGGGAATTACACGCTTCAGGTTACCGAAAATCAAAATGGTTGTCTCAATACCCAGCAAATGGATATCAATCTGCGGAATGAAATCGAATTGAATGAACTGAATGACCTTCTCATCTGTCCCGAAAACGGAAGCGTGACTTTCAACGCGGGATTCGGATATGATTCTTATGCCTGGTACGATGCGGACGGTGAGCTTCTTACCAACACCCGTTTGCTAACGGTAAATGAACCCGGAATTTATATTCTGGAAGTTACCCAAAACGGATGTTCCGCCACGCAAACGGTCGAAGCCATCCCGATGGATTTCCCGGTTTTTGTGGTCAATACCGATGTTTACAATACGATTGTCATCGAACACATAGGCGGGAACATTGAAAACCTGGAATACCAGTTGGAAACTTTAGACGGAGATGTCATCAAACCCTGGCAAGTCGGAAACATATTTTACGGCGTGAATGAAGGATTTTACATCGTTAGAATCCGTTCCTGGGACGCGACTTGTTCCACTTATATCACTGCTTCCACGGTGAGCATTCCGAATGCCATAACACCCAACGGTGACGGATACAATGATTATTGGGATTTGAGCCGACTACAGACTTACGCGCCCAATGCCAAGGTTGAAGTCTATGACCGCTACGGGAAATTACTCAAAATCCTTTCGCAGGAAAACAATTTCCGATGGGACGGGAAATACAGCGGTAAACCGGTGAATTCAGCGTCTTATGTTTATATTCTATACTTGGGTGAGGAAAGGATTATCGGGTATTTATTGATTAAAAATTAAATTAAAATTAATAAAAATGAAGTCCGGTTAAGCAATTAACCGGATTTTTTTATGCTCATTTCACCAAAAAGAAAGGATTTTTTATGTGTGGATCCAAAATTCCATGATGAAAATGAAAATCCCCATGGCCAAAATGAAATAGGCAAAATATTTTTTGAGCCTTTCGCTTTTGATAAACTTGGAAAGATAGCTTCCCAAAAGGATTCCTATAAAAGAAATAATTACAAATGTAGATAGAAAGACCCAGTCGATTTCCAAATGGGTAAAATCTCCCAAGAAAAACCCCATCAGTGAATTCATGCAAACGATGACCAACGAAGTGGCGACCGCCCTTTTGATGGGCAATTTCGTGATGAACATCAATGCAGGGACAATCAGGAAACCACCGCCCGCGCCTACCAAGCCCATGAAAACCCCGGTAAAGAAGCCTTCGCTGATGATCAGCGGGTGGAATTCGGGTCTGCCCTTGGTTTTATTGGAAATTTTGTATTTGGTTTTATGCAAAACCGAATAGGCCGAAAACAACATCAACAAGGCAAATAAACCGAAAATAAACATTCTTCTCGTCAATCCGAATCCATTCAGATGAAACAGCACTTCGGGCAGCGAAGGAACCAAATACCGGCGGACGAGCGTCACACCCACCACGGCCGGAATGCCGAACATCCACACCGCTTTGAAGCTCACCAAATTGCCGAAAACCTGACGAACGCCACCTACAAAAGCCGTGGCTCCCACGATGAACAGCGAATAGGCCGTTGCTACTTTTTCGTCATAATGAAACAAATATGCTAAAATCGGAACGGAAAGGATGGAACCGCCACCACCCATGATGCCCATGGTAAGGCCGATGAAAAGTGCACCGATATAACCTGCGATTTCAAAAACGCTCATTCATTATTCATTTAGGATGGTTAGCTCCAACCAGCGCGACTCTTTTTGTTCCAAATCACGCACAGCTTCCTCCAAATGTAAACTTATTTTTTGGATTGATTCAAAATCCAAACCCGAATCTGATAGTTTTTTTGTCAATTCCTCTTTCAATGATTCCAAGCGAGGAAGTTCTTTTTCCAGTTCTTCCAGTTCCTTTTTTTCTTTGAAGCTCAATTTTCTTTCGGGGATAGAACCCGATTTTGAAACCGTTTCTTCCAAAGGCTTTTCCACCGGTTTCTTCTCATTGTCCTTATTTTTTTGTGCCAGAAAATACTCCGTATAGTTCCCGATAAACCATGAAATTTTTCCTTCGCCTTCGAAAACCATCAGCTCTTCGGTGACCTTGTCCATGAAATAACGGTCGTGGCTGACCACGAGGAGGCATCCCTGAAAATCGTTCAGGAAATTTTCGAGCACGGTCAAAGTCGGTAAATCCAAATCGTTGGTCGGTTCGTCCAAAATTAAAAAATTAGGGTTTTCAAATAAAACCGACAGCAATTGCAGCCGCTTTTTTTCACCCCCGCTGAGCTTGGCAATCTGTGTGTATTGCTGTTCGGGAGAGAAAAGGAATTTTTCCATGAACTGCGAAGCGGAAATCTGTTTGCCGTTGGAAAGCGGGAAATAATCCGCAATTTCTTTTACAAAATCAATGGCTCGCTGGTCTTCCTTAAATGCAATCCCACTTTGCCTGAAATGCCCAATTTTCAGGGTTTCCCCGATTTCGATTTCGCCCGAATCGATTAAAGCATTGTCTTCAATGATATTTAAAAAAGTAGTTTTCCCGACACCGTTTTTCCCGATGATGCCGATTTTATTGCCGCGCCCGAACAGGTGCGAGAAATCGTCCAGAATGATTTTGTCGCCAAATCGCTTGGAAACGTTTTTCATTTCGATGATCTTTTTCCCGAGCCGCGTCATCTGCATGTCGAGCTGAACCTCGCTCGTATCGATTTTCCGGTGCGCTTTTTCTTTGGTTTCGTAAAAATCCCCGATTCGGCTTTTGGATTTGGTCGTTCGGGCTTTCGGTTGGCGGCGCATCCATTCCAGCTCCTTTTTGTAGAGGTTCTGAGCCTTGTCGATTTCTACCGATTGGTTCTCGATTCGGATGGCTTTGTTGGTAATGTAGGTCTCGTAATCGCCGTTGTGGACAAAGGTTTGCCCGCCTTCGAGTTCGATGATTTTCGTACAAATCGCATCGAGGAAATAACGGTCGTGTGTAACAAGGATCATGGTTTTGTTTTCCTTGTTTAGGAAGAATTCCAGCCATTCCACCATTTCGATGTCGAGGTGGTTGGTCGGTTCGTCCAGAATCAACAATAAATGCCCTGATTCCAAGCTTACGTCAATTAAGAATTTGGCCAAAGAAATCCTTTTTCGCTGTCCACCCGATAAATTCCCGATTTTCTGGTCGAGGAAATCAATTTTTAATTTGGAAAGGATTTCTTGGATTTTAGATTCCACCAACCAGGCATCGACTTGGTTCATTTTCTCCATCCAATCCATCAATTCCGGGTTGGAAGGGTCATTCTGCATCATTTGCTCATAGCTGTGGATGACATCCAAAACCGAATTGGAATGGTTGAAAATATAATCTTCCGCTTTGAGGTTTTCGTCGAAATCGTCGGACTGTTCAAACAAAAGCACCTTAACGTCTTTGTTGAATAAGATTTCACCCGAATCCGAAGTTTCCTTCCCAGACAGGATTTTCAACAAAGTGGTCTTGCCGCTTCCGTTTTTGGCAACGAGCGCGATTTGGTCTCCTTCGTTGACGTGGAAACTTACATTGCTGAAAAGCGTTCGGATCCCGTAGGATTTCGATAAATTTTGGGCGGAAAGGAAATTCATTTGTGTGTTTGCGGCAAAGATAAGGTTTGAATTTGAGAATGGACTGATTTGAAAATGAATCCTACCATGCCATCTCCAAGCCCCTTTTACCTCGTCCCTCTACGCCATTTACCCCGTCATGCTACGTCGTTTACCTCGTCCGGAACACCGTTTACCCCGTCTCCCTATGCCATTTACCCCGTACACCTATGCCAAAATTGGCGTTCGGAACCCCGTTTACCCCGTCCGGGGACGCCATTTACCCCGTCGGGGGACGCCAATTTTGGCGTCCGGAACGTGTCCGGATACGTCCCCCTACCCCTCCAGACCTCTTCGGAACGTCAAAAGAGGGGTTCTGAAACACCGCCGGAACTCTTCGGAACTTATTGGACGCCGTCTTGTGCCGAGCTAACCCTTTATGCTACCTCCCATATTTCTTAATCAACCCTTCATTCCGTGTTCATTTCTTCGGAAAATAAAAAAACGCCCCCTTGCGGAAGCGTTTTTTATTTGATTAAATCGGAATCAGAATTTATTCTGCCGGTTTGTTGTTCTGTGGCTTATCCGTTCTTTCCGGTTTGGGCAAAAGGGCTTTTCTGGAAAGTTTCATTTTCTTTTTGTCGTCATAACCCAGGAATTTCACCTGAAGTTTGTCGCCCAAATTCAATGCTTCTTCTACGGTATTGAGCCTTCTGTGTTCGATTTCGGAAATGTGCACCAATCCTTCTACCCCTTTGGCGAATTCTACAAACGCACCAAAGGGTTTGATGGATTTCACGACGGCATCATAGGTCGCGCCAATTTCCGGAACAAAGGCAATCTGCTTGATTCGTGCGATTGCAGCATCAATTTTTTCCTGGTCAACGCCGGCGATTTCTACCCTACCTGCGGTTTCGGTTTCTTCAATGGCAATGACGGTACCGGTTTCTTTCTGCAATTCCTGAATGATTTTTCCGCCGGGGCCGATTACGGCTCCGATGAATTCTTTCGGAATTTCAATCACGATTAATTTCGGTGCGTTTGGTTTCAATTGTTCCCTTGGTTCAGAAAGGGTTTTCATCATTTCTCCCAAGATGTGCAAACGTCCTTCACGTGCTTGTTCCAAGGCTTGTTCCATGATGTCCATGGTCAACCCCTGGATTTTGATGTCCATTTGGCAAGCGGTAATTCCGTCTTTGGTCCCCGTTACTTTGAAGTCCATATCTCCTAAGTGGTCTTCGTCTCCCAAAATATCGGAAAGCACGGTGAATTTCCCTGATTTCTGGTCGGTGATTAGTCCCATCGCAATTCCGGAAACCGGCTTTTTAATGGGCACCCCTCCGTCCATCAGTGCCAAGGTTCCGGCACAAACCGTCGCCATGGAAGAAGAACCATTGGATTCCAAAACGTCTGAAACGATACGAACCGTGTAACCGTAGTCATCGGGTAAAATATAGGTCAATGCTCTTTGCGCCAGGTTTCCGTGGCCGACTTCACGACGGGAAGTTCCGCGTAGCGGACGGGCTTCTCCGGTAGAAAACGGCGGAAAGTTATAGTGTAAAAAGAATTTTTCGTCGTGTTGTGAAGCTACACTGTCTATCATATTCGCATCTTTGGACGAGCCCAAAGTCAATGCGGTTAATGATTGGGTTTCGCCTCTGGTGAAAATCGCAGAACCGTGTGCGCCCGGCAAATAATCTACCTCGCTCCAGATGGGGCGGATTTCTTTGGGGTGTCTTCCGTCCAAACGAAGGTTTTCGTTTAGGATCATTTGGCGCATCGCTTCTTTTTCCACATCGTGGTAATACACTTTTGCAAATGGCGTAACGCGCTCCAGCTCTTCCGGGTTATCTACATACTGAGCCAAGAATTCATCCAGAACGGCTTTGAAGTTTTCTTTTCTTTCTTCCTTGGGTGCAGGGGTTTTGGCTACTTCATAAACTTTGTCATAACATTCTTTCCAAACCTTTTCGCGAATGGCTTCGTCATGGTTTTCGTGTGAATATTCCCTTTTGGGTAGGACATTGGCAACTCTTGCTGCCAGCCTTTCTTGGGCTTCGATTTGTTTTTTGATTTCTTCATGCGCAAATGAAATCGCTTCGAGCATTTCGGCTTCGGAGATTTCTTTCATTTCGCCTTCTACCATCACGATGGAGTCTTTGGTCGCACCTACCATGATGTCCAGATCGGATTTTTTCAATTGTTCCAGACTCGGGTTAATCATGAGTTCTCCGTCCAAACGGATGACACGCGCTTCGGACATGGGTCCGTTAAATGGTATATCGGTGATGGCAATCGCTGCAGAAGCAGCCAATCCGGCCAATGCTTCGGGCATTACATTTTTATCATAGGAAATCAGGGCGATCATCACTTGAACTTCTGCATGGAAATCATCGGGGAAGAGCGGCCGCAAAACGCGATCGACCAAACGCATGGTTAAAATCTCTTCATCGGAAGGCCGTGCTTCTCTTCTGAAAAAGTTTCCGGGGATTCGTCCGCCGGAATAAAATTTTTCTCTGTAATCTACGGTTAAAGGGAGGAAGTCAACGCCTTCGTTGGCGTCTTTGTTGGCAACTACGGTGGCTAAAAGCATGGTGTCGCCCATTCTTACTACAACGGAACCGTTGGCTTGTTTGGCCAACTTTCCCGTTTCAATCGTGATTTCCCGGCCGTCTGCCAGGACAATCTTTTCTGTGATTGCTTGTGGAATCATTCGTCTAATAATTTTAATTCGTCTTGGCAAAACCGTTTGCTTTGCCGGGTAATTTATAGTCTTTCTATAATTTCTAATTTCAATTGTCATTCCGAGGCACGAGGAATCTCAAAAAAAGATTCTTCATTCGTTGCGCTTCATTCAGAATGACAAAACAGAATAAAACATCAACAAAAAAAGGCAATCTTGCAATTGCCCTTTATTTTGAATGTCTGGATGATTACTTTCTTAAACCCAATTCGGCGATGATCGCACGGTATCTTTCGATATCGGTTTTCTTCAAGTAGTCTAACAAACTTTTTCTTTTACCTACTAATCTTACCAAAGATTTTTCTGTATTGAAATCTTTTCTGTTGTTTTTCAAATGCTCAGTCAAGTGATTGATGCGATAAGTAAATAAGGCAACTTGGCCTTCGGCAGAACCGGTATCTGTAGCAGATTTCCCGTGTTTTGCAAAAATTTCCTGTTTTTTTTCTGTTGTCAAATACATTCCAATATTATTTAATGATTATTATGTATGCGGGTGCAAATGTACAATTATTTGATTAAGTAGAAAAACTTTGTGTATTTCTGATTCAAATTCCTGACGGGATTTATAACTTTGTGGAATGAAAAAAAATCCGACACTACTGGGATTGATTATTACCATTGGCATCGTCATCGGTTGTTATGTGGTTTATGGATTGTTTCTGGAGAAAAAGGACAGTTACCTCATCGCGAATCCTTCGGAAGAAATGATTAAATTGAAAATCGACGGCCAAGATTATTCGGTTGCACCCAAACAGATTACTCAAATTAAATTGAAAGGAGGCGAACACAAACTTCAATTTAACTTGAACGGAAAACAGACCGATACAACCTTTACCATTACGCGCTACAATGCGCTCATCAACCCGACCCGCGCGGATTATTATATTTTCGTCCGGCCTTATGGCCCGGCGCGGAACAAAGATTCCATTTTTACATCGCGAACGCTAACCATCGACGAAAAGGTTTATTACGGCAACATCACCCGCAGGAATGATTTGTACATCGAAGATTTTTATTACAACCTCGACCAAAATTATCCTCAATTTTTTGTGAACAAAGGTGCAAAAACCGATTTATCCAAGATTTTCTCCAAAGAAGATTTCAAACAGTTTTACTTTGAAAATTACGAGTGATTTTTCAGGTTTACGTTTGAGGTTAACCTTTTTAAACATGAAGCTTTGAACAAATATTAATTACCTTTGCAGGCTTATGAGTACAGTAAAACCTTATTCGGATTCCGATTTAAGTAAGAAAAAACAGGTTGAACAGATGTTTGACAATATCTCCGGGAAATACGATTTATTGAACCGGGTATTGTCGATGGGAATTGACGTAAGCTGGCGCAAAAAAGTGGTTCAATCCGTCAAAAAATCAAATCCCGAAACGGTTTTAGACATTGCAACCGGAACGGGCGATTTAGCGATTCAAATGGCAAAATCTACCGATGCCAAAATCACCGGATTCGACCTTTCGGCCGGAATGCTCGAAGTGGGCAGAAAAAAAATCAAGGAACAAGGTCTGGAAAATAGAATCGAAATGATTCAGGGCGACGCGGAAAATATGCCTTTTGAAAACGATACCTTTGATTGTATCACCGTTGCATTCGGTGTCCGTAATTTTGAAAATCTGGAAAAGGGACTGAAAGAAATCTACAGGGTTCTAAAACCCGGCGGGAAATTCATCATCCTTGAATTCTCCCAGCCGGAATCCTTCCCCATGAAACAATTGTACGGATTTTATTCCAAACACATCTTGCCCAAAATAGGCCAAAGGATATCCAAAGACCAAAGCGCCTACACTTATTTGCCCGATTCCGTAAAAGCTTTCCCTTATGGGCAACAAATGAAAAACATCTTAAAAAATTCAAAATTTGTGCAAGCTTCCGATAAAAAACTTACTTTTGGCATCGCAAGCATTTACGAAAGCTTAAAATAAAACACACAAAAATTCGTTAAGGAAAAGATATGAAAAATTTTCTGGCATTTTTACTTTTGATACTGACGATTTCGGCTTTGGGGCAATTCCGTCCGAATTCAGAAAAAGTCTGGCATAGAGAGGAGTTTGACGACCAAAGGTTCAGTTGGGGGTATTTTTTAGGCACCAATTTAATGACCTTTAAAGTAACGCCCGCCGAAGACGGTACCAGCCAACACGGCATGATTTATTTACGTCAAGAAAACAAAATGGGCTTTTCTGTCGGACTGATGGGGAAAATGAAACTGCATGAATATTTTGACCTGAAAGTTGAGCCGGGTGTTCACTTTGCCGAACGAACCTTGTATTTCGGAAACATCACTTCCAATGCCACAGACAGTGCCCGTGCCGTGAAATCAACCTATATCGACATCCCTTTGCTTTTGAAAATACACGGCGACCGTTGGGTAAATACGCGCCCTTATGCACAAGGAGGTGTGGGCTATACCATGAACATTCAGTCCAACGAAAAGAAAGAAGAGGACAACCAAGACAATATTTTTCGAATGAAAACCCATAATTTCAACTGGCAAGTTGAGGCCGGTGTTGAAATTTATTTCAATAAATTCAAACTGACCCCTTCGGTCAAAGGGATTTTCTTTTTCAACAACGAATTGGTTCAAGACAACCCCGACACCAACCCGCAATGGGCAGGTTCACTGAGAGGCTTGTCCACAAGAGGGATTTTCTTCTCGCTCAAATTTGAATAGACCCCATTTATCATAAAATTGAAAAAGAGGTTGTTTTAGAAACAGCCTCTTTTTTTATTTAACCACTCGGAAAATAAAAATTTAAAATTTAGGGCTTAAATTTGCAAAATGAACAAACCGCAATCTTGGTCTGAAAAACACCCGAAACCGCTTGTCATCGCTGGGCCTTGTAGTGCCGAAAGCGAAAAGCAAATGTTGGATATTGCCGGGCAATTGGACCAAAGCCAAGTCAGCGTATTCCGGGCGGGAATCTGGAAGCCGCGGACGAAACCTAATTCTTTCGAGGGCGTCGGGGCCATTGGTTTGAAATGGCTGAAAAAAGTAAAAGAAATTTACGGGTTTACTACGATTACCGAAGTGGCCACCGCCAATCACGTGAGGCTTGCCCTTGAAAATGACGTGGACTGGCTTTGGATTGGTGCCCGTTCTACTGCCAATCCTTTTACTGTTCAAGAAATTGCCGAAGCATTGCGCGGTACCGACAAAGTCGTCTTGGTAAAAAATCCGGTCAATCCCGATTTGGATTTATGGATAGGTGCTTTTGAGCGGCTGCAGGCACAAGACATCCAAAACTTAGGAGCCATCCACCGCGGATTTTCAACTTATAAGAAAACAAAATACAGAAACAATCCACAATGGCAGATTGCCTTGGATTTCATGCATAAAATGCCGGAGATTCCCATGATCTGCGACCCTTCTCACATTTGTGGGAACCGGGAAGGAATCTTTGAAGTCGCACAACAATCTTTCAATTTCGAATATGACGGATTGATGATTGAAACGCATAACCAACCGGATGAAGCTTGGAGCGACGCCGCTCAGCAAATTACGCCGGAAAGATTGTTTGAAATCCTGCACAAACTGGAACTTCGTAAAAGCGATGACCCTGATGCCTTCTACCATTCACAACTCAACAGGTTGCGAAATGAAATCGATGAAACAGATCAGAGCCTGATTGATACCATCAGCCACCGTATGAAAATTTCAACCCAAATCGGAAAATTGAAAAAAGAACACAACGTAGCCGTATTCCAACCAGAACGATGGAAAATCATCCGGGACAATGCCGTAAAACATGGCGGAAAACTGGAACTTTCGGAAGAATTCATCGACAAGCTCATCAAAGCCATTCACCAAGAATCCGTCCAACACCAAAATTCGATTATGAGCCAAGCAGAAAGCGCTAAAAAATGACCGGCCGGATTATCAAATCAACCGGAAGCTGGTATTTCATACGAAAAGATTCGGGAGCCATTCTACATGCACGCATACGCGGGAAATTCAGGCTCGATAATATCCGCCATACCAATCCGGTAACGGTAGGGGATTTCGTCGATTTTGAAGTAGATAAGGACGGAATTGCGGTTATTACCAAAATACATGAACGAAAAAACTACATCATCCGCCGTGCGGTGAATTTGTCCAAAAAAACCCATATCATCGCTTCCAACATCGACCGGGCATTTTTGGTGGTAACGGTTAATAACCCCAAAACTTCTTATGGTTTCATCGATCGGTTCTTGGTGACTGCCGAAGCATACCATATTCCCGCTGTCTTGGTTTTTAACAAAATGGATGCTTATGATGAGAACCAATTAAGAATCGTTGAAAAATACCGTGCTGTTTATGAACGAATCGGTTATCCTACCATCAGTGTTTCGGCTAAGACCGGCCTCAATTTGTCAGCATTAAAATCGGAATTGAAAGGCATTACGAGTTTGGTTTCCGGGCATTCTGGCGTCGGGAAATCAACTTTGCTCAATGCTTTGCATCCGGATTTGGCACTCAAAACGGCCGAAGTTTCCGATTTCAATCAAAAAGGCCAGCACACCACCACTTTTGCGGAAATGTACGAATGGCCGTTCGGCGGATTTGGAATTGACACGCCCGGCATCAAGGAGTTTGGTTTGGTGTATATGGAGAAAGAGGAAATTCAAGGGTATTTTCCGGAGATTTTCAAATTAAAAAAGGATTGTAAATTTGACAATTGCCTGCATTTGAATGAGCCGAAATGCGCCGTCAGGGAAGCGGTAGAATCGGGTGAAGTCGCTATCAGCCGGTTTGAAAGTTATATTGATTTTTTAACCGAAACGGAAGATTCTTAAATTAAAATTCAATGAGGGTTGTACTACAAAGAGTGAAATACGCGAAGGTTTCCGTAGCGGGAAAAACCATCGGGGAAATTGAAAAAGGCTTACTTGTTTTGGCCGGGTTTGAAGAAAACGATAGCCGAGAAGATTTCGAATGGATGGCTCATAAAATCATCCAACTCCGGATTTTCAATGATGAAAACGGCGTGATGAACCTGTCGGCACAAGATGTGGGCGGAGATTTGCTGGTCGTCAGCCAGTTTACGCTCCATGCTTCTACCAAAAAAGGAAACCGCCCTTCTTACATCAGGTCATCCCCACCTCATTTGGCTAAAAACCAATACGTAGAATTTGTAAAAGTCCTGCAAAACAAATATATTAGCCATGTACGAACCGGCGAATTTGGAGCCGATATGAAAGTGGAGCTCCTCAATGACGGGCCTGTAACCATTTGCATCGATTCAAAAAACAAAGAATAAAATTTCATCTCACTAAAACTGAATTAAAATGAAGAAATTATTTTCATTTTTTGGCTTGTTACTCCTTTTAACCGGATTTGCGCTCGGTCAAAATTATGCGGTCAGTGAAATTCCTGCAGAATTAAAAGAAGATGCTTATGCGGTCATCCGAAGTGAAAATACGACAGTAGACATCTATTCACTGAACAAAGTCATCCACACCAAGGAATTGGTGATAACGGTATTTGACAAATCCGGAGACCAAGCCGCAATCCCTTATGAAATTTACAATCCTTCCGCTAAGATTACCCATTTAGAAGTTGTCTTTTATGATGGAAAAGGAAAAGAAATCAAAAAATTCAAGTCCAAAGATTTTTCGGATCAATCCTTTATAACCGGTGGACAAATGTACACCGATGAACGGGTAAAATACCTTGACTATACGCCTACCCAGTATCCTTATACCATTCGTTTCAAATCTGTCATCAATCATTCCAACACTTATATCGGCAAATGGTTTCCTTTCAAAGAATACAATGTTGCCATCGAAAATTCAACTTTCACCATCAATAACCTGATGAACCTGCAAATCCTTTCCAAGGAAATGAATTTGGCACCTTATGGGGTTACATCCCAAAACAGCAACCAAGCTGTCGTGCATTATGAAATTAAAAACCGGGCTGCATTTGAAAAAGAAGAATTGACGCCTTACATCGGCCACCTGTTTCCCAATGTGGAATTCTCACCGGTTGAATTTATCAGGGACGGTGTCAAAGGTAGTTTCCAAGACTGGAACGGCATGGGCAAATGGTACCAAGGCCTACTGGCAGATACGAATGATTTCTCTAATTCACAAAAAGCTTATTTCCAGAATTTGGTAAAAGACGCAGAAACCGACAAAGAAAAAGTACGCATCTTATATGAGCATTTACAAAACAAAACCCGCTACATCGGTGTGCAATTAGGCATTGGCGGACTGAAGCCTTTTCCCGCTTCTTATGTAGAGTCCAAAAGTTACGGGGACTGTAAAGCTTTGACAAACTACATGCAATCTATGTTGGATGCAGTGAACATCCCCTCTTACTACACGGTTGTATATGCCGGAAGAAGGGTCGATTTCCACCCCGATTTTGCCAGCATTGCGCAAGGAAATCACGTGATTTTATATGTTCCTTTGGAGGAAGAAGAAATTTGGTTGGAAACAACCAGCCAAAAATCCGCTTTTAATTACTTAGGCTCTTTTACCGAAAACAGAAACGCACTTTTGGTTACACCCCAAGGTGGCAAAATCATCCGGACACAAAATTTCCCTACCGAAAAAAACCGCCAAACGACCAATGGTTCTTTGGAAATTCTGACGAATGGAAAGCTTACCGGGAATTTGTCCATACATTATTCAGGATTGCAATATGACTGGATTTACGGCATTGGATATTTAAATTCAAAAGAACAAAAGAAAAACCTGGTAGAAATTTTAGGGAATTTGCCCAACCTGAACATCCTGAATTACCGGTTTGATAATGACCGTCAAAATGCAAATTTTGAGACTTCGCTGCGTATAGAATCTTTGGAATTCGCTAAAATTTATGGAAACAACATTGTCTTTAACCTGCTTCCGGTCGGCATTTCGACCACGAATCTCAAAAAAGACGACCAAAGGATGCATCCTTTGGAAATTCTTCACGGCTATGTTGACGAAGTGGAATTTGAAATCAAATATCCGGCTAACTATCAAGTTTCGGAAAACTTCCAACCCATTTTTTATGAATCAGAATTCGGAAATTACCAATTGAATGTGGCGTTAGGGGAAAACCATACACTGAAAGTAAAACGTAAACTTTTGGTCAAAGACGGAGAATATCCCAAAGAAAAATTCAATGATTACGTTGAATTCCGAAGAAAAATTTCTTCATTTGACAATTCGAAAATACTATTAGAAAAATCATAAAATCATGAAAACCATTAGTTCAATTTTTGCTTTCCTATTTGTATTGAGCACTTATGCACAAGACTACCGCTTCGGGAAAGTGAGCAAAGAAGAATTAACCAAAGAAAGAAGCACCATAGACCCCGAATCTCCGGCTGAAATCCTATATGAGAAAATGTACGTAACCTTGGAGTTTGCGCCTGGCGATAATGGATTTGTACTCACCCGAGAAGTTGAAGGAAGAATTAAAATCTACGACAAAGACAATACGAATGACAAATTCCTGCAACAACAAGTATCTTTGTACGCGCCCAGTTCAGTCCGTGAAAAAGTGATCGGTTTCAGGGGAACTACCTATAATTTGGAAGGAGGGAAAATCACCGAGACCAAAGTCAAAAATGCAGATATATTCAAGGAGCGGAAAAATAAATACTGGGAAATAGAGAAATTCGCTTTTTCGGATGTAAAAAACGGCTCGGTGTTGGAATACAAATACACCATAACTTCACCTTTTACCCGTGAAATCGACCGTTGGTTTTTCCAATCGGAAATCCCCGTAATTTATAGCGAAGTGGAGTTCTTGCATCCGGAATTCTTCAAATACAATACCGACTTGCGCGGAGAAATAAAAGGACAGCACAAAACTACCTCCCGACCCGTACAAGGAATGGCTTACCAACACCAGATTAGCAATTTCATTTACAAAAATGTCCCCCCGTTGAAAAAAGAATCTTTTGTCTTGAATCCGAACAATCTAAAAGCTTCTTTACGGTTTGAATTGATGATGTTTAGTCATCCCGGATACACAACAGAGAACTACTCCACCTCATGGGATCAGATTGGCAAAGACCTGATGAACCATGAGAAGTTCGGAAGCCAGCTCAAGGGTAATAGTTTCTTGGATGAAACCGTCCAAAATTTAACCGCCGGAATCAGTTCGCCGGTCGAAAAAATGCAGGTGATTTTTAATTTCGTCAAAAACAATTACACCTGGAACGGATTCAACGCTTTAACAACGGACAATGGCATCCGTCAAACTTTTAAAGACAAAACCGGCAACAGTGCGGACATCAACCTGATGTTGGTCTCCATGTTGCAAAAAGCCGGCATCAATGCGAGCCCGGTCGTGTTAAGCACTGTTAACAACCTGATTGTCAATTATAGTATCCCTTCCATTACCAGTTTGAATTTTGTCATCGCATCGGTCGAAATCAACAATGGATTGTATATTATGGACGCCACCGAAAAAATGAGTAAAATCAATATGCTTCCGCGACGAGACCTCAATTACAGAGGATTTCGTATTCTTAACGATGGGATTGTCAAGGAAATATCATTGGCCAATAATTCACTCAGCAACACCAAAGAAATCGTTAGTGTAACCCTCAATTCGGACGGAACCATTTCGGGGAATTATATGGAAACCAGAGACGAATATTTCGCGATGGATGATAATATGCGCCGTAACGAAGACCCGAAAGGCTTTGAATCTGAATATCTTTCTAATTTCAGCTTCGATGCCCAAAACTTCAAAATAGACGAAAACAAGGAAACCGGTATGGTTCGTTATTCCTTGAAATTTGAAAATATTCCGGGCGGAGAAATAATCGGAAACAAAATCCTGATTAACCCGCTTTTGTTTTCACAAACAAAACAAAGTTCATTTCAATACGATACCCGGAATTACCCCCTTGAATTCGGGACATTGATGTCTAAATCCAAACTATTCAAAATTAAAATTCCTGAAGGCTATAAAGTTGAATCACTCCCAAAGGAAAATCAGTTCATCATTGAAGGGAATTATGCCGGATACATTTATAAAGTTATTGAAAAAGAAGGATATATTGAAGCCGTTACGCTATACGAAGTCAACCAAAGCATTCTTCCGGCGAGTTATTACCAACTGATGAAAGACCTTGAAAACAAACAAATCAACGCGGAAAGCCAACAGATTGTACTTGTAAAATCTTAAAAATGAGCATTCAAATTTTACAAAAAGAGGTGGACGATTGGATTCAAAGCCATGGTGTCCGCTATTTCAACGAATTGACCAATATGGCCCAGCTAACCGAAGAGGTCGGCGAAGTAGCCCGGATCATCGCCAGACGGTACGGTGAACAGTCTGAGAAGGATTCGGACAAAGAAAAAGACCTCGGCGAAGAGTTGGCCGACGTGCTTTTTGTCGTGCTTTGCTTGGCAAACCAAACGGGTGTGGATTTGGAAAAGGCATTTTACAACAAATTAAACCTGAAAGCCGAACGCGACCATGAACGCCACCAAAACAATGACAAGTTGAAATAATTGAAAATTTCAAAACGAATTACGTACATTCGATTCCAATGGAACGTAAACTTCTAAACAAAAAATCTTCTTTCCCGAAAAGTGAAATTACCATAGGCGGTTCCAAAAGTGAAACTAACCGCCTTTTGATTTTAAACCAATTGTATGGCACGCCATTGGAAATCAAAAACCTGTCGGATTCTGAAGACACCCAGACGTTGCGACAAGCATTTTCCCAAACCGGAAATACCATTGACGTTGGCCACGCAGGAACTGCCATGCGTTTCCTCACTGCCTTTTTCGCCATCCAAGAAAACAGGGAAATCATCCTGACCGGTTCCCAAAGGATGAAACAACGCCCCATCGGGATTTTGGTTGAAGCACTCAATCAAACCGGCGCGGATATTACCTATTTGGAAAATGAAGGGTATCCGCCCATCCAGATTCGGGGCAAAAAATTAAACCGGGACTTTGTGGAATTGGACGCGGGAGTCAGCAGCCAGTTTGTTACAGCCTTATTGTTGATTGCGCCCAGTATAGAAAACGGTTTGACCATTCAACTCAATGGAAATATTACTTCATTGCCCTACCTGACTTTGTCTATTGAATGGTTGAAAAAATTGGGAATTCAAGTCGAAGCAACGGGCAATCAAATCAAAATACATCCTAAAAGAACCATTGAGCCACAAACGATCTGGGTGGAATCGGACTGGAGTTCGGCTTCTTATTTTTATTCCTTGGCAGCACTTTCTGAAGATGCGAAAATCAGACTAAACCATTTTATACCAAATAGTTGGCAAGGCGATTCTCGCGTAAAAGAGATTTATGCAAAATACTTTGGAGTGGAAACCCGGTTTCAAGGCACTCAAATTTACTTGACCAAAAAAGCGGATTCACTTCCCGACAGTTTGGAACTCAATTTGAACGGCACGCCCGACCTTGCCCCAACCATAGCCGTAACTTGTGGCGGACTGAGAATGAAATGTAAATTGACTGGTTTAGGAACCTTGGCCATCAAAGAAACCGACCGTTTGGCCGCACTAAGAAGTGAGTTGGCTAAAATTGGAACAATTGCAGAAACAACCTCAGACTCTTTGGAAATAATCGGTTTTAAAGAAATCCAAGAAAAACCTGTGATTCATACCTATGATGACCACAGAATGGCAATGGCTTTTGCGCCCTTGTGTTTGTTGATGGATTTAGAAATAGAAAACCCGCAGGTAACCCAAAAATCTTATCCGGGTTTTTGGAATGATTTGGAAAAATTGTTTTGACTTAGAAAGATACTTTACCCGATTCACTTCCCTTTTTCGCGGTAAAGCTTTTCCTTACACCGTTTATATCAAAAGTAACCAAGTTTTGCTGGTCAGGAAACATTTCAACCAACATGGCATTTCTGATTTCAATATCGTTTACATTGGAAACATTTTCCGCTTTCAGGTAAATTCGGGTAGATTTATCCATCGTTTGTGAACCTACGTAAGTCAATGTAACCGGCGCACCATTAATTTTGACGGTTAATCTGGAGGAAGAATAATTTTTAGCTTTGGCATCAAAGTCCGCTTTCGAAGCGGTAGAAGCTCCCACGGCTTTTTCCAAATCAGAAGTAAAAAACTTCGCTGTTAATGTAAGCGACCCCGCTTCTAATTCCACCTTGGTGGTGGAAGCATGAAAATCCTGCGCAAAGGATTGGGCGCAAAACCCAAAAACAAGTAAGGTCAATATTATCGATAACTTTTTCATTTTTAAGTTGTTTAAAATCTCTTTTACAAAGTCAGTGCCAAATGCCTGCTGCTATTGTTAAAGTAAAATGTTGCAATTTATCATTTTTTTAGAACTTAGGAAAATCCGGCTAATTTGCTGTCCAATTTTCTCAAAATATGCTTGCCTCTCGATTGGATGCCGGGCGACGGCGGGGCTTCTTCCAAAACAGACAAAATCAGCAAATGAAGTTCCGTCTTGAGTTCTGGGAATTTTTGGGAAATCTGGTACAATACAGTCATCGCAAATGCACGGATGGCAATTTCTTCTTTCGGGTTATCCAGAAATCCCCAAACGGTTTTGTACACTATACCCAAGAGATTTTCCGGTATTTCGGTCAATTGTAAAACCCGCAAAATATTGCGTTTCAACCCTGGCTTCAATTCAGGATTTTGAAGTGCTTGGATCATCTTTTCCCGATAAGGGAGAATCAATTCCGGTTGCCTGTCGAAACTCAGGGAAACGGTGTAAGCAGCTCGTTGCGGCACACGGTAATCACCGGTTTTCGCAAAGAAACAATCCATTAATTCACGAAAACGCTCAAAATCGTTTCCTATATAAGAAACAATCTTGAGCGAATTTTCTTTGCTGTGTTCTTTTTCTAACTGTTTGTAAACATCCATTTAAAATGGCAAATCATCAGGTCCATCGGAACCTTCAAAGTCATTCTTGGGAACAGTAGGTAAATCAGCATATTCATTGATAGACGGTGTTACACCCGCTTTTTCCAATCTCCATCCATTGATGCTATTGAAATATTTGGCAACGCCTTCCGGATTGATCCATTCTCTGCCTCTGATATTGATTGAAATTTTCACTTCATCACCTTCTGAAACGGGATTTAATAAATCTATCTTGTCTTGGGTAAATTCAATTAAAATATCTTGTGGATATTGTTCCTGCGTTGTAACAACGATTTCCTTTTTTCGGAACCCACTTGCAAACGTCTGTGTTTCAAACATCTTCTTAATTCTTCCGCTGATTTCCATAATTTAAAATTGTTTTTATACAAAAGTAAAGGAATTCAAAGAATCAAACAATTTTGGGCGTAGAAGAATCAGAAAAAAAATAAATGGTAAAACGATTTTTAATGTATATTTGCACTCCCGAATCATCGGGGTTTGCGGGTGTGGTGAAATTGGTAGACACGCCAGACTTAGGATCTGGTGCCGCGAGGTGTGTGGGTTCGAGTCCCTCCACCCGCACAAAAAGCAGGAAGTTTTCTTTCTGCTTTTTTATTTCCGAATAGGTAATAAAAAAGCTTTCCAATTTTTTGGAAAGCTTTTTCAAAACCTATTAATAGCCTAATTATCTTTTTACTACTTTCACACTTTGCACTCCTTTTTCAGTCAAGATTTGCACAATGTATAATCCGGGTTTTAAAGTAGAAACATCGATTTTCGTCTGTAAAGCTTCCGGCTTTTCTGAAATGACCATCTGCCCCAGCGCATTGAAGATTCGAATCTCATTCATTTTCAATTCTGAAACCAAATTCAGTTCATTTCTAACAGGATTCGGATAAATTTCTGCTTGCATCGGATTCAAATCACCAACCCCTGCTGTAGCAGCAGTTATGACTACGTTGTCGATACCAGCCGCACTATGCGGAACCAATACGGAAACTTTAAAAGCAATGAATTTTACTTCTTCCGAAGCAGTAACCGGAACCTGAACCGCTTCGCCGGCATTTTCCAATGGATAAACCTCGCTTATGGAACTAAAAGACGAAAAATCTGCATTAGACGTCAAAGTGCCCACTTCTAAGGTAATCCCTTCGGTTTGAGAACCGTCCAGCGAAAGTGAAGCAGCGTCAAAAGTTAAGGTATAATTACCGGCTGCAATTTCCGGCGTTATAAGATACATGCTCATTGGGCCGCCCATAAAGCCGTAAAAAGTAACATTGGAGTCTGCGTAAATCATACCGCCGTTTCCAATATCCGTCCAACACGGGTCAATTTCCTCCCAAGCATCAAAATTTTCATTGATTGCGTAAACAGGTTCGCATTGCGCAAATCCCATAGTGGCCATTCCTGCCCAAAACAAAGAAAGTAAAGTTTTTTTCATCGTGAATATTGAATTAAAATTGATAAGAATCATTCGGCAAATGTACTTTTAATTTGGAATTAGTCTAAATAAATTTCTACTTTTGTCGGGATTTCTAACAAAAATCATATTTGATGAGAGTAAGCAAAGGATTCTTGGGAGCCATCTTATTGGCTACCCAACTTTTACAAGCGCAGGAAACAGAGATTCAGGATTCCATAGAAATTGTAAATCTCGACCATGTGGTAATTACCGGACAATATTCAGCTCAGTCGATTGATAAATCATTGTATCAAGTAGAAGTGATTTCGGGTGAAGATATTAAAAACCAAGCCGGGAATACCATTGCAGATGTGCTGAACCAGAATCTGAATATGTTGATTGTGCCCAGCAGCGGTTCAGGCGATTCGCAGATTACAATGATGGGTTTGGACGGTGGATATGTCAAAGTCTTAATCGATAATATTCCGCTGGTTTCTGACTCGGGGTTTGGAAACAACATCGATTTGACCAAAATCAACTTGGACAATGTAGAACGGATTGAAATCGTAAAAGGTGCGATGGGTGTGGACTACGGAAACAATGCCTTGGCCGGAATCATCAATATCATCACCAAAAAAGGTGCCCGGTCCGACTGGAAAATCAATTTCATGGTTCAGGAAGAAACGGTGGGCGAAGAATATGACTGGTACGAGGATGGCGGTGTGAACAAAGGAAAAGGCCGCCATATCCAAGCCTTGGACGTGCATGCGAAAGTTTCAGATAAATGGTTTGTAAACGCGGGTGTTAACCGTAACGATTTCCAAGGTTTCTGGGGCGAAAGGAAAGGCCGTAAACATTTCGTCCAAGACGGAAAACGCGGCTACGAATGGCTGCCCAAAGAACAATGGAACACCTATGGTTCCGTGAATTTCAGAACCCAAAACTTCAGTGCTTTCTACAAATTGAGCCATTTGGCAGAAGAAATCAACAAATATGATTCCGTGGTGAATTCCCGGGTTTTTACCGGAGGCGAAAGGACGTTTTACGCAACCGACCGTGATTACTTCACGACACGCTGGACCCATCATTTGAATTTAAATGCCAAATTTTTTAACCATATTCAGTACAACGGAGACTTTTCTTACCAGACCCAAGAAAGGAAATTCCAAGATTACGAATATGACATCCCGGGCAGAACAGAACTACTTCGCAAATCGGAAAGCACTTATTTGTCCACGAAATCTTATTATTCCCGCGGAACTTTTTCCAACTTTTTAAACCATCCTAACCTCGACTTCCAAGTAGGCTATGAAGGCGACTTCAACAAAGGTTTTGCGAATGCTTTCGCGGAGTCATTTGAATTCGAAGAAAATTTAGACAAAGAAGTCGGGACTTATGCCGGATTTGCTTCAGCTGAAATCCGTAATAAATCGGGGCTTTCGTTTCGTCCGGGATTCAGGGCAAGTTTCAGCAGTAAGTTCAAACCTCAGTTCAGTTACTCGCTGAGTGCCAAATATAAATTGAGCGACTTCAGCAATCTTCGCGCCGTGGCCGGAACTGCCAACCGTTACCCCAACTTCATGGAGCTTTATACCAATCAGGTTGATGTGAACCATGTTATTGTGGGGGCTGAAAACCTCAGTCCTGAAACGGGCTATTCGACCTCTATTCAATGGAACCACAAAAGACGGTTTGGCGATTTGAAAATGGAAAACAATATCAATACGCTTTATTTAGACGTGGAGGATAAAATCGAATTGGTACACACCAATCCTTTGGCAGCCGAATATTTATTCATGAACATCGACCAATTCCGGACTTGGGGGATTTCCACGGATCACCGGATTTGGTGGGCGAATTTAAGCCTGCACATCGGGGCTTCGGTCTTCGGAGAATCCAAAACGTTGAACAGCGGGAGCTACGCGGTGGATGATTCGGTCGAAGACAAATTCAGATACAGTTTCCAAGGAAATGCTTCCGCCAACTACATCATCCCCGACTGGGCCGCCGTGTTTTCCGTCTATTATAAATATACCGGAAAAACAAGCCAGTATGTGAAAGATTTAACTTACAGCACCAATGAAAATACATTTTACCGGCTTGCCGAAAGAGATGCATTCAGTATGTTGGATGCTTCCATTCGCAAAGGATTTTACAACGACCGGTTTGAAGTCACTTTGGGTGCACGAAATATTTTGAACGTCACATCCATCAACGACACATCGGTCATCGGCCAAGGCCACACGGGAACGGGAAGCGGTAACGTACAAATGTTCTACGGCAGGTCTTATTTCCTCAAACTGAATTATAATTTAGAATTCTAATTACACAGAAAATGAAAAAAACAATCACAATCCTCACATTCGCTTCACTGCTATTTGCGGCGAGTTGCCTCAAAGAAGATGACGGAGCCGTGGTCATTCCGCCGCTGACGGGCTCTACCATCGCACCTGAAGTCGGTGGCGCGACCCAGCCCAACCAAGTTTGGGTGGATTTGACCAATGAAGAACAATTCGTGACGCCCCGCACATCTTGGGATTTAGCCTTCTCCACCGGTGATGAATTCCGGGTGGTGCTCAACAATTCTATTTTGATGGCGGCAGCGGCTATTGAATCCAATGACATTGACGCGGTCAACGAATCCGACTTTTCGGCGGTAAAAACCTTGATTGAACCGGCGGCAGGGTTTCCCGGACAATACATTGACGATGTAAAGGGGAATTATTTTGACAATGGAACCGCCATCGCCGAAATCAGTGCGCAGGACTCAGAAAACAAAGTCTATTTGGTGAAATTGGGCTACGGGATTTACCAGGGAAATGTCCCTGCTTATTCGGCTTATATTGCCGGTGAAATGCGGGGTTACAAAAAAGTCAGGGTACTTCGTCATGACGCCCATTCCTATAAAATCCAATATGCCGATTTGAATGATACCGACCATTCGGAATTCATCATTCACAAAGACCCGGATTACCATTTCAGTTTCTTCAGTTTTGACACGGAGGAATTGGCAACAGTCCAGCCTACCAAAGCAAACTGGGACATCTGTTTTACCGCTTGGAATAACGTGATTGAAGGATTCGGGACTTATTCCTATTCCGATTTCATCATCAGCAACATCCATTCGGGCGTCGGCTCGTACATCGTTGAGTCCGATCCGCTGACCTTAGAAGAAGATTACAGTAATTTCACTTTGGCGGACGTAGATACTTCCTTATTTGACTTCGAAGACCAACGGGCCATCGGCAGCACATGGCGGAGCACCGTGAGCGGAACGACTTCCAACCCGGCCATCTACAGCGACCGTTTTTACGTCATCAAAGATGCCGAAGGGGTTTTGTTCAAACTCCGTTTCCTGAAAATGTTGGGCGAAAACAACGAAAGAGGCTATCCCGAATTTGAATATGCCCCTTTGTAATTATAATTGATGATTTGTTTAGAAAGCCGGATTCATTCCGGCTTTTTTATGTCAGGTTTTTGACCAAAGCCATGGTATAGCCCAAATGCAGGGATTCATGCAGGTTATTGAACCGGATGGCGTCTTCAATGGTTTCCAAATGGATTCCGAAACTGGTTTCATAGGGCCTGAAGTAAGAAAGGTTTTCGGCGAAATAATCCTTTTTCAATTTCACTTGGGAAGTCTGGAGCAATTTAATCAAAAGCCTCACATCCTGTTCCGTCACGTTTTGGTCGCCCACACTCCCTTTTTTAAACCGCAAAACCCAATCATTGTCCACCAACATTTCGTTGCCCGAGAGGTAATACGTCATCAATTGTTGGGTCACCAGCGCATGGGCGCAGTTCCAGAAAACATGGTTGCGGTAGCCCGCCGGAATGGTTGTCAAATGCCGCAAATCATACTGGTGAAGGTATTCTATGAATTTTGTCCGGATGGCCGCCAAATCCTCAAAGTGTTTATCCATGTTTCGGGTTTCAATGCGTACAAAAATAGGAAAGTATCGGGAGAATGAACCCCTCACCGCCCAATTTTTAACCCAAAACACCGTCTCAATAGTAGTAGGAATGCTACTTGGAATGGATTTTAGCCTCCCACCAACGGCGGGATGTTGAAAGTCAGTGTTTTATCTTTTTAGGGAGTAATCGTTGGGTTGTATGATTTTTTGATTTGGGCAACCAACGATCCGAAATACTAAACAGTACCCAGAATCAGTTCACCAATCGGTTCTTCTTTTTCTTTTTGCATTTGCTCCATAAAGTAAGTGGGGCGCAGTTTGGTTTCGGCCAGAAAGGCATCGGAAAAATGGCGGGGATTGGTGTAACCGCATAGTTCACTCAGTGATTGAATGGTATAGTGACGGTATTGGGGTTCGTTTTTGAGCAATTGAATGAGGTAACGGATACGGAGGTGATTCAAATAGCCGCTAAAATTATTTTCTTTATAGGTATTGATTACTTTAGAAAGGTATGCAGAATTGGTTTTGAATTTTTCCGCCAAATATCTTTGATCAATTTTGGGATCCAGAAACCCCTTTGACTTTTCGAAAGCATCTAACCTGTTTAGTATTTCTTCAACGGTATCCTGCGGTAAATCAACCGATTTGTGTTTTGGTTTTTCTACTACTTTTACCTGTTCCTGAAGAATGTGTTCATATTGTTCCCGAAGGACTTTGTTCTTTTCTCGAAGTTTCAAATACCTAATTAAAACCACAATCGAAATGGCGAGCAGAACGCCAAAAATCCAGAATGAATAGCGTTGCCACACTGTAAAGCGTCGCTCGAGTTTTCGTTTGGTTTCAAGCAAGGTTTTGGTGTCGTATTCCTTGTTGATTTTAAAAGCCAAGTATTTATTGTTCTCGGCACTAACACGGTCAACTTCCAGCAATTGATTGATGTAATACAATTGTAAATCCTTGTTATTGTTCTTTTTGTAATAATTGATGAGCCATTCATAGCTCTGCCGAACTTCAGGATTCAGGTACTGGTGTTGAACAAAAACACTGTCCACTTTCTGAAAATTAGTTAGGGCTTTCTCTTTTTGGTTTAAACCGAGGTAAGATTGTGCGATGTAATAATAACCAACTGCTTCTTGTTCAAAATACTGATTTTCAATCAGTGTCGGTAAGGCTTTGTTGATGTTTTGTATGGTGAGCGCATAATTTCCTGCGAAGTAATCATCTAAGCCTATGGCAAAATGAAAGTATTGCTCCTGAATCTTCTCATTGTGTTTCAAGGATTCTTGGAGCCCTAATAGATTCGCATCTGCCGCTTCTTTAAACCGACCGGTGGCTTGGTAAATCTCCCCTTTTCTATATAAACAGCGTAAGTAATACAATGTATGGCTGGAGGTGATTTTTTTAGCAAAATATTCAATAGCTTCATCTAATAACTTTTCTGCATCCTCATAATATCCTAAGTAAGACTTGATAACCGAAATATTATACAGAACCCTATTTTTCAAATATTTGTCGGTAGAATTTTGCAATAAATTGTTTGCTTTCAAATAATAATCCAAGGAATTTTTATAATCCCTGAATTCATAATATGCACCTCCAACTGATAGGTAAGCGTTTCCCTCAATGTCTTTGCTTTTTGATTGCTTAGCAGCAATAATGGCACTATCGGCATAGGAAAATTTCTGTTCTTTATCAGAATAATAGATAGCACTTCTATAGCCGTAATAAAGCGTTTCGAAATCCTTTTTTTTCTTAGCGTTATTAATATAGGCATTAAGGTAAACCCAAACCAGACTGTCTTGTCGGTTAAACTGAAAACTCTCCAATTTACTTACTAAATAACGATTAGATTTTTGGTTCAGCGAATCCCCATTTTGAGCAAAAATAACATCCTGCAACAAAAAAAAGAAGAGAAAAAGAGATAAATGGCTGAGTTTCATATTACGAATTTATAAATTCTACATTAGAATTCATAGAAAAAGAAGAGAAAATCATGTCTTTTTTAATTTTCTCTAAAATCCCAAAAATTCAATTCAAATGCATTCACAGAAAGGTAATTAACTTCAATAAGCAAATAACGAATTTATAAATCCGTCATTACGTTCAAAAATTCGTCATTCAAAAATTTGCTTTCACTGTTGTCCATAAATAATTTTGAATCAAGCATTTCGCCGGCGGAATGGTTCATTGGAAAATTGTTTAACACATGAGTGGAATAAATCCCCTCGCTAATACGTAAGAAATGAAAAAAACCGCAATGCTTTTATTTATCATTTGCAGCTTGGCAAGCTGCACACAGGAAGATGAAGGGTATTCCAATTTACAGGAAAATCAGGAACATTCTTTAAACAACTTTTACTCCAAAGGAGAGGAGGAAACCAAAGACAGTATAACCTTTCCCGACCCCGTTCAGGAAACAGATGGGGATCCGCCGCCAAAAGAAATTGGTGGGAACGGAAATAAACCCTGAAAAAAATATTCAGTAGCTACGAATAGTGGAAGCTTTTTCACCACTTAAATAACGAAAAGGAGACAGCACAAATTTGCCGACGTGCGTCAAGAGACAGGCAAAAATGTGAAACGAAGAGATGGGACTACCAATTTTTGGACAAATTGCTCGGAGTACTTTGATACAAACCGGGAAATTGAAAAAAAAGCAAGGCAGCCTAGCAGGTAAACCCAAAGCATCGCAACACAAAACACTAAGTCCTACCATGTAAAGTGTAGGTAAATTAAAATTATTATTAAACTAAAAATTCAAAATTATGAAATTAGATTTTAGAAAACCCGAAAACCAAAGACAGATTGAAAGTGTAAGAAGTCAAATTAAAAAGGCTGAAGACTTGAGAAAGTTTGACGAGTTTATTGCTAAAAATGACTCTTTTGACTTTAACAATGCTGCAAATGTTGCAGAAGCAAGAGCTTGTTGTGGAGGCGACCAGTGTTGTAAGATTGTCATTGAACTTGATGTTTCTGCTGTTTAAGTTTGATGTTCAAATAAAAAATTATAAATATTTAATAAAAATTATTAGTTATGAAATTAGATTTTAAAAATCCAGTAAACCAAAGACAGATTGAAAGCGTAAGAAGTCAAATTAAAAAGGCCGAAGACTTGAGAAAGTTTGACGAGTTTATTGCTAAAAACGACTCTTTTGACTTTAACAATGCTGCAAATGTTGCGGAAGCAAGAGCTTGTTGCGGAGGGGATCAATGTTGTGAGATTGTCATCAGACTTGATGTCTCTGCTGTTTAATCAGATATTGAAGACTCAAAACCCTGTTTTGGGAACTCTAAACAGGGTTTTTTAAGTAACCATTTAATACGTTAAAAATGAAAAACACAGCATATTTACAAAACGTCCAAACTTTAAGAGAAAACATTTATAAAACGAGGTTTGATGAGATAGAAAGCTTGGGATTGCTTGGAACTTATATGACAGTTTCAGCCAATTTACTAACATATTTACCCCACTTAAGCAGTAATGACCATTATAATAAAATTCAAGACATTCAGTTTCATCGTGCTTTATCTAATGTCGACCAATACTATTTATCCTTACTGGGTGATTTAAAAGTATTTGATAAAGCAAATGTGATAAAACAGAGTCTTGATGTAAGCCATATTTTTGTTACTTACCATACGGGATCATACAGGATGTTCATTCAATATCTGACCAGACAAAACGTTCCATTTTGTCTAGTAACGGAAAAAAGATTTATTAATGATCAAGGGAGAGTAGTGCAAAAAATATTTAAAGAAATGAAAAGAGATCAAAATGCAGAATTGGAAATTTTAGCTGCCGAAAACCCAAGATTAATTTTCGAATTGACAAGCAAACTAAGAAATGGTACTTCTGTTGTGTTTTATATTGACGGCAATACAGGGGTTACAGAAAAAAAATTAAATGACAACAATAATTTGTTAAAAATTAATTTTTTAAATAACCATCTTTACGCAAGACAAGGAATTGCATTTCTCGCTTATTTAAGTAGGGCACCTTTAGCAGTTGCAATCGCCAAAAGAAAGAAAAATCTTAGCAATACTATTCGCATAAAACCAATAGACACAAAGAAATTAATCGAAAAGAAAGAACGTAATAATTTTATAAATACAGTTACAAAGAAACTTTATAAAGAATTAGAACTTTTTTTAACCAAGTATCCTGAACAATGGGAGGGTTGGTTCTATGTTGATAAATTTTTTAACAGAGATTTTACCGAACAGGTAAACGAAGAAAGAGAAATACCGGACTTTTCAAAACCGGCAACCTTGATTTTAGATCAATTTGCACACTTATTTAAATATGACAGCAATAATTTTTTTTTGATTACAAGAAGAGATTATAAGTTTTTGCAAATTACCAACTCATTATATGAAACACTAAACTTTTTCAAAAAGCCCAGACAAATAATACCTGATACAACACTGGTTGTAAATCAACATGAAGTAGATCTTGAAACTTTAATGGAGCTTATAAAGATGAAATTATTAAATCCGATACAATGAAATTTTTATTAACAATTCTATCACTGATTCTTGCGACAATTATTTTCGCACAAAAATCTTCAGCCCTATGGAAAACGGAAATTGTTCTAGGTAACAATTTCTCTTTTACGACCTTCCTAAACATCACCCAAAAAGACAATAGTTTTTTGATAACATCGCCCAAAAATGCTGACAAGAGACTGTTTGGAGGATTTAAATCAACAATGGCAAGATTGTCTGGGAAAATTCCAAAAGGAGGAATTCTTGTAAAAATTGAAGGAAAGCAGAATAGTGATAGTTTACATGGAAAAGTTATAATTACAGGGTCAGGACAATTAAATTTTAAAGGAACTTTAACCGAAAATCGGTTTAGTGGTAATTTGTTGAATGATGATGAAGCAATAGTAGGATCATTAATAGGTGTTCAAACAAATGAAAGTCGACTTTATTACAATCATCTATACACAAAATTTGTAGAAACTACTCAAAACAACCTTTATTCCAAAGAAGTATTGCAAACCAAAGAATGGGAAAAATTTCAAAAAGAATTGAAAAACTTATGCGACAAAGCACAGGATGATATCGAACTTTTTCTGGGATTTAACATGCTAAGTTCAGAACTTCCCTTTAGTCATTATAATCTTATGATACAAAAAGACGAAAATGGTGATACCATAGAAAAAGAAAATAAAAAGGCAACGGTAATTTTTGAAGAAAAGAGCAAGAATACTGCTTACTTAAAAATCAAGAATTTCAGCACCTCACAAGAAGAATTAGCTATAATTTTTCCCAGAATAGTTGAAAATAAAAATTATGAAAATCTCATTATTGACCTAAGAGATAACGGAGGTGGTGGTATAGAAGCAGCTTTTGAGTTTGCGAGACATATAATGGACGACACAGTGGAAGTTGGATATTTTGTCACGAACAGACTGAACTATTCCGAATTTAATATCCAGGATTTTGAAACACTTCCCGTATCCCCGTCGAAAACAACGGATGATTTCATTGAAGAGTTAAAGACTGGGAGAGGTGCAAAACTTGTTTTTCAAAAACCGGATAATTCCGTATTTTCAGGAAAGTTATACATTTTAACAAATAGCAACACCGCAAGCACCTGCGAATCAATTGTTTATATACTAAAAAACACAAGAAGAGCAACTATAGTCGGTGAAAGAACAGCCGGCGCAATGCTAAGTGCCGCCCCTTTTGAAATTTCAGGAAAATATAAGCTTTTTCTTCCTCTTGCAGATTTTTATACATACGACGGTGTTCGCCTTGATCAGGTTGGCGTTTTGCCCGATATCGAAATACCATCAGAACAGGCGTTAGGCAAAGTACTTGATTTGATACAAAAGTAATGACATGTATATTGTCAGGTCGTTTTAATGACTAAAAATTCATCAAAAAAGGATAATTTAAATATTGAAGTAATGGATTTAATAAAAGGAGGAGCTATTATCGCTCTGGTAGTAGGATTTTGGGATAAAATCAAAACTTTTTTATGGATGCTAGTGTCTACATTTATACAAAAAGCTGAAATGAAAACCGAAGATACACACAATGAGGTTATTGGTTATTTAGTAACACATTATAAGAAGTTCAAAGGCTATGACAAAGTGTTCGGCTCACAATATGAATCGTTCAGAAATGGGAAGTATGGATTAGTCCCTTACGAAAAATTCGGAGACAGCATGATGATTTTTCTGTCACAAAAAAGATATTTTTTCAAATTGATCAGAATCCCGTTCATTTTTAGTAAAAATAGTGGTGCGCTAACTGGCGGTGAAAACAAAAATGAACAAAACGATGCAAAAAAAAGTTACTCTCATATAATTTCCATCAGGGGAACTGTCAATGTTGCCGAAATAGTAAAAAAAGCAGTTATTCATAGGAATCATATTAGCTGGAATATTGATGAAATGGAAAAAAAATCGAATAGGTTCAATATCTATTACTTTCCAGAGAGAGAACAAACGGGAAATGAAAAAAAACAGCATTATGGTTATGGATATTCTTGGTTTAGACAAAATCAATACCATTTATTAGGTATTAATCAGCATGAATTAGGGCGGGAATTAAAAAGCGGAGGAAATGCTCTAGATAACTTATTTTTTCCAAAGGAAATAAAAGATCTGATAAATATAGTTAGCCTATGGGTGAAAAGTAAAGATTGGTACAGAGAAAAAAATATCCCTTGGAAAAGAGGATGGCTTTTGTATGGCCCTCCAGGAACAGGAAAGACAGCTTTGGCAAGAGCATTTGCCGAAGATTTGGACTTACCAATATACTATTTCTCTCTTGCTCAAATGTCAAACAACGAGTTAATCAAAGCCTGGCAAAGTATGCAGCTCAATGTTCCATGCATAGCCTTAATTGAAGACATTGACAATGTTTTTGACAAAAGAAAAAACATAGCGCAATTTTCTCCTTTTATGCTTGCGGGCTATCCTAACCAAAACAACGATAAAAATATTGCCGGTGAGCAAAACGAAATAAGAGCACCACTAACATTTGACACACTGTTAAATTGTATTGACGGTGTTGACAAAACAGATGGTGTTTTTACCATTATAACAACAAACGATATTACCAAAATTGACGAAGCTATCGGTAACCCTAAAACTTTAGAAGACGGAACCCAGGAATTTGTTTCCACTCGACCGGGGAGGATTGACAGAGCCATACAGTTAAGTTATATGAATCGGGAAAATAAAATCAAAATGGCTCAAAAAATCTTATCAGATTTCCCTGATAAAATAAGAGAAGCTAAAGTCCACATTGTAAAAGAAGAGAAGGAAACTCCTGCACAATTTCAAGAATATTGTGCCCAAATCGCACTAAGAGAATATTGGAAAAAGAAAGAATCAGAGAATGATAATGATCAAAATATATCTACCAGAACTCTTTGCGAAATGCAGAAACTGCTCAATGAAACCAAAGATTGGAGCACGCTCCATATTGAAATAGAATAAAAACATTTACATACTGATTGTCAAAAAAAACTTCGGATTCATACCCGGAGCAATACACCAATTGTCTAATTTTTTAAATTTTCAAAACATGAAAAACTTTATTTTCGCCCTTGTGGCAAGCCTCGTTTTGCCAATCTTTGGATTCGGCCAAAACAAAATCAAACAGGACAAAGAAACCTATTACCACATTCCTGTCCCTGAAGACCTTCAAACCACCGGAAAAGATGGGAAGCAATCCAAAATTGCCGAATTCAAAATTCACCATGAAAAGGTGAATTACCTTGTAAGGATTAAGTACAACCCCGTTTCCAAAAAAGAATCCGTGTATAGCATCGAAATTACTTCCGAGAGCGATTCGGTCAATAAGAAGCTCAGCAAAATGAGCTCCAACACGGGGAAACCCGGCAGCCTTTCAGCCTGCTATTCTGGCGAGAAACAAACAACTCCGGATTGGCAAGCTTTGGCAGACTGCGTAGTGATTTATGTCCAGGCTTTTCTGTAAAGAACCCCATAGTTAATTACTTAGAAACCGGTGACACAACTCACTGCTGCACCGGTTTCTTATACTAAATTCACAACAATGAAAAAGATAATATACGCATTAGGAATATTGGTGTCCTCATTCATTTGGGGGCAACAAAAACAAATCCCGTTAAGCGGAGATTTTGGCGGAACAAGGTGCAATGGCTCCATCGGCTTATGCTCTGTTACCCATAGTTCGGAAAACAAAAACCCTCAGGAATCAAAGATGACCGCAAAAATAATAAATGACAGTTCTTTTCAACTTATTATTAACTTGAACCAAATCAATTCCGATGAAGAATCTAAAATTGTTGGGTCCACTTTCTCTGAACTCAATAAAGCTGCGCCCCCCGATTTCATCGTCGAAGAAGATTTTATTCTGGACCAACAAACGGCAACAGCAATCGGATTAAAAACGGGTTATATAGTCATTCCGGCCGGTAATTATCCACTGAATTTTGATGAGCAAAAAGTTTACATCACCTTCACCTTAGAACAATTGTAATGATACGTATCTGTCTAATAATAGCCTTACTGCTTTCCATTAGTATTCTAAAAGCATCGGAAAGCACCCCACATGATGACCCTAATAAGGTATTCGAAGAAATGTACCGTGAAATCGCATCCGTCAAAAGGAACTATGAGGCCGAAAAATCGGGTATCTCGGAACGGATTAAAACCATTAACTTTCAACTCGGCCGTGAAACCGATTTAGAAAAAAAGGTAAACTTACTAATCGAAAAAGATTTCTTAAAAGATTCCTTCCGTGAATTAGAAGAATCCGAATATACAGAAGTGAGCAAAATCCGCTACATAAAAGGCCTACAGGTCTTGCGGATTTTGTATGAAAAAATACTCGGTTTGGATCATCATTTTGCCAGCGTTTATACTTTTTCTGAAATCACTAAAATGTCCAATCCCAATAATTACCCCCAATTCCAACAAGTAAAAGAATTGGTTCGCAACAAAAAAAATAAAAAGTTCAACCTGGAATTGGGCGGTTTGCTCGCCGGAAACCCGATTACCTCTACCGCACAGACCCTCATCAATATGCTCGATATAGACCTGACTTCCGGCGAAAAAAGAAAGGAACTGGAAGAGATTGAGTGCATCCTTGACTTCACACTCAGCATGCACAATGAACTGAACACCATTTATTTTGAAACCACTTATTTGCAGTCCGGGAACCAAACCTTAAAAGGCGATATTGAAACCCTATTTGTTGACTATACCAAACCCATCGGCTATGAGCAAAGCCTGCCCGAATGCCGGTCAAAAGATGATTGGGATGAGGTAAGAGCCAAATTAGATGTTTACCTTCAACAGATTGAAATTGCCACAGGCAGAGACCAGTTCAAGAAAAGAGTCAACATCGAATTCCCGATTGACCGCTTGCTGAGATTTATTGACGAATACAATAATTTCATCGACCAAGGTGAACAATTTTACCGTAAATTTAAAATCATCCTCAACAGTTATGAAAATGCGGACCAATGTCAAAGCCAACTGCCTCAGGAGTACACCAAGTTGAAAAATGATATGGATTTAGCCATTGAAAAGTTCAATGTCGCCTACAAACCGGTAGAAATAAACGGAAGCAAAATGAAAGAAATCCTATATGGTTTAAATGAATTCGAATAAATTATAGCACTTATGAATCCGAATTATAAAGCTTTATTGATTGGCTTAATTTACATATCCTCTTGCACAAAAGATATTCATGTGGCCAACCTTAAAAACAATCAATTAGAATTTAAGGGTAATCAGGAAGAAATCCTGTCCCGGTGGAATGAAGCCGTCAAATCCCATAATTTAAAAGGCATATTAGATACCCTTGAAGTAAGGCGAGATTCAGACACGCTCAATCAGGTTCAGTATTTTTATTTGTTGGGAAGGTCTTCAAACGACTCTCTGAAGATGGCTCAGTTATTAGTAAAATACAAGCATAAACTTTATTTAAAAAATGACACCATTCTTAGTTGTATTTGTTATGATTGCCCCTCTGCCCAACCGAAAATGAGTTTTGACAATTGGGGGTGGTACTGTGAAAGTGATGACATCATCCATTGTAAAAAGATTATTGATTTAAAATTTTAATTCAAGATGTAAATGATGAAACGAGTTATAAAAGACGATTTAATCGAAGCAGGAGTGCTCATCCTGATTTTCTCCTTGATTTTTATCGGCTCTAATTTGCTGTATGAAATCGCTACCGTAGAAATTTATACAGGAATAAGCTTTGCCAAAGGATATTTGACCGTAAGCGGAAAACCGATTGGACACCCCGTCGCCATCTACGTTTTAGCGATGATTTTAAGTTTCATCATCCTGACTTATGTACTGCACCGCTTATTAGGGAGCGAACAAAAAACATAAAATCGGGAGAATGAACCCCTCACTGCCCAATTTTTAACCCAAAACACCGTCTCAATAGTAGTGGGAATGCTACTTGGAATGGATTTTAGCCTCCCACCAACAGTGGCACCCCGTCGGGCATTGCCGAAACCTCCCCACAGATTGTGACAAGCTTCCAAAGCCTTAGCTTACCTTCCCACAGATTGAGGGACGCCGTCGGGAAGCCCCGATACCTTCCCACAGATTGTGGCACCCCGTCGGGAAGCCCCGATACCTTCCCACAATTTGTGGGATATTGAAAGTCAATGTTTTAGTGGTTTTAGGTAATTTACGCATAGTATCATTGTGATACGATAAGTTAAGTAATGGAAGGAACCGGGAAATTCAACCAAACTCTCATGCCAAATAAAACCATCCTAAGTAAAATCATCCCATTCCATTTCCTAAACCGGTTAGTTCTCTCTAAATTTGTTTGTTTAAAATGAATTAAAAATGAGCAGCTTAAAAATACGCATAAAAGAATTATTGACTGAATTGGGAATTGAGAACTGGGTGAAAAATTCCCAAGTAATGGGCAATGAAGTGATACTCGACATCGTTTCCCCCTCGCCTGCCATGCACGAACGCAAACGGTTGGAACAGGCACTCAAGAACGCCTTCGCCACCGAAATCCCGGAAGCCAAGCTCAAACTGAATATCTCCGTCGAAGCACCCGAGAAAAACGAAATCAAAGGAAATGAAATCCCGGGGATTAAGAACATCATCGCCATCGCATCAGGCAAGGGCGGCGTGGGCAAATCGACCGTTACGGCCAATCTGGCCGTCAGCTTACAAAAAATGGGATTCAAAGTCGGCTTACTGGATGCAGATATTTACGGCCCTTCTATGCCTACCATGTTTGATGTGGCCGACGAAAAACCCGGTTCGGTAAACGTCAGCGGGAAATCCAAAATGAAACCGATTGAAAGTTACGGCATCAAACTCCTTTCCATCGGGTTCTTTGCCGGCATGGACCAAGCGGTCGTTTGGCGCGGCCCTATGGCTTCGAAAGCTTTGAACCAAATGATCCACGATGCCCATTGGGGTGAACTGGATTTCCTGCTGATTGACCTTCCTCCCGGCACTGGCGACATTCATTTGTCCATCGTCCAGCAATTGCCCATCACGGGTGCGGTCATCGTCAGCACACCCCAAAACATTGCATTGGCCGATGCCCGGAAGGGGGTGGCAATGTTCAAGATGGAAGCCATCAATGTTCCTGTTTTGGGGATCATTGAAAACATGGCTTATTTTACGCCTGCAGAATTGCCTCAAAACAAATATTATATTTTCGGCCAAAACGGAGCAAAGAATTTAGCGGAAAAATTGGGTGTTCCCTTTTTGGGGGAAATCCCGCTTGTACAAAGCATCAGGGAAGCAGCGGACGCGGGAAGGCCGGCGGCATTGCAGCAAGACACGCCCGTTTCCAATAATTATGAAACCATTACACAGAACACAATCATCAGTCTGGTGGAGCGCAACGATACCCTCCCCCCGACCGAAATAGTAAGAATTACCACGATGGCAGGGTGTTCAACAACAAAAAATAAGTAATTTTGTGGTTATGAGTGAAGCAAATTTAATTGAAAGGATTCAACAGGGATTGGCGGAAATCCGCCCGTTTTTGAACAATGACGGCGGAGACATTGAAATGGTTTCCGTTGAAAACGGCATTGTAATCGTAAAGCTTACCGGAACCTGTACCGAATGCACCATCAATCAGATGACATTGAAATCCGGCGTAGAAATGACCGTCAAAAAATACGCTCCCGAAATCCTCAAAGTCATCAATGTGACCGACGTAAAACCAATGATAGACAGCAACCTTTGGTAAGATTGATTCCCTGACTTTGGCAGAATCTTTGTAACATTGTGCCCTAAAACCGATAAATGAAGAAATTATTGCCGATTATTTGCTGTTTGTTTTTAACGTTTTCATTTATTCAAAGTGATTCTCAGAATTACCAATCAGGAGAGTATTTACAATACCGGATTCATTATGGTATACTGAATGCCGGTTTTGCTACTTTAAAAGTAAATTCGGTAAAATATGAGGGCAAACCCCACTTCCATGTCGTGGGCGAAGGCTCGTCTTCCGGTGCGGTAAGGGCTTTTTACAAAGTGGACGACCGTTATGAAACCTATATCGACGCAGCGACCAATAAGCCCTCCAAGTTCATCCGAAAGATCAGTGAGGGCGGTTATACCCGTGATCAGGTTTTTACCTTTGACCATAAAAAGAAAATCGCTACCATCAATGACCGGAAAGCCCAAAAAGTATCTTACCGGGAATTCAGTTCAGATGTGCAGGACTTGCTTTCCGCCTTTTATTATTTGAGGAATTATGATACCGATAAATTAAAAACCGGGGATTTCATTGGGGTCGATATCCTGATGGCCGATGAAACCTATAAATTCAAACTGAAGATCCTCGGCCGGGAAAGCATGAAAACCAAATTCGGCCACATCAAATGTATCAAAATCCAACCTTATGTCCAGTCGGGACGGATTTTCAAAGCTTCCGAAAGCGTTACCATGTGGGTTACGGATGACAAAAACCATGTCCCCATCCAGATCAAAGCCGATTTAGCGGTGGGTTCCCTAAAAGCCGATTTGCACTCCTATAACAATGTCAAGCACAAATTGAATTTCACCAAGTAATTTAGTTCCCGCCGGGCCAAGCATGCCAAGGAATCATCGCTAGCACACAGGCTATTGCGGCCGCAACCAACAACATATTTGAGAACCTTACTTGTGGAGATTTCTTCAATCTGGAGTTTACAATGGTGATAAACATGACAGAAGCGAACATCATCAATGGGTGTTCAACCGAATAAAGCCTCAAAATGTCGTCTGACATGGTGGTTTCGCCCCATTTGGAATAGGGTGATAAAATATAGAGAATTACCCCCAGAACCAATTGGATATGGAAAATCAGCGTGGTAAAAAAGCTGATGCGCAAAAGGGATTTCCCGACCGTTTTCTTTTTGGTTATGTAATAAGAGAGTGCCAGAAACAGTACCAAGCCCGCCGTGATTACCAAATAAGCCCAACCGCTGTGAAATTCTTTTAAAATAGTATAAAAGTCCATGTCTTAATTTTTAGATGTTACAAAAATAAAAAAACCTCCCAAAGTGGGAGGTTAAATTTCAACTTTAAATCGTTTTATTAAAAAGAATATTGGATTCCGGCATTGTAGGTTCTTCCAAGCCCGTAGAAGTAACCAAATCCGTCTTTCCTTCCTATGTAGGAAGTGTTGAACAAATTATAAACGTTTCCTCTGAAACGGATTTTTTGAGTCCCGAACCTGAACTCATAAGTTACACCTCCATCAACCAACGCATAAGGTGCCAATGCCTCTGATTGTTCAATTTCATCCACGCTTCCGATTTCCATTTGCCCCCAAAGCCTTGCGTAGTAATTCATGTCGAAATCCAAAGACAATCCTTTAACCACTTCGAATTTAGTCCCTAATCCAAATGAGAACTGCGGGGCATTACCAATGTTGAATCCGTCTATCTCAGCAATATCTGACTCTCCTTCGAGAATGGTAAATGTACTGACATCACGGACATCATAAGGTGAAGACCCTTCGTATTTCCAGTCACCGACTGAACCATATCCACGAATATTGAGTTTTCTGGTAATTTTAGCGTCAAAATCGATTTCGACACCTCTGTGCAATTGGGTTACATCTGTCAATAAATAAGAAACTTCCGCAATCTCAACACCATCTTGGGTAACGTAATCATCTCCGTTGAATGAAACGAATCTGTTGGCCCATTCGGTTTGGTAAACGTTTACATTTACTTTCAGGTTTCGGGTCGAATAACGGTAACCAATTTCTATACCCGTAACGTTTTCATTTTCTACCTCCGGGATTCTCAAATAGGTGTTGTCAGATGCTCCTGACGGGTCTGCACCTTGGAAAATATTGTCTAAATAAGGCTGCCTTGAATAGTATCCCGCATTTCCGTAAAAAGTATTTTCTGAATTGACGTTAAAAGCCAAACCTCCCTTGATATTGTAACCGATTTTGGAAACGCTTTCACTTTCTCTCGGATAAGTAATGCCATCAACCGTGCGGGGATTGTTCCACCGGTCTTCTCTTTTATAGGATTGATTGGATATTGCACCTTGCGCAAAAACTGAAAACCAGTCGTTGGAGTATTCAACTTGTCCGAAAGCTCCCTGATAATTAATATTTTCGGAATAATCGTACGCAATTCTGTCGCCTTCATCGGCAAAATTGAATAATGCCGCCCAAGGCTTTGCTTCAAAAACTTCAGATACTACATAACCTTCAGGTCGGTTGATATTCCCGGCTGACCATCCGTTTAACCCTAATAAATTTACCAATTGCTGGAAATGGTCGCCTTTATAGAAACGCACATCAGCCCCGACATTGAAAGTCAGACCGAATTGTGTGTCGTAGTTAAAGTTTGTAACCGCCCCATACCAGAAATGGTTATTGACCGAAGCACGGATTGCCCCATTTCTTACGCTGTTATTGGCATTAGGCGCATCGTTGTAATAAGGGCTTCCAGGTTGATAGGTGCCACCGTTATTTCCAATCCCATCCGGATCAAATAAGTTTTGGTCATAAATTGCTTGAAAATCGGCTTCACCCAATTCATTCAACCTTCTGGTCGTATTGCCCGAGCTTCCCAGGTTTCCGGTTCCGCCCCCTCGCCCCATTGAGGCATAAACGACAGTGGACAAAGATGATTTTTCATTCATTGTCCAGTCCCAGTTTAAATTAGCAACCGGTTTATGGTAGTAATTTTTTCTCCATGTCATCGCTTCTCCATTCAAGAAACCATAATTAGAGTTACCTTTTGTACCAAATTCGTTATAATAATCCATTGTTTTTGAATAGTTTTGGTCATGCCACTGTGGCGCACCGAAAATCATAAAGTTGAAATTATGATTATCATTCGGTTTAAACCCGACAGAGAAAAAATAACTTTGCCCTTCACCCGCAGTTCCACGGGCAAATTTCCTGTGTGCAGTCCAATAATCCAATAGAACCGAGAAACCCCATTTACCGTTCAAGCCGGTATCATAAGCCACAGTCCCTTTCATATAACTGTCATTTCCCATTACAAAACGAGCCATCCCACCTTGGCGTTTTTCGGTTGCTTTGGTAACGATGTTTACCGTTCCACCTACCGAAGAAATAGCCAGTTTAGAAGAACCTAAACCTCTCTGAACCTGAACCGCATTGGCTACATCGGTCATAGAGCTCCAGTTAGACCAGTACATATTTCCGTCTTCCATTCCATTGATCGGTTGCCCGTTTAATAAAAATGCAGTATTTGATTGGTCAAACCCGCGAACAAACATTTGACTATCTCCGAACCCACCAGCTTGATTGGCGACATACACGGAAGGAATGTTTTTCATTACTTCAGGGAATTCAACATTCCCTACGCCTTTGTCTTGAATTTCCTGTTTAAGGATGGTAGAAACCGCCACCGGTGTTTTACGGTCTTCTTCTAAGTCAATTACACCCCGCCCGACGATAACCGTTTCGGACAGCAATACGTCTTGTTCCAAAGAATCAATAACGGCCGGCTCCGTTTCCGGATCTACTTGAGCGTGGGCGATTGTTGCAGCTCCTAACAGCATCATCAGGAGCATCGAAAAAATAGAGTTGTGCCTCATAATTTTTAATTTAAATTATAGGGCAAAGGTGCGAACAGTCTCTTTTAAAATTGTTAAGGCAGCATTAATTTTTTGAACAGAATTTTGAACAGCTGAGTGATTTAAATCAGTAAACTGCTTTCAGACTCAAATCCTTATTGGGAGCTGAATGGATAATCGCCCCCGAGGAAATATAGTCCACACCCGTTGCGGCAACTTCGCGAATGGTTTCCAAGGTAATCCCACCTGAGGCTTCGGTTTTACATTTCCCTTTAACCAAAGAAACCGCTTCTTTCATTTCAGTTAAGGTCATATTGTCCAGCATGATGATATCCACCCGATTGGTCGCCAATGCTTCCCGGACTTCTTGCAGGTTCCGGGTTTCGACTTCAATCGGAAGGCTTTTCCCGACGGTTTCCAGGTATTTCACCACGGACTCAACCGCTTGGGTAATTCCGCCTGCATAATCATGGTGGTTGTCTTTGAGCATGACCATGTCGTACAAACCATATCGGTGGTTTTGGGCTCCGCCGATAGCCACCGCCCATTTTTCACACATACGGAAATTAGGTGTCGTTTTCCGGGTATCAAGGATTTTCACCCCGGTACCTTCCACTTCTTCCACCATTTCCCTTGCATAGGTCGCGATGCCGCTCATGCGCTGCATACAATTCAGCACCAACCGTTCAGAAGTGAGGATGGAACGCGCAGAACCTTTTACCCGAAAAGCTATATCGCCCGTTTCGGCCATATCGCCGTCATTCATCAGTATTTCGATTTGAAGGTTTTCATCGTAAAATTTGAAAATTTCTACCGCCAATTCTATACCGGCCAATACGCAACCTTCTTTTACCAACAACCGGGCTTCAACCTGTAATTCCTTCGGAACGCTGCCCAAAGTTGAATGGTCGCCGTCGCCGACATCTTCTTTAAACGCCTCGGAGATAAAGTGGCGTAATCTTTCTATGGTAACATAATCCGGCCTTTTCATATACTTCAAATAAAAATGGTGGCTTCGAGAACCTCAGCCACCGTCAAATTTATTGTTTTAATTCTAAATTAAAACTTCAAATCTCCGTTTACTTCACGTACGGCTTTGGCTGCAACCGCGAATTTTTCTTTTTCTTCATCGGACAAAGAGATTTCAACTATTTTTTCTACACCATTGGCTCCGATGATTGCCGGAACACCTAGGCAGATATCTTTTTCACCATATTCGCCATCCAGTAATAAAGAGCATGGAATCATTTTTTTATGGTCACAAAGGATGGAATGAACCAAAACGGAAACGGCGGCACCAGGTGCATACCAAGCGGAAGTCCCCAAAAGTTTGGTCAACGTAGCTCCGCCGACTTTGGTTTCTTCTACCACATAATCGCGTTTTTCCCGGCTTAAAAATTCAGAAACCAATACACCGTTGCGTGTGGCTTTATCAATCAGGGGAACCATTCCGGTATCGGAATGCGCGGCTATCACCATTCCGTCCACATCAGAAATCGGGCATTCCAATGCTTCCGCCAAACGGTATTTGAAACGGGCAGAATCCAGCGCACCTCCCATGCCGATGATTCTCTCCTTGGGTAAACCGGAAGTTCTATGTACCAAATAAGCCATTGTATCCATTGGATTGGACACGACGATGATAATTACATCCGGTGAATGTTTAACCAAGTTTTCCGTTACTTCTTTCACTATCCCGGCGTTGATACCGATCAGTTCTTCGCGGGTCATACCCGGTTTTCTCGGAATCCCCGAAGTGATGACCGCTACCTTTGAACCGGCGGTTTTGGCGTAATCGCCGGTGGTTCCCGTGATTTTGGTATCGAAACCATTCAATGAAGCGGTTTGCATCAAATCCATTGCTTTGCCTTCGGCAAAACCTTCTTTGATGTCCACCAATACGACTTCAGATGCAAAATTTTTCATCGCTATGTATTCAGCACAACTTGCTCCTACGGCACCTGCGCCTACAACGGTTACTTTCATATTTTCTTGTTTTAATTGATTCTTTTAGCGGTGTAAAGATAAAGATTTCATTATAATAACCTTGAATAGGCAGCGATTGTTTGATAAAAAAAGTCCTCTGAAATTGAAGAGGACTTTCTTGAAAAAATGTAATAAAAAAAATTAAACTATTTATGAAAATGAGTCAATTAGAATCCAATTCCGCCTCCGGGCGCAGATTGGTTGGTTTCCTGCTGGATGTTTCGCTTTCTCACATCGCCGCCGAAATTGTAGGAAAAGCCTACGTATAGTGTATGGGCTTCCCAATGGAATTTGCCCACGCCCCGGTCGGGATTGTCAATGTGCGCTTCCGCATGGAAAGTTTTGAAAATATCACTTACCCGCGCAGTAAGTGCCGCTTTGCCGTTCATGAAAGAATACCGGGCACCCAGATCAATGCGCCACATCGGTTGCATTTCACCTTGGATGAATTTGAACGGACCTCTGTACATGAAGAAATTTTGAATCGTGAGGTTTTTAACAACAGTAAAATTATTGTTGATTCGAACATTCCAGGGAACGCCGGTTACTTCTTCATTGCCTAAATAAAATTTATTGGCAAAAACATCAAAACTCGCATTAAAACTCCACCAGTTCAGCGGCTTGTAATTGGCGCTGACTTCCAATCCATAGCTTTCGGAATCGTCATAATTGACCCAACGCTGATTGATGACGACCGAGTCATTCGGGTTTCTCTCCAGCGAACGGAAAATCATGTCGTTTACTTTGCGGTAAAATACATTGGCATTGATGCTTCCACCTTTAAACCTTTGCAAATAACCGAGTTCATACGAATTTGTAAATTGCGGTTTCAACTCCGGGTTTCCTTCGCTTTGCATGGTTGAAGTGCTCCATTCTGGCACAGGTGTAATTTGCCCGATAGATGGACGATCCACTCTGCGGCTGTAGTTCAACAAAAGTTGGCCTCTTTCGGTTACGTCGTATGTAAGGAAGGCCGAAGGATAAAATTCGGTATAATCATTTTTATACAAACCGGGGCCTAAAGGAGCGACTGAATAATCGGCATTCTCCTCGACCATTTCGGCCCGTACTCCCAACTGAACGCCGAATTTCCCGAAAGTCTGGCCATAGTTAACATAAGCGGAATAAATATCACGCGTAAAATCAAAATCAATGTCGGGCGAAAAGGCAATCGGGTTTTCGTCATCCGTTGTAAGCACCTGACCAGAAAGCATTTCATTTTGATTGTTTTCTTGGCGAAACTGCGCTCCGGCTTCAATTTTACCGCCATCGACGATTTGGTTTGTATAGTCCAAATTGATTCTCGTGTTGGTGTTTTCACCTTCCCTGAATTCCGAAAATAAAGTGTCTTCGGGAAAAGTGTTGATGTAATTCCGGGTATCGTCGTTTGTGGATGCGGAATAAATCGCGTCCAAAACAATATGGTGATCCGGTTTCCCAAAATCTTGTTTGAAGTTCAAACTATAATCTTGGTTCTTGTAATAGCCTTCTGAATCATTGAAATTATTATAGAAGATATTGGTCGAATTGTTTAGTACATTGGCATCGGCCACGCCTTTTCCGTCATGGAAAAACTGGTTGGTATAAAGGGTTAAAGCGGTTTTTTCGCTGATAAACCAGTCAAATCCCACCTTAAAAACATGTGATTGGTTTTCATCGACCACATCAAAATACTGGTCCAAACGGGTATCTAAATTCTCCACCGTCCCATGGAAACGGTTTTTGCCGGAATTGGCGTTGTAACTCCCGAAAAAGTTGAAATCACCCGTATTGACATTCGCGTTCAAAGAAGCATTGTGACGCGATTTATCGCCCTGTGTAAAGCCGAGGTTCAAACTTCCATTGTAACCTTTCCGCTTGTTTTTATGGGTGATGATATTGATAATCCCAGAATTTCCTTCAGGTTCATATTTGGCCGAAGGATTGGTGATGATTTCCACTTTTGCAATCGCATCCGATGGCAATTGCTTCAATAATTGCGCAGCAGGAATATTGGAAGGCTTCCCGTCCACCATGACTTTTACATTTTCATTTCCACGCAAGGAAAGTTCGCCGGTTTGCTGGTCGACACTCACAGAGGGGATATTGTTCAAGACTGCGGCGGCGTCCGCGCCTGCACTGACTAAATCCTTGCCGACATCGACCACTCTTTTGTCGATTTCAGTCCGGTATTGGGACGTTTCCGCCCGGATTTCCGCGCCTTCCAGTGTAATTACATCGGAGCCCATGACAATCGCACCCAAATGGGTAACGGGACTTTCAATTTTTATATCTTGGATCTTGTCGGTGAAACCTACCGCAGTTACCACCAATTCATAAGTTCCATATTCCAAGTTTTCTATTGTAAAAGATCCGTCATCGCCCGACATTCCACCGGAGATAAGGTTTTGGGATTCTCCTTTTGTATAAATTTCTACGGAACCGTATGGAATCGGATGTCCGCCGGCATCCTGAATTTGGCCCGACAGCGTACTTTTTTGGTTTTGAGCCGATAAAACCGTGCTTACAATGAAAAATATTAATGTTAAAATCCTGACCTTCATAATTGTTTTGATTTGAATATACCTTGTTAATAAATCTGTCTGCGTTTTTTAATTGGATTGTAATTATAAGTTGACTTCGAATTCCTGTTGTTACAAAAATTTTAAATTAAATTGAAAGCTATTTAAAACCGAAACCCGCAAAATTCTTTTTGGGCGACTTCTTGCCGTAAATAACCACTGCATCTAAGGATATAAAATTTTCTTCTAATTGAATGACACCCAAATCGCCGGTGGATTTATTTAATTGGAACGACTTGGTTTTTTCTTTGTATCCCAAAGCTTTTACGACCATTTCGTATTCTCCTTTTGGCAATGAAGGAAAAACGAAACTTCCATCTTCGGCCGTTTCCGTTTCATAAATCCGGTTGGAGCCATTCTTTGGGTAAATTTCCAAAGAGCTTTTCTCTATACTGAATCCCGAAGGGTCTTGTACAGTACCCGTTAATCCTTCATTTTTGAAATTAGACACGATCAATAAAGTTGAAATCAAAAGCGTCGCGAGCATTAAAATTGAATTTTTCATAATTATATTGTTTTACACATTACTTGGTTTTGCATAATACAGGTGAACAGTTTACCCATTTTTAACATAAGACGGAAAGTTTCAGAACTTGTTACAGTTTCTTTTGAAAAAATTATTATTCACATTTATTCTAAATAACCATTTGAGGTAATTCTTTTATATTTGTGACGCAAATGTTAATCCGCTTATGAAGTCAGTTGTTATTTTGGGAGCCGGCAATGTCGCTTTTCACCTTACACGCGCTTTGATTGAAAACACAGTCAACGTTAGGCAAATTTTCAACCGGACATTGGAAAGGGCAGCAGAGGTCGGAGAGGCCAACAAGGTCGCATACACCGACCAAATCTCTAAATTGGAAAAAGCCGAACTCTATATCATTGCATCATCGGATTCGGCGGTAGAAGAACTTTCGCACTACATTCCATATGACGATACGCTGGTGGTTCACACTTCCGGCTCATTGGGGACAAATGTTTTGAAGGGCGATTACCGCAAAGGGGTATTTTATCCGTTTCAAACTTTTACTAAGAAAAAGAACCTTCGCTATGAGGATGTTCCATTTTTTGTAGAAGCTGAAAACAAAGAAGATGAAGACGCGCTTTTCCGATTAGCCGAAAAAATTTCCAATGAAGTCCACCGTGCAGGAAGTGAAAAACGATTGCAAATCCATTTGGCCGGCGTATGGGTGAGTAATTTTGTGAACCATTTGTATTATATCGGCCATAAAATTTGTGAGAAAAACGACATCCCTTTCGATGTGCTGAGGCCTTTGATAGAAGAAACCGCGCTCAAGGTGCAGGACTTGACCCCTTTTGACGCCCAAACCGGGCCGGCCAGAAGAAATGATGAAATGATTATCCACAAACATTTGGACATTTTAGGGGATTCCCGTCTGCAACAACTTTACCAACTGCTCACGGACTCCATCCAAAGAACCTATGCGAATGAAAAGCTACAAGCAAAAATTAAATAACATCACCACCTTCATTTTCGATGTGGACGGCGTATTGACCGATGCCAGTGTGATTCTATTCCCGACGGGCGAAATGGTCCGGACAATGAATACCAAAGACGGTTATGCCATGCAACTCGCTATCAAAAAGGGATTCCGCATTGCAACCATTTCCGGTGGCCGTGACAAAATGGTCGAAGCACGGTTGAGGTATCTGGGTGTCACCGATATTTATACCGGAACACTCGATAAATGGGATGCTTACCAAGATTTTATTTTCAGTTACCAATTGAAACCGGAAGAAATTATCTGTATGGGCGACGATATGCCGGATATCGACATCATGAAAGATGTGGGACTGGCTTGTTGCCCGAACGATGCAGTGCCTGATGTGAGAGCCGTCGCAGAATACATTTCTCCGAAAAATGGCGGTGAAGGTTGCGTGCGCGACATCATTGAACAAACCATGAAAGTCCAAGGGAAATGGTACGATGAAAACGACCATACGCCTTCCGCTTAATGGAAATTCAGGATATTCATAAAATTTCTATTCTCTAATTTTTAATTTTAATGCTTCGAGATTTATTGTACACCAAAAAAATACTATTGGCTTCCCAGTCACCCAGAAGGCAGGAATTGATGAAAGGACTCGGTATAGATTTCGAAGTCGTAAAAATTGAAACAGATGAAAGTTTCCCGGAAAACCTGAAACGGGAAGAAATCACCGAATTTATTTCAAACGCAAAATCTGCTGCCTTTCGGGATTTAAAAGAAGGTGAAATCTTGGTTACCGCCGACACCTTGGTGTGGTTGGATAATGAAATTTTGGGCAAGCCGAATAACTATGAAGACGCTGTTCGGATGCTGGAACAACTCTCAGATTCAACACACGAAGTGCTAACCTCGGTCACGCTTCGTTCAACTTACCGTTCGGTTAGCTTTTCCGAAACGACGGAAGTACATTTCGACCCGATTTCAGAAGAAGAAATTCATTTTTATTTAACAACTTACAAACCTTTTGACAAAGCCGGCGCATACGGCATCCAAGATTGGTTGGGCTACGCAAAAATCTCACGCATCAATGGCTGTTACTACAACGTGATGGGCCTTCCGCTGCGGAAATTATACTTGGAATTATTGAAATTTTAGGTTTTGGTCAGTCCAATTTCGAATAACGGGCGAGTAACTGTTCGAATTTTCTTTGCCCGATGACTCTCTTTAAAGTCACGGAAAAAGTTTGCATGGGTTTGCCGATATGGTAATGCGGTTTTAAATTTTTCGAATGGATTAAACGGTCAATCACAGGAACCAGTTTTTGGGGTTTCATCCCTTGCTCGACTTCTTTGTCAATGGAACGAATCAGTTTCTCATATTTGGATTTATAAAATCCGGAAACTGTGCTCTGGATACGGCTTTCCGCGATGGGTGTTTGGATGTCGCCAAAATTCAGCGTAGCGATTTCAACGCCGGTTTTGCGGTTTTCCAGACGAGCCGATTCCGTAATCCGGTCAATGGCACTTTTGGAAGCCGAATAAAATCCGCGAAACGGCAAACCATGGTTGCTCGCAATGGAAGAAACATTCAGGATATGGCCGGATCCTTGTAAACGCATCAACGGCAAAACCGCCTGCATCATATAAACCAGGCCCAAAAAATTCACATTCCACAATTTATCCAAATCCTCCTTGGTCACATCCTCAATCGCGCCCAGCATCCCTACCCCCGCATTGTTTATCAATACGTCAATCCGGCCGGCTTCGTTAATGACTTGTTGAACGGAATGGAAAACGTTTTCCTTACTGGTCACATCGGTGGCAATATGGTAAAAATCAATCCCATCTTGTTTCGAACGTGACAGGCCATATACCGTATGTCCTTTTTTTACATAATAATTCGCCAGTACTTCTCCAATTCCTGAAGAACTTCCGGTTATCAGAATCACTTTTTTGTTCATTTCAGTCTAAAAATAACGGTTGTGTAATTTTCAAATAAGGACTTTTGTTTCAAAAGAATTTCCGAATCTACATCATTCCATTCAGATTCGAAAAATTTTTCTTTGGTGATGATGTATGCACCCGGGTTTTCTTGCAGGAATTTGTTGGCTGTTTCCCGGTCTTCCGCTAAAGGAAAAGTCCGTTGGAAATTGAATAAAAATGCCGGGTCGTATCCTTTGTAAAGCATCGCTTTTGTGTTTGTGTCTAATTCCTCAACAGCCAAATTCACGGGGCTTTGTGCAGTTAAATTCGGATAAATAAAAACGAATAAAGCCAAGGTGAGCAACATTGCCGAAACGCCAACGGACAGGATGCATTCCATGATTTTCCTCTTGAAGAAATAAATCCATGCAATACTGAGCCCGATCGGTAAAACCAACAAAAACAAACTCAAATACCGAAGCGAATACAATTGCGGTTCGGCATAAGCCAAAGCAATATAACCCCCAACCGGCATCAATATTGAAATAACCGATAAAACCCATAAACTTATTTTGAACCCTTTCAGGGAAATGGAATTGGTTAATACCTTGTTCAGATAAACCGCGATTAATACCGCGATAAAAGGATAGGAAGGCATCGGATAATTGGGTAGTTTGGTTGCGGAAACGCTGAAAAACAAAATAAAAACAGCCGAAACGATAAATGCAAACAACACAAAATCATCCGTTTTCCTTTTTTTCCAGGAATGAATAAACCCTTGGACGATAAAAAACGAAAACGGCAAAAGCCCTAAAAGCACAAAAGCCCAAGTAACCAAAGGCAATCCGCCGTGGCCCTCCATTTCACCACTGAAGCGGTTGAAATTATGATCTAAAAAAAATCCGTCCGTAAACACACCGTCAGTTGCTTGGTGCACCAGATAAAACCAAGGAACAGAAATGAGCAACACCAAGATTCCTCCTAAAAAAGGATGGAAACCGGAAATGGTCTTCCATTTGAAGTCTTTTTTAAAAATTAAAAAAGAAAGGATAATCAATCCGGGCAAAGCAATCGCGACAGGGCCCTTTGCCAAGATTCCTAATCCGAGCGAAACGTAAAAAAACAATAAGCTCAAACGCTTCTTGTTCTTATAAAAATCATAAAAGTTATACAAGCCAAAACTTATAAAAAAAATCAGATAGGGATCGGGAACCGCTAAATG
>Ga0172382_10000838_pt1 | contig 57169 bp, 39 predicted proteins | sample Leawel138RmetaG_FD_122245 | JGI IMG/M metagenome (GOLD analysis project Ga0172382, IMG submission 122245) | Leachate microbial communities from a municipal landfill in Southern Ontario, Canada - Leachate well 138R metaG | ecosystem: Engineered > Solid waste > Landfill > Unclassified | place...
AAAAGTAGCTGAGCCTCCAACACTGGCTATCTGATCGGTAGGTTGCGTGGTAATTTCGGGTGCAGTTTCCACGGTTAGAGATACATTCTCTGAAGTTACTGCCGGAGGATATGTTCCTGAAACAACAACGTTATAGTCGGCTGCAGCATCGGCAACACCTGCCGGATTTATTATCAGCTCATCGGAGGTGGCACCAAAAATATTTCCTCCATCGGCTAAATCCACTAATCCTTTTCTCCATTGATATTCTAAGTCAGTGCCCGTTGCAGATACCGTAAAGCTAACACTATCACCTTCACAAGCTATCTGGTCTTCCGGGTCAGTGATAATTTCGGGAGGCAAAGCGCTTGCACAGCCTGGCGGCATGGTTACAGTTACGGCAGTGGTTTCTATTGCACCTGTGGTCGAAAAAGCTCTGCCATCAATATTAACTCTCGTAGCAAGATTTACCGTTCCGTTGTTGGCAATTACTGTTCCTTTAAAAACAGAATAATCATTTATACTTACCGCTCCATTCACATTCCAAAAAACATTTTCCGGAAGCGTTCCGTTGGTTAAAATAACTTTTGAATAGGTACTTGTAGAAAGCGCACCCTCGATCTTGATAACAAAAACTGCATCTGCCTGGCCACCACCATTCAGGTAAAGCGTATCGGTAAGTGTGGTAGCTGCATTCAGAAGGTAAGTATGTGGCGTTAGAACAAGGTTTTTCCCAAACTGAGCCGGATACATCAACTCAATATCATACGGAATTACGTTCAGGAAGTTGTAGGCATTTAGCAAATCAGCGGCAGCGGCAGCTGTTGAACCATCCGGGATTGGGTGAATCATGCCCGTAACAAAAAGCGGGTTGAAACCAGTAGTTAAGCCAACATTGGTTCCAACATCACCTGTAACGTATGTTATTCCGGCATTTGTAACAGAGCCGTTGCCTGAAAATATTGCATAACATGCTGCTGAAACAAGATCAGGAGCTGCGGGTCCCATGAGTACAGGAGTTCCACAACCTATGGGCGTGTAGGCTAGTACACCAGTTACATTAACGGCTCCTGCGGTAGAAAGTGCCCGTCCTTCGAGTGTGACGCCGGCGCTCAAATTTATGGCGGCATTGTTTGCAATTACAGTACCCCGCATGGTAGTTCCTGAAGCCATATCCACCAATCCTTCAATTTTCCAGAAAACATTACATGCCAGGGCTCCATTTACCAATGTAACTTTTGAATTGGCAGCGGTAGAAAATGGCCCCTCAATCTGGATGATAAAAACTGCATTCGGATCATTTTGTGCATCCAGAATAAGTTCATTATCCAGTGTTGCAGCACCAGTAATTTGATACACTCCGGCATTGAGAACCTGTCCGTTACCGAGCAAGGGTGCAGGGAAAAAAGTTGGAATTGTGGCGTTAAGTTGATTGTATGCAATCAGCAAATCTGCCGCGCATTGCCCGCTGGCGCCATCACTTGTATGCAACACACCATTAACATTAACATAAATTGTTATTGCTCCGCTGTTTGTGCCAACATTACCCGTAATTTGCGAAATTCCGGTATTGCCAACAGCCCCTACAGTTGTAAAGAGTACGTAGTCAGCCGCCGTTCCCAGGTTAGGTGCCGGCGCCGTAAAGAAAGTGTAATCGGCAGCCGTTCCCACGGAAGGTGCCTGTGCAAAACTTTGAATCGACAGAAACGATAGTACCACTACCACTAATGCCATAAGTACTTGTTTCTTCATAATTATTCATATTTATTAATTTGTGAGTATATTTTCACGGTGCAAAGATCATTCACATACAAAGTAAAAGTGTTACACAATCTTGGAAAAGAATTACATAAGTCACACATTGACGTGTTCAAAAAAGATAGTTGTTTTTTAAGCTACACCTTCATTTTTGTATCCCAATAACCTGAAGTTGCACTCATGTTTGTTTTTGTGGTAGTATAATTTTACTAATTAGTAATTAGCAAAAACAGATAAAATTACTAATTACCAATTAGCAGAAACCAGCTTTTGCCCTCAGAGTTATACCCTGGCGTACTCCCAAAAGTTGTCCCGAATCACAATCATTGTTAATGGAAGATGGATGGATATTTTTGAGTTGTAACTCATTATTATTATAATAATCGTGAGTTTAAACTCATGGAATTCATTTTCATCAAAAACTAAACTTTACACTCACTATGGCTTGCGAAGGGCGCAGCCGGTAGTTCGATTCCCACACTGTAAAATCCCAGGCCTGATAGCTGGTGTAGGTGTCGTTGTTCAAAAGGTTGTTCCATTTAAATTCCAGATCGATCTTTCTCTTGGTAAAGGTGTAACGATAAAGCACGTCCACGAAAACATTGTGCACGTCGTCGAGGTGATAATATTCGGAGGTGATGCGCACGAGTTGGTTCTTGCGGGGAAAGGTAAAAAGATTGAGTTTGTGCTTGAGCATCGAGATGCTGCTTTTTTGCTCCGTATCAATAAAAGTGGCGTAGGTTGTGGCATCCAGATCATAAATAAGATTGAGCCATTGGGTAATTTTAAAATTCACCTCAGGCCTGATTTGCATTATATTGGTTTTTGTGTCGAACAATTCATCATTTACCAGCGATTTACCCAGGTGCCGGCTCAGACTTACACGCAAATCAACAGTAGCTTTCAGCAGTGCAAAATATTTGCTCGAATAAAGCTGGAGACTGTGAATGTAATTGGTTTGCGGTATTTCCAGCGCCTGCACGTAGGCAGATCCATCAGGACTGATCTGGTTGCTGTAGATAAAATTGCTTTGGGCAGAAGTAAAAACATAACTCAGCTTGTTGAAAAATGCGCTGAAAGGATTGCGATAGGATAGGTGACCTCCTGCGCTGCGCCGGCTTTTGGTGTCAAGCGGAACATCGTGCACGCTTAGGTTGCGGTAGTCGCGCAGAATAAAACCATAGGTGGTTGAGCCCGGATCGTCGAAATGTGCAGAACTTTGCAGCGTTCCGCGGATGCTCCAGAAGTTGTTGAAATCGTAATCAGCCGTCAGCCTGGGGTCGAAAAACAATTTGCTGACAGATTGTTGTTTTTCCGAATTTGAATCATCAATATTTACATCCTGCCAAGACAAGGGCAACAACAGCGAAAGCGTCAGCGACGAAGTTTTATACTCAACTCCCGTTTCGGCATAAATGCGCAACTGACTACTTTTTATTTCATTTATAAAAGCATCGCCTGCATTTTGTTCTGCCTCATTTTCGGTAATCACTATAGAGCTTTCGAGCAATTGCTCCCTGTAGCTGAAACCAATGCGGGGAGTAAAAGTAAGTTTTCTATTACCCACCACAACCGCAGCAGATTGATGTGTGTAAAATCGCCGTAATTCAGTAAATTGATTTACCTGTTCGTAAGGCGTGCCCTGATTTAGTATATCAGCAAACCTGCCTGGCTTTATCTGTAATTCCTGCGGACTTTGATCCAAAGAAATATACGACTGCACATCAATTAGCTTTTTTGCTGCCGGTATGATTATACGCAAATCGTTGGAAATTGCTTTAAACGGACTGCGCAGCTTTTCGTTCACAAGCTCTGTCTGATTGTCCACAATACCGGTTTGGCGATCCGACCCGGATTTGATCGATAAGGTATTTTGCAAATAATTACTTTTTACATTTCGCTGTAGCGTAAAAGAGGCCTGCAAATAATTTTTATAGAGCTGGTTGCTTACGCTTTCGCTAAAATGCAAAGTATCGGAAGGAAAATAAATTGTACGTTGTGTTACAGCATTTTGTTGCTGAAAATCATTTACGTAAGCAAGATTTACACGCAGTTCCAGGTTTCGGCTCAGGCGTTGCAAACTATTGAAAGTGCCCATGTGGATGTTGTTGTCAAGATAACGCTGTGGCGCAATATCAGGGGGCGCAACATTTTGCAGGCCCACCAAATTCGATTTTTCGCTCTTTCGCTCTATTCCTCTCAACATATCCTTCATTGATAAAGCCTCAAGTTGCAGTGCCGCATCATTGCCAGTGTTGTTGGCTTGGTAAGAGACAATCATTTGAAAATTTTTGGTAAAAACCATGGGCGTAATGTTGGCCTCCCAAAGTAGCGGACTTGCTCCTGTGCCTAATTGTGCCGTGCCGGTAGTGGTTACATCATGCTGAAGATTCAGGTTGAGCGATGGCTGGAAAGAGGTAACACGATCCTGCAGAATTTTCAGCGGCTGGTGGTTTTCCAAAATCTCGACAGTACTAACCGATCCTGGCGGGAGGTTTTTGCTTATCACGCCGTAGCGTCCATCCATCAGATCGAGACCTTCCACATAAAATTTTTCTATGGGAACGCCCTCATACAATATGCGCCCTGACGATTCTATCTCTATGCCCGGCATGCGACGCAGCACATCCTCGATAGATCGATCCTGGCTCTGAACAAAACGACTTACCAGATAACTGATCGTATCGCCCTGCTTGCGCATAGGTTGCGCCTTCACGGTGAACATCTCGAGCGGTTTTACGTCGGTCGATAGCACAAAGTTTAATTGTTGGTTGTTGTTTGCTATGCGGTAGCGAAGCGTTTGGTAATTGATGGAAGTGGCTTCGATGTCGAGGCTGTCGAAGGTGCTTTTCGCCACCATTGTGTAATGACCCTGGTCGTCACTCACAGCAAAAGCAATCAAAGCACGGCCGTCCGCCGGGTAGGCCAGGATGTTGATAAGTGGTATGGCCGCTCCGGTGGTATCGGTCACACTTCCGCGGATGGTAACCTGCGCCCGTAAACAAGGAGTTATAAATAAGATAAGTAGAATTGTACAAGCCTGGCTTATGAATTTAAAAAAGACAGAACAATCATGGCTTGTCATCATCACAAAATTTTAAACTGAGCTACTTCAGTTCCAACGGATTATTTCGTCGATCCATGATACGGGCAGCCTTTTGTTGGGTTTCTATATCGACACCCGTTTCGCTCATTCTGCTGGTGATGTTACTGCGACTGGCTGCGCTGGCTTTCATAAATTGCTCACGGGTGGTGGTTATGTAATCTCGTTCTACCAGCTCAATCATGGTGGGTTGGGCAGGTTTGCTGGCCGAAATAAACTCAAATATAAAATGCTTTCGGGCATCATAAACTTTAAGAATCAATCCCGGCAGGCCATTGAATTTGTAAGGGCCGTCGTTGTATGGAATTGCCGTCGTAAACCAGGCCGTCCATTCGCGTCCGCCCAACTTACACGTGGCCTCCTGCACAGGATAGCCGGCCAGTGTATCGGTGTTTTGTCCTATTTTCCAGTCGATCAGGTTTAGCGGCTCTTCGTATCTAAAGCTGCCACCCAGTAAGATATGGTCGAGATAGGTAATGCGTCCTTCGGGGTAATTTTTAAAAATCCGATAATCAAACCGGCCTGCTTTTATAGGTTGGCTTGGGTCCATCAGGACGGCTTGCATCTGCTCATGCGAGGAAATTTTATTCATGATCGTATCAAAAGTATAGCGGCTTTTGCTGATAAATTTGCTCGTGCTTTTACCTCTGAAAAGCATCATTTCGGCTTGCTTTACATTTTCAGGTGCAAGCGAATCGTCCACGTAACTTAGCCTGTAATGTACTATAAGTTCAGCAGGTTCAATTTCAGTTATCGTTTTGTCGAACCACTGCGCAATAGCTATGGTGTGGATCAAAAGAGCTGTAATAAATATCGTTAATTTTTTCATTGGGTTAAACTTAAATTATTACCTAAAAAAAAGGAGTCCTGTAATGCAAATTTAGTGTATTACAGGATTTCCTCTATTAGAATTATTTTGATTATTCCGGGCTTACCCCACAGAACATTTCCATGAGCGCCTTTACATCCTCTTCGTAACAAACAAGAGCGGAATGCATAGATCCATCACAGCAAACGAAAATATAAAGTTGACAATCCGGAGCTGGTGCGGCTTCTACTGTTTGGAGGTTGCCAAGAAACATGGCAACTAATAAAACTCCAAGATAAACTATTTTTCTCATAATTATAATTATTAAGGTTAGTGTTTAATTTTTCACAAAAAATTATCGATAAATTTCAAACCGCCTACGATAAATTTCAAATCCTGTAATCGTAAGCGGTACGATAAGATGAATTTATTCTTGCCCAGATAAAAAAGTGTTTCTTTTTTTCACGCTTAGAAGACAAGATATGTAAAACTTTATTGGTCATTTTAATTTAAACTTTAAGTACGAAATTAATAATAAAATTATTAAGAAAACAAATTATTTTGCATAAATTAACATTAAAAATTGCGGCAATTTATAAAATATTAAAAACCAGCAATCTAACGCTTCAGCAATAAATTTTAGAATTTAATTCTTTCTATTTACGTGCTCACAACAACTCAACCAGCTTCTCCGCGATGCCCTGGAGTGGCAATATCAGATCGGGTCTGGCCAGGCTGATGGCGGCCTGCGGCATGGCGGATGCTTCGGCGCTGCCGGGAGTTTGCACGATGGTGAGGCCGCCACATAGTTTGATGCGCTGCAGGCCGCGGCTTCCGTCGTCGTTGGCTCCCGTAAGTATGATGCCGATCAAACGGGAGCAGTAAGCATCGGCGGCACTCTCGAACAGCACATCGATGCTGGGACGCGAAAATTTAACCCGCCCTTCGGTGGAGAGCGAGAAGGTGCGGCTTTGTTCGATGAGCAAATGATAATTGGGCGGAGCAAAATAAATGGTCCCCGGCTGCAGCGGTTCTTTCTCGTCGGCTTCTTTCACTTTCATGGGGCAGAGGTTGGCAAAATAGCGCACCATGTAGTTATCGCTCTGCGGGCTGATGTGCTGCACTACCACCACCGGCAACGGATAGTCGGCGGGCAGCAACGGCAGTATTGCGGTGAGCGCTTGCATCCCACCCGCCGAAGCACCTATTACCACAGCATCGTATTTCATGAGGTTTTTATATTTAGTGGCGCTGGGCGCATGGCGCATGGCGTGTGGCGCATGGCGCGTGGCGCATGGCGCATGGCGCGTGGCGCGTGGCGCTTTGCTCTCAGCTCTCCGCTCCCTGCACCCAGCACTTTGCTCTTTGCTCTCTGCGCCAAGGTCCCAGCTCCCTGCGCCCAGCTATTCCATAAATTGCTTTCGATAAACCCGCTGTTTCTCCGAAATAACTTCAAAGCTGCCGGCGTTGGCCGCAAAGCGCAGGCTTTCTTTGCTGCCCAGGCACAGGAAGCCGCCGGGCGTAAGGCTTTCGAAAAACAGATTTAAAACTTTGTTTTGTAATTCTTTATCAAAATAAATCAACACATTGCGGCACACCACCAGATTCATCTCGCCAAAAACGCCGTCGGTTACCAGATTGTGATCGGCGAAAACGATGTTTTCTTTCAACTGTTTGTCGAGCATCACCGAGTCGTAGTGTGCGTTGTAGTAATCCGAAAACGACGACTTGCCGCCAGCCTGTTGGTAATTGTGGGTGTATTCTTTGATGCGGTCGATGGGATAGATGCCCTGGCGCGCTTTGTTGAGCGCGGCCTGGTTGAAGTCGGTGGCGTAGATTTGCGCTCGACGCAGCAGGTTTTCTTCGTGCAGCAGGATGGCCATCGAATATACCTCTTCGCCACTGGCGCAGCCGGCATGCCATATTTTTATAAAAGGCCACGTCTTGAGCAACGGGACCACCTCCTGACGCAGCGTCTTGTAAAACTCCGGATCGCGAAACATCTCCGTAACGGTGATAGACAAATCCTGCAGTACTTCCTGATAAAAATGCGGATCGTACAGCAACTTATGTATCAGCGCGCTCACCGACGGCAGTCCCGACACCGACATACGATGACGCACCCGCCGCCTGATGTGCGCCTTGCCATAATTACGAAAATCGTAACCATACTTCAAAAGCACAGCCTGCAGGAAGAGTTCTATCTCTATGTCCTCTGTTGCAATACGTATTTCTGCCGGAGATTTCATGATTGATAAAGCCACACTCTAAGCAGCGAAATGAGTTTGTCGGCGTCCACGGGTTTGGTCAGGTAATCGTTGGCGCCTGCTTTAATGCACTTGTCGCGGTCGCCCTGCATGGCTTTGGCTGTGAGTGCTATGATGGGCAGCTTGCGGTATTGCGGCATCTGCCGTATTTTTTGCATTGCTTCGTAGCCGTCCATCTCGGGCATCATTATATCCATCAACACCAAATCCACATCCGGCGTTTCCTGGAGCTTGGTCAGCCCTTCTTTTCCGTTGCGCCCGACCACCACTTTAAGCCCGCGCTCTTCCAGCAGACTGTTTAGCGCAAACACGTTGCGCATGTCGTCGTCCACCACCAGTATTTTTTTGTCTCTGATAATATCTTCCTTCTGATGGACAAACCTGAGCATTTTTTGTTTCTCTTCGGGCAGCCCCGATTCCACGCGATGCAGGAACAATGTGGTTTCGGCCAGCAGCCGCTCCGGCGATTTTACACCTTTTATAATAATGCGATCAGAATATTGCCGCAGTTGCTCGTCGTCTTCGCGCGACAGTTCGCGGCCGGTGTAGATGATTACCGGGATGTTGCCACCACTGCCTTTCTTACCAATTTTCTTCAACAGCTCGAAACCCGAAATATCTTTCAGTCCCAGGTCGAGGATCATACAATCGAAATGCTCGCTTTGCAGTTGCTCCAGCGCCTGTGCTCCGGTAGACACGCTGGTGATATCTACATCATCATCGGCGATAAGCTCAACGATGGCGCGGCGCATATCATCGTCGTCCTCTATTACCAGCAACTTCTTGAGCGGCTTAGAGATGTAGTTTCCTATTTTCTGAAAAGCTGCGTCGAGGTCTTCTATGCTGATGGGTTTGGTAAGGAAGCCGATGGCACCTTTTTTCATCGCTTCAATGCTTTTGTCTTTGCCCGACATAAAATGCACAGGGATATGACGTGTTTCAAGGTTTTCTTTCAGGCGGTCCATCACCTGCCAGCCGTCGATGCCGGGCAGTCCGATGTCGAGGATGATGGCATCGGGTTTATAATAATCGGCGTAATGCAGTCCCGTTTCGCCGTTGGGAGCTATCAAGCATTTGAAACCTTTTTCGTGTGCCAGGTCGTAAAGTATCTGTGCAAACGAAGCGTCGTCTTCGATTACGAGAATAAATTTATCGCCTTTGTTGATAATCTTTCGGTCGTCTTTCACTGATTCGTGTGTGCCGGGATGACCATCGCTGCTGTTGCTTCCGTTGCCCGGCCGTAACGTTTTGGTGATGGTTTGCTGTGCTGCGCTTACTTCAGGGTGTGCCTCTGTGGTGCCGGTCATTACCAGTTGGCGTTGACGCATTTTATATTTCAGCGGCAGCAGGAGCCTGAAGGTGGTACCATTGTTTTGGTTGCTTTCCATGCTTATGACGCCGCCCAGAATGTGCGCCAGGTTTTGCGAGATGGTAAGTCCCAGTCCGGTGCCGCCATATTTTCGTGAAGTAGTGCCGTCGGCCTGCATAAAAGCCTCGAAGATGGTTTGCTGCTGATGTACCGGGATGCCGATTCCGGTATCTTTCACTTCAAAAGCGATGGTCGTTCCCGGCTCCAGTCCGGCCTCGCCCTGCGATGCACTGAGCGTTTCGGGTTTGTAAACGTGGAGCGACACACTGCCCTCGTGCGTAAATTTGATGGCGTTCGACAGCAGGTTGCGCAGAATTTGCTGCAAGCGCAGGCTGTCGGTATGGATGGATGCATCATGGCCGATGCTCTGTAAGATGTTAAGCTCCAACCCTTTTTCGGTAGCCAATGGCCGGAAGATTTCATCAATATTATCCAAAAACGACTTCAGTTCCAGGCGCTCTGAATTTACCTCCAGCTTTCCTGATTCTATTTTGGAGAGATCGAGGATTTCGTTGATCAGCGACAGCAGGCTGCTGCCCGACGAATAAATGGTTTTGGCCGACTGCACCTGTTTGTCGGTAAGGTTTCCGGGTTTGTTGTTCCCAAGTATTTGCGAAAGCACCAGGATGCTGTTGAGCGGGGTGCGCAGCTCGTGCGACATATTGGCCAGGAATTCCGTTTTGTAGCGGCTGGCGCTTTCCAGGTCGCGGGCTTTCTTTTCTATCTCTTTTTGTGCCTGCACGAGGGCGTCGTTTTTGGTGCGGATGTCGTCGCGTTGTTTTTCGATGGCGCTGGTGCGTTCTTCCAGCTCTTCGTTGGTCACGCGCAGCTCCTCCTGCTGTGTTTGTAGTTGCTGCTCCGATTCTTTGAGGGCTTTGGTTTGCTCTTCGAGTTCTTCGTTGGCCTGGCGCAGCTCTTCCTGCTGCACTTGCAGCTCTTCGGCTTGCTGCTGGGTGCGCGTCAGGAGATTTCTAAGTTCAGTGCGTCCTTTGCTGGCATGCAATCCCACGGCAATGTTTTGGCTGATGAGCTGCACAAAATCCAGTTGCTCATCGGTAAACTCCGCAAAACTTCCCAGTTCAATCACAGCCACCACAGTATCATTAAAAACACATGGCACTATCAGCAGGTTGCGTGGCGTAGCTTCGCCCAGCCCGGAGTTGATGGTGGTGTAGTCGTCGGGAATGTTGGTGATGATAATGGTCTGTTTTTCTATCACCGCCTGACCTATCATGCCTTCGCCGGCTTTGTAGGAAGTAGGAATATGCTTACGCTGACGGAAAGCATAGCTGCCGGTTAGCTTGTAAGTCTTCTCCTCTTCCACATAAATGGCGCCCACCTTAGCCTGCACGATGTCGCACAATTGGCTGACGATTTTTTGGCTTAACGCAATAATTTCCTGCTCGCCGCGCATGGCATCATTGAGTACCGACTGGCTGCTTTTTTGCCAAAGCTGGCGCCGTTTATCTTCGTTGGAAATTTTCAGGTCGGTGGTCATGCGCAGCAGTGCAGCACCGAGCTGGTCGTTTTCGTTGCGTAGGTTTATGGTGGTGTTCAGGTCGCCGCGTGCAATGCGGTTGGCGCTTTCTACCACTTCGCTAAAGTTATCTACGATTTGATTAATAGAAAAAGCCAGCTCATCGTTTTTGCTGCGGGGCTTCACCTTGTGGGTAAAGTCGCCGTCGGCAATGGCTGCCGAAATGGTCGACTTTTCCTTCAGGCTGTTTTGCAAATCAATATAGGAAGCATTGAGGCGCCCGATTTCATCGCGGGTAGTTGCTTTCACTTCCGCCTGCAGATTTCCTTCGGCCAGATTCTTCAGATTTCCCACCATAACCATGATAGGTTTAGAAATAGTATCGGAGATAAGCCGCGACGAAACGAAAGTAATGATCATCAGCAGCAAAGCAATGGTGAGGATGCTCCAAAGCAGCAGATTGATAACGAAACCGCTGAGTGCGTCGATGGCAGCCGAGAAACGTTTTTCCATATCCGACATACGCGTTTTGGCTTCCTCCAGCTGCCCGAAGAGCGCTGTTTCTTCAGGATTTTCCAGATAGTTACGAATGGCGGTTTTTACACCCATCACATTTTGGTAAGCTTCGTGGCTGATAGCCACCGCCTGATTCATCTGCGGATTGTTCACCATGAACATCAGCTCGAAACGATTCACCAGCAATTCGGCTACACTACGCTGGTAGTTGATGGTGGGGCCGTAGGCTTCCAAAATCACATCCACATATTTATCGTGGGTATACTGCTCGTAATATTCTTTCGATTTACTAAAAACCTGCGCAATGCGTGCTGCCGAGTCCAAATGGTGATACGACTGCTCAAGTGTTTGTGGATTGTTGTCGTGCAGATATTCGTAAAACAACTGCAACCCGGTGCGATAGTTTACGTCGTGGATGCGCTGCTCGGTGAGCACCAACGTGAGCACGCGCGTGGTTCTGAAAAAGTAATACGAAGCGTAGCCCACCAGCAGGATGCTTAGAATCGAAATGGTAGTCATCGTGTTGAGCCTGTGCTTGATGCGCAGATTAAGAAACCATTTTTTCATGATTTTATTCTTGATAATTATTCGTTCAATTTTTTATAGCAAGTTTAATAATCACCTCCGTCACGGATTTCATGCTGATGGGTTTGGTGACGTACTCGTCCATGCCGGCGTCGATACACTTTTCGCGGTCGCCTTTCATGGCATGGGCGGTCATAGCTACTATGGGTGTGTGGCGCCCCGATTCTTTCTCGGTGCTGCGGATAATGCTTGTAGCTTCAAAGCCATCCATCTCAGGCATTTGAATATCCATGAAAATGAGATCGAAGGTTTTTTCTTTTAATAACGCTACTGCCTCGCCGCCATGAATGGCCAGCGTTACATCATAACCCAGATTGGTCAGCAGCCCGCAGGCGAGCTTTTGGTTGATCAGGTTATCTTCTACCAGTAATATCTTCAGTTCCTTTGGCAGATTAAGATGCCCGACAGGATTTGCGGGTTTGGTCTTCGCGGTTCCGTTAGTGTCAGTAAGCTCGTTGAGGATTCTTATCAGGTCGTTGTTAAAAATGGGTTTTATTAATACCCGCTCAACACCTGCCATAGAAAGATTGGAGCGGCTCAGCGTGACGTCGTCGGACGAAAGCAACACGATTTTGGGCATCGGGAACTCGGTATTTCCGGCACGTAGCTTTTTTAACAGTTGCAGTCCGTCGAGGTCGGGCATGTGGTAATCGAGCAGCATGATGTCGAAGGGCGCATCTGTTTGTTGCCTTTGGCGCAATAAATCGTAAGCCATCATGCCGTTGGTAGCCAATTCGCACTGTATGCCCAGATGGCGCAAAAGACCGGAGAGAATCTTGCGGTTGGTGTGGTTGTCGTCCACCACGAGTATTTTTTTTTGGCGCAGCGCCGGCAATACTTTGTTGCTACTGAAGCGCGCAGGTTCTGTTTTTAGAAGCCGTATTACAAAGCTAAAAGTACTGCCTTTTCCCGGTTGGCTGGAAACATCGATGTGGCCATTCATCATCTCCACCAGGCTGAGCGAAATAGCCAGCCCCAGGCCGGTGCCGCCAAACTTTCGGGAGGTGGTGCTGTCGGCCTGGCTAAAAGATTTGAAAAGGTTGTCGAGCTTATCACCGGCAATGCCAATGCCGGTATCGTGGATGGCAAAATGCAATGTCGCCTCCTCGTCCTGTTGCTCCATTGTGCGTACCTCCAGGCGCACTTCGCCCTGCTCGGTAAATTTGATGGCATTGCCCAACAGGTTAAACAAGATTTGCCGCAGCCGCACCGGGTCGCCGATGTAGTTGTCGTGTACCTGCTGGTCGATGTCGAGGATAAGTTCCAGATTTTTCCGGGCAGTTTTGGTCGAGAGCGGGCGCATCACTTTTTCGATAACGCCACGCAGGCTAAAGGTGATTGCATCAAGCTCCAGCTTGCGGGCTTCTATTTTCGACAAATCCAAAATATCATTGATAATATCGAGCAGCGACTCGCCCGAAAATTTCACCGCCTCGATGCGTTCGCGTTGGTCAGCATCGAGTTGTCCCATCAGCGCCAGCTCTGTCATGCCGATGATGCCGTTGAGCGGCGTTCGTATTTCGTGGCTCATGTTGGCCAAAAATTCGCTTTTGGTGCGGCTGGCTTGCTCGGCGAGTTTGCGTGCCTGCTTTATCTCCTCTTCGGCCTGCTTGCGTTTAGACACATCGCTGATAAAATTCAGCAGCGCCTGCCCGCCATCCCAGCCGATGCTTACCGTGTTTATTTCTATCCACTTGATTGTGTCGCTGCCAGTTACAATTTTTGTTGTAGTCTTTCGGTCGTGAAGTGTGTTTTCTACTTTATAAAAATGATCCTCCAGCAAAGCCTTACGAAACTGAGGGTGGATGAAATCGATGAAAGATCTGTTGAACAGATTACAAGAGTTGCCGCAGAGTATTTCGCAGGTTTTGGGATTATAAAAAATGATCTTTTTCTCTTTTAATATAAAAATGCCTTCGTTGGCATTTTCGAAAATATCGCGGTACTTTTCTTCGCTCAGCTTGAGTTGCTCGCGTGAAGCGATAAGCTCCGAGATGGTTTGCTCGAGCTTGCGGGTAAGCTCCTCCAGGGTATTGCGCTGGCGATACAAATCGATGAATACATTTACTTTGCTGCGCAAAATGCCGGCATCGAACGGTTTAAAGATATAGTCGACCGCGCCGGCATCGTAACCTTTGAAGATGTGCTGTTTTTCTTTGTTAATGGCGGTGATAAAGATGATGGGGATGTGGCGCGTCTTCTCGCTGCCACGCATCAGGGTGGCTGCTTCAAAGCCATCCATGCCGGGCATCTGCACGTCGAGCAGCACGAGCGCAAAGTCGTAGTCGAACATCAAACTCAGCGCCTCATTGCCCGAATTGGCGCGAACAATATTGACCTCATCCGCCTCGAGAATGCTCTCGATGGCCAGCAGGTTTTCTGCTCGATCGTCTACAGCCAGAATGTTGATGGTTTTTGCGTCACTCATAATTGTAGTTACCCGGCATTGACATTATTAAAAAAAACTTTTACGAAATTTATTTGTCTTTTGATTTATTGGTGAAATACTGTGGCTGAGCTAAACGACAGATGCCCATCATGTAATTATCCCCAGCTTGCTTTTTATTTTAGCTGTAAGAATATCGATGGCTACATGATTGGCGCCACCTTGTGGCACAATGATGTCGGCGTAGCGTTTGGTAGGCTCGATAAACTGCAGGTGCATGGGTTTTACAAAATATTCGTAATGCTCCAGCACGCCCTGCACCGAGCGACCACGCTCTATCAGGTCGCGGCGCACAATACGTATCAGCCGGTCGTCGGTGTCGGCATCCACAAATATTTTGATGTTGAATTTGTTGCGAAGTTTGGCATTGGTAAAAATCAAAATCCCTTCCACGATGATGACTCTGCTGGGAAAAATCGTCACCGTTTCGCTGGAGCGGGCACAGGTAACGTACGAATAAACGGGTCGTTCGATGGCCTTGCCTTCCACAAGTTGGTCGAGATGCCTGATGAGCAACTCAAACTCGATGGAGGCTGGATGGTCGAAGTTGATTTTTTTCTTCTCCTCCTCCGGCAGGTGGCCATTGTCTTTGTAGTAAGAGTCCTGTGAGATGACCGAGACAGAATTTTGTGGAAGTCCGTGAATGATCTTGTTGAGCACGGTGGTCTTCCCTGATCCCGATCCGCCGGCAATTCCGATAATAAGCATGGTGTGAGCTGTATTTGTTAAGTTGAGCAAAAATAAACAAATACAAACAGAACGGAGAAGAAGGCTAATTTGGCTTGGTTCCAAATTGCAGCATAATTGTTTCACCGCTGAGGCGCAGAGGAAAACAAAAAATCCATCACCACAGAGGCACTATGGCACAGAGATTAAGAAAGTTCCTTCTGTTTTCCTCCGTGTCCCGGTGTCTTCGTGGTTTACTATTTTCCCTAAAGGCCTTGGTGGTTTATTCTTTTTCCTCACAACTTAGTAAACCCACACCAGCCCGGCATTGATACCGACGTAGGAAAGCGCACTGTTGTCGTTGGTTTCGAAGCCATAGTTGTAGCGCACATTCAGGGTAAAGTTGAGGCCGCCATAGGTTTGGATCATCAGACCCGCTTCGGGTGCCAGCGCAAAGCGCCAGGGATCATCTTTAATGGTGTACAACCCCGCATCAATCCGTTGCTCACTGTAGATGGTGCCCACATTAATACCTGCAAAAGGACGGATGTAACTCCCTTCGTTGAAGTAATAGGCTGCATTGGCATAAATCGGGAAAACATTCAGATATTTGAAATGCGTGCCGGTGATGGTAGTATTTTCGATGGTGAGGGAAACTTTATCTCTCTTTTCATAAAAAACATTCCAGTGTACCCCGCCGCCGATGGTTACGTTGTTATCGACAAACCAGCGGCCTTCCACGCCGATACCTCTGAAGCTGGCTTTTTCAATAAAGTCCTGTGTTTTGCCCATAGGCAGCGATACCTCGTAAGTAACATTCCACAAGGCTTGTTGTCCGAACGAAAAAAGTGTGGTGGCAGCAAACAATAGCGAGAATAATATCTTTTTCATCTGATGGCTTCTTTTAAAATTATTATCAGGATTTTATTAATTAATTTTTAGATAAGGCGATTGCTTAAAAGCCTGATCGATGTTGTATTCTACCCGGCTTTTGGTGGTAGCTTTACCACTGCCCAGCAGCCCGTTCATCGATCCTGACCAGATGGTGGGAATGGTGTCGGTAACCGTGGTGGCGTTGCGAATGTCATGCATCATCATCACCAGCGTTCCTACCGTGTAGCTGGTGACGTAGGTGCCGCCCCAGCCCGGCGGATAGTACCAGCCCCAGTAGTCGGCGCTTTTGTAATACCAGTTCCAGCCCCAGTCCCAATAATAGGGATAGTAATAATAGACGCTGTAATTTTTGGTAGCCATTACCGAAACGGTGAGGAAGACGTCGGGACGATTTATCAATGGCTCTGCCGGAGTGGTGTAGCCGTAAGCGTTCATGTTGCTACGCACTTTGTCGAGGATAAAATCATCCAGTTCGTGCGAAATATCCACGTTTGAAGAGGGATTGAGTGTGTCTTTGAGATGCACCACCGAGTCGGGCAGGTAGTATGTTTTTAGTGTGCCAAAATCCGTGTTCATGTCATAGGCTGTGGTGAGCAGATCCAGGTCGGAATAGGAAACGTCGTCGCCCGGATAGCAAGCTGTGAAGCCGATTGCGATGAACATCAGCGCTGCAGCGGCATTCAAAAAATGGATATGCTTTTTCATTTTTTGTTAAAAATTTAAAATTGAATCAATAAAGGATTTCCCAAAACTAATGTTCACTTACTGAATTAAGTTATTTTGCAAAAGTATCATCTTTGAAAGATGAGGAGCATTTTTTTGGGTACAATCTTCAAAAAGTCTCAATATGAAAAACAAATCGAAACACACCTCGCTATGGATAATTTTGCTTGTTGTGCTGACAGGCTGCAATCAGGCTCCGCATGAACCCGGAGGCACAAAGCCACTCACCGACAGCGAATACCAAATGATCAGCCGCGACATCTTCAGCCGGCTTGTTCCCGTAAAGGGCGAGTTGGTGTATGTGCCGGTTTACAGCGAAATTTATGGCACCGACATCGACCGCAAAATAAAACTCTCGGCCACGCTAAGCATCCGCAACATCGACATGGAGCAGCCGATCATCGTCAGCCGGGCCGATTATTACGATACGCATGGAAACCTTATCCGGCAGTATCTCGATAATCCGCTGGAGCTGCGGCCGCTACAAACTAAAAGCTATGTGGTGGAGTATAAAGAGGCTCAGGGCGGCACGGGAGCCAACTTCATTGTGGAGTGGACTTCGCAGCAGCAGGTGAGCGAGCCGGTAATAGAAGCGGTGATGATAGGCACTTCATCGGCGCTGGGAATTTCGTTTGTGTGCCAGGGCAAAGTGATTAAATATCTCAACCCTTAGCGGGAATGTAGTTATCCGTTTGTCAGGGTGCAACCGCCAGGCTTGCTGTCGAACAAGGATTTATTACCCGAATAATCAGAGCTGCCATCCCTTGCACGGATTCCAAATTCCAACCGTCGGTAGCCGGTGTAAACAATTCCAAATCGTAATACACAAACTACCACTTCCCCATGACTACGGCAGAGCCGGCAGCGGCAGCGGCTTTTTCAGCATAATGCGGTGCGCCACCGTCAACCGTGCAAAACCATGTTGGATGAATATCTGGTTTTCGTCGCCTGCCGGACGGCTTATCTGATTAAAACTGGCTACAGTAAGACCTGCAAACCATTTTGCGTCGTTATAGCCTGCCGCCAACCTGATCGTATTGCTGGCATTGGCATTTAAACTCCCCCGACTTTCGGAGCCATCGGCAGCGTAGATGCGGGTGTAGCTGTAGCTCAAGCCCACGTCGAGCGAGGCAGAGATAAAAAACCGATGCAGCGCCACCAAAGTGTGGGCATAGCCAAAACGCGCACTGGTAGCAAAGCCTTTAAGATCATCATACGTGCCGTCGCCAAAAGCATCAGGGTAAATCAGATTTTCGGGCACAAAAGCCGAATCGGCATAAACTCGCTGATAGCTTACCGTAGCACCCAAAATTATGGAACCGGCACTCCGTCGTTGCACCTCAGTTTGCGAAAAAGAGGCGATGTACGAAAAGCGCTGTGGGTTGAAGACGTGCGTATAGTTGGCACCGGTAGAAAACACACGCATATCCGGACGCAACTGGTAAGCCTCCGGGTCGTCCCATCCCGCAATCATGGCGGCGCTGTTGTCGAGATAAAATCCCTGATACTTTTGCAGATAGAGATCAAAAACTCCTTTGCGCAGCATCATGGTGGTTTGCAAATCGAGATAGTTGGTCTCGCCATAGCGCTGGTTGCTTTCGCGGTTTAAGATTTTATAATCAATCGAAAAACCAATCCATTTATAGTTGATGCCTACACCTACAGACTGGTTGCCGTTGGGAACATATTCGAGCGAATAATCGCCGGTATTATTTTCGATGTCGAGATAAAGGAACTTATTGTTCATAAAAACCTTCACGGTGAGCGCTTCCGGAAAGGTTGCGATGCAGGAAGTATCCACAGTTGATTGGAACGCCCGCAGCGGGTTTTGCGCCACAGCCGACAGACAGCCTAAATGCAAAACAACCACACACACCTTCAATATCATTTGCCGAAAGGCCATTCTTGTAACTTTTGTTTTAATGTAATTTTTCACAGGACAAATCCATTGTTTTAACTTAACTCGCTTCTCATCTCTCTTTTCTCTTTGTTAAACTCATTCTCTGATTTCGGCCCTCTTCATGTTAAAATATTGCATTTACTTTGTGAGCTGAAAAAAACAGCGAACGACAGGGTTATGTTGCCTGCTGGCATTTAATTTTTAAATTTGCTGCCGATTTTAAGGCCCCATAGTTCAATGGATAGAATGTCAGATTCCGATTCTGATGATCTGGGTTCGAATCCCGGTGGGGTCACTTGGGAAGCCTGATTTTACAACAAAGTCAGGCTTTTTTATTGGTATCCGTTCATCGACGGAAACCTGGATAATTGTTCACAATGAGCGTCAGCAATCCTACATATCAACAACCTGTTCCCGACAGCCGGTGGCTGCAGGCCAGTGTGGTGGGCAGCCTTTGGGCCTCGATAGAGATCATTCTGGGCAGCTTTATGCACAACCTGCAAATGCCCTTTGCGGGAACATTGCTGGCCATGCTGAGCGTGATGCTGCTCACAGCTTTTCATCAGCGCTGGCGGGTAAAGGGGCTTTTCTGGCGGGCGGGGCTTATCTGCGCGTTGATGAAATCCATCTCGCCCAGCGCCATCCTCCTGGGGCCGATGACGGGCATTTTGGCCGAGGCGCTGCTGCTGGAACTTGTGGTGCGCATTGCCGGCGCCAACATCGTCGGGTACCTGCTGGGTGGTGCCGTAGCAGTCAGCAGCGCCATCATCCACAAGATGGTTACCCTGCTCATTATGTATGGTTTCGATTTTGTAAATGTAATTGTTAATCTTTACGAATATGCTGCCCATCAACTGGGATTTGCAACGCTTGCGCCACAGCAGGCACTTTTGCTGCTGTTCACTTTTTATGGACTGCTGGGAATCGTTGCCGCCGCCGCCGGCTATTTTGTCGGCAAAAAATCGCACCGGCTAACAGCTCCCCCTGACGATCAAATATCGGAAACAACTACCGGCAGCGATCTTTTCCAGATAGGCCACAATCAGCATTTTTCGGTGCCTCTGTTGTTTTATCATCTCTTTGCCATCGCCGGCAGCCTGGTCATCATGCACTATTATTCGGTGGTGGTGGGAGCCGTTTTTGTGGCCACTTACGTGGGATATTGCGTCATCCATTACCGTCGGTCGTTGCGGCATCTGAAGCGCCCGTGGTTTTGGGTGCAGGCGCTGGTGCTCACCTTTTTGGCTGTGGTATTTTATAATGGTATCGACAGCGGGCATCTTTTCAGCCGCGAGGGTTTGGTGGCCGGCTTAACCATGAATCTGCGCGCTGTGCTGATAGTGGTAGGATTTTCGGCTATCAGCGTAGAGCTGCGCAACCCGGTGGTAAAGGCCGTGCTGATGCGGCGCGGACTGGCGCAGTTGTATCTCTCGCTGGGGCTGGCGTTTTCGGTGTTGCCCGTGCTGGTCAGGCAGTTTGAGCGCCCGGTTGTGCTGTTGCGTTATCCACTGCGCAGCCTTATGCGCTCGCTTAGCCAGGCCGACACACTGCTGGCGAAATTTACAGCACATGCCAATAAACCCAAAGTAGTGATCATCACTGGCGAAAAGCACAGTGGCAAAACCACCTTTGCGCTCCATCTGGTTAATTATCTAAAAGAAAAAAATATTGCTTTGGGCGGCTTTGTGGCTCCCGGCTTTTTTATCGACAACCGGCGGGCGTCGTTCGAAATGCAGGCATTGGCAACAGGCGAAAAACTCCCGCTGTGCAGCATCCATCCTGGCAAAGGCATACGAATAGGGCCTTTTTATTTTGATAAAGAAACCCTGAAGACTGGTCACCAATTGCTCGACCCTGATCAACTGGGAGCAGCCAAAATTGTTTTTATCGACGAGGTGGGGCCGCTGGAGCTAAAAGGCGATGGCTGGGCTGCGGCCATCGACAAGCTGATGCATCATCCGCGCTTCACACTGGTGATGGTGGTGCGCCGCAGCATGACGGAGCAGGTCATCAACCGATGGCAGCTCATCAACGTAAAAATATTCGACATCGCGCTGCCGGGGCAGGCTGACGAAGCAAGGAGGTATTTTGGAGATGGATAAAAATAAAGTTCTTCAGGATAAATGGGAATCCGCGAGATCCTTCAATTTATTCAGAACAACCACGCGTCGACGCTCATAAGAAAAGGCTGAATCAAGGTGATTTTACAAAAATTTCCTAATTATTTAACCATAATGTGGCTACCAGTGGTTTTTGTGTCTATTTTTGAGGCTGATAAAAAATATACCATATTATGAAACAGAAAAAGCAAAAACCTTTAAGCAACGAAACGAAAATCCGTAAAGTTGCCAACAACGTCGATAAGAAAGCTAAAACCATTGCAAAAAAGGTAACAGCGCAAGTGAGCAAAAACGAAAAAGGCAAGCCATCCACTGCCGAAGTTGCCGACCTATCGCTGGTTGCCGAAAAATCCCAGGCATCAAATACTTCCGGGCAACTCTTGCCACCAACTTCTTTAATCGACCCCCGGCCATCGACAGAAACCGCTGAAAAGCCACAATCTTTGCCAGCTAACAATACCTCATCCGATAGCGCACCAACAGAAAATCCAACTTCTCAGAATCGCTCTTCAGATGCTACATCACAAAATATTGCTGCACCACGCAGCGTTGATGAGCCGCCTGTTACCACCCTGCCCACCCATGGCACTTCCGTGGCTGCTGCCGACGATACGGCTACACCGGTGGGCGCTGCCGAAACCACTCCCGAGACCAACCATAGCAACCCGTCACAAAATAAAGAGTTGCAAAATGAATCGGATCCTTTGCAGAAGCTTTCCGAAGAAGAAATCGAGAATACATTGCTCACAGAGGTGGCCTGGGAGGTGTGCAATCAGGTAGGCGGCATCTACACAGTGATACAATCCAAAGTGCCCGCCACCAAACTAAAGTGGGACAACAATTACCTTCTGCTGGGGCCTTATTTCTCCGACCAGGCTGCCGCCATTTTTCAGCCCGACAAGTCGCTCTACGACGAGGCCGACCCCGATGATGAAGAAGAGACAACTCCCGACCCGGTAAAGGAGATTGTAAAAAATATGAACAGCATGGGCTTTAAAGTGCACTATGGCACCTGGCTCATCGACGGGCGTCCGCGCACCGTGCTCTTCGACCCTGATGCGCTGCTGCCCCGCGTGCACGAGTACAAATATCTGATGTGGGATCATCATGGCATCTCCCTGCCCGGCGACGACAAACTCATCGACCAGGTGGTGGCTTTTGGATTTCAGGTTTATGAGTTTCTGCGCCAACTGGCAGGCCACGAATACAACAACAAAAAGGTGCTGGCACATTTTCATGAATGGATGGCCGGAATTCCCATACCGGAGCTGCGCCGCAATCACATCAATGTGAAGACGGTATTTACTACCCACGCTACTATGCTCGGACGTTATCTGGCCATGAACGATGCTCAGTTTTACGATCATCTGCCGTTCTACAACTGGCAGCAGGAAGCCAGCCACCTCAACATCCTTCCCATCGTCAACATCGAGCGGGCAGCCTCACATGGCGCCCATATCTTTTCGACGGTGAGCGATATTACTGCCTACGAATGTCAATACCTGATTGGCCGTAAACCCGAAGCGGTTTTACCAAACGGCCTCAACATATTGCGTTTCGAGGCACTGCATGCTTTCCAGAATTTGCACAAGCAATACAAGCTCAAAATTCATGAGTTTGTAATGGGGCATTTCTTTCACAACTACTCCTTCGACCTCGACAAGACGATGTATTTTTTCACCTCCGGACGCTTCGAGTACTACAACAAAGGCTTCGACCTGACCCTGGAGGCGCTGGCACGGCTCAACTGGAAGATGAAATCGCAGGGTATCGACAAGACGGTGGTGATGTTTTTTGTCACCAAAAACCCTTATCATTCCATGAACTCTAATGTTCTAGAATCGCGGGCGCGGCTGGAAGAGATCAACCGCAACTGCATCGACATACAGGAAGCGCTGGCCGAGAAGCTTTTCAATACAATGGTGTCGCGGCACGACCTGGACGAATTGCCCAACTTCAACGATCTGGTGGACGACTACCTGTCGCTCCGGTTGCGACGCAACATCAAAACATGGCGCAACAACCGCATGCCTTCCATCGTAACCCACAATCTTGTCGACGAAGCAAAAGACCCCATCATGAACTTCCTGAAGATGGCGCATCTGCTCAACTACCGCGAAGACCGTGTGAAAGTGGTGTATCATCCCGATTTTATCTCAACGGCCAACCCGCTGTTCCACATGGAATACTATCAGTTTGTCAGGGGCTGCCATTTGGGAATTTTCCCGAGCTACTACGAACCGTGGGGCTACACACCGCTGGAGTGTGCTGCCAGCGGCGTGCCGAGCATTTCCACCGATCTGGCCGGATTCGGCTCCTACGTGCTCAACCATGTGCCTAACCGCGACGAGAAAGGACTTTACATCGTTTCGCGCAAGCACCGTTCCGACAACGACGTGGCCGAAGATATTGCCAACATGATGCTGGGAATCGTTAAACTCGAACGCCGCGAACGCATCGCCCTTCGCAACCGCGTGGAAGAAAACTCAGCCATGTTTGGATGGCGCCAACTGCGCAAATACTACGACGACGCCTACGCCCGCGTGCTCTCCTACCAGGATTAACGTTGAGAATAATAATGACTGAAAAAAGAATTTTTGTTTTAAAATAAAAAATTAGATTTGCAGCCTGAAAATAATCAAACGATGATAAAAATTTCAAACAACTGGTGGTGGTGTAAACTTATTCGCCCGGAAGAATAAGCCTGCGCTGCCATTGTACCCATACAAAAAAAGGCCGGAGACTATTCTTCGGCCTTTTTTTGTGAGCTTTTTTTAAAAAAATAATATGTTAAAAACAAGATACAGATGAATTTAAAAATGATCATTAAAATTTAAAAACGAAAAACAATGGACGTACGACCTTTAACAGAACTATACACCGACATTCGTCCGGGATACTATGGTGAATATGGCGGAGCCTATGTACCACCGGCATTAAACGAAAACCTTGCGCGTCTTGCCGAAGCCTTTTTTCGCTATAAAGACGAAAAGGAATTTCAGGATGAGTTTATCCACTACCTTAAAAAATATGTAGGACGCCCATCGCCACTTTATTTTGCAGCCAACCTGTCGCAAAAAGTGGGCAGCAGGATTTATCTCAAGCGCGAAGACCTGAACCACACAGGAGCGCACAAGATCAACAACACCATCGGGCAGGTGCTGCTGGCGCGCCGCATGGGCGCCAAAGAAATCATTGCCGAAACGGGCGCCGGGCAACATGGGGTAGCTACAGCCACTGCCGCAGCTTTGTTTGGCATTCCATGCAAAATTTTCATGGGCGCTGTGGATATCGAGCGACAGTCGGCAAACGTGAGTCGCATGAAGCTCCTTAACGCCGAAGTAATTCCGGCCACCTCCGGCACACAAACTCTTGCCGACGCCGTAAACGAGGCGCTTGGATATTTTATCGAACATCCCGATTCTTTTTATATGCTCGGCTCGCAGGTGGGGCCGCATCCTTATCCCAATCTGGTAGGCTATTTCCAGAGTGTGATTGGTCATGAAGCGCGCAACCAAATTTTTGAAGCCGAAGGGCGGCTGCCCGACAGCATCTTTGCCTGTGTGGGCGGTGGCTCCAATGCCATCGGTCTTTTTCAGGGTTTCCTGCGCGACACTTCAGTGCAAATCTTTGGCGCCGAAGGTGGCGGCGAAGGCGAGGTGCCACGCACAGCAGCAACTCTGTCGAAAGGGAAAACCGGTCTTTTCCAGGGCACTTATAGCTACTGCCTGATGGACGACCAAGATGAACCCACAACTTCCTATTCCATTGCCGCCGGCCTCGACTACCCGGGCATCAGCCCGCAACATGCTCATCTCAAAGACAGCCAACGCGCAAACTATTATCTCATTACCGACCAGGAGGCGGTGGATGCTTACATCATGCTTTCGCGCATGGAGGGCATTATTCCAGCCATCGAATCGGCACATGCCGTGGCCTTGGCCATAAAACTGCTCAGAGACAAAAAACAGCTGGCCATCGTCAACCTATCGGGTCGGGGCGACAAAGATGTAGAGCGTAAACTTGAGAATTTTATCTACAAGAAATTTGTGTAAGGAATTGATGGATTTCTTTGTTTAGGCCGGGTTACCACATGCTATCAATCTGACATTTGCTCAGGAGGAGAAATATTTTTCGGGAAACGTTTGGAGATTTGGAAACAATATCTACATTTGCAGCCGCTTAGTAAAAAGCACACGTTCTGAAAAATATTCCTCCTTAGCTCAGTTGGTTAGAGCATCTGACTGTTAATCAGAGGGTCGCTGGTTCAAGTCCAGCAGGGGGAGCTTCAAAATCAAGGGCTTACGGGTTAAAATCTGTGAGCCTTTTTTTGTTGGTGCAAACAATGTCGCACTACCGTAAAGATCTAAAAGAATACTACCAGAAAAAAATACTCCCTACAAGCTTGTAGAAAACCGTCAGCCCCTAACTTCATCATTATGTTTGCAGCAAAATCATTAACACACAAAATTATGCCGACGAAAAACGCAAAAACCTATTGCCTGGTTTGATATTAAAACTATTCCTGACGCCGGCTTTTGAAATTGCCATTACTTTTGCAGAAATTTTTTAAAAACAAAAAAGTTATCGATACATGAAGAAGATATTAGGAATGGGCAACACGCTGGTGGATATCATGGTGCGCGTCCCCGACGAGAAGTTACTGCATGCCTTCGAATTGGAAAAAGGCGGGATGCGGCTGGTGGACGCCGGATTTATCCAGCAGCTCATCAACGCCTGCGAGATTTATCCCTCGGAGAAGGCACCCGGCGGATCAGCCGCCAACACCATCAACGGGCTTTCTAATCTGGGGCTGTCCACAGGTTTCATAGGCAAAGTTGCCAACGACATCAATGGCACTTTTATGAGGGACGACATGATCAGCAACAACATCCACCCGATGCTGCTGCGTGGCCAAGCGCCCACAGGCGTTGCGCTGGCGCTGGTCACCCCCGACGCCGAGCGCACTTTTGCCGTCAACCTGGGGTGTGCCATCGAGCTGGCTCCCGACGACATCCACTCCGAAATGTTTCATGGCTACAGCATCTTTCATATCGAAGGCTACCTGGTGCAAAATCACGACCTGCTGCGCACCGCCGTGACCATGGCCAAAGAAAACGGCGTGAAAGTTTCGCTCGACCTGGCCAGCTTTGATGTGGTGCGCGACAACGAAAGTTTCCTGCGCGAAATCCTGACAAACTATGTAGATATCGTTTTTGCCAACGAAGACGAAGCACGCGCTTTTACAGGCAAAGAACCCACCGACGCCCTGCATGCACTGGCCAACCTGTGTGAAATGGCCATTGTGAAAACCGGCAAAACCGGCTCGATGGCAAAGCATGATGGAGTTGTACACCAAATAGGCATCCTCCCGGCCACCAGCATCGACACCACCGGAGCTGGCGATTTGTATGCCGCCGGTTTCCTTTACGGAATGGTGAATGACCTGTCGCCCGCCAAATGTGGGCAAATTGGTGCTTTGCTGGCGGGCAAAGTAATCGAAGTAATGGGCGCCAAGCTGCCCCCCGCCACCTGGAAGCTGATCAACGCACAGGTGAAAGAGATCGTGGGTGCTCCAAAAAAATGAAGGTTGTGTCCTAATAATTACCGGATGGTGACGTTAGAGTGTTTGTCCAAAAAAAAAAGTAAAACACTAAAGCACACACAATGGTAGCAAGCATTTTATTACAGATGGGACAAGCCGGCCAGATGCTGGGCGACACCACCATGGCTGCACAAAGCGGCGAGATAAGCATGTCGCTGTGGGATTTGGCGCTCAAAGGCGGATGGATCATCGCCATCCTGGCACTGTTCTCAATCATCGCCATCTACATCTTCATCGAGCGGTTTCTCACCATCAACAACGCCTCGCGCGAAGACACCAACTTTATGAACCACATCCGCGACTTCATTCACGATGGTAAGATAGATGCCGCCCTGGCTATGTGCCGCAAAACAGCCAACCCGATAGCACGGATGATCGAAAAAGGATTGCTGCGCATTGGCAAGCCCCTCAACGACATCAATGCAGCCATCGAAAATGTAGGCAAACTTGAGGTGTCGCGGCTCGAAAAAAATATTGCCGCTTTGGCCACCATTGCCGGCGCAGCTCCTATGCTCGGTTTTCTGGGCACCGTTATCGGGATGATTCGTGCTTTTTACGATATGTCGATGGCCGGCAACAACATCGACATTGCGTTGCTCTCGAGCGGAATTTATCAGGCCATGGTCACCACTGTTGCCGGGCTTATCGTGGGCATCCTGGCGTTTATCTGTTATAATATTCTGGTAGCCCGCGTCGAAAAGCTGGTTTTCAAACTCGAAGCCCGCGCCACCGAATTTATGGACGTGCTTAACGAGCCGGTGGCTTAGGAATTAAATGTTTTTAAATTATGGCGATAAAAACCCGAAATAAGCGCAGCATCGAATTCAGCACGGCCTCCATGTCGGATCTGGTATTTCTGCTGTTGATATTTTTTATGCTCACCAGCACACTGGTGGCACCCAATGCCATCAAACTTTTGCTTCCGCAAAGCAAAAGTAAAACGCTGGCAACCCAGACGGTGACGGTGTATATTAATGATAAAGCTGAATATTTTATTGGCGAAAATCCGGTGGCAGCACAACAATTGGAGCCGCTGCTCAGCCAGGCGCTGGCCGGACAAGCCGAAGGCTCGGTGGTGCTGCGCAGCGACGAAACGGTAGCCGTCCAGTATATCGTTAATGTGATTGATGCTGTAAATAAAGTCAACGAGAAATACAGCACCCGCCACAAAGTGATTTTGGCCACCCGACCTGGATAGTCTGCGGGTGTAAAGTCGAGGAGTTATTTATTAATGAATAATAAAAAAAAATACAGCTCAAGTGCGCTCGTGGGAACCATTGTATTCCACGGTTTGCTTGTGGTAATATTGCTGATCATGGCGCTGCGCACACCGCTGCCGCTTCCGGGCGAGGAGGGCGTGGAGGTAAGTCTGGGCTACGACCCGACGGGCAGCGGTCTGGAGCAACCCAAAAAGCTGCAGCCCATCAGTCGCGTACAACCCGTGGTGTCGCCACCACCAAAGCCACGCGAAATTGTTACACAAAACACCGAAGAAGCACCAGCCATCGAAGAGGTGAGCAAACCCAAAGAGCAACCAAAAGAAAAACCAAAAGAACAGCCGGCAGAGCAGCCTGTGGAAGAGGTGAAGCCGCCCGAGCCAAAAGTAAATCCCAAAGCTCTTTACACCCCACAAAAGACCGACGCTACCGAGTCGGGCACACAGGGCGACGGCACCAAAGCCGCCGACCAGGGCAAAGAGACAGGCTCACCCGACAGCCGCAAAGCCGAAGGCAACGCACAAGCCGGCGACGGAATCTCTTTCGATCTGGAAGGGCGCGGCTCTATACATCTGCCCAAACCTGCCTACAATTCGCCCGAACAGGGACGCGTGGTGGTGAAGATATGGGTAAACAAACAAGGTAAGGTAACGCGCGTGCAGACCGGCATAAAAGGCACTACCATTGCCGACCTTAAGCTTCAACAGCTCGCCGCCGATGCTGCACAAAAGGCGGTATTTACACCCAATCCCAACGCCGCAGACCTGCAAACCGGAACCATTACCTATAACTTTTTACGACGGAATTGATTTGTTGAAATTAACAACTGCTCATGTGCGGATTGCTCATACTCGTTTTTATCTTTCCCTCTTCATTTCCAATACCCTTATTCTTTTACGGCACCCAGCCTGCTTTCGATTCGTTCCAGATGTTCCGCTTTTGCCCGGGGAAACCATTGCTGCAGGCGGACACGGGCATTTTGTTTTACTTCATCGGTGATGTAATGCGACACCTGCGAGAGTGCAAACATGAGAACGGCCAGGTCGTCGGTGAAGCCTGCCACCAAAGCAATATCGGGGATGATGTCCATCGGCAGGATGAAATATCCAAGCGCAGCAGCAATGCCGGCTTTGGCTTTGATGGGAACACTGCTGCTTTGCATCAGATAGTACAGCAGCAAGGCCGCATGCACCACCTGCAGCCCGGCGCGACGCGAATAACTTTTGATCTTTTTCCAAAAGCCCTCTTCCGTAAAGAAACGGGCTATTTGTTTATCGTTTTTCAAGGGTTGACTTTTTTAGTAAAAATTTAAACGGAGCAGTTAAATCAATTATTCTGCCAAACAAGAGCCGGGCATATCTCCCAACCAGGGTAAGCAGGATTTTAATAAAGAAGCCCGCCGCCACCAATGATCAGCCGGATGAAAGGGCCCGAAATACTGGTATTGGTACCATCGGTAAACGAATAATCATCCAAGCGCCATTCGTCGGTGTCGAATGCCAGCAAATACCCGGCGCGTACTCCAACGACAAATCCGCCGGTGCCTTGCTGCGTACGATCTGCAAAAACAAACAAATCGGCACCCACCGAAAAATTGAGCATAAAACTGCCTTTGCTAAGCTCTGCCTGCTGATGCGGATTATCGAGCACCTCTTGCAAGGAGGCGGTAGCTGCGTTACGGTCGATAATGGTCACCGAATATCCGCCGCCACCGATCCCCAGAATCGGATACACGGTGTACAACGGGCGCTGCAACACAATGTAGCCGGCATTGAAAAATCCCATGCCTCCGCTGTGCCGCACCGAGAAATTTTCGTTGGCTGTTCTGCTGCCGATAAGCCCATTACCCTCACCACCAATCAAAAATCGCCGAAAAATATAGTGCCCGCCGCCACCCAAACTTACCGAACCATTGTTGATTTCGGGAATACCCGCTTGGACAAAGGCGTTGTTAAGATCATTAAAATCCATAAACGAATATCCAGCCTGAAAATAGCCGATACCGCCATATACTTTCGCTGGTGGCTCATCGGACTGGGAAAACGCTTGTGACGTTGCGACAAACGAAAATATCATCACCAGCATGATCAATGGTTTTGCATTCATAATCAGGTATTTTTTGATGTAATAGAACATGTCTAACCTTTTTGGTCTGTAACAAAAATAACCCCTGCGAAACAGTTTTGTTCTATTTTTGCCCGATGATAAATAACGAAGACCTTTTCAAAAAGATCATAGCCCATGCCCGCGAGTATGGGTTTGTGTTTCAATCGAGTGAGATTTACGACGGCCTTAGCGCAGTGTATGATTACGGCCAGATGGGTGTAGAACTCAAAAATAATATCAAAACCTATTGGTGGAAAGCCATGGTGCAATACCACGAAAACATTGTGGGACTTGACACCGCCATTTTTATGCACCCCACCACCTGGAAGGCTTCGGGACACGTGGATGCTTTCAGCGATCCGATGATCGATAACAAAGACTCCAAAAAACGTTACCGTGCCGACGTGCTCGTAGAAGATTATCTGGCCAAACTGGAAGATAAAATTAATAAAGAGGTAGAAAAAGCGGCCAAACGTTTTGGCGACAGCTTCGACCAGCAACAATACCTGACCACCAACCCGCGCGTGATGAAATACGCCGAACAGATTCAGGAGATAAAACAACGCCTCTATCAGTCGATGGAAAATGACGACCTGGTGGCTATGAAGCAACTGATCGAGGATTTGGAAATAGCCTGCCCCATCTCCGGCACCCGCAACTGGACCGACGTGCGGCAGTTCAACCTGATGTTTTCCACGCAGATGGGGTCGCTCGGCGACAGCGCCAACACCATTTATCTGCGGCCGGAAACAGCACAGGGAATATTTGTCAACTATCTGAACATACAGAAAACCGGCCGCATGAAGATTCCTTTTGGCATCGCGCAGATCGGCAAAGCTTTTCGCAACGAAATTGTGGCGCGCCAGTTTATCTTCCGCATGCGCGAGTTTGAGCAGATGGAGATGCAGTTTTTTGTGCGCCCCGGCACCGAGCTTGAGTGGTTCGACTATTGGAAAAACCAACGCATGCAGTGGCATCTGAGCCTGGGCATCCCCGCCGAAAACTACCGCTTCCACGAACACGAAAAGCTGGCACATTATGCCAACGCAGCTTTCGACATCGAATACAATTTCCCTATCGGATTTAAAGAATTGGAAGGCATCCATTCCCGCACCGATTTTGACCTGGGCGCACATCAAAAGTTTTCGGGGAAGAAGCTGCAATATTTCGATCCGGAGCTTAACGAAAGCTATGTGCCTTACGTGGTGGAAACTTCCATTGGCCTCGACCGTACTTTCCTGGCTGTGCTTTCGTACGCTTATCGCGAAGAAACCCTCGAAGATGGCTCCGAGCGCACCGTGCTGCATATCCCGCCGGTGCTTGCTCCTGTAAAGGCTGCCGTGTTACCGCTCGTCAAAAAGGAAGGCCTGCCCGAAAAAGCCCGCGAAATATTCGACGCACTCAAGATGGATTACCTGTGCCAGTACGACGAAAAAGACGCCATCGGCCGACGCTACCGCCGCCAGGACGCCATCGGGACTCCCTACTGCATCACTGTGGATCACCAAACCCTCGAAGACAACACCGTGACCATTCGCGAACGCGACTCGATGAAACAGGAAAGAATCAGCATCGACGAGGTTTCGGGAATCATCGCAAAACGCATCAAAGAGAATAGGTAGGAAATGTCTGAAAATCCGATATTTTTATAACAAAGGAGCAAAAATCAAAATACCAATTTTAGAACTTCTTAACTGTTAATTGTTATTCAGAGAGTTACAATTCTCTTATCCCAATTCACATTGTCGCCAATACAAGTTTCTACTAAAGAAATATTTTCAGATTGCATTTTGTGTTTTCAAGCTGATAAGGATATTTATGAGATTTCTCTCCGCCGGGTGGCGGATCGAAATGACCTCGCGCAAACGCTAGTGGGAGGGGAGAGGGATCGGGCGTGTAGCGCCCGATCCCTCTCCCCCATAGTCACAATCACCGTTGTCACCTTGAAGGAGCTTGCGACTGAAAGGTCTGTTTAATACTTAGGTTTTCAGTCTCTTATAAAAATCTGTCATTGGTACCGGACGAGGCACAGCCTCGTCCAAACCCGGGACTTTCCAATGTCATTAAATATTATACGATGCCATCGGACAAAAACAAACCAAAACATCCGATTGCGTTGGACAAATAGAAAGGTCTCCCTGTTTTTTTAAAGTCCCTATCAAAAAACGCATTGTGAACGGTTTCATTATCTGCAAGTAAAACAACGCGTTATTGTTTTTTGATTGTCGACATATGATGTTGTTTGTGATTGTTGGCTCCGGATACCGATGGTTGTTTAGTGTTCGTTTGGGTTTGCCAGCATTCAATTTCTAACGTTCTTTTACATTGGTAATCGTAATAATATTTTTGCACGGTGCGATATGTCCGGCGATTCATATCCGATGTAGTTTTTTATTAATAAAATGAATGAGATAAAAAATAGAATTATGACCATTTTAATCAGAAATGTCAAAAACGTTTTTTTTGCGCTTATCGCAATGTCCGCTCTCTTTTTGGGATCCTGCGACAAAGACAACGACCGCAACCCGCCCACACTGCAATTGATGAGCGGCGCCAACTACACCGCCGAGGGCACCGTGGCAGCCATTGGCCAGCCGTTGTATTTTGGGATAGATGCGCAGGGCGGCGACGCCAACATCACCAACTTTACCGTGAAAATCAAAACCAGCCACGGCACCCGCACCCTGCTCGATTCGGGTCTTAATGTGCGCAACTTTACCGTAAACGAAACATTCTTCCAGGGTGTGGAGGATACCGCGCAGTGGATTTTTACGGTGATGGACAAAAACCGTCTCACCGATTCCAAAACGCTGACGATTTACAAAGACCCCAACTCTACTTTTGGCGGCATCCGCCACTATCCTTCCATAGTGATGGGAATGGACGAAAACACCCAAATCGGCCATTTTATGGATCCCGCGACAGGTCATGTTTACATGCTCGATTCTGCCACCATCATGCAATCCGCCATCGATATTGTAGCTTATTTTAAAATGTCGGAAGACAACGGCGTACTGCTTCCCTCGCCCACCTTTTCATCGCCGGGCGAAGATGGTGATGCCGTGCTGGAATTTTATCCCGAGCTGGAGCAGTGGCAAACGCGCAACTACACCAAATACGACATCCGCGCCAACAACGGCGTAACACCACAGGCTTTCGAGAATGCCCACAACGACAGCCTGCTCATCGTTTCCTACGACGACGTGTGGGGAAAACGAAAATACAAATGGGCCGTCGCCGGAACCATCATCCCTTTTATGACCCAACAAGGCAAAAAAGGATTGATACGCGTGATACATGCCGACGAGCAAGCCACAGGAGTTATCGAATTTGAAATGAAAATTCAGTATTAATTATTAAACATAAAAACAGTATCAAATGAAAAAACAAATCTTTACCATTGCTTTGGCCTTGATGGCGATGTTTGCCTTTGGCCAGGAAACCATTACCGGATGGGACTTTCCCGTCAACAGCGGCGCCGACAGCCTCAACGCCAATATGGGCACCGAACAAAACCAGCGTTACGACATCCGCATGGAAAACGACGCCGGAAATGATGGCATGATAAGCCTCACCGAAGGTTTTGAAACTTACGCCGCCACCACCGATGGCTGGGACAACGGAATAGAAAGTAAATATTGGTCGGTAAAATTTAAAGCCAGCGGTTACAAAAACTTTAAAGTCTCCTCGATGCAATTCAGCGATGCCGACATGCCAGGCCCGCGCGACTGGAAAATGCAATACCGCCTTAGCAACCAGGAATCCTGGACCAACATCCCCAACGGAGAAGTTACCGCAGCCAACGACTGGAGCACTGCACATGTAACCAATTTGCCTCTGCCCGCCGAAACCAACAATCCTTCGGGTTCGGTATATGTGCGCTGGGTGGTTACCTCCAATACCGACATCAACGGCAACGAGCTGCTCTCTACGGGCATCAGCAAAATCGACAACATCCTGGTAACAGCAATGCCCATCGTCGATGCCGACACCCTTACGGGATGGACATTCCCCACCGGCAGCGCAGACGACCTGAATGCCAACCTGGGTACCGAACAAAATATGCGCTACGACATACGCCAGGAAAACGAAGCGGGCGAGACAGGCACTATTACCTTTCCGGAAATTAGTCCTGTCGAATGGGTAGCTTCAGCACAAAGCTGGGCAAACGGTGCCAACGACAAATTCTGGTCGATAAAGTTTAAAGCTGCCGACTACCGCAACTTCCGCGTTTCGTCGATGCAAAGCTCCTCATTAGATGGCCCCGCAAACTGGAAACTGCAATATCGCCTAAGCGGACAAGACGACTGGACCGACCTCCCCGGCGGCCAAATTAGCGTGGCCGACAACTGGAACACAGGCACCGTTACCGATTTGGCAATTCCCGACGAAGCCAACTATCCCGAAGGCTCCGTATTTGTTCGTTGGATTATGAGCGACAACGTGGCGGTAAATGGCGCCGACGTTACTACTGCCGGCATCAGCATGATCGACAACATCCTGATCACGGGCGTATCGCCAACCGGCATCGAGCAGACCATTGCAATCCGTCAGGAAATGGTTTACCCCAACCCCTGCCAGGGCCAGCTTTTCGTTAGCCCGCAGAGCAGTGCTGCTAAATATGCCATCTACAGCATCACCGGCCAGCTCGTGGATGCAGGCACCATCAGCAATGGCGGCATTACCATCCCACAGCAAACCAAAGGAATGCATGTGGTTACACTTTTCGATGCTGCCGGCCAGCGCCTGAGCAGCTCCAAAATTGTGATTGAATAATTTTGTTTTTAATAAAACATTTTTCCTGAACGCTGCAAGAAGCAGAGGCTCTTGCAGCGTTCATTCTTCATGGTTTTTATTTTTTATTAAAAAAATAACCCCACCAAACTTACTACTGCTTCCCCGATGCTCCGATTACTATTCCAATCTTCCGTCGTTTTTTTCCTTTTCATTGTTTCGCTTTCGCTAAATGGGCAAACCCTTCAGGGCAGCGTTACCAGCGACGACGGGCAGCCATTGCCGGGTGCTAATGTGATAATGACCGGGTCGGGGCGGGGCGCCGTTACGGATGCCAACGGAAAGTACCTTTTGCGCACCAGCGCACAGGGAACAGCAGAAGTAAAGGTGAGTTTTATGGGCTACCTTACCGCCCGCCGCAAAGTAGATTTCAGCCAGGCCGACACCATCCGGCTCGACGTGCAGCTTGAGCGCGATGCCATCATGGCCGAGGCTGTGGAGATAAAAGCTGAGGCAGAATTGCGCCCGATGCGCGCTCCCGTGCGGCTGGAGGTTATCACCAGCAAACAAATAGAGGCGCTGCCGGCGCAAAGCATCGACCAGGCCATGATCACTTCGCCGGGCGTAAACGTAAACCGCGACTATGGCATCTACAGCGACAAAGCTGTGGTATCGTTGCGTGGCCAAAGCGGCAGCAACCAGTCGCGCACGCTGGTGCTGGTGGATGGCATCCCCGTCAACAAATCCGATGGCGGCAGCGTGAACTGGAATTTTATCCAGCCCGAACACGTGGAACGCATCGAAATTACCAAAGGGCCGGCGTCGGCTATGTACGGCAGCAGCGCGATGGGCGGCGCCATCAACATCATCACCAGCCGTCCGCAGCAACCCTTGCAGGTGGTGGCCGAAGCCGAAGCCGGCCAATGGAAAACCCTGGGCAGTCGTCTGAAAGTAGCCGGCACCAGCGCCGACACTTCCAAACGCACATTTTGGTACGAAGTGAACGGCATGTTGCGCCGCAGCGACGGATACATCAACCAACCCGAAGAAACCATGCTGCTCTACGATTCGGTGGTGGTGCCTTCGTTTCTGCGCGAAGAAGCTGCACAAATGAAAGCTGGCACACAGATTAATAACCATCATCAAATCGAAGCCGAAGTCTCTTTTTACAACGATAAACGCGGACGCGGCATCAAAATCTACGAAGACGACGGCTCCTGGTCGTCGCATCAAACCATCTTTAGCAAACTGGCCTACAACGGCCTGACAGGAAAAACCAGGCTGCGCGGCAAGCTTTTCCTGCTGCGCGAAAACTATTACCGCGTCAACGAATATTTTAGCGAAGGCGAATACATCCTGTATGATGTAGAAAGCAAACGCACCGATGCCGGGCTTTTGCTAAACGCATCGCGTAGTCTGGGTAGCCATCACCAGCTTACGTGGGGCGGCGAACTTCGGCTGGGCAGCGTGGATGCCGCCGACATTTACTACACCGCCTCCGACAAAATCGACAACGAAGGCAGGATGGATATGGCCGGCCTTTTTGTGATGGACGAGATAACGCTCATCGACGAACAGTTGCGCATAAATGCAGGCATCAGGCTCGACGGAGCGCATTTTTACGATGGCGTTTATACCATTTCTGACCCATCCTATTCTTTGGAATACCTGGCCGGATTTACCGACACGCTAATGACCGACCACCAGTGGTTTGCTGTAAATCCCAAGCTCTCGGCAAGTTGGCTTTTTGGCGGCAATACCCGGATTTATGTTTCGGCAGCGCGTGGTTTCAGGGCGCCGGTGCTCGACGATCTCTGCCGCTCCGGACGGCGCAAAAATGGCTTCCGCATCGCCAACCCCGATTTAAGTCCTGAATACCTCACCAGCTTCGAGGCAGGCTTCGACCACCGCTCGGCGTCGGGCTGGTATGCCGGCATCACCGCTTTCTACTCGCACGGCACCGACTATATGTATGCCGTGAGCACCGGCGACTCTGTGGATATGGGCTACACCATCAGCCCGGTGTACCAAACGCAAAATATCAGCGGCGTAGAAATTGCCGGCATCGAAGCAGAAGTGTCCGGGAAGATTACCAACAACATCATGGTGTTCGCAAACTATACACGCAACTTTACCCGCATCACCGATTTTACACCCAAAACTGTCGCCGACCCCGACCTTACCGGAAATCATCTTACCGACGTCCCCGACCATCATGCCAACGCAGGCATCAACTGGATAAACAAGTGGGTGCATGTAAACGTCACCGGAAAATATACCGGAAAACGCTGGATCAACGACCGCAACATCCCCGACGTCACCTACATCCTCGCACCGCAGTATCCGGCCTGGTTTAACATCGACATTAAAATCCAAAAACAAATTACAAAACATTGGCTGGTTTCACTCTCGGCACAAAACCTCCTCGATGAGGTGCACATCAACGATGGTGGCTACAAAACGCCCGGCAGGTTTATCATCGGTAAAATTGCCTGGCAGTTGTTTTAGAGGGTAGAAGGTAGAGGTTGGAAATTAGAGGGTAGAAGTTAGAGGCGGAGGGTACGTGGTGGCAAGCAGTGGTCATGAGGCATGATTTTCGTCGAAGGCAGCTTATCGTTCGTTTTTATTTTTACAGGCTGTGCCTGTTGGTGATCGGCGCTCAAGGCTGATAGAGATTGGCAGCGCATTTTTCATAATAAAAAAGCTGTTTTCCGGTTTTGATACCTTTACAACCTTTACAGGATATGATATTATTTGAAGAGGCTCTCGAAATAGTCACCGGCGCTGCCCGGCTGTTATCTGCCACACCAGTACCTCTGGCGCAGGCGCATGGCAGGGTACTGGCACAGGATGTTTTCTCGGATATGGACATGCCTCCTTTCGACAAATCGGCGATGGACGGCTATGCCTGCCGCCGCGCCGACCTGGACAAGCCGCTCGAGGTGATCGAAATAATTCCGGCGGGCGTAGTTCCCGCTAAAATGATTGCCCCCGGCACCTGCGCCAAACTGATGACCGGCGGCATGTTGCCACAAGGCGCCGACATGGTGATGATGGTGGAAGATACCGAGCCTGCCGGCGAAAACAAAATCCGCTTTACCGGCACCAAATCTTCCGACAACTTTTGCCTTGCTGGAGAAGACATACGAGAGAATGATCTTGTGTTAAAGAGGGGCACCCTGCTGCGTCCGCAACACATCGCCATACTGGCATCGGTGGGATGTGCGGGACCGCTTGTTTACGATCAGCCTGTGATGGGCGTACTTTCTACGGGCGATGAACTGGTGGAGCCGCATCAGAAGCCGGCACCCTCGCAGATACGCAACAGCAATGCCGCCCAGTTGATGGCACAAATTGATAATATCGGCGCAAAGCCTCAATATTTTGGGATCGTTGCTGACACGCTGGCGGCTACCCGCGAAGCCATAGAAGGAGCTATTGATAAATGCAATATTCTCCTGCTTTCCGGCGGCGTTTCTATGGGCGATTTCGACTATGTGCCGCAGGTGCTGCACGAAACCGGTTTTGAAGTACTTTTCAAAAGTATTGCCGTGCAGCCTGGGCGCCCAACAGTTTTTGCCCGCAAGGGAAATATGTATCTTTTTGGGCTGCCGGGCAATCCGGTATCGTCGTTTGTGCAGTTTGAGTTGCTGGTGAAGCCGCTCATACTTGCATTGATGGGTTCAAAATATTCTCCCGTGCAGCTACTTCTGCCTATGGGAACCACTTTCACCAGGCGCAATACCAGGCGTAAATCGTTTATTCCTGTGGTAATTAAGCAGGGGAAAGTGTTTCCGGTGGATTACCACGGTTCGGCCCATATCCATGCTTATGTGGAGGCACACGGAATCGTTTCGGTTGAGATTGGTAAAACCACCATAGCTGAGGGGGAGCTTGCGGATGTACGACTTATATAACCGGAAGATCAACTATCTGCGCATTTCCGTTACGGATCGCTGCAACCTGCGCTGCCGCTACTGTATGCCTGCCGAGGGCATCCCGCTGCTGGAGCACGACGAGATTTTAAACTTTGATGAGATCGTCGATTTTACGCGGGTAGCGGTCGGGATGGGTATTAATAAAGTTCGCATCACAGGTGGTGAACCGCTGGTGCGCAAAGGAATTGTAGAGCTTACGCAAATGTTGGCTTCGATAGCGGGCATCGACGATTTGGGCATGACCACCAACGGCATTTTTCTGGATCGTTTTGCCCAACCGCTGGCCGATGCCGGTTTGCACCGTGTAAATATTAGTTTGGATACTTTGGATGAAGAAAAATACCACCAGATAACGCGGCGTGGGAAACTGTCGGATGCACTGCGCGGTATTACTGCTGCCGATCAGGCAGGATTGCATCCCATAAAATTAAATTGTGTGGTGAAAAAAAACGGCCATGAACCCGACGCGGAATCGGTGCGGCAGTTTGCCGAAGCGCATGGCTACCAGGTGCGTTACATCCCGCAGATGGATCTGGCCGAAGGAACTTTTGGCCGCGTGCAGGGTGGCGAAGGTGGAAACTGCACCCGTTGCAATCGCCTGCGCCTCACCTCCGACGGGAAAATTCTGCCTTGTCTTTTCAGCAATATCAACTACGACATTCGTGCGCTGGGCGCTAAAAAAGCCATCGAAATGGCATTGAAAAATAAGCCCCTTTCGGGGACAACAAATAAAACAAGCTGCTTTAGTAACATTGGAGGATAAGATGCAGGAACTTTCGCATACCAACGCCAGCGGCAAAGCCCGCATGGTGGATGTGGGCGGCAAGCCCGACCAGGTGCGCACCGCCACGGCACAGGGTTTTATCAGGCTAAAGCCTGAAACCGTAACGCTGATTCGTGAAAATAAGATGAAGAAAGGCGAGGTGCTAACGGTGGCCGAAATAGCCGGGGTAATGGCCGGTAAAAAAACCAGCGAACTAATCCCACTCTGCCATCCGCTTGCCATCACCAAAATGGAAGTGGCCGCCGAAGTCGTTGATGAGGGCGTAAAAGTATTGGCATTGGCACGATGCACCGGGAAAACCGGCATCGAGATGGAAGCCATTACCGCGGTGAGCATCGCCCTGGTGACGATATGGGATATGTGTAAGGCTGTTGACAAAGAGATGCAGATCGGCGATATCCGCCTGATTTCTAAAACCAAAGAATAGCATTGCGCAATGTGGCGGGGTTTTATTATTTTATCAATAGCTATAATGTTTGCAGTGCCTGCTGCGCAAGGGCAACTTAATGTGCAGTATTTTATTAATAAAGGCATCAATGAATTTTACAGGGAACAATACACCGATGCCATTTTCACTTTCAATACGCTCATCCGGTCGCGTCCCGATCTGGCGGAGCCGCACATCTGGCGCGGCCGGGCCAAACTGGCGCTGGAAGATCTGCGTGGCGCTGAGTTCGACTTTACGCGCGCCGTAATGCTCGACTCGTACAATCCTGAGGCGTACTATTATCGGGGCGTTGTCAAGAGCAATCTGTACGATTACCACAGCGCGTTGAAAGATTATGAAAAATCGCTGGAACGCCGCCCCAACAACCCGGAGGTTTTCTTTAGCCGTGGCACCACACGGCTCCGCATGAAAGATTATAAGGGCGCCATCCGCGACTACGACACGCTGCTGCTACTCCGTCCCGACATCGAGGAGGCCTTCCTGAACCGCGCCCTGGCCAAAGCCAACCTGGAGCGCTACGAAGATGCCATCAAAGATTGTAATCAGGCCATCCGCATCAATATGTTTTATGTAGAAGCTTTTATACAACGTGGCCTCTTCCGCAACGAAACGGGAAACTTTCAGGAAGCGATGGAAGACTTTGACCAGGCCATAAAACTCGACGAGAACAAGCCGCTGGCCTATTTTTATCGCGCGGCAGCGTCTATCAAAACCGGTGACACGCTGCAGGCTTTCGACGATTTCAACAAAGTGCTGCGCCTCGACCCCGACAACGACCTGACACTTTACAACCGCGCTTTGATTTATCTGCAATGGGAACAATATGACGAGGCACGCGAAGATCTGCGTGCAGTGCTCAGGCTCAACTCAGTGAATTTATACACCTGGTACAACCTGGGCATCACCAATATGCGGCTCGAAAATTATGAAGAAGCCAAAGAAAACTTTACCTCAGCCATCGAAATTTTTCCTGACTTTGCCGCTGCCTATATGAGCCGCGCTGCCGCCTGGCAGGAAGCAGGCGACAACGAGCAGGCGCGTGCCGACTACGAAACAGCCATCGCCATCATCAACGCCGTAAACTCCGGCGAAGACTATGGCCAACTCAACAGCTACTACTCGGCCGACTCAGCGTATCTGCAGAAAATCATCGAGTTCGATGCCGACTTCAACGCCAATAATGGCACCGATGGCAAAATCCAAAACCAGCGAGTGCTCATACAATTGTTGCCCAACTTTACCATTCAGTTTATTGCCACTGAAGAGGTAATTGCCGCACGCCGCAAAACGGGCTACCATTATCCGCCGCTCGATACGTTAAAAACATCCGTCAAAAATATCGGCGCCGGAATTAGCGCTAAGCAATATACCCTCACCAAAAACGTGATCCGTCGTCTGGATCAGGTTACCGACAGCGTCGGTTGGTTCAATCCGTTTGATGCCGATAATTATCTCATCATCGGCATCTACAACGCCATGATGATGAACTATAACGAGGCGATGACGGCTTTCGACCGTGCCATTGAGCTGCGCCCCGATTTTCAGGCGGCCTTGTTCAACCGCGCCAATGTGCGTTTTGAACTGATCGAGCACCAGTTTGCCATGGCACAATCGGCGCCGCAGATCACCATTACGCCACTGCAGGCGTCGGGCGCTGTTGCTGACCAGCAGCCCGGACTTCCTGACTTTGCGCCTGTCGTCGATGATTTTTCGCGCGTGATTGCCCTCGACCCAAGAATGAGTTTTGCCTGGTACAACCGCGGCAACATCAAAAACCGGATGCGCGACTTTGAGGGGGCGCTGGCCGACTATACCCACGCCCTCACCCTCAACCCCGATTTTGCGGAAGCTTATTACAACCGTGCCCTGACGCTGATATACCTGCGCCGCACCGCCGATGCCTGCTACGATCTAAGCAAAGCCGGCGAGCTGGGCGTGCAAGAGGCGTACAATGTCATCAAGCGGTATTGTGGCAGGTAGGTGCTTTGTGTACTCTGTGGTTTACTATTGGCAGACTAAAAAAATACAGAAACCGCAGAGGAAACAGAGAAAACAGCAATTTTCCCCTATGGGTTCTCAGCGTCTTCTCTGCATCCTTTGCGGTTAAATTCTTTAGTGATTAAAAAAATACAGAAACCGCAGAGCTATCAGAGAAAACAGCAATTTTTTTCCTCTGTGTACTCTGTATCTTCTCCGTGTCCTCTGTGGTTTATTTCTTTAGTGATTAAAAAACAAATACAGAATCCGCAGAGCTAACAGAGAAAACAGCAATTTTTTTCCTCTGTATACTCTGTGGCTCCTCTGTGTCCTCTGTGGTTTATTTCTTTAGTTATTAAAAACAAATACAAAACCGCAGAGAGAACAGAGAAGAAGCCAACATTTTCCCCTCTGCGTTCTCAGCGTCTTCTCCGCGTCCTTTGCGGTTAATTTCTTTAGTGATTGAAAATCAAATACAGAAACCGCAGAGAGAACAGAGAAAACAGCAATTTTTTTCCTCTGTGTACTCTGTGGCTCCTCTGTGTCCTCTGTGGTTTATTTCTTTAGTGATTAAAAAACAAATACAGAATCCGCAGAGCTAACAGAGAAAACAGCAATTTTTTTCCTCTGTGTACTCCGTGGCTCCTCTGTGTCCTCTGTGGTTTATTTCTTTAGTGATTAAAAAACAAATACAGAATCCGCAGAGAGAACAGAGAAAACAGTAATTTTTTTCCTCTGTGTACTCCGTGGCTCCTCTGTGTCCTCTGTGGTTTATTTCTTTGTGATTAAAAAACAAATACAGAATCCGCAGAGCTAACAGAGAAAACAGCAATTTTTTTCCTCTGTGTACTCTGTGGCTCCTCTGTGTCCTCTGTGGTTTATTGCTTTAGTGATACGCTGGCTGATTAACCCCGAAAGCATTAAGTTTGCCGCATGAAAATCCTCCACACCTCCGACTGGCATATCGGCCAGCGACTTTATGGCAACGACCGCCACAACGAACACCGGATGTTTTTCGACTGGCTGCTGCAGTTTATCCGCGCCGAACAAGTGGATGTGCTGCTTGTGTGCGGCGACATCTTCGACATGGCCTACCCCAGCAACCAGGCGCTGCGCAGCTATTACCAGTTTTTGCGCGAGATTTCCGAAACATCGTGCCGTCAGGTCATCATCACAGGTGGCAACCACGACTCGGTGGGCACGCTGGAGGCGCCGCGTGAGGTGCTTCAGGTGCTCAATGTTACCATCGTGGCCGGCGCTCCCGACAACCAGCAGGACGAAATTATTGAGTTGCGGGATAAAGCGGGAAACATTCAGGCTGTGGTGGGCGCGGTGCCTTTTCTGCGCGACACAGACATCCGCATTCCGGCGGCCGGCGAATCCTCCAACGAACGGATTGAAGCCGTGCGGCAGGGCATCCTGAACCACTACCGCCGGCTTGCTGATCTTATGTTGCCGTATCGTGAGCAGAACATCCCGCAAATTGTAACCGGCCACCTTTACATGCAAGGGTCGCGCCTGTCGGAAAGTGAGCGCGACCTGCAGATCGGCAACCAGGCCGGCGTAAGTGCGGCGGCGTTTCCGGCTGCTTTCGACTACTACGCCCTCGGACACATCCATTGCCCGCAAACCATCAGCACCTCGCCCGTGGTAGAATATTGCGGATCGCCGCTACCATTGAGCTTCAGCGAACAACACGACACCAAGTCGATGCGCCTGCTCACAGTGAAAAATGGTAAGCTCTCGCACCAAAAAATTCCGATCCCCCTCTTCAGGGAGATAAAAACCATAAGAGGTTCCTTTGCGGAGATTAGCAGGCAAATTTCGAATTATGAATGCTCGTCTCCCCTGCCTGCCTGGCTCGAGGTGTGCATCGAAGAGCAACACACCGACCCGGGTTTGCTGCGTGCTGCCGACGATTTTGTAGAACAGATTAACAACGAAAACGAAAACCTGCGCATCATCCGGCACACGGTCACCTTTACCGACCGCACGCTTCCGGCTTATCTTACCGGCGACCACCAGCGTACCCTCAACGAGCTGCGCGAAACGGAGGTATTCGATCAGCTGCTCGACCAACACAACATTATCGACAAAGATGAGCTTAAGCGTACCTTCGATGAATTGCTCGAAATAGTTCATCAAAGCGATAATGAAAGGGAGGAAATGAGCCATGATAAATAATTTTGCAGCCATCTGATCACTAACCCCGGCCTTTAGGCCGGGGATAAAAATGGCAAAAACATTTCAGTGGGCTTTAGCCCAAATAAATGGATATAATTCTATAAAAAAAATCCTATGAAAATCCGCTCGATAAAACTCAAGAATATCCACTCTTTCAAAGGAGAGGTGGCCATCGACTTTGAAAATGGGCCGCTGGCGCAAACGGGGCTTTTTGCAATCATCGGGCCTACCGGTTCGGGCAAGAGCACCCTGCTCGACGCCATAACGCTGGCGCTCTACAACGCTACGCCACGCGCGGGCGTATTGTCTAAAGCTTCCATCGAGAAAACCGGCGCCATCATCACGCGCAACACCGACGACGCCTACAGCGAGGTGGAATACGAAGCTGGCGGCAAAATTTACCGCGCCCGCTGGGAGATAAGCCGCGCCCGCACCGGCAACCTGCGCGATTATGAACTTTACCTGGCAACGAAAGATGCAGAGGGTGTTTTTAGAAATCTCGACCTGAAACGCAGCGAAGTAGCTGCACACAACGCCAAAGTGATCGGGCTGAGCTACGATCAGTTTATGAAATCCATTTTGCTCTCGCAGGGTGAGTTTGCCCGTTTTCTGAAAGCAAACCCCAAAGAACGCAGCGCCCTGCTCGAAAAAATTACCGGCACCGGCATTTACCGCCGCATCGGCATGAAAGCTTTCGAAAAACAAAGAGACCAAAAACTGTTGTGTGATCAGTTGCAGCAGCAGCTCGGCACCATTGTGATGATGGATGAGGAAACCCGTTTGCAAACGGAAGAGCAACTGAAAGTGCTTCAAAAAGAGGCTGAGAATCATCGTAAATTGTCAGGAGAGATACACCAACAGATCGAACGCAAAAAGCAGCTCCTGCTGCGCCGGACAACTTTGCAGGAAGTGCTGGATCAGATAGAAAAATTAATACAAAAACAGCAGGAACAGCAAGGCGATGCGGAGCGCCTGAAGCTGCACCGGACGTTGCTTCCGCTCAAAAGCGACATCGACCGGCTGCTATCACTCCGCCACAAGTTGCTGGAAGACGGTGAAGAAGAATCCTTGTCGAAAGTACGGCTGCAAAAGTTGCAGGACGAAATTAAAAATTCCAAAAATCAACACGCTGCAGCAAAACAGAAAAGCGAAGGCCTGACCCTTGAAGCGCAAAAAATGCAGCCGGTGTTTGATGAGGTGCTGCAGCTCGACAAGCAACTGGATGCGCATCGCACCACCTTGCAGCATATCCAAAAGCAAATTTTGGATATTGATAAAGAAACCATTCAGACGCAGGAGCAACAAAAAACGCTGGGCAGCGCGTTGCAGGCCATCGACGAAAAGCTTGCCAACATTTCGCGTTTTCTCGAACAGAACCCGGTGCTGGAAAAGCTCCCCGATGCTTTGCCCGAAATTACCAATGAAATCAAACACGCTACCGCCGCCGGGGAGTTATTGATAAAACAAATCAACGCAGCACTTCCCGCGCAAGAGCTTACAGCAGCTACCAGCAGCGTCGAAAGGGAAAAACTGCTTTCGGAGCAACACGCGCAACTCACCACACACCGGCAGCAACTGATCGATGCCATGGGTGGCGAAATTATTACCACCAAAGAAATCCTGGATCAAATCCGCCATCTCGAAAAACTCCTTAGCGGGATAATCAAACTGCTGCAACTACTTGGGGAGAAGGAAGTATTGCGCAAAGCTGAAGCGAAAACTGAGGAAGAGCTAAAGCAGATGAATGAACAGGTGGCGCAGGCAATGAAAAACTGCGACACCAGCAGCAAAGCCATCGAGATTGCCGACAGCCGCCTGGCGGAGCTGGAAGCCACCAAAACGCGCCAGGCACTCGAAGCCAACTACGAGCAGGCACGGCAACTTTTGCAGCCCGGGCAGCCCTGCCCGCTGTGCGGCGCTACCGAGCATCCCTTTGCCGAAGGACGGCCGGCGCATGTTTCGGATATCGAGCTTTTTATTAAAAAACAAAAAGAGGAAAAAACTGCGCTGGCAGAAAAACTCAAAGCGCAGCAGGAGCAGCTTAAAATTGCCTTTTCGGAAGTAAAAACGCGTGAACATACGCAGGCAACACAACAGCAGCGGCAAAAGGAGCTTGTGGTTGAAATTAAAAAAACCGAAAATTCGCTGCCTGAGGACATTGCCGCAAGCGATGTTTCGGCATTGCAATCGCAGCAGCAGCGTGCAGAAATGGATTTGGCTAAAGCCAAAAACAATCTCGATACCGTGCAGGAGTTTCTTGCGCTGGAACAAAATATTAAAACAGTTGCAGAGCTGACGGATAAAAACAGCGCGTTGCTTCTGCAGGAGCAAAACCTCGCCCGGCTGCTTGCTCCTTATGCTGTTTATCTTTCGGAGTGCAGGAATGATTATGCAAAAATCAGCCAAACGCTGGCAAATCAGCTTCATTATTATCGGACAGCGATCCGGCAGCAGCAGGAGAAAAAAGAGGAAAAAACGGCTGTTGATACCAAAATTGAAAACATTACAAAACGCCTGGAGGAATTAGCTTTAGCGAAGGGAAATCTTACCAAAGAGCAACAGGTGCAGCAAACGAAGTTTACGGAGCTACACGAACAGCGTGTCGGGCTTTTTGGTGAGAAGGATGTTGCTGCAGCGCAGCGCGATCTGACGCAACGGCAGCGTGCGGCCGAAAACCAGGCGGCGACCCTTGCCACGCAACTGGCGCGCAGCGAAACGGCCGAAGCAAACGAAAACCGGCAGCTCCTTAAGTTGGGTGAAGAGATAGAAAAGCGGAGTAAAGAATCGGAAGCGCTGGAGGCGACTTTGCAGCCGCAGCTTGCCGCAGCAAATATGGTATCGGTAAAGGAGGCGGCTGATGCACTGCTTCCTGCCGCCGAAGCGCGCCGCATCGAAGAGATGCTGACTGCTCACGACAAAGCGACGAGCCAGGCAGAGTTTCAGCGGAAGACGCTACAAGGGGAAATAGATGAACTGCAAAAAAATGACGATGCTGCGCTGACGGCGGAGATGCTGGTGGAGAAAAAAACCGCTGCCGACGAAGCGCTCGACCAGAACAACCAGCGCACGGGCGACCTGCGGCGGCGCCTGCAGGAGCACGACGAAAACACAAAACGGCACAGCAAGATTTTGCAGCAACTCAAAGCGCAGCAAAAAGAGTATCAGCGGTGGGACACCCTCAACAGGATTATGGGCGACGCGCAGGGCATGCGGTTTTCGCGCTTTGCGCAACGGCTCACGCTGCTGCATCTATTGGGTCGCGCCAACCAGCATCTGAAAAAACTCTCGGCACGCTACATCCTCATCAACGAAGGCAACGAGAACGAAGATGAACTATTCGTGATCGACACACTGCACGGCGACGAGCGACGCTCGGTGAATACGCTTTCCGGCGGCGAAAGTTTTATGGTGAGCCTGGCGCTGGCGCTGGGACTTTCGGATCTGGCCGGGAAAAATACGCGCATCAACAGCCTCTTCATCGACGAAGGCTTTGGCAGCCTCGACCAGGAAACCCTCGACACAGCGCTCTCCACCCTCGAACGCCTGCAGCACGAAACCAACCGCACCATCGGCATCATCAGCCACGTGGCAGCGCTCAAAGAGCGCATCACCACACAAATAGAACTCACCAAAGATGCGGGCGGGAGGAGTAGCATTGTGGTGAGAGGGTGAGGCTAGAATGGAATTGTGGGTGGTGTGAAATGTGTTGGGGGTGATGGATGGCACTAAGAATAGAGCGGGTTGCAGAGCCCTTTCTTTTCTGTTTACCGTTATTTTTATTGTTTGGTTTATCGTTCATATTACTTTTCAGCCCGCATTATTTTTAGCGTTTGTTGTGGGGTCGTCGTTTATTTTTTTTAAGCATTTCCATTCACCATTAAATCGTAATAATTTTCTTTTGTCAAATTGATTTTTAGATTGAAATAACAATTTCCTCCATCTTCAACAATCAAAATATTTGTCCGATCATTAATTCCCCAATTTCCACAGAAACAGTTTACCCAAACTTCCATTTCTCCTTTTTCATTAATAACAGGAACGTATTGTCGTTTGTAGTGGTCAAGTTCGATTATAAAATGGTTTATTTTCAAATTGTACTCTGGGTGTTCTTTATGGATTTTATTGTACCGTCTCTCTTGTTCAGGATTATATTCCTTAATACATTCATTCAATATTTTTTCGATTGATTTTAAGTCCTTTTCAGTTAATTCTGTTGGTTTAGCATTTTTAAAAATCCAATAATTCGTTGAGTCAAAAAGGATAACTGTATATTTTGAGCTGTCAATTTTTATTTTTTCAACCTGACGAATTTCTTTCTCATGATTTTTTTCAATCTTTTTTTCAATTTGCCCACAACTTAAAATTATCAGGCTAATTATTATGTAAATAATGTTCTTCATTTTCGTCTTTTTACAATGCCCCAAAACGATTGTGTAAAGTTAAGTTGTCTAAATTTATCTTCATTTTTGTAACCCATTGATATCCGCTTTTGTGCATGTCCTGAAACTTCAGGCTGTGGCGCTGGATAGTCCCATGCCGGCTTTTCACTCTACCACTGAGCTTGCAACCTTTCTCAACCACCGCGATGCCGTGGCGGGTATTGTTAGCTGGTTGGATTGAATCCTTCTCCATTTTTCAGTAGAATATTTTTAGGATTCAAAATTAAACAAAATTCCCGGAGAAGATCATTTCAGCATCATATTTTTTCAGGATATTAAAACTGAGGCGGATAGAGGTGGTCGCAATTTGCGATAACTTTAGGACAAATTTTAGGGACAGACTATCTCTTTAGCATTAGCCCGACCTGATCAATAAATTCAATCATTTCCGTATGCATATCTTCCACTACTTCCTTATCAAATTTAATGAATGCATCATAATCTCCCCTTGTCCTGTTTTGATATGCATTCCTCAAAATCTTACCAAATTTCTTATCAATTTGTTCTGTCGAAACAAATTCTTTATTAAACCATCCTATCAATTGCCTATGCTTTGATGTCTCGTAGTGGTTCTTAAGCGCCAAAGCTGTCACTGCATAATAAAGACCATAATAAATCCGGTTTACTGCAACGATAAGTTTATCTGAATCGATAAGGAATCTGGACAAATCAATTGTCTCTTTGGCCTGCTCAAAACGATAGGCGATTAGGGCATCTCTTTCATTTTCACTTATCATGCTCGGAAACCTTCATTTAAAGCATTTACAAAAATGGGTTGTTTTCCTCTGGGAGAATTTAACTCGGGCTCACTAATAATATGTGTATCGGTTAATATCCCATATTTAAGATCGATCTCGTAACAGATATCAGAAATTTTTCTTTCTAATTTCCAATCGGCTTTATCTTTTACTAAAATCAGTATGTCGTAGTCAGAATCATCTTTGGACTTGTCGGTTAGTTGTGAACCAAACAAAACAACATCCTTCAACTTGTCGTGCAACAGGTTTTTCAGGCTATGCTTTAGATCAGTTAGTATTTGAATCTTATCGTTTGTCATAATCCTTTTGTTACCATCTCCAAAATTAAAAATCAAAATTAAACATAATTCCCGGAGAAGAAGATTTCATCATCATAATTCTCCTATCCTGAATAATTCATCACTTGCTTCAATAGAACACTGATCCGTCAGTAGCCGGACATGTGACGCAGATACAACGGATTTGCGCTGCCTGCCCCGCCTTATGCGGGGGATTTTTGTCTTTATCCGTGTAAATCTGCAACATCAGTGTTATCCGTGTTCTATAAATTTTTGTGAATAAACCAGGCCAAGGTTTACGCAATTATGAAAATTTCTTAAAAGAACCTCTTTTCCGGCCGCAGGTACCACACAGCGCACCGTCCTTCTGTTTATTACATTATTTTTGTGCTCCAAAAAATGCGCTATTCAAACAAAAATCTGTGACAACCAAAAAGAAAAAAAACATCCTCTTTCGCATCTTCCGCATTCTGTTTACGATTGTGGCGGGAGTGGTTGCCCTGCTGGTAGCGATTGCGCTTTTGCTCAACATCCCCGCCATCCAGACTTACGTTACCGGCCTCGTCGCCAGCAGCCTGCAAAAGAAACTCAACACCGAAATACGTGTGGGCGAGGTGAAGATAAAGCTGCCTGCGACGATTCACCTGGGCCACATCTACGTGGAAGACCAGCAGCAGGATACGCTGCTTTTTGTGGAGCGTATCGACGTAAACGCCAACCTGCTGAAACTTATCAGCCAGCAGGTTATAGTGCGGCGCCTGGAGATCGAACGCCTGACAACGCGCATAAAAAGAGGTACACCCGGAGCGCCGTTTAATTTCGATTTTATCCTCGAAGCCTTTGCCGGCGACACCACCCAAACCGACACCACCAGCAGCGCCTGGATCATCGGCATCAACAAAATTGCGCTTACGCAAATAGATGCCCGCTATACCGACAGCACCACCGGAATGGATGCCCGGTTGCTTTTGGGAGAGCTGAATCTGAATTTCGATGATTTCGATCTGGAGAAACCAACATTTGACGTGGATGAGCTTTCGCTGCAAAACACCACTGCGCGGCTGGAACAGTGGCACGTTGCCGGTGTTTCCTCAAACGCTTCCGCCAACACCGACACAGCCAGCATGAGTTTTCCTGAGATAGGCCTGAAACTATTGGCGCTCGACAGCATCATATTGCATTATCAAAATAGCAGCTCCGGCATGGTAGCCGATCTGGATCTGGGAAAGCTGCGGTTTGAGCCGGAGGATATCGATCTTGCTAATCAGATTTTGGATCTGGGGACATTAAAAATCTCCAATTCCAGAGGATCGCTTATCGTCGGGGGAGGCCTTGTGCCTCCCCTCCCAGATGAAAGGGGAGGCACAAGGCCTCCCCCGACAGCAGCTATCTTTCCGGATTGGAATATTACGATGCAGCAACTGCTGCTCAATGATCTCGATATTTCTTACAACATTCGCAATGCGCCGCCGGCAGCTTTCGGCCTGGATATGAACCACCTCGACCTGGCTGATCTGACCCTCGACCTGCGCGACGTTTCGCTCAACGAAACCAATGCCGCAGCACAACTCCGCGGGCTGCAAGGAACAGTAAACGGCGAGGTGCAGGTGAAGAATGTTTCTTTCGGTGCATCGGTAACGCAAAACAAGGCGCAGCTCAACGATCTCTCGGTGGCCATCAATCAAACCAAAATAAATGGCAGCCTCCGCGCCGGCTTTGCTTCGCTGGCGCAAATCACCGAAAACCCGGGAGCTATCCAAATTGATCTTTCATTAAAAAACAGCTCGCTTTACACGCCGGATGTTTACTATCTGGCCGGGCTTAATCCGCGCGACTCTTTGTGGCGCCAGTACAATCACCTCAACGTGCAATTGGCCGCTGATGCAAAAGGTACGTTTGATAATCTCAATTTTAAAAATCTGACGATCGCCACCTTGCACACCACCTTGCTGGCTTCGGGTGAAGTTGCCAATGTCACACATCCTGAGCAACTGGCTTTCGATGTACGGCTCGACACGGTGCGCACCTCGCGGGGCGATCTGTACCGCCTGCTCGACACTACGTGGTTTGCCGGATTTACGCTGCCCGACACCATCGGATTATCGCTTCAGGCGGCTGGCTCTATGGATTCGCTTCAGGCGAAACTCTGGTTTGCCTCAAATTTCGGGAATCTCTCTGCCGATGGTTTTTTCGACCGTCGCGGCAAGCAGCAACGCGACACGGCTGCCGTTCAGCTTGAGATACATCACATAGCGCTTGACAGATGGCTCAGCGATACCACTTTTGGAACTGCCAGCGTGCAAGCTATCGTCCACGCCAGCGGCATCACTGCCGACTCGATGGTGGCTGTAGCCGAAGCAAATATTAACGACCTTCGATACAACCGCTACAATTATCGCGACATCAACCTGCAGGCCAGCCTCTACGGAGAGCAGGCAGAAGCACACCTAACCAGCGACGACGTCAATGTGAGTTTTGATATGAACGCAATCGCCACACTTAATGCCGAAGTGCAAACGGTGGTGGCTGACATCAACATCCATCTGCTTAACCTCTACGCCTTAAACTTTAGTACTTCCAAATTTGCTGTTGCGAGCCACATCAACATTAATGGCGAGTACAGCAGTGTGGATGATCTGAAAGCCGAAGTGGTGCTGAACCAAACGCAACTCATCAGCCAGGCCTCTTCCTACACCATCGACCGCATCCGGCTGCATCCGGTTTTTACGCCCGACAGCACCACCTTCGACATCAACTCCGACTTTTTGCAGCTTCATTACGAAAGCAATATTGTGGCAACACAAACCGATTCGCTGCTGCGGCTGGCAATGATGAAATATCTTGGCAAAGCAGATACCCTTTCGCTTCCTGCCGACAAATTTGCCGTGTTTAATATGGGATTGCAGCTCCCCGAAGATCTGAAATCGCAGTTGCTGCCGGGACTCGGCAGGGTTGATCTGGATACCATCGACGGGTCGTACAGCAGCAACAACAACCTGCTGCAACTTAACCTGAACGCTCCGCGCATCACCTATCAGAAGCTGGGTGTGGATAATTTATTTTTAAACGTCAACGGGCGCAGCGATTCACTCTCGGTGAAGGCCGGCTTTGACGAACTGCAATATGATACGCTGCGCCTGCGCCAGATTATCATTGATGAGTTTATCCGCGACGGCGAAATAATATCGAAGATCTCCGTTGCCGGCACAGGGTCTTCGCCTGATTATCTTTTCGATAATAATATTTCTATAAAAGACAGCGCTACACGTATCTCTTTTAATAAAAAAGGCCTTGTTTTAAAAGGTGAGCCGTGGAAAGTGCGGGAGGGAAATTTCCTGGAAGTGGGCGCCGGGAAGATGCAGGCGCATGATTTTGTTTTTAATAACGGGAACCAAAAAATCGGAATCATTACCACCGACAACACACAAAAATATATAGCTTCCGACTTCGAGCTGGGCAATCTGATCAGCATTGTTCAGCTCGAAACAGAGGCACGGATTATTCGGGGTAATCTGGATGCCGAAGTGGTGATACCAACCCACGAAAGGTTTTCGGGGATATATGCCGATATTGTCGTCAGCAACTTTCACTTTCTGGATACGCTCATCGGCGACATGCAGTTTCATCTCAAAGAAGCCACCGATGCGCTTTCGCTAAAATTTGAACTGGCCAGCGGCAGCAACTTTATCTCTGCCAAAGGAACGGTGGGCAAAAGTGATACTCCGCAGCCACTCGACATCAAAGCCACAGTCGACATCAATGATCTGGGGCGTTTTGAAGTGTTTTCATTTGGAAATCTTAAGGATGTGGATGGCGACCTGAAAGGCAGTTTTTCGATTAAAGGAAACACCCAGGCGCCGGACATTAAAGGAAAGCTCACTTTTATGAATGCCGAAATGACCATTGCTCCGCTCAACTTTCACGCTCGCCTGGGCAACGAAACCATCTCCATCGACAACCAGGGTGTGGCTTTGGATAAATTCACCATCGCCGATCACGATGGCAACAAGCTGATGGTTGACGGACGGCTGCTCACCGAAAATTTCGATAATTTTGGTTTTGATTTAAATATCAAAGCCAACGATTTTAAACCCATCAGCTCTACCCGCGACCAAAACAAAACCTATTACGGCTCGCTGGTATTCGATGCCGACATTGGCATAAAAGGCGACATGCAGCTTCCGGTGGTCACCGCCGATCTGACAATAAAACAAGGCACCGATTTTACCTATGTGTTGCCCGGCAGCCAGATAGAGATGGTCACCGCCGAGGGAATCGTGCGTTTTACCGGCGCTCTGCAACCCGCCGACACCATTTTTCGCAGCGACGCGCTCAAAAACGTTGCGGACACACTCATGAAAAAAGTACAGGGAATCGACCTCACGGCAAATTTGAAACTCGACCCTGAAGCCAAATTCACACTCTACATCGACCCGGTTTCGGGCGACTATGTGTGGGTTAGCGGCAAAGCCAACCTGAACATAAGCATCGACCCTGGCGGCACGCAAACCATCACCGGAACTTTTGAAGTTACCGACGGAGAGTATCAGATCTCGTTTTACGGGTTGGTAAAAAAGAACTTTGGATTTGTACCCGGCAGCACCATCACCTTTTCGGGCGACCCGATGAGCGCACGCTTGGATTTTACGGCAAGCTACACCGTGCGCGCTCAATCGGTGGCCCTGGTAAGCAACGAGAGCGCTGGCCTTACCGATGCTGAGAAAAATATGTTCCGCCAGCGGCTGCCTTACGAAGTGTTGCTCAACATCAAAGGGCAGCTCGAAGAACCGGAGATTGGCTTTGCCCTGCGTCTGCCCGACAAATACATGATTAATTATCCGCAGATAGCCAGCAAACTCAACCAGATAAATTCGGGCAACAATGAATCGGAGCTCAACAAGCAGGTTTTTGCTCTGCTGGTTACGGGCAGTTTTATCGCCGACGATCCGTTTGCCTCTGGTGGCGGCTCGCTCGAAAGCTTTGCCACTACTGCCGCGCGCAACAGCGTAAATGGTATCCTGGCCGAGCAGCTCAACAAGCTCTCGGGCAGATACATCAAAGGCGTCGACGTAACCTTTGATCTGAACTCTTACGAAGAATTTGAGGGCAGCAGCGCACAAACGCGCACGGAGCTGGATGTGCAAGTGAGCAAACGCCTCTTCGACGACCGCCTCACCATCGAAGCTTCCGGCACCTTCGACGTCAACGGCGGCTCACGACAATATTCTGCGCAAAGCACCCAACAAACTTATGGCGAATTTTCGGCTACCTACGACCTCACCAAAAGCGGCGACTATAAAGTGCGCGCTTATCACGAAAACGCCTTCGACCTGTTTGATGGCGAGGTAGCCTACGACGGCATAGCTTTTATTATCGAGAAAAGTTTTAATTCACTCTTCGCACGCCGCAAGGATAAGAAAAAAAATAAAAATGATCAGCAGCAACACAACCAGGAAGGAGTGAAAAATGAAGAGTAGAAATGTTGCTGTTTTGATCCTCCTCATCTGGGCGCTTGGCGCAATAACCGGATGTACCGGCCTGGGGAAAATTTCCGATGGAGAATATCTGTTTACCGGCGCCGACATCCACATCGATTCGGCTTCTTTATTATCAAATAAACAAAAAGCACGCTCCCAAACAGAAGCACTGATCCCTGCGACCAATACCAAAGTTTTTTGGATGCGCCCCTTTCTGGCCATTCATAACTTAGTGAAGGAGCCAAAGAAAGAAAAAGGTATCCGCTACTGGATAAAATACAAGCTGGGCGAACCTCCTGTGATGCTGGCCGACATTAATGTGGACGAACTGAACAATGCCATGGAAAATCGTTTGGTGAATCTCGGCCATTTTTCGGCCAACTCCGGCTATGAGGTGCTGAAAAAAGAAAAAACAGCAAGCCTGGATTTTAATATCAAAATCTCGCGTCCTTATTATATCGAAAGCATAACCTTCCCGACTGACACCACACCGATGCGGGTAAAAATAAAGCAGGCAAAACCTGAAATGTTATTGCAGCCAGGCGATCCTTATGATCTGTCGAAATTTGTTGATGAGCGTGAACGTATCGAAAACGTGCTGAAAGACAAAGGTTATTTTTATTTCTCTGCCGATTATCTGCTTTTCGACGCTGACACCTCGGTGGGCAACAGGCAAATAGCCGTCGATATGAAGGTGAAACCCAATGCACCAAAACTTGCCCGCACTGCTTACCAGCTGAGGAATATTTATGTTTTGGATGATTATTCGCTCGACAACTATCACCCCGACACCACCCTAATTGACAACTACTTTTATCTCTCCGAAAACCATTATTTTAAACCGGAAACCATTTTGGATGCGGTGTTCCTGAGGGATGACAGCCTCTATTCCCGCAAGGATCACTACAACACGCTGAGCCACCTGATGGGTTTAGGAATTTATAAATATGCCAATGCCCGCTTCGTGGTGACCGATACTGCACGAGGACTTATGGATGCACGGTTTTATCTTACCCCCCAAAAAAAGATTTCGTTGGGCGCGCAGGTGAGTGCTGCTATTAAAACCAACAACTATGCAGGGCCGGGATTAAATCTAAGTTTTAAAAACCGGAACACCTTCAAAGCCGCCGAAACATTTCAACTGAACCTCGGCGGCCGCTTCGAGACGCAATACAGCGGGCAATACAAGGGCGAAACTTCCTACGAAATAACCCTCAACGGAACGCTTACCTTTCCGCGTTTTGTGCCCTTTCGCTTCGGGCGCAACCAGTCGCGGCAATACGTTCCTAATACAACCATCTCGGCAGGTGGCGGCATCTATTCGCGGCTGCGGTACTACGAGCTGCATTCGTTTAATACCTCATTGGGTTATAGCTGGCGCTCTACCGACCGGTTTGGGCAAGCTTTCAGCCCCATCGACATCAGCTATACGAACCTGGCGCGAAGCTCCGACGAATTTCAGGAATACCTCGACAACAACCCCACCATCAAAAAGAGCTTTGAAGAGCAATTCATCCTTGGGACAAGCTACGGCTTTACTTACAGCACCCTGCATCTGAATCGTAAGCACACTTTCCTTGTGAGCCAGGGCGCCGACGTTTCGGGCAATCTGGCCTACGTTATGGCAAAAAGTTTCCCGGGAGCCGTGAATGAAAAAGAGGGGCAATATCATCTTCTGAATGTGCCTTTTGCACAGTTTGCACGGCTGCGCAGCGAGGCGCGTTACTTCATCAAAACCGGCCACGGAACTTCCGTGGGCATGCGTGCCATCATAGCGGTGGGAATTCCGTATGGGAATTCTACCACAATGCCTTACGTAAAGCAGTTTTTTGTGGGCGGCACCAATAGCGTGCGGGCATTTCGTGCGCGAACGGTAGGGCCGGGAAGTTATAATACCCCCGATTCGCTCGACAATGTTTTTGTTGATCAGGCCGGCGACATCAAGCTGGAATATTCTGCCGAATACCGGTTTCCCATCCACAGCTTTTTAAAAGGAGCCTTTTTTGTCGATGCCGGAAATATCTGGCTGGCTAATGTGGACGACCAGCGCCCGGGAGGATTGTTCGACTTTAATAATTTTTATAAAGAGCTGGCCATAGGAGCCGGTTTCGGTCTGCGCATCGACCTGGACTTTCTGGTAATACGCTTCGATATGGCCTTCCCGATGCGAAAGCCTTATCTCCCCGAAGGCGAACGGTGGATTTTTAAAGACATACAGCTGGGAAGCCCCAGTTGGCGCCGCGAAAACTTCACGCTCAACATTGCCATCGGTTATCCTTTCTGACATTTTGTGTTTTAGCAGTAAAAGAGAAAACCGCGGAGATAACAAAGGAGACGCAGAGATAACAGAGAAGAAGTCGATATTTTTCCTCTGCGTCCTTCGTGCCTTCTCTGTGTACTCTGTGGTTTATCTCTTTAGTGATTAAAACAAACACAGAAACCGCAGGATATCCTTTCTGATAGGTAGTGCTTTGCCTGGTTTTCTGTTATTAAAAAGGGGAAACCGCAGAGTTAACAGAGGAGACGCAGAGTTAACAGAGAAGAAGTCGATATTTTTTCCTCCGCGTCCTCCGTGCCTTCTCTGCGTCCTCTGTGGTTTATCTCTTTAGTGAT
>Ga0172382_10000839_pt1 | contig 57090 bp, 51 predicted proteins | sample Leawel138RmetaG_FD_122245 | JGI IMG/M metagenome (GOLD analysis project Ga0172382, IMG submission 122245) | Leachate microbial communities from a municipal landfill in Southern Ontario, Canada - Leachate well 138R metaG | ecosystem: Engineered > Solid waste > Landfill > Unclassified | place...
AGCCGGTAATAGTGATAGCGGTCGTTATACTGCGTCCGGTTGTACTTGTCCTCGATGATCCGGTACGCCGCAGACCAGGGCAGGCCGTGAACCAGGCGGGTATCCCCTGCCATGTCTTGGCGATGCCAAAAAAAGATCCGGAACAGGTCAGGGATGGCCGGGCAGTCGAACAGGAACAACCTAAGACGCAGCGCGACCCGGTCGCCGGCGGCAAAGGCGGCACCCCGGTCATCGCTCGGATGATCGGGATTGATCATGGCATAGCGCGTCGCGCGGACAGCCGGTGCCTCAATGGACAGCGTGGCCCGTGTCCGGTCCGGACTCTCTTCAAAGCGTACGCCCGTGGTTCCGTATGCTGTCATCGGTTCGAAGAGAATCAGGCAGCCGCGCTGCCGGTCGGGGTCAAAAACAGCGACAGCCGGCGTGGCCAGGTCACCCGAACGCAAATGGATCTGCGACGGGCCGTCGGCGATGTTGAGACGGGGCACGTCGCTGATCGTGACCGGCATGGCGGCGCCGATGATGTCATCGGCGTGCAGGAAAGGCGGATAGCGCTTGCGCACCGCCCGGTAGCGGTTTCCATTGTAGGCCGCGGCGGGCATCAGGAGATAATGCGTCTGCGACCAGGCGTTAAAAGTCAGGTCGACCGCAACATTGCCGTCCGGCAAAGACCCAGCATCGAGGCAAAAGCGCAGATAGCCCTCCAAGCCGCCGTCAACGGAATCGAAGGCCGCGCTGCAGGTCCAACGGCTGCCGGTCAGTTCCAGGCTGTCGGGCAGCTGCGCCAGGTCAACTTGAGCTTGTGACAGCGGCCGGTTGCCCTGAAAACGGGCAATCCGAAGAGCCAGTGAGATATGATCACCAAGCAGCTGGTCTGAAATGGCTTTCATGGCATGTCCCTTTCGTCTGCATGACTTCTGTCAGGTGTTCCGATGAATCCATCATACCTAGTCAATCGCAGGCAGGCAACGGGACAAGCAGGTTTCGGAAAATGAACGGAAGGCAGACGATGCATTCTCTTCATCTTGACCAGAATTCGCGTATAATGATAGCAGAACGAGCAGCGGTGATTTTGCATCAGCGGCCTCCAAACCTGTTGGCCATATGGGCCTGGATCGGATCAAGGAGGTATTTGCGGTGTTTTGTCGTCATTGCGGCCGGCAGCTCATGCCAGGCAGCCGCTACTGCCATTTTTGCGGCAACTTGGTCACCCGGCAAAAGAAGAAATGGCCCAATGAATTGCTGGCCGCCCTGGCGATCTATCTGGCAATGGCGCTTGTTCTGGGGACGCTCGCCATCGCAGGCGTTTTCAAACCTCACGCAACCGAACACACACATGCTTCAAGAGAAACCCAAAATACCGTCTTGCCGTCTTCCTCTCCCTCTTCTTCCTTGCCGTACCGGGACTCGGGCCAACGTCTTAAGCTGGGACGCTCCGTCAAGCTGCTTGAACAGGACGTTTTGTCTTCCGGAGCGACCCTGACTGTTTCAGATGCTGATCACGCGCTGACCGGTCTGGAGATCAAGGTGCCTGCCGGCAGCTATCCAGATACGATCCATTTTACCGTGACAGAAATAACCGTGCTGGCAAATGGCCTCGACCGTGACCTGATCCTTCTAACGCCGCTGCTGCAGGTCGAAAACGGCGGTGCATATGCTTCTGGCCTGGTTACCGTGCGGCTGCCCTGCCAGGTTCCCGATGACCATTTGGCTGTCGGATTCTACTACGATCTAGAAACGGATGACATTGAATGCGTGTCGGTGATGAGCCAGGACAGCACCTCCGTGACGTTGGGCGTGCGGCATTTCTCAGGAATAGGCGTCGGCGCTGTACCCGAAGCGGTGATCTCGGTTGATGCCGATACAGGCTATGAAACCGACTTTGTTCCGGGAATCGACGACTTCAACATGGCCAACAACGGTTCTTCCCTTGAACCGGATGGCTATTGCGCAGGTCAGTGTCTGGCGATGATGTGGTATTACAAGCAACGAAAAAAAGCCGGGGAACCGGCCCTTTGGAACCGATATGACAATTATGGGCCGGAGCCGGCGCTGCCATTTTTGACGCCCGCTCGTCAGGATGACGATGTCATGGCCTTGCGGCTCGCATCCGTCGCACAGCATAATATAACATGGACTTCCACGCTGTTACGGTCATTCATCGATGTGTCGAAACTTTCCGACAAGCAAACGTTCCTGGGCATCATATATGCCATGCGTCTGCATAAATCACCCCAGCTGATATGCTTATACGAGCTGGACGATACAGGCACGGTCATCTCAGGCCATGCCATCATCGCCTACAAGTGGGAGGGCAACCGCATATACGTGGCCGATCCTAATCATCCAGGCCGGACAGACCGCTTAATTGAACTGAAGGACGACAAGATTCAGCCCTATGCGTCAGCTGCAACCGCTTCTGACGCCGCAGCCGGCAAGGGGCGGCTTTACACGCAATTTTCCCTGGTTGGCTTCACAGCGCTGCATGACCAGCGGGAAATGGCCGAACTATGGCGCCAGCTGGATGCGCGCACCGTAGGTTCCCGTGCGTTTCCCGCCAGCGGTTTGAAGCTGTTTACGACGGAGATGACACCAGAAGGAGAAAAACATGTTGAGATTACATCAGGCTATGAGGCCAAAAACCCCACGTTGGAGATTACCTATGCTTCCGCGGACAGCCCAACAACATATTACCTGACCCATGCAACACCGGCAGGCGTCTGCACCCCGATCAACAAAGATATCTGGGGCATGTTCGCGGTCAATCTCAAACTGGGCGATAATTATCTCGGCATAAAGGAAATGAAAACGGTCGGCGGCAAGCTGCGCTGGCACGATTATCGCTGGATCAAGGTTGTTTTGCCCTTCCCCTACACTGGGCGCTGGCAGGGCACGCTCCATTTCGACGATGTCAAGCTGCCGCCAGCCAATCCAGATGCGTCAACGGCGATGCCTGCAACGCCCAGGGAGGCTCTGTCGATCGGCTGCGACCAGATTCCTCTTGAACTGCACCAGCAGCTGCTGGCACTTAAAGGCACCAGTCAGGGAATCGAAATGGCCATCGCTGAAAGTAACGGCCAGTATAAGGCCGTTTTCTGCATGGCCGGCGCCACCCTGCAGGACCCTCTCACGTCTGCGGACCGTATCTTGCTGACGCCGGGCGACAACTGTATTCAAGGCGAAACCCGCATCGAGAGCAGCAACATCGTCATTCGTCTGCGGCTTGAACCCGATGGCGAGTCAGCCGATAAGATGAAAGGCCGCTTGGATTTCATCACGAGCGATGGCGGCCCGCATGGCATCTTCACAAGCATCACATTCACGAGAGACGGAGATTGATCCATGCCTCATGCCTATATGTTCTTCTTGCTGGCCGGTGCCGTTGTGCTGGTGTCCGGCACGCCGATATCAGCCAAGCTGGGCGGCCTGCCCTGGTCAAGGGCGGTTTGGCCGGTTAGCTTTGCGCTTCCTTTCGCCATCGGGGGGGCGCGCCTGTTTTATCTTCTTATCGACACAACCCCGGGTTTGGACCCGGGCTTCAATAATCTGGCATCGGGCGCCTATGTCCTGTATGGCGGTGTTCTTCCCGGCCTGATCGTTTGCGCAGCCGGATGCCGCTTGCTGGGTCTGCCGATCCGCCGCTACCTGGACCGGGCAGCGCCGGTTGCCGGTCTTGGCATCGCCGTTGCCCGAACAGGCTGTATTCTGAACGGCTGCTGCTTCGGGTTGCCGACTCGCCTGCCCTGGGGTGTCCTTCCGCCATACGGGGGAGCTGCGCACCAGATGCAGCTGGATGCCGGCTGGGTGGGCCGTATGCTTGGCATACCGTTGGGACCGCTGCCCGTTCACCCGACCCAAGGCTATGAAATGGTTGCTGCCCTGCTAGCAGGCGGGCTGGCGCTTTGGCTGTTGGCACGACATGCACCCACCGGGATCCCAACCGGCTTTTTCGGCTTGTCCTTATCGGCCCTGCGCTGGATGATTTTTTCCGTTCGGGCTTTCCCCGGAGCCTCGACCTGGTCCCTGTCCGTGCGCGGCCCGTTGACATACGGGATCGCCATCCTGTCATCCTTGTTGCTGCTGGTCTGTTCCTACCCACGCGGCAAATTCCGTCGCACGCAAGATCCAGACCGCTCACACCCATGACAAGATATCCCGAATTGTGTTAACACCTGTTTCATATTGGCAAATCGCAGTATAATGAAGACAACAGTCCCGCGGTATCTTTTAACGATATTTATCCGCTTTGATTTATTTTCATAGATCAGAAAAGGGGATTCGATCGATGAATCTGCCAAACACACAGCCGACCAGTCCCAGCAAAGGCCGCCAGATCCTTATCGCCGCTGCGCTGGTTGTGATCGGGTTGGCGGCCCTTGCCTATTCGGCCGTTTCAGCCAATCAGCAGCGGCAAAGGACACATGACTATGTTTCCGTCCAGGGCACGGTGATCGCCCACCAGGAGGTCGTCGGTCAAGACCGCAACAGCAGTCCGATCACTCGTTTTGCCGAGGTTGTGGCCTATCCGGCGAAGGACAAGACGTACACGATCACGTCGAGCATCGCCAAGACGAGTCCCGCTGCCGTGGGAACGGTTATGGCGGTACAGTACAATCCCAACGATCCTGCCCAGGCCATTTTATCCGACCAGGCGGCTCAGACGCAGCTGATTACCCTGATCGCCGGCGGAGCCTGTATGCTTCTTGGTGTTTTCCTGCTGGTGAAAAGCATAGCCATCAATCATCAGTAGTACAATATTCGCAATAACAGTGGCACTAATCATATAAATTGCACAAATTCATCCTGTTTCAAATCGTTATGATTACCATTCAAAACAAGGGAGGAGAATCGATATGGAAAGAAAGTCATCTCTGTTCAGACTGACTGCAATTCTGATTCTCTTTGTTGTTTTATCTGGCTGCAGCCCGGTCGGCCATCCATCTGGCGGGAGCAATGGAAACAGCGTCAACGGCGGCCTGTCCGCCCAGCTTAACGACTGGCTCTACTTCGTCAACTACGGGGATGAGTATGCCTTGTACCGGATCAAGACCGACGGGACAGGCGAGGAAAAAATCAGCGACGACCAGACATTCTATTTGAACACCGACGGGACCTGGCTCTACTTCTGCAGCGGGAGCGATGACCAGAAGCTCTATAAGATGAAACCGGATGGGACAGAAAAAACTAAATTGGCGGATGTTGCCGTCCGGAACATCGTCGCGACAGACGGTTGGATCTATTTCATCGATGTCACCGATGCGACAAAACCTGAAACATACCGCCGCCTGTTCAAGATTAGGAGCGACGGTACGGACCGGACTTTGCTCAGCCAGCACGCAGCGGCATCCTGCAATGTGTCGGGCGACTGGCTGTTCTATATCCGGCAGGACAACCAGACTCTCTATAAAGTCAAAAATGACGGCAGCGCCGAGTGCCAGGCCAGTGATCTGACAATGACTTCCTGCATCGTCCGCGACCAGGACATCTTCTTTGTGAGCGCGGATGAGGAACAGCACAACCTGTGGAGGATGAAGCTGGACGGGACAGCACCGGTCAAAATCTCAGATGACCCCATCGCAGCCTTTAACTTGGGCTGCGACTGGATCTATACCGTCAGCCAGCACGGCGGATCGGATTTAGAACTGCTAAAGATGACATTTGACGGCAGCAAGGTCACACCGGTTAACGCGGATAACGCCGTGCTGATCAACATCCACGACGACTGGCTGGTTTACCTGTCGCTGAACCTTGATGACTTCAGCATTGTCCAGACCCTGATCCGGACAGACGGCAGCATCAGGAAAGATTATCGCTTGGAACAAGAACCATCCATTCCGAAGTTCGATCGTTATGCTATAGGGGAAGTCATCAACACAGACGAGTTCTCGATCACCGTAATATCGGCCACAGCCACCAATCTGATTGAAAACCGGGAAACTGGCTTCGAATCCCAGATTTTCGATGATGTGACCGATGGCGCTTATGTGTTCATCACCATGAGCGTCACCAACCAGGGAGCGCAACCGCTCGATTTCAAGCAAAGAATAGGCTTGTTCGACACGGACGATCAAGGATACGCAGTCTATTGGCATCCACTGGCAGACATCACCGAAGCTAAGGACAAGGACGACCCGGGATTTTACCTTGCCAGATCCGAATATCTTGAAGGTCTGACTTTACAGCCTGGTGTGACGCGCGTGCTGCAAATGTTCTGTGACCTGATGGAACCTGCCTACCCACTTACCGTCGGCCTTTTCGACGGCACGGACTCGAAACCGCTGGCAGCCATCGATGTCGTTCCTGCGGAAGGACTCTTCGTGACCGGTTGGGCACAGGCTGAAATGATCATGGCCGATCAGTTCCCGAATCGCGAAATCACCCTGCTCAACGGCGTCGGTGCCCGCTTCGAAGGTGAAGACGAAGACTACATGTACTACCTGTTCTCCGTCAGCCAGGCCGGCTCGGCTAAGCCCGCCTACTATCTGGTCAAGCGCGACACCGGCGAGATCTATACCGGTGCCTACGATCCGAAGCAACCTGACTATGCAGCGGTGCCGGTTGAACCGTTGCCCTAGCTGCAGCTGGAGCCAAGGCGGCGATAAGACCATCCCTTTGTCACATGTAATTCGCTATGCTGCATCAATGAGACATCCGCGGCTGACAATCACATTTTTACGGGTGGCGCCGTCTGGCGATTGGCCGCATATCGCGCCTAGGCACGAGGTGGCATGAGGCATGCGCCAGGATAAACCCGGCGTGGCAACAGATTGCAATTCGTTTGGAACATTATGCCTTCGGTGATCTCAATCTGCGTCGCAGGTGGCGGTCTTGTTCGATCCTGCTGCTAATCACGATGCGATCAACTCGAACCATGCTATAATAGAGCTGTCACTGATATGTAATATCTATTCCCGCTTGTGTCATCAAGCCGCGGTTGCCGCTTCAGATATCTAAGCGGGTCATAGATCCGAATCGATGCCGTCTCTCGCGTTAAATGGTTAGACAAGGAGATGCATGCGGTGAAGCGATGGATCGTTTGTATCTTGGTCGTCAGTGTCGTTTTCTGCACGATTCCTCATCCGGCTTTTGCCTCGTCAAACGTGCTCCCCGATTTGGTTGTCGCCGCCCTTGAAGCAGGTGCAGACAACAAGCTTCTGGTGACGGTTGCGAATATTGGCAAAGGAGACTTAGCCAAAGGCTATTCGGCTCTGGCGAAGGTTTGGTTCGACGGTAAAGATTTGGGTTTTTTCAGTTTGCAGGCCCCGACCGAACGCTATAATGGCGGGATTGAAGCCGCAGGAGGGCATTCGGTCTACCTGCTGGGCTATACGATTGTCCAGAAAACGGTGGTCATCTGCCACGTCGATATCACCCAGGAGATCCATGAATCCGATGAAAGCAACAATGAACGTAAGGAAATCCTGTCGCTGGCGCCCACGCCAACTATAACGCCAGCGCCCAGCCCGTCACCGTCACCGACTGCGAAACCGACTTTGTCACCGACAGTGACGCCCGCGCCGTCGCCAACAATCCGGCCAACGCTAAAAACGTCGCCTACGCCGACAGCAAAGCCAACGATACCGCCGACGGTAATGGCCTCGCCGTCGCCGACGATCAAGCCATCGCCCACATCGTTACCTACTGCGAAACCGAATCCGTCACCGACGGCGACGCCCATACCGACGCCAACAATCCGGCCAACGCTCATGCTGTCGCCCACACCAGAACCAACTTTTTTTCCACCCGCCGATACGCCCGTCGGCGAGGTCGCCACAGCCTTCCTCGCATTCACCAAGACGCCGCAGGCGCTGCAGATCACGGCCGATTCTGTCCGCATAACCTGGGCCACCAACCACGACAGTCAAGGCCAGGTCCAATACGGTACACCCGGGCAAAAAGAGCAGTTTGTCACCGTTGCGGCGAGATTGCAGCAGCACAGCGTTGTGTTGACCGGGCTGACACCGGACGCGGTCGTCCGGTACCAGGTGACGGCGACAGATGCGGCTGGACGGACCATCCGAAGCACCACCCGCTATTTCCGGATGTTGCCCGTGGTTTCTGCCGTGCGGCCGTCGGTTGCCCTGGAGCTGGCGGATTCGATATCTGGCAAACATGCCGTCATCGCTGCCCGTACGGGCGACGGCACAGCTTACGTCTGCTTTTCGATCGATGGCAAGATCTGCTTCACAGATTACACCGCGCCATTTATCTGGGAAGCGGATACGACTGTATTTGGCGACGGCCCCCACGCTTTCACGGCTACCGCGATCAGCCAAACCGGCGAGTCGGCGTCGATCAGTCAAAGCAGTCAGGTTCGCAATCGTCTGGCAGCTGAATTGTCTCCCGTACACGTCACCATCACCCAGCCACAGGAATCAAACCCGGTTACGAGTGCCTTTATCCTGTGTGCCGAGCTAAGCCATGACCTGGGCCTAGATATCAGCCAGATCCAGTTCTGGATCGATGAAACGCAAATCAGTCAGCAAACCTTCAGTCCTCCTCTGAACATCACCCCGGTGCTGTCCCCGGTCTATGTCGTCAGCGCGACGTACAACGCCACCCGCCTGGATGTTGGCGAGCATGTCTTCAGGATCCAGGTACAGGATACGGCTGGAAACTGGGGCAGCGACAGCCAGCGTTTCAGCAGGGCCAGCCGGCCGTCTGTCACGCTGTCGGTTAGGCGTGAGGTTGTCCAGAGCGGCGGTTCGTTTGAAGTAACGCTGCATATCACCAACACCGGCACGGTCGATGCGGCCAACGTGGTGGTCGAAGACCAGCACGAGCAGCTGCAGTGTGTCGCCGACGCCCGTTACAGCCGGGGAGACAGCGATTACCGCCCGCTTCCGACGGCTGAGACGGTCGAAAATGACGACCTGGTGCCCTGCAACAGCCAAATGACAGCTAACCTCTACCTGATCTCAGCCGGTCAGACCAAGACGCTCCGTTACTCGGTCGTGCCTATTCTGCGCGACCTGTATGACAGCTGGTGCGAGATGACGATCGGGTCCATCCTGCGTATTTCCTATGACATCGACAGAATCACACGGAGAGAAACCGTTGACCTGGCCTACCCGATCAGCGCGGCGGAACTGCTCGCGGCAACCCGGGCATCCGATTACCTGGTTGTTACGAGCTATGCCAACCTCCGTACGGCTTTCGGCACCCGGGACACACACGACTTATTCGCCAAGATGGGCGAATTGGCCCGGACGCGCAACGCGGTCATCGGCAATGTCTCGGCTTTTCGCGCCAGTTGGGGCGCCGCCTCGGTGCAGCAGCTGATCGGTCAGGACGGCATATGGACCGCCCAGATGCCGGACCGCTGGATTCGGGAAGGCTACCTTCTGATCGTCGGCGAGACGGCGGTCATACCCGCCTGGCGGGTGGAAAACGTCGCCCTTTCAGATTACCCGTACGCCAACACGCTTTGCGGTGAAGCACCGGAACTGCGAGTCGGCCGGATCATCGGCAACACAGCGCAGGATCTGACGGTGCCGCTGGTCAGCAGCCTTGCCAGCGCTTATTCAGCCAGATCCGCCCTGCTGATCAGCGGGCCGGAAAACACATGGGAGCCTTATGTCCAGAGAATAAACCGCTGCGCCGCGACCCTGGAAGGGATCGGCATCAGCACCACCATCGTTCATAGTGAATTCTGGACGTATGCCTATGAGTTGTACGCCAAGGCCCTGCGCAACAAAGAAGCTGCCCACAGCCGAACGGACCTGATTGCACTGCTGCCTTTCTTGCTGAAACGAATCGGTCCCGATCGCGGCGCGGCATCTGGCACCGATCTTACGGCCTATACGGCGCAGGAACTGGTTGCCTGGCTGCTTTGGGCCCGAAATAACCTGCCGGCATCGTTAACCCGGGAGCAGGCCATGGCCCAGGCTGAATCGATTATTGCCGACTGGGAAGATAATCCAACGCTCGAAGAACTGGTCTGGATCGTGCTCAAAGACCTGATCGGAGCCGCGGAAGATGACCGCCTGTTGACCGCGAACGAACTGGCTGCCTGGCTGCTCTGGGAAGAGACAGCCCCGCGCGGATCGTTAAGCTCGGACGATCTGGGCTCGATCACCCTTGGCAGCGTGCCGGAACCCGTGGCCGGCCTTTCCCTGCCAACCATGATCGCCCATGCGAATCTCATTCTTGACGCCGACCGGACACGACACGCCAGATCGCGCGCCGAAGCCATCATGACCGAGCGCCCGGCGCGCGGCGGTTCCAACGGCGATTGGACCTACACCTACTGTGCCGATCGCCTGGCTACCGAGCAGGCACGCAGCAGCGCCATTAAGGCCATAACGGCCGCCGGACAGGACATCATTTGCTTTAACGGGCACGGAGATCCCGGCGGCTGGTGCGGCGCGCTGACCGACTGGGCCGACAGCGGCAGCGAAATCGAGCCGATCAGCTTTGGCGGCAACAATCCGGTCGTGATCGCGTTCTCCTGCAGCACCGGTTATTACGAGCAAGAACCGCAGTACCGGTCTCCCGGCATCATCAGCAACTTGAACCCGAGCATCTCAGAAGGCTTCTTACGCAGCGGAACAGCGGTCTACCTGGGTGCCACGGAGTCGATGTTCACCGATCTGAGCCAGGATCTTGTCACCGGGCGCTTCTGGCGCTATTTCCCCGGTCCAGGCAGTGTGGGTGACAGCCTGCACGCCCTGAAGACCGATACGGTCGTCCTCGGCGCGCACTGGTTTCATTTCAAGTATTATTTCAACCTCTATGGAGATCCGAAATATGGGCAACCCTGAGCGCAAACCGCATTACGTCCGGCATTGCTTCGCCAGCTGCCTGATCGTGGCATGCGCGGCTTGTCTGGCGCTGACGATCACGTTCGGTTCGGTTGCTGCCGCCGAAACCCGCACATGGACGCTGGACCTGCCGCCCTGCCAGATCTTGTCCGAAAACGGCGTCGACACGGTCACGTTCACAGGCAGCGAGCCCTATTTTGCCGAAGAAGGGCGTCCGCTGGTGCCTTATCTGGTCTACAAGACCGAACTGAACGATGGCATCCGGGTGCAAAACGTTCTGCTCGAAGACTGGTCCGGCCAGGAGCAGCACGATGGTCTGCGCCTGCCGGTGGTCATTCTGCAAGAAGACCCGCTCCGCCCCGTCACCATGCTGCCAGGTTGGTATCCCGCCCAGACCCATAGCTGGCAGGTCGAACAAAACGCAGACGGGTCTACAACGCTAATCATCCGCGTTTTCCCTTTCTACACGCAACCGGAGACGCTCGCGTCGCTTTACTACCGCCGCTATGTCTTCGCGATTGAATCGGTTCACAGCGCAGCGCGCATGACCCGCGTCAGCCTTGACCGCGCCTTGTATGCGACAGGCGATCCGGTTGGCATCGAGGTTATCGTCAATAACGACGATATGGCCCAGGATCTCTTAATCCACTTTACGGTCCGAAAGCTGGACAGCGGTGCCATGGTCGCCGAACTGCCGCCGGTTTACCTGGACGATGTTTCCGGACAGGCTGCCTGCCAGGCTGTCTGGACGCCACCTCGAACGGTTGCCGGCGATTTCCAGTTGGAGGCAACCGTGACGGATATGGGCGGCACGATATTAGATACGCGGTTCTTGTATGTTGTCATCCGCCTGCAAGAGGAAATTCACGCGGCGACACCCACAACGATCACACCCGCGCCTGTACCAACTCAACCGATCCTGCCTGCGCCAGAGGCGCACGTTCGCGTTCCGGTGGCTGCCTGGTTAGGTGGCGCGGCAGGTTTGGCGGTGCTTTTGGTATCCGTTCTCCTGCTGCTAAGGCGGCGGCGCCGATACAAATAATGCCAGCCCGATCCTTGACACCACCTGATCGGCTCTTTAGACTGAACGTAACGCTTCGCCGGATTCATACCAGGAAAGGAAACCTGCCGCATGAAAAAAATACGTGTTGCCGTGATTGGTTTTGCGCATATGCATATCCAGTCGCTGGTCAAAGCCTTTTATCAACTGGGTGACAAGATCGAATGGGTAGCCTGCTGCGACATCAAGCCCCAGCTTCCCTCCCTGAGCGAGAAGCCGTCCACCCGGGCCTACAACCTCAAGGCGGTGATCGATCTGACCGGGATGCTCGCGATCTACGACGATTACACCCGTCTTATCGACAACAGCGCGCCGGATCTGGCCATCGTCTGCTGCGAGAACGCGTTTCACAGCCGCGTCGTGTCGGACTTGCTGAAGAGGGGCATCCATGTGCTCGTCGAAAAGCCGATGGCCACCTCGATGGCCGAAGCGCTCCAGATGGCCGCTGCCGCCAAACAGGGCGGCGCCGTTTTGGCCATCAACTGGCCGACGACCTGGTATCCGGGCATCCGGCTGGCGCAAAAGCTGGTCGGCGAAGGGATCGTCGGCGATGTTTTCAAATTCACCTACCGCAACACCGATTCGCAGGGCCCGTTCTCTTACGGTGAGAACTTGACCGACGAGGAAAAAAGCTCGCAATGGTGGTACCATGCGGCGTCCGGCGGCGGCGCGTTCTGGGATTACTGCTGTTACGGCGCCTGCCTGTCCAGCTGGTTTCTCGGTTCACCGGTGCGAGCCGCCTACGGCCTGCGGGCAAACTTTGCCAGCCCATTTGGCGACGCCGAGGACTACGGCACCATCACAGCCCGGTTCGACAGCGCCGTCGCCCTGATCGAAGGCAGCTGGACCACCGTTAACCGGGGCGTCCCGTCGGGTCCGATCGTGTTCGGACTCAAGGGCACGCTGGTGACGGACGGCAATACCGTGAGCGTCTTCGACAAGCGGCACAGCACGACACCGTCGGCCGTCTACCAGGCGGACCTCTTGCCGGAAGACCGCGACACGATTGCCAAAGAGCTGATCAGCCATCTTGAAAAGGGTACGCCGCTCCACCCGACGCTCGACCTTCCGGTCAACCTCAACGCCATGGCGATCCTGGATACCGGCTACCGGTCCTCGGTCAGCGGCAAGCTCGAGGTGGCCCCGGGCGCCCACTACGCGCCAGGCAGTCTGTAAGCGCAATCGCGGCAGGTGACGGGCCGGTTTATTCCAGCAGCTTGTTTTTTCGCCAAAAGCTCGTCATAAAACGCCAGGCCGCCTTGGTCGGGGTCAGCCAGGCGATCTGAACATCGTTACGGGTGTTGGCCAAAATTTTGGGGATGAAGAACCGCGCCACCGTTTCGGGCCTATCAGCCAGGATGTTGAACACCCGCCGAAACGACGCATCTGTCAGGACAGCGGCCGGATTCCCGTCCGGCGTTTTGGTGATGAAATCCGTCAGCATCATGCCCGGCGACAGCCGTCCCGCGATGATGCCGGTTCCGGCCAGCTCCCGGGCCAGCCCCTTCATGAAATAAGTCAGGGCATGCTTGCTCGTGCCGTACAAGACGGTTTTGGGCTGGATCATGTTGTTGGATCCAAGGCCCTCCATGCTGTAGATCGCGCCGTGCCCTTGCTGAAGCATACCCTCCGCCGCGATTTGGGACCCGAAGATCATGCCGGTCAGGTTGGTCTGGATGACGGCTGCCGTGTCCGGCTCGCCCGTTTCCCAGCAGGGCTGGTAGGGCGTGTTTTGCCCCGCGTTGTTGATCCAGATGTCAACCGAACCCCAGCGCTCCCGCGAAACAGCCCAAAGGTTCATAAGGCTCACCTTGTCCCGGACGTCGCAGGGGACATAGAGGGCGCGCGCCATGTCGGTGGCCAGGGCCTCCCGCGTTGCCTGCGGCAGTTTTTCGCCCCTGCCGGACAATGTGACCTGGCACCCGGCCCGCAGAAACGCCTGGGCCATGGCCAGGCCGATCCCGCGCGTGCTGCCTGTAATGACGACATTTTTCATCTGACTCTCCTCGGTCGCTTCTGAACGGTCAGGGTCCTGTTCGCTCAGCCAAAAAGGCCTGGATCGCCGCCACGGCGATGTCCTGCTGCGTCTGGGCTGAAATCGTGGCGTCGGGATCGCCTTGCTGCCTGCCGTAGTTGCCGAACTGGGCATGGTTGCCGCCATCGATGACGACGACATTTTCCGTATAGCCGACGCGATTTGCCACACTGGTGTTAAACGAGCCGTAGATGGTCAGCGAATCTGATGCGGGATAATCGCCATACAGGTATGCGCCGAGCAAAATCAGGCCGCTGATCTGCTCCGGATGATCGGCGGCATAGGCGCTGGCCATAGCGCCGCCCATCGAATGACCGCCCAGGTACCAGGTCGTCAGATCGGGGAATTGCCCGATGACGCGTCCGGCGGCATTAACATCAAAGATGGCCATGTTGAAGGGCATGGTGACCAGGATGCAGGTGATCGAACAGCGTTGTGCAATTTGTTCCAGGATCGGCAGGTAGGCCACCGCCTCCACTTTGGCGCCGGGATAGAACACCAGGGCGGTGTCCCCGGCCTGTTCCGGGGTCAGAATGACCAGGCCGCCGTCGACCCGGATGGTCGGGCTGGTCTTTAAAATTTCCCGTGCCGTCGCATCGGCCCGGTAATAGTCCGACGCGTAAAGCAAAAAGGCACCGATCAAGACCAGGATCAGCGCCGCAAGCCCGATCAAAATGCGGGTCCGTCGTTTTTTCATGATGCACCCTCCCTTAGCCTGGCGCCACGGCTGGCTGCCGCGGGAAGACATTAAACCTATTGTACCACGCCATCAATGCCGTCGGCAGCAGGACGCGCGGGTTGATCGGTTGAAAATATTCCGGCAGCTCGTACAATAGGAGTCAGGGCAGGCGATTTTGTGCTTGCTGACGCAACAACCTGGCCTGACCGGCTGAGGAGACCATATGCTTCAAATTGATGATTTTCGCGTCACCCCCATATCCATGATCACCCAGGAAGGGCTGCAGCGTGTCGACCTGCACACCCGGTCCAGCGCCGCCGCACAGGTCCGCCTGACCGTGTGTCGGGGCGCGGCGATCCTGCATACGCAAGACGATGTGCACATCGTCAGCGGGCAGGGTTATACCAGCGTTTTTTTGCCGCCTCCGGACAGCGCGTTTGACGCGGCCTGGCAGCTCACGGATGATGCCGGCCGGGTTATCGCGGCGGTGACGGTCAACTGGCCGGTGCCGCGCCGCTGGACACTCTACACCCTGGTTGCCTCGCATACGGATATCGGGCTGCACAATGCCCAGTACATCCAGCGCCATAACAGCGAACGGTTTATCGACCAGGCCATGGCGCTGTGCGACCGGACCGGTGACCGTGCGGAGCAGGACCGCTACCATTACATGATCGAAGGCACCTGGTTCTGGGGCAACTATCCGGCCGACCGGGGCCGTGACGCGGCCCGCCGGGTTGTCGAGGAATATGTCAAGCCCGGGCGAATCGGCTTGTGCGGGGGCATCGCTGGCAACCACACCCAGGTTTTCGGACTCGAGGAGCTGTGCCGTAGCACCTACGGACGCAGAGCCCTCCAGGACACCTGGGGCGTCACGACCAAAACAATGGCCATGATCGACAACAACGGCATGAGCTGGAGCCTGGTTCAGCCGTACGCCGAGGCCGGCTTCGAGCAGATCATCTTCGCGCCCAACCAATGGAATCCGCATCCGTCCACCGTCTGGACCCGCGATTCGACCGTTCCCGGTTTTGTCTGGAATCCGGACGCCGGCGGCGGCGGGGCGCGCGTGGATGTCCGCTACGACTCGGCCTTGCCGATGGTCTTCTACTGGCAGGCACCGGATGATAAGAGCCGGCTGCTCGTCTGGTGCAGCGCCCAGTACGGCTGGGGCGGCGCTCCGTTCGGCCTTTCGCCAAGGGCCAAGGCGGACCCGAACACCCTGCGCACCATGGAGGAGCGCATGGCCCGGCAGCTGCCGCGGCTGGAAGATCGTTACCCCTACGACCTCTGGCTGCTGGCCTGTTACGAGGACGACCAGGAACCGGGCCTGGACCTGACCGATGCGATCCAAAACTGGAACGAGCGCTACTGCTGGCCCCAGATCCGCACGGTCGGCAACCCGGACGAGCCTTTCGACCGCTTAAGGCAGCAATATGACGGCCAGATCCCTGTCCTGAGCGGGGAAATCACCGGCGGCTGGTACCAGCACCCGCTGTCGACGCCGGATCTGCTGGCCAGAAAGTTCGCGGCCGACCGGCTGCTGCCAACCGCCGAGAAGCTCGCATGCCTCGCCGCCCTTGTTGACCCCGCGTTCGCCTACCCCAAAATGCAGTTCGATCGGGCCTGGCAGGCGCTGCTTCTGAACGACGAGCACTCGTACGGCACCAGCGGCTACCAGGGCCGGCGCGTCTACGAAACCTGGATGCAGCACCGCGACTGGATTGAGAAAGCCGAAGAGATTGCCGGCCAGGTCAGCGCCCGGGCGCTGGACGTCCTCGCGGCGCAGGTCGACATGCCGGAGGAATCAGTCCTTGTCTTCAACCCGACCGCTCAGCCGCGCTGCGAACGAATCACGCATGAGGGGAAATCCTGCCTGGTCGACGATCTGCCGCCGTTTGGCTACAAAACCATCGCGCTATCATCTTTCACAGAGCACGATCCCCTGCCCCGGCTGCTGACCGAACCGCCTGTCGTTGAAAACCAGTATTACCGGCTGGCATTCTCCCCCGCCGGCGCGCTTCATTCTATCTATGACAAGCAGCTGGCGCGCGAGCTCATCTCGCCGTCAGCTGAATTCCTGGCCAATGAATTCGTGTACACGCAGGACAACCACAAAACCTATCACACCCCAAACGCCGCCACCTTCGAGCTGACCGAGAGCCCGACCCAAACCCGCGTGGTGGTCCATACCCGCGAAGCGGCTTCACGCGCGGCCATTTGCCAGCAGGTCACCTTGCCGCACCATGAAAAACGGATCGACATCGACAACCGGCTTTCGCACGTGGCGGATATGTTCAACCGTGACCGCTACCATCGCTATGCCTACTACGCCTTCCCCTTCGCGGTCGATAACGGCCGGCGCTTCTGCCAGCTCAACGGCAGCCTGGCCGAATACGGCAAGAGCCTGACCGGCCACGGAACCGATGTCTACCTGCCCGCACACGAATGGTGCTGCGTGGAGAATGACACGTTCGGGGTCGCACTGTGCCAGCTTGACAGCCAATTGGTCGAGTTTGACCACATCCATACCGACAAGACAGATTACGGCAATCCCGGCAAAGGGTCGGCGATTTTCGTCTACCTGGCCAACGACTGGCTGCAGATGCATGTCCCTGACGGCGACCAGCTTAACGTCCGTTTCCGCTACGCGATCACGTCCTACATCGGCACTCATGAGACCGCCCGGATCGCGTCCGTCGCGGAGCGATTCGCGCACCCGGTTCTGCAGACCGTCTGCCCCGCCCATCCGGGACCGCTCAGCCGGGGATCCGGCCGCTTCCTCACGCTTGAACCAGATTTGCGCCTGGTCAACCTGAAGCTGGCCGAGGACGGCAATGGCCTGATCGCTCGCTTTTTCGGCCGCACGCCCCGCCTGACCTTCTCGTTCGAGATCGCCGGCGGCCGGGACATTGCGCGGGTGACCACCGACGAACGCGACCGGGACGATGATCCAAAAGTCGACGGTTTCGCCACCTATCGGGTTGGCCAGAGCAGCATCCGGCTGCGGGTGGCCGAGCCCGAAGCGCTATCCGCCGGCGACACCCCCGCGGCGATCGGCGCCTTCGAAACAGGGCTCATCACCCATCCGCGAGCCGTCTGCGGGGAGCACCAGGGGCATCTCTATCTGCTCTGGGGGAAAAACATCGAACCGGATCTGTCCCATTACGAGCTCTACCGCGGCGAGTATCCTGGTTTTGCCGCAGGGGATGACACCTTCCTGGCCCGGGTCGAGCCGGAACCATATTGCGTCGGCCGTTACGAAGATACGGGTCTCAAGACCCACACCTGGTATTATTACCGCGTACGGGCGGTCAACAGGCAAGGCAAAAAGGGCCCCCTGAGCGCGGTCTTCGGCGGCTTGACCCGGGCTGGTGAGCCCTAGCGGTCAGCCGTAACGCGCGTCGAGATAACGAAACAGCGCATCGTGCGGTCCGCCAGATAGCGGAGCGATCAGAGCGCACGGGTCTATGACGACATATTTACCCTGGTCGCGCAAGCAGCCGCGCCAGCTCATCTCCATGCCCTGGCCGCCCGGATAGCGTTTGTACAGCAGCTGCCTGTTGCTTGACGGGATAACATGGACATGGATGAAGTCATCCGCCTGGACCGTCTCCTTGTCCCGGTGCGCAATCTGCTGTTCCGCCCAGAGGGTCTGGCGCATCAGCTGGTAGAAGGGCTCGAAATAGCATGTTCCCGGACAGGTGCTGTTCAGCTGGGCGGACCGGTCGATCAGGCTGGTGTAACGCGCGCGCCGCGTCGCGCCCCGCGTGCCGTCGGCCTTGTTCTCGTTGCCGTAAACTTCGACATATTTCCATTCGATCGGAAAGAGAATCCGGCGTCCATCCCGGTGCACGCCGAGGATCAGGGCATCGAGCGACGTGCAGTGCTGTCCGCGGGTGGTCACGATTTCGTTCAGGTGATCCGCATCGCTGGTCGCCTCGAACTGGATAAAGGCCGGCCGATACGGATCCGATTCAATCCGGAGCACGTCCGTGATCGCCGGGCAAACCTGCCTGACGAGAGCCAGCACGGCCTGCCTGTCTTCCCGAACCGGAAACAGGTGGTTCAGGCAAGCCACCTGTGAGGACAGGGTATGGCCGGTCAAATCGCCATGCCACCAGGCGATCTTATTTTCGCGCATGTAGTCGCGAATGGCCTGCCGCGAGGGAGCGAACAGGTTGTTGCCGGCGTCTTGAAGGACAAACGGATAAGGCGTTTGGTTGAACAAGCCGCCGCCGGGATCCCCGTTGAAAATGGCGCCTGCCTGGATCAGGCCGCGGACGCGCGCGGCTTGTGCCTGCTTGTATGTCATGGCTGCGGCTGGCAAAGCGGCACGTCCGGCACCGTTTTGGGGTCGATCCGCTGACGGACTTTTCGCCTCGCGTAGAAGAAGCTGCCGACCTGCCCGATCCCGGCCAGCGTCCAGGTGATCGGGTAGCAGACAAACAGCATCACCGGGGTCGGGAACCAGGCGAAGAAAGTCACCAGCCAGACAATCCGCATCAGACAAGCGCCGATCAGGGTGCTGAGCATCGGCTGGATCGAGTAGCCCATACCACGGGTCAAGCCGGGATAAACCTGCATGACCCCGGCCGAGAAATAGGCGCCCAGCATGACCTTCATGCGCAGCATGCCCAGCTCGATGACCGCCGGGTCGGTCGTGTAGATGTTCAAAAGGCGGTCGCTGAACAGGAAAACGGCACCGCCCAGGACAAGCCAGGTCACCAGGATCAGGCTGGTGCAGACCTTGGCGATGGCGTCGATCCGTTCGATCTTCTTCGCGCCCATGCTCTGGCCGGTGAAGGTGATGGCCGCGTTGTAGTAGGCATTCATGCTTGTTCCGACAAAGCCCTCGATGTTTCCCGCTGCGGAATTGGCGGCGACCATGGTGGAGCCGAAGGAGTTGATCGCCGACTGGATCAGGACGTTGGAAATGGAAAAGAGCAGGTTCTGGGCGCCCGCCGGCAGGCCGATCCGAAAGATCTGAGCCATCTTGCGCCGGTCGATCCGCAGATGGCGGGGCATCAGGCGAATGCCGCCTTCGCTGCGCAGCAGGCAGATCAAAATCAGGACCAGCGACAAGTACTGGGACAGGATCGTCGCCCAGGCCACGCCGGCGACGCTCATATCGAACACGATGACAAAGACCAGGTTCAGACAGACGTTGACGACCCCGGCGATGACCAGGTAGTACATCGGGCGCCGGCTGTCGCCGACGGCACGCAGGATGCCGGCGCAGAAGTTGTAGATCATGCTGGCCGGAACGCCGAGAAAATAGATGCGCATGTACCGGGTCGAGAGTTCGATGATATCCCCGGGTGTCCCCATTACGGCCAGCAGGGGCTTGCAAAGAAGCAGCCCGACTGTCATGACCAGCAGTCCCGCCGCGGTGCTGATGACGACCGATGTGTGCACCGTCCGGCTGACATCGGCCACGCGATCCGCGCCGTAATCCTGGGCGACGACGACGCTGGTGCCGACCGAAAGGCCCATGAAGAAATTGACGATCAGGTTGATCAGGGCACCGGTCGCGCCGACAGCCGCCAGGGCGTCGCGGCCGGCGAAACGCCCGACGACGACCATGTCCGCCGCGTTGAACAACAGCTGCAGGAGGTTCATGGCCATGATCGGCAAGGCAAAAAGCAGAATTTTGCCAAGCAGCGGCCCGCTGTTCAGATCGTTATCTCTTTGGCGCATCCCGATCATCGGCAACGGCTCCCGCCCATATGCAGCGCACAGGCGGCGATTTTCGGCGATAACAGCGGTTGTCCGGACGCAGAAATGTGTTTCTCAATACCCATAACTGAGATTTATAACACAGTCCGGCCAAATGTTCCAGCTAAGGGACTGTGCGCACGATGGTATGCCCCCGGGCTGACAGCACATCCAACGCCCGGTCCAGGTGATGCTGCTTGACAAGGATGTAGTCGGTGTTGTACGTGGACAGCGCAAAGATGGCGATATCCGCCTCAGCGAGAATGCCCGCCAGCGCAGCCAGGATGCCAACCAGGGAAAAATCCAGTACGCCCATGACACGGATCGCCCGCCAGTTGTCGTCGCGGATGATCGCCCCGGAGGGGACATGCGCCGTTTCACACACAACGGAACGCTCCTGATCGGTTTTCGCGACAAAGCAAAACTCGCGTGACCAGTCGACCTGCTCGAAGGATGTGACCTGGCAGATCGAAAAATGTTTGTCGATGACCATAAGGTCCATAAGCATTCCCTCTTGTCTTGTTCTTCCCTTGTGTGTTATACCACAAGGCCTCAACCCCTGCCAGGCCAACCGTCACCGGGCACAGCACAGATTTCCCCAGATCTCGTTTCATGTCACCTGCCCAACCAATCGGTTGATATGCTAGAATATAAGTATATTATCTTATAGTAAACTCATCCGTCATGCACCGCCTTTTATAGGCGGCTTATCCAGCGCAGCTGATCTTTCTGCCCTGTAGATTCTTAATGTGACAGACAAAAAATGATTGAAAGGAGAACATGACGAAAAAGCAGGAATGGTGCGGCTAATGCCAAACAGCTGCGGCACAGCGATTGGCTGCGGGCAGCAAATCGGTCAAATCGGGAGGAAGATATGGTGACTTTAAAAAAGTATCTGTCTGAGTTTCTGGGCACGTTTGTCCTGGTTCTTTTTGCCTGCGGTGTCGCAGCCGTTACCGGCTGCAGCGGCGAGGCAAACGCAGCCTATGTGCTGACGGCGCTGGCCTTCGGCGGAGTGATCGTGGCCATGGCCTATTCGATCGGCCACATTTCCGGTTGCCACATCAATCCGGCCGTCTCGATCGCGGTCTGGCTTAACAAAGGGATGAACACGAAGGATTTCATCGGATATGTCGTCTCTCAGTTTCTCGGGGCGATCGCCGGGGCGGCCGTCCTGCTGGCCATGATCGGGACGGACAAGGGCCTCGGTGCCAACGGCTTGTTCGAGGCCAGCGTCCTGAAGTCCCTGGTGATCGAGATCATTCTGACGTTTGTCTTTGTCCTGGCGGTTCTCGGCGCTACCAGCAAACCGGAAAACGGCAAGGTGGCCGGGCTGGTGATCGGCGGTTCGCTGACATTGGTCCATCTGCTGGGCATCTATTTCACCGGGACCAGTGTCAATCCCGCCCGTTCTTTCGGTCCGGCCCTGCTGCTCGGCGGCGACGCGCTGGCTCAGGTTTGGGTGTTCATCGTCGCGCCCCTGGCTGGCGGTGTTCTGGCCGCCTTGGCCTGGCGGTTCCTGTCCGGGGAGATCCACAAGAGCTGATCGCGACAGCCCGATAACAGAAAAAAGGAGCGTAACCGGATCAGGCTGCGCTCCTTTTTCCTGTTTGCAGAGGCCAGTTTCGGATCCTTACCGGCCTGGTTTCTTTTGCCCAGCGCCGGGTAAAACGGCAAACCCGTTGCGGTAAAACTGGAACGCGGCCAGGATGATCAGGATCGCCATACCGACCAGGGCCACCGTCCGCAGCGCGGAAAAGTCCCCTTCGAGCAGGTCCTGATCCTTAAGGAACTGGTTGATGCCCAAATAGGCCCAGGCGACCGGCAGCGGAAAAACCGCGTTCTTGATTTTCCACAGAACGCCGGCCAGGAGCCCGATCGCGACGATCAGGATGATGATGCCCCATGTTTCATGGGTCAGCCCGAAACCGTTCCATGCCAGCTTGACCAAAGCGGCGGCGATGTTGACAACCGTCGCGATGAAAAGCCAGCCCGCGTACAGGCCGAAGCTGAGCGGCAGCAGCCAGCGCTTGCCTTCTTGGATGCCTAGCAGCTTCTGGTTGAGCACGGTCAGCGCCACGACGAAGCCCAAGATGAATAGGGCGGAGAGTTCCACCTGGACAAAGGAAAACAAGACGATCCAGCCGATGTTGAGCAGGCTGGAAATCCAGAATACGGTCGAGATCTGGTCGATCGCCCGGGTGTAATACGCATCTTTTTGCTTAACGATCAAAACGATGATCGATATGATCAGCAACGTGTAAATGACACTCCAGATGCTGAATGTGGCCGGACTGGGCGTGATCGCCGTGGCAAAACGGTCAGAGATCTCCTTTTGCGACAGCCCGTTGATCAGGCCGGCCGCGCCCATCGTGTTGACCGCCAGCGTCACGAGCAGGAAAATGCCGTTCAGCCAGGCCTTCTTGGTTGTATTCATGCCAAAACCCTCCCCTTTATGTGCTTTCTTCCATCAGGTTGCCTGTGATGATCTCGCCGATCCGCGCGAAGGCCTGTCGGTCTTCCCGACTGACCCCCTGGAAGCAGGCGTCTTCCCAATCGTTCAGGATCTCATGCAGCTGCGGCAGCAGCGTTTCGCCCTGTCCGGTCAGGCAGCAGACTTTGGCGCGCTGATCGCCCCGGTCGGCTTCGCGCCTGATCAGGCCCTTCTGTTCCATCTGCTGCAGCAATTTTGTGACGTTCGCCTTGTCGGTCTGCACGAACGGAACCAGCCGGGTCTGGCTGATGCCGGGCACCTGCTCGATGACCAGCATGACCACCAGCTCACGCCAGTCCATGTTCAGGTGACGAAGCAGGCCGTCCAGCTTCAATTTCCCATATTTGTTGAAGACGCTGATGAAGCAGATGAACACGTCGGCACCTCGTTATTGTTGTTATGAACAATTGTATAATACAACGATATGAAAAAACAACCCATCACCATGCGACATGTGCGGCGCAAACGGTCACACCTGTATCGGTCCGGCTCCGCGGCAGCTGGTAAGATGGGATCAAGCGGCGAACGCTGTGCAGACTGGAGATGGCGCTATGGATATTTTGCAAAAACTGCAGGTCAAAGATCAATCGCCCCTGTTTGTCTGGCATGCGCCGGAGCCGCTGACGCCTATGCTCGATCACTGGGCAGAAAGCAGGCCGCTGGCGCAAGATCCTGCCGGGGGGCCGTATCCGTTCGTCTTGCTCTTTACCCGCGACCGGGCCGAGCTGGAGCAAGCCATTCCTGTCCTGAAACAGGCGGCGGATCCGGCAGGTCTCATCTGGGTCGCCTACCCCAAGAAAAGTGCGCCGCACTATCGGTCGGACCTCAGCCGCGACGATTTCTGGCACGCGCTTGAAGATCTCGGACTGGAACCGGTCCGGCAGATCGCGATCGATGACGATTGGTCCGCGCTGCGCTTCAAGCCGGGCGACCGCATCGCAAGGAACAGTCCCTAAGCCTTAAACCACGTCGTCCAGATCCGCTTCCCGGCTTTTTTTGCTGCCCGGAACTTTTCTTGTGCCCGAACGTCTATATGACTGTATTTCTTCCCATCACATGCTGCATCAACGGATTCCGGAAGCATTGGAAGTGTTGCCCCGTCTTCGATGGCAACCGGTCATGTGGAGGTCAATCAAGATGAAAAAGCTCGTATTGTTCCTGATTGCGGCAATCCTGGCCGGCACCATGCTGGCCAGCTGCGCAAACAGCAGCCCGACTCCGAACCCGACGCCGACACCGGCGCCAAGCGACCCGGCCGCGTTCGACGGTCAAATCAGCGAGATACTCGCCCGTCTGATCAGCAAAACCATTGCCAAGCAAAGCATCGCCGACGAAGAGCTAAAAGACATCACCTGCTACGACAAACCGGTCGATGCCGGTTCCTGCCAGGATATTCTAGGCCTAACGCCGGATGATTTCGCTGCGGATATCGTAACCGCGGTTGAATCCAAGCCTGAAGGGTCCTGGTTCGCCCACTCGATCGTCCTGGTCCAGTGCAGCGACAATTGCGACGTGGCAGCCCTGGCCGAGCAAATCTCAAAGGGCACCAACCCTGCCCGGTTCGGTTGCATCAAGGCCGAGGCGGTCGTAGTCGGGTACGCCGGGCAGTATATCGTCCTGTGCGCGAGCTTTCAAAACACCTGCGACGCCATCTACGCGACGTTCGGCGAACTGTCCGCACTCCCGACCACCCGCATCGACCGTGAAAACGACTGGAACGGCGGCGGGATGCTGGGTTAAGGATGGTGACATATGGAAAGCGCAATCAAGAAGGGCCGCCGGGGCTTAGCCTGGACGTTCGCGACGCTTTTCCTGGCCGTGATCTTCGGCTTCGGCGTGATGGTTTTCGCTTTGCCGGTCCACGCCATATCGATCAGTGAACGCCGGAAGCTGGCCCAGCTTCCGGTCTTCACGGCCGCTTCATTTTTCAGCGGCACGTATCTTCGCGATCTGGAAACGTTTATGCTGGATCAGTTCCCCTGGCGCGATCACTTTCTGCGCCTTAAGGCGTTCAACCAGTTTTATGTCTTTTGGCTGAAAGACAATCACAATATCTTCATCGAAGACCAGACGGCTGTCGCCATTTCCTACCCCTTTGCCGCCGGCGCCGACGAACTGGCGGCTATAAAAATGTCCTTTCTGATCGACACCTATTTCCAGGATATGAACATCTACTTGTCCGTCATTCCGGACAAGGCCTATTACCTCGCCGCCAAGAACGGCTATCCGTCGATCGACTACGAGACGCTGGTGAGCAACCTAAGAACGGGCTGTGCCGACGCGGCATGGATCGACATCTTCGCGTCCCTTGACGCAGACGACTATTACCGGACGGACTCCCACTGGCGGCAGGAATGCCTCTCGCCCGCTGTGGCCAGGCTGCTAAACGATATGGGGCGCAAACAGGCGGCATCGGCCTTCGAACCCCGGATGCTGTATCCCTTCTACGGTGTCTATTGCGGCCAGTCGGCTCTGCCGCTCAAGCCCGACACGCTGACCTACCTGACCGGCGGCCTGTTTGACCAGGTCAAGGTCTTTCGGGCGACCGCCAATTCGCAGGGCTTTGAGGTATCTTCCCTCTACGATCCGGATATGATCAGCCAAAACGATCCATATGACGTGTTTTTAGGCGGCGCGTGTTCGGTGGTTATCCTCGAAAACCCGTGTTATGCCGCAGACACCAAAACGCTGTATCTGTTCAGCGATTCTTTTGGCCGCAGCATCGCGCCGCAGCTTTTAGAAGGCTACAGCCGCGTTGTTCTGATCGATATCCGTTATATCCGCGCCTCCCGCCTGCCGGAGCTGGTCGACTACCAGTCCGGAAACGACGTGCTGTTCTTGTACAGCATCGAAACGCTTGACACCGCAAGCAGCTTAAACACAGATTAGAGGGATCGGCCATGCTCTTTTCGAGTCTGAGCTTTCTGTATATCTTCCTGCCGCTCGTTCTGGCTGTCTATTACCTCGTTCCGGCCAAATTGAAAAATGTCATTTTGCTGCTGTTCAGCCTGTTGTTCTACTATATAGGCGAGCAAAAACTCGTCCTGCTCCTGCTGCTGTCCTCGGTTGTCGACTATACCTGCTCGCTCGGCATCGAACGTTTCCGCCACAAAACGGGCATGCCCAGGCTGTTTCTGGGCTTGTCGCTCGCGGCCAACATCGCGCTGCTCGGCTATTTTAAATACGTCGACCTGATCATCCGCAGCATCAACGCGGTTTTGGACACGCAGCTGGATCTGCTCAAGGTGGCCCTGCCGATCGGGATCAGCTTCTTCACGTTCCAGACCATGAGCTACACCTTCGATGTCTACCGGGGCGATGTCAAGGCGGAGCGCAAATTTTTAGATTTTTTCACTTATGTGTCGCTGTTCCCCCAGCTGATCGCCGGACCGATCGTCCGCTACAAGACCGTGGCTGTCGAATTGAAGGAACGTACATTTGACCTCGAGTCATTTGCTTCCGGCATCGGCCGCTTTTGTGTCGGACTGGGCAAAAAAATCCTGATCGCGAACACCCTGGCCGTCGCCTGTAAAACCTACGCCTGGATGGCGGACAAGACGGTCCTGATGACGTGGGTTTACGCCATTTCCTTCTCGCTGCAGATCTATTTCGATTTTTCTGGCTACTCCGACATGGCGATCGGCCTGGGCAAGCTATTCGGCTTTTCCTTCCCGGAAAACTTCAACTACCCGTTCATCGCCAAAAGTGTGACGGAATTCTGGCGGCGCTGGCACATGACGCTGGGCGTCTGGTTTCGCGACTATGTTTATATTCCGATGGGCGGAAACCGTGTGAAGGCCGGGCGGTTCGTCCTCAACATTCTCGTCGTCTGGTTTTTGACCGGGCTCTGGCACGGGGCCGAGTACAATTTTGTCGTCTGGGGCCTCTATTACGGGTTGCTTCTGCTCATGGAAAAATTCCTGCTCAAGAAAGCGCTCCAGCTCAGCCGCGTCCTGTCGCACCTGTACTTGCTCCTGATTACAGTTCTCGGCTTCGTCCTGTTTGACGCTGCCGGCATCAGCGAAGCGCTGCGCACGTCCGGCCGCCTGTTCGGGATCGGCGCCGCCTTGACGAACACCGTCAGCATCTATTATGCCAGGAGCTACGCACCCGTCATCGTGATCGCGGCCATCCTGGCCACGCCATTGGCAAAGCAGGCCTATGCCGCTCTTAAGAAGCATCGAGCCGGCAAACAGGTATGCTCATTTCTCGAGCCCGCCGTCAGCCTGCTGCTCCTGATCCTCTCAACGGCTTACCTGGTCGACGGCTCCTACAACCCGTTCATGTATTTCCGCTTCTAGCGACAAAGGCCGGCACACGAGTTAACTTTTGCCTCCTATCCCCGAAAAGGGCAAAACGCATCTCTTTTTTGACAACACCAGAAACCTTCAAGGGAAAAACATATTTCCAAACCAAGTCCTGCGGCTCATTTGACATTTTCTAGAGACTGAAAAGATGAACTGGACCAAACCATTCGGCACATCTTGATCAATGACTGACGGTCATACGCCCAGTAGGCTTTTCACCTGGCCTGTGGTAGACTCGTATTGACCCATGTCTTGCTCTGAGCACAGTTTGCCGCATGCAGTCACGATCAATCGGTCAAAGGGTCGCTTCCCTGCCTGGCATGACATTCTTATCTGGATCGCAGCACTGTGTCAGCCATTGACTGTAAAGCTACGTTGATCAAAGAGGTGATCGGGTGAAAAAGACACTTACCGGGATAATCCTGCTCATGAGCTTCATGCTTAGCGCCTGTGGTACGGCCCCGACGACCACCGCGCCGGAGCAGACTACAAAGGTTTATGCAACATCAACGACCGTGGATGCTGTATCGTCAGCCACCCTGGCTAGATACCGGGAGAATGAGATCCGGGACTACCAGGGCGTGCGTCTGGATCCCGCCATCGGGCCTGCCGACAACTCCATCTCAGGCGTTCAGCATGTCGATCTCCGAAACTACCGCCTTACGGTTGACGGGCTGGTCGGCAAACCGCTGGACCTGAGCTATGACGATGTACTCAACCTGACGCCCGTCGAGCGATTGATCACGCTTTATTGTGTGACGGGCTGGCAGGCGACGATGCTGTGGCGCGGCGTGCAATTATCTGAACTCCTTGATTTGGCCAGCGTCGATTCCGAGGCTAACACCGTTATTTTCCACTGTGCCGACAACTACACGACATCCATGCCTCTGGCAACCATCATCGACAACAAGCTGATCATGGCCTACCAGGCAAACGGCTTACCTATTCCCGACGAGATGGGATTCCCCTTTATCATCGTTGCCGAGGATAAACTCGGCTACAAATGGGCGCGGTGGGTGATCCGGATCGAACTGTCGGCGGACGCCGACTACAAAGGCTACTGGGAATCGCGCGGGTTTGACAACGAAGCGGATATCGATTGACCGGGCGCCACGGCGGTTGCAACATCAGGCACGTTTTGCCGTTTCCGGCTTGCCAGCCACACGGCCGCCAGGATAGCCCAAACAAGATAAATCGCAATCAAAGCCACGTTGACCAGCATGAAGGCGTGACCGAAGTCAGCGCCGGTACGGCCCGGATACAAGCTCGCAACGATGGTCTGCAGTGAGTTGATCGCAGCATGAAACAAGACGACCAGCAGCAGGCTGCCTTTCGTTGCATGGAACATCCAGGTAAACAGGATCGAGAAAATCATGACCTGGACGGCAAACAGACCGATCGCCGCGACCCCTCCGGCGGCCTGCCCGGGATCCAGGTAGCGCACCAGATGCCAGCCAAACCAGACGGCTCCCAAGATCATCGACGATGACAGCAAGCCATGCTTTTTAAGCAACATGGGCAGCGCAAATCCACGCCAGCCTGTCTCTTCACCCAACGGACCGCCGAAAACGAGCCAGAAGAATAAGAGCGGGATGATTTTAAACACACTTTGGGCGTTGATTTGCATATCATCGCCGCTGATCACAGCGTAGAGAACGACAAGCAGCCCGTTGATGGCAATCGGCGTCAGGGCCAGGGCAACCAAGCGCCCGCTGATTCGGTTTGGAACAAGCGATTTCAACCAGGTGACGAGACCTTTTTTCCCATCAGCCAGCGCCAAGGTCAAGATGGCTGCCAATGCCGGTCCGAAATTGCCGGCAACCGAACAGATCTCCGGCAGCTGAAAGGGCAACAGACCCCTGGATGACAGGATCGAGGGGGTCCAGAGCAGCCAGGACAAGAGATAAGCCAGGACCATGAACAGGCCAAGCTTATGCTTGATAGCGAAACGACGATGCCAAAACATCCTTGTCAGTCCTCGCGTGTCGGCGTCAGGCGCTGCTTAGATTTCGATGGCAACACGAAGGCACTCGGGACTGGTCGCGGCCAGGTCAAAGCCGTCCTCCCACTGTTCCAGCTTATAGGTGTGGGTGACCAGGTCGTCGAGCTTGACGCGCCCGCTCTCGACCAGTTTAATCGCCGTTCTCCAGTCATAAGGGATCTGGGATATCTCGCCTGACACGTCTAGTTCCTTGACGATGATCTTGTACGTGTCGACCGGTGCGACGATCCCGCCCCGGATGCCGCCGCCGGCCCACATGACACGGCCGCCTTTCCTGACGATGTCGAGCGACTCTGCGATGGGCTCGACAGCCCCTGAATTCTCCAGGACGACATCGACCCCGATCCCATGGGTCAGTTCGGCGATGCGTGCGCGAAGGTCTTCCTTCTCGACATTGATGACGACATCGCAGCCCAGTTCCCTGGCCTTCTTCAGCCGGGTCGGTTCATCTCGGGTCAGTCCTGTCATGATGATCGGTCCGGCGCCGATCGCCTGGCAAACCTGCAGCATGAGCAGCCCGCGGGCCCCTGGCCCCAGGATCGCGACGGATTCGCCGGCACGAACCTTCATGCGCGAGATGACGCTGTGGATGGATCCGGCGGTGGGTTCCATCAGGACGGCTGACTTAGGTCTAATCGTGGCGGGCAGGATATGAAGCTGCTGTTCCGGCCAGACCGTGTACTTGGCAAACCCGCCGCCCGTCATGAAGTGGGCCCGGCCCTCCATCGGCGGGATCGTGTTGCAGATATTGAAACGTCCCTCGAGGCAGGCCGGGCAATGGCCGCAGTAGAACGTGACGATTTCATGAACGACCCGGTCGCCCGGTTTCACGGTCGTCACAGCAGGCCCGACCTCACGAACCACGCTGACAATCTCATGACCGACGACAACTTTCCTGGGCGAGGTCTTGACCCCCGTTTTGTCAGCCTTCCAGCGATGAATGTCGCTGCCGCAGATGCCGCAATACTCGACTTCGCACAACACATCGTGCGGCGCATAGGGATTGTCGCCAAGCACCGGCGCTTGCACCTGCTCAAGTTTCAGATCTCCGTTCGGATAGGCAACGATACCAGTCATCATCATAAGCGTCTCACCGGGCATATGCCCTATCCGCAATCACGTGCGGTTTTTCTCATTATATCGTACATTCCGGCAGACGGACAATCTGACAGTGATGGCGATTTCAGGCTGGCCGTATCGTTTTTCCATGCACGCATAACCTCGCATAGTGTCCGTATCCGTGATGATGGGGTTGTCGGATCGCTTCAGCAGGCATGGTCGCGGACCGATGATCCGCTGTTTTTGTTCTCGTCATCAACGCCATGCCAAACAGTCAATTCTGCCCGCACCATGGGGGTATTTGATGCCGGCTATGGCATATAATAGAGCTTGAAGCCTATCCTGCGCTCCAGGATGGAGGGATAAAGATGCCGATAACGGACTGTTTTGACGCGCATTATGAGCAATACGAAGCGTGGTTTGACGATAATCACAATGTCTACCTATCTGAACTCAAAGCCGTCGCGCATTTTGTGCCCAAGAACAAAGAAGGCCTGGAAGTCGGAATCGGCAGCGGCCGGTTTGCCGAACCTCTGGGGATCAAAACGGGGATTGAGCCTTCCGGAAAGATGCGCGCGATCGCCGAAAAGAGGGGGTTAACGGTATGCAGCGGGATCGCCGAGTCCCTTCCGTTTGCCGATTCATCCTATGACTTTGTCCTCATGGTGACTACCGTCTGCTTTTTGGACGATATCCACCAATCGTTCCGGGAAATCAAAAGGGTCTTAAAACCATCGGGCTTGTTTATCGTTGGTTTTGTTGATAAGGAGAGCCCTTTGGGACATGCCTATTCTATCCGGAAAGATGCAAATGTCTTCTACAAAGACGCGACATTTTACGCGGCGGCAGAACTCCAGTCGATCCTGAAAGCCCATGGCTTTTCACAAATCGAAATGGTCCAGACCGTTTTTGGCGAACTGGACAAGATCGATGAGGTACAAGCGTTTCAGGAAGGTTCTGGAAAAGGCGGTTTTGTCGTGATCAAGGCTGAGAACGAAAAATGACAACAGGCGCCTCACCCGTTTACCGAAATGGATCGGCAGCAGCGACCGGAAAATGCTGAGAAACCAGGGGAATCATGACAACGAACGCATGACGCACACTTTTTCAATTCTGGAACAGGCAGGATCGCGACTGGCGCGCCACGGTGGCACGGTCGTCCATGGAGCGGTTCAGCTACCAGATGATCTTCCCTTACCTTTCGATCTACATTATTGCATTGGGTGCCACGAAAACCCAGTTGGGGTTGGTCAACAGCATCGGCATGATGCTGGCAGGCTTGCTTGGACCGTTTACCGGCATTCTGATCGACCAGAACGGCCCTAAAAAAATCTATCTTTTTGGTATCGGGCTGCTGGTTTCGGCCTACCTCACCTATGCGCTGGCACCGAACTGGATCATCTGCATCATCGCCATGGGCATCTACTGGATCGGCAATGGCAGCGCCGGCCACAGCTGTGCAACGATCTGCGGCAACTGTCTTCACAACGAAGACAGGGCCCGGGGCATGATGCTGTGCGAAACGGCTGCGGCCGGACTGCTGGGCATCGCGGGACCCATGATCGCCGCTGTGCTGGTCGCGCAGTTTGGCGGCGTCAATGTCGCCGGGATCAGGCCGTTGTTCTATGTCGCCGCCACGATAGCCGCTTTTTCGTTCTTATTGGTACTAACCGAGCTATCCGGGCGTCAATGGACCTCGAGACGCATGGCCGGAAAGCACCTGTTTCATGACGGCATACAACTAATAAGGGGAAATCGCACCGCGCAAAAATGGCTGCTGATCGGCGCATTAAATCAAATCCCCTTTGGCATGATCTTGCCGTTCACCCAGGTTTTCGCCAAGGAAATCAAAGGTGCCAGCGGTTATATCCTGGGTGCGATGGTGACCGGCGCCGCGCTGACATCCATCGCGTTCGGCATACCGACGGGCGCCCTAGCCGACAAGATCGGCCGGAAAAAAACGCTCTACATCCTCATTCCGCTCTTCTGGGCAGCGAACCTGATCCTGGTCTGGGCACCCTCGCCGGCTTTCCTGGTCATTGCCGGCATCCTGCTGGGGTTTTTGCATCTGTCCGGACCGATCACCGGGGCGATGGAGATGGAGCTGTTTCCCGCTGAGCAAATGGGCCGATGGCTGGGCATGAATCGGCTGATCAAAGCCTTGTTCGGCGCCGCCATGGCGCTGCTTGGCGGCATCATCTGGGACGGGCTCGGTCCCCAGTATGTCTTTTGGATATATGTCGGCATCGATTTAATGATCAAAATGCCGCTCCTGGCCAGCATACCGGAAACACTGCGGCCATGACCCTCGCTTGGCAATCATCACGCGAAAATGTCAGTACAGCTTCCCGTCTTTTTTAAGCTGCTCTTCCTTTGCCGATCCCAATGCCGCGCCAAGGGCTATACCGATACCCGTACCGATGGCCAGGTAAGCTGAATTTTGAGCGGCCATGAGCGCCACCCCCAGGCCGCAGCCAATCGCGACGCCTATCGCCAGATAAGTCCCCACGTAATACCCTTTTTCAACAAGCCCGTACTTTTCGCGGACATGCTTCGTCAGGTTGTCGCAAATGGCCTGAACCGCCTTTTTCTTCGACAGGTCACCCGCCAGGTATTCCTTAAGCGCTGTGATGGCCTCTGTCAGCATCCCGGCTATGAGATCGTCCTCGATACCTCTGGCGACAAGCGCGTCGATCAGGCGCGCAAAGCGTGGCAGACGAAGCTGCTCGGCTGTCTTTGCGCCAACTTGTGACGCGAGGGCGACGAATGCATCCTTGTCAACCATGGCTTGTCCTCCTAGTCATATATGGCTTGTCCAGCTTGTTCTCTCATATCTTAACATCTTTTTTTGACGCCTACAGCGGGGTACATGTTGCGTCCAGGAACATGTGGTTCCTGGCGGCGTACCCGAAAGGCATCTCGGCATACGCAACGGGTGATGCGGGTGGTCCGTTAATAAGTGGTCCGTTCCATTGCGCTTTTTATGATCCATCCATGCTTTTGGACTGGCCCGCAGCATGGCGTGTGTGTCCGTTGCCTTGAACCTCTCGCGCAATAGTTGATTTGTCAACTATTCTGCGTTAAGATGTTTTTTAGCGGTTAAGAAGGCGGTTACAGAGGATGACAAAACACGATATCGGCGCTGTTTGGATGACCATGAAGGCCGTCTTGCGTTCCGCAAGGCAGATTGTCAACGTTGAACTGGCAGCACTTAACCTGACCGGGGCGGAGGGCGATATTCTTTTTCACCTTCTCGCGGAAAAAAGCGGGCTTTCGCAGGAGAATTTGGCCGAGAGGCTCGACATCGGCAAAGCTGCTGTCTCCAGAACCGTCCATGCGCTCGAAAACAAGGGCTATGTTCACCGCGAAAAGCTGACGGATGACGCGCGCACTTACCGGGTCACCGTGTCGGATACGGCAAAAATCGCTAGGAGCCAAATCCGGAAAGCCTACGAAACGGTTTACGAGGTCGCCCTGCGCGGCATCAGCGAGCCGGACTTCCAGCACCTGGCCATGTTGCTGAACCAGGTGCATACGAACGTAAACGCACGGGTGACCAAAAGATGATCGACTTGTTCAGGGGCCTGGGGATCATCGGCGGCTATTTCCTCCTGGCCGCGGCAGGCGCGCTGCTGCTGCGCCGCCTGGTCCGCATCCCAACCGAAGTTTTTCGAAAACTCCTGCACATCATTTTACTGTGCTCTTTGTTTGCCTGGGTCTATGCCTTTCAGACGGGGTGGATCTCATCCCTGGCCTCGCTCGTCTTTGTCGCCGTTGTCTTTCCCCTGCTCTCGCTGGCGGAGAAGGTGCCCGGGTATTCCAAACTGCTTACTGAGCGGAAAAACGGTGAAATCAAGCGCAGCCTGGTTCTGGTGTTCGGCATGTTCGCGGTGCTGAACAGCGTGTGCTGGGGCTTTCTGGGCCAAAGGTGGCTGGTGCTGGCGTGTGTCTGCGCCTGGGGATTCGGCGACGCGGCCGCCGCTTTAGTCGGGAAAAAATACGGCAGGCGCTTTCTCGAAGGCAAGTTGATCGAGGGGCGCAAGAGCGTCGAAGGCACGTTGGCCATGTTTGCCGTGTCCTTCGCCGCGGTCCTCACCGCCGTCCTGATCAACGCCCCTGTATCCTGGTATGCCGGCATCGTCATCGCGGCTGTGACCGCGGCTGCCAGCGCCGTCGTCGAGCTTTATACCCGCCATGGCATGGATACGGTCACCTGCCCGTTTGCCGCCGCGGCGGTGCTGCTGCCGCTGCTGCATGTCTGGGGTGTGCCGCTATGACGAAAAAGGCAGGGGAGCGCACACTGCTCGCATCCGTTTTGCTCAGCTTGCCCGGGCCGTTCGTCGTCGGGATCGGGCTGTTCCTGGGTAAGTCGTCGACCCAGCTGGCGGACTTCATCCGCAGGTCAGCAGAGCTCGCCGCGATCGTCGTGTCCTTTGTTGTCTACCGCATCACACACAAGGAGCAACGGGACGCGAACCGCAAACGCCGCCTCGAACAGGTGGCCGACCGCTGTGTCGGCGCCGCCATGGGGCTAGGCGGCCTCGCGATGCTCTACGTGGCCTTGCGTCATCCTGCCGCAGAAAAAGGCAATGTCGTCCCCGGCCTGGTCATCGCCATCTTGGGCGTCGTGGCCAACACCTGGTTCTGGTTCCTGTACCGCCGGCTGAACAAGGAGGCGCCCAATCCGATTCTTGCCGTTCAGAGCCGACTGTATCAGGCCAAGGCCTGGGTAGACGCCTGTGTCACCGCCGCGCTGGCGATGGTCGCGCTGGCCCCTCTCTCACAGGCCGCCTCTATTATGGATATCGTCGGATCGGCAGCAGTCGCGCTGTATCTGCTGATCAACGGCAGCGTCATCCTGCTTGGCAAAAACCGTCCATTTTCGATCGCGGCAGAAGGTACGGAGGGATAGCATGCATATCGATCCAGCCATGATCCATCCCGAGCTGCGCCGGGCCGCATCCCTGATTCGCTTGCTTTGGCCAAGTTTCACCGAGCGCAAATACCGTTTTGCGAAAAAAGCCAATCAAAAGCTGAAAGGCAGATGCCGCAGCCCGTTAACCTACGAGCAAAAAACCATCGTCCGTCCTGATGGCAGTTTGCTCCGGCTTTGTATCTACTCCGCCCAGAATCCCAAGTCGCATGTGCCGGGTCTGCTTTGGCTTCACGGCGGCGGTTACGCGTTGGGGACACCGGAGCAGGACGAGCTGTTTATCCAGCGCTTTATCGCTAAGAGCAACTGCGTGGTGGTCTCCCCCGATTACCGGCTTTCCATAGACGCGCCTTATCCGGCCGCCCTGGAAGACGGCTATGCCGCCTTGCTGTGGCTGAAGGAGAATGGGCCCTCTTACGGTGTGCGCACCGACCAGCTCATGGTCGGCGGCGACAGCGCCGGCGGCGGCCTGGCGGTCGCGCTGACCTTGTACGCGCGGGATAAAAAAGAGGTGGCGATCGCTTTCCAGATGCCTTTGTACCCCATGCTGGATGACCGGATGGCCACACCGTCCGCGGCGGATAATGACGGCCCGCTCTGGAACTCAAAATCGAACGAGGTCAGCTGGCGTCTCTATCTGGGGTCCTTGTTCCGAACAGACCAGGTTCCCGTTTACGCCGCCCCGGCCAGATGCCGCGACTTGACCGGTCTGCCTCCGGCCTGCACGTATGTCGGCAGCATCGAACCTTTTCGCGATGAGGTGATCGATTACTTCGAACGGCTGCGCGCACATGGCACCGATGTGCACCTGAACGTGTTTGAAGGCTGCTTTCACGGCTTTGACATTGTCTGCGCTAAAACCGGCATCGCCGATGCTGCCCGGGATTTTCTCATGTCACATTTTTCCTATGCTACCGAACATTATTTTGCCGCCCAGCCGGACGGCTGAAATCTGAAAATCATTCAATCCATAAAAAACGGCAACTAATTTGCGCCAGTTAGTTGCCGTTTTGTCATCTAGAGTGTGATTGATCAGCTTTTGGTCCAAATCGTGCCGTCCTTTTTCTTGAACTTGCCCATACAGACCATGATGAAGTCGACCAGCCAGCCAATGCCCAAGCAACCGGCAGTAAGCAGCCAGACGATGCCCGTTCCAATTTTACCAGCCATAAACCGATGTACACCAAGACCGCCCAGGAAGAATGTGATCAAGATTGCTGCCAATTTGTCCATCAAAACACCTCCACTACCATATTGGACATGCCCTAACCATATAATATAGCTATATTAAGCAAATATCAATATGTTAATTTAGAATATTTTCATTTTACACGACAACGCTCTATTTGGGTATGACCACTTAATGGCCTATTAAATGATATTTCTTAGGATCTATCCGATCATCCATCGATACCATCCCAAATGGGTATATTGATAAATTCAGATATTAATTTTGCATCTTCCCTGGCCTTCAAGGCTTTCCCATACGTCATCACGTGAATCCGCTGAGCGTCGTGCTTGACCAGATTCATTTCATAGACGCGATAATAATGAGTAGGTCCGTTATTGCTGCTCGAACTCTCCAAACGCGTTAGCAGTTGAATAGCGTGGACGTCGTCAAAACGGGCCGAATGCTTCACATCTGTTTCATCCGGCATGCTCCGCTGCCGCCGACCCTTGTAAAACAACCTGGATGTTTTGTCAAAAGCAACTGGCGAAGACGCCTGGCGGAAAATCAATATGCCAACCAAGGTGAAAACAAGACCGATAATTAAAATGAACCAAGGTTTTGTACCGGGTATGAAGAAATACAAGCCAAAAATAAACAAACCAGACAAGATAAAGAAGACACCCATGATGAATCCAGCGATTGATGATTTATAGGCGAGAAGATTGGCGTCCCTCTGGACCAAGACTGAGGATGCGCCGCTCGTTTTTCCCGATCTCACCCCTTTCCATTCTGTCTGCAAGGCAATCGGATCGTTGAACTGAACAGCATCGACTGGGAACAGGCTTGGAATGGCGGAATCGATCCGCTTGATGAGTTCTTTCAACATACGGACACTTCCCTTCCTTTTTTATAGGCCTGTATTGATTATAACATATTTCAACATGTCATTATTTCATTTTTCGCAGAACAGTCGCCGCCACCTTGTATGTGATCGCGCGTCGCTCATGATCACAGCAAAAAGATCCGCTGGGAATCTTGCTTCCTGGCAGGGCGAAATAACCTTTATCCGCAGCGGTTTCAAGAGATGCAACATCACGCGGGATTGTTGACGCATACCCGGGTAAGCGGATGAAGCGGGTACAGATTCATAGGGCGTCTGCCCATTGGCGATTGCGGCTGACTTCGATGGCGTCTCGATAAATAAAACAGTTTTAAGAACAATTCGTTTTTTAAACCGCCTGATCCAAGGCATGAGGCGAATCGTTATCTTGTCCGGACGAGTTACACAACCGCCAGCCGCCATGCAGCCTATTCAGTTTGGCAGCCTTTTTTCATAGAAACGGATCCCGGCCAGCGTGTCCGGTTTCTAGACGAGCATGCGAAACAACCCGTTCCTTTTATGGATATCGTTATGTTGACACGCCCCATGCCTACAGGCAGGGGATTCTCGGTTCTGCGAGCGTCGCCTGCACGGAAACAGCGTTTCCAGGTCTTACATACTCTCCCCAAGCGTAGATTCCCGTGTGTCCCACGGACCTTGTTTGTCATGCACTTAACAAACGCAACCCTTCTGCTAAAGGACTGTTGAAAAATTAGCAGCACTTTTCTCCGAGAGATTGACGCGTCTGGTCAATCTCTCGGAGAACCTATAGAGCTGATTATTGATGAACAGTCCGCAAAGATATTCTTAGCGGCATTGATGTCTCTGTCATGGTTCGTGCTGCACATCTGACTGGACGGAGAAAACCTGTCCACCCTCTGGACACACGTTCCGTTCCAATCACATCATAACCCAGTTCCAAGGCGAAAAGCCGCATCGGCCAATCGCTCCTCAATCCGAATGTGGCTTACCGGTTTAGCCACGTGATGCTTGATTGCAGCACGGTGGCAAAGCTGACCCACAGCAGGTAAGGAAGGTTACCCCACGCGATCCAGGGCGCAAACGGATAGATGCCCGCCAAGGCCCATACCAGAGTAAGCAGCACCAGCACGATATCCGCCAGTGCGAGCGTATTGTTTCTTAGTTTGAACTGCACCGGGGTGAACGCGGCGTTGAATACAAGATTCAGCGCGAACGGCAGCAGCACGAGCCAGGAGATCTGTGCGGTTGCGAACAGCCATACGGCCGCGCCGTACGTGACAAAAATTCCGAGATAAAGCACCGACCATACGGGTCCAAAGACCCTGGCGGGCGGCGCCCACGCCGGTTTGGCCAATTGCGCGTACCACTGATTCATCGTCACAGCCTCCGGTTCAGGCATGTCGCGGCGGTTTTCCGGACCGGCTCAGCCATCCTTCCAGGACGACGCCGTACACGATCCCCGCCGCAAAGCTAATGTGATCTGTAAATCCGGTCGCACTGTAGTAGGCAAAAGAAACCAGCAGCCCCAGCACGGCTCCGCGGCCCAAAGCCTTGCTTCGACCGATGTCATGCCAGGGTGCGCCGACTACAAGGCCGATAACCACCCGGTTGTACCAAAGCGAAAAGATATCGGCCGGCGACGCGGTGAAACCGGATCGGATAGCGGCTCCCGCTACGCAGATCAGGCCCAGCAGAGCCCCGCCGATGAGACCTGTGATCAATCTTTTTTTCATGCCCGCTCCTTTCAGTTTGTCGAGAAGTACGGCTTCATCGCGATTCGGATTGCTTACGGTTCACCGATAAGGGCAAGGATATCACGGGTGAACGCACGTGTCTTTTGTTCAATGATCGCCATCAGGTCTTCTGCGTGATCAAAATTCGGTTGTTCGACGATCTGGTGCTCCACGATCGAGTCAACACCTGGCTCGGCCCAGGACAGCTTGTAGCCGCCTGTATTCGTGTGCCGCAGCCGTTCGATGGTTTCGGCCTGTATTTTTCTGTTACCGCCGGCCAACCATACATCGAACCTGTTGCGTTCATGCAGATACACGACAGCTATTTTGAGGTTTCTTTTCTTGAGACTCAGCGGCGTAAGCGCGAAGTAGGTCATGTCCATGGTGCCCGCATACAAGCCACTGGCGGCATCGTCCGGATGTTTGTTGACCATGACTGTTCTAAGTCCGGACATGAATGTCATGATCCCCTTGTAGGCTTTTTGAATCTGTCCTTTTTTTAGCTGCGCCGTATATTCGTGCACATCATCGCTCAGTGACATCTTCACCCGGCTCCTTTTGTCGGCGATTTCGCCGCCTGGCGCCTGGCGTCCGGTTTGCCTAGAACATCTTCCATCAGCAAGCGAATCTGCTCTTGTGCATGTAAGAGCCGGTTCGGGTCATCGACCGGCCGAACCTGACCGGTTGCCACGTCCAGATGCACGGCACCGTAGCGGGCCGGTTTGCCGGAGCGGCACAATTCTTCGGCATAGGCATCGTCCGCGTTGTAATGCCAGAACTCCCAGGGGTAGGTCGAAAAGCCGTGGCGGGCCATCAGGGCCGTGATCTGGCCGCGCGTCTCCCGGGCCGATGCCGATACGAACGGCGAGCCCATGGGGGTCAGCTCGGACATCTCGAGGTACGGGGCGCCGCGATCGACCTCTTCGCCCGAATCCCGGTTCAGAACCGAGATATCCATGGCGCTGCCCGACATGTGCGTGCCAACCTTGGGGGCGTTCGCCACGAGCGCTCCCAGCCTGCGGAACAGCAAGTCGCCCGGCGGCACGGCCTGGCCGCTTTCCCACCGCACCTTGTCCAGCACCGCCAGGAAGATATCCCGCTTCAGGCTAAGGCCGCGCTGCATCGTCAGCGTCCGGTAGCCATCTTCGACCTTCAATATCCAACCGCGATCGTTCATCTCGCGCGCGGCAGCCAGGAATCGTGGCACCAGGCCCTGGCGCAGGTAAAACAGGCGCGGCAGCCCTTCGCTATGCGGTTTGTCCGAGAACACAACCTCGACGCCGGCCGCTTGAACCGCGGGGATCAACGGGAGCATCGGCTCGCCGCATTCGCCAACCGGGGCAGTCTGGATTTTACGCATAAAGGCGTCGGCTTCATCCATCTGCGCAGCCCAGTAAGTGCGCCGGTCATCGTCCGACTGCCGGACCCCCGTTTTTGCCCATCGGGATTGGTTCAAAATCGGTTTCGTCTTGTCGATCATATCGCCACCTGCCTGACCGCGTGTCCTGCCGCCTGGTTTTTTGCGCTGCGAATCGATCCTGGTTCCATGCTATGGGTTGGCAATACGAATGTCAAGGCGGCCGGCGGTTTTCATCGGCTTTGCGATCGCCTATAATGGACATGACAGCAGCAAGCCATAGGCACGGTCCTGTAAGCGAGGCTCTATATGGAAAACAAAGTGCTTCCCCTGGGATGGTCCGATGCGGCTTCCTCCAAGCCGATTCACGGCTTGCGGATTCTGCGCGATGTCAAGGTCCCAATGCGCGACGGGATCCGGCTCTCCGTCAACATTTTCCTGCCGGATACGCAGGGCCGCTTCCCGACGATCTTCGAAAGGATGCCATACGGCGCGAGCGGCCGCGATCCCGGCGAGTTCTATGCCCGCCGCGGTTACGCATTTGTCATCCAGGATTGCCGCGGACGGCATGACTCCGAAGGCGAATTCTACCCCTTCCGCACCGATACGCCGGACGGATTGGACAGCCTCGACTGGATCTGCGCCCAGCCCTGGAGCAACGGCCGCGTCGGCATGTTCGGGCCGTCCTACCTGGGCGCTGTGCAATGGGCGCTGGCCGCGGAGCATCACCCGGCCCTGCAGGCGATCGTCCCCAATGTCATTCCGATCGATTTCTGGAAGAGCGGCTACTGGCGCCACGGCGCATTCAGCCTGGCGCTCAACGCCTTGTGGACGTGCCTGGAAATCACCAGCCGCACCAGTGACCTCGGCCTGATTCCAGCCTACGACCTCAACCGCTTTTTCCGGCATCTGCCCCTAAGCACCCTGGACCAGTATGCCGGCCGGCCCTGCGCGTTCTGGCAGGACTTTATCAGCCATTCGGTCTACGACGACTATTGGAAAGAGATGAGCATGGTCAAGGACCGCTTCGGCCAGGTCGGTGTCCCGGCATTCATCATGGGCGGCTGGTACGACTATTATCCCGGCGAGGCCTTTGACGCGTTTAATGCCCTGAAGACACAATCCGGCTCCCGCGTGGCTGCCCGGTCGCGGGTGATCATCGGCCCCTGGAGCCACCTGATCAGCCTGGCGGCGCGGCTGGGCGAGCTGGATTTCGGCGAGCATTCGCACCTGGATATCAACCGGCTGGCCCTGCGCTGGTTCGACCGCCTGCTCAAGGATCAAGAGACCGGCATCCTGAACGAACCGCCGATCACCTTGTTCGTCATGGGCAAAAACGAATGGCGGCATGAGCAGGAATGGCCGCTGGCCCGCACACGCTACACCGATTATTACCTGCACAGCACCGGCCGTGCCGATTCAGATCTGGGAGACGGCAGCCTCAGCCCCGAACCGCCGGGCCGGGAAAGTCAGGACCATTTCCTCTACGATCCGGATGACCCGGTGCCGACGATCGGCGGCAACCATTCGATCTGCTGGCCCGACGCTTTCCATGTCATCCAACCCGGACCGTTCGATCAAAGGCAGGTGCAAAGCCGATCGGACGTGCTAACCTATACGACGGATTACCTGGACGAAGACCTGGAACTGACCGGACCGGTCGTCCTCCACCTTTATGCGGCTACCGACGCACCGGACACCGACTGGACCACGAAATTAACCGATGTCTACCCGGACGGTCGGGCGATCAACATCACCGAGGGCAACATCCGCGCCCGTTTTCGCCAATCGATCTACGCAGAGCCAAAACTTTTGGAAAGCGGCCGGATCTATGAATACACGATCGAGCTGCTGCCGACCAGCAACGTCTTTTTGCGGGGGCACAGAATCCGGCTGGAGGTCTCCAGCAGCAATTTCCCCTTGTGGGACCGCAACCCGAACACCGGCCATGCGCAGGGGCAGGATGCCGAACGGCGCATCGCCCGCCAAACCATTTTCCACAGTGCGGATACGCCCTCATATCTGACCTTGCCGGTCATTCCCGTCTGACGGGATGCTAAGGCCCTTTGACGGTTAAGGACCGTTGTGGCTTTCCCGAAAGATCGATGTCGGACAGCGGCCTGGATTGTATCGCGCTGGCCGCGCGGCGGATATTTTATCTTGAATCCGGTTGCGCCTGCTGGCGATCCTGTTGTTCATCTGCTTCCTGAACCGTTTTGCTCTTCAGCTGGTTTGCCTTTTGGGTGTCGACAAAGTGCGTGGCATAGGCTGCTTCGATCTGTTCGTTGCCGGACTTGCTGAAGCGAAGCTTGTTCTTTCGGTCCTTTCCGTATGGGTGGTAAAAGGTCCGCGAAGGTTTGAGCGCGCCCTTCGCGGCGCAGATTCGCAACGCGCGCATGATGTCGGAGAGCTTATGCAAATTGACGCGGCATACTTTTTCGAGGTAGGGAACCCGACCCTGGCGCCACGCCTCGTAGTCGTTTTTCTCCAGAACACCGATATCCATCAGCACATCCACCGGGGCGACAAAGCCTTTGCGCTGGATATTCTGATAAACAGCGTTTTGTATTTTTCCTGTCAGATTTTTCATGTTTTGCCGTTAATTTTTTTTCTGAGGAAGTCCTCGCATCTCAGGTCGACACCGTTATCGCCGGTGACAAGCAGGATGTCCCCGGCCCGGAAAATCGCGTACGGACCGGGCGAATTGGTGATCACATCGCCGCGCTTGATCGCGATGATCGTACCGCCGGTATTCTGCCAAAACTTGCTGTCATCGACACGCACCCCAATGAAAGGCGAATCATCGGGAACCCGGACTTCGTAAGGGTAGAGCGGCAGGATGTTCTGCAGGCGGCTGGCCTGATCCTCCAGTTGAACGATCAAGTGCTTGATGCGCGCCTCGATGTCCTCTTTCTGCCGAACCAGTTGGTTGATTTCGTCGCGGATTTCGCGAAACCCGGTCATGGCCTGGTGCCGTTTGACATACGCCAGGGCCTGCTCGCGGGATACGACAAAGATGCCGCTGCCGGCCCGGGTCCGCACGATATCGATATCTTCAAGCAATTGAATGGCGCGGCGGATGGTCTCCGGCGAGACATGGTACAAACCGGCCAACCCCGAACGGCCCGAGATCTTCTCGCCTTCGGCTAGTTTCCCGGACGCAATCTTGGCCGCCAGATCCAAGGAAATTTGGGCGTAGACAGGTGTATAAGCTTTTTCACTCATTCCGATCACCACGACTAATTGAATTGCTGTTTACGACTATAGCATAATTCGCAGATTATGGACAGCTCCCGCCGATCGGCGCGTCAGTGCCATTTGACAACCGACAACTTGTGTTATAGAATTGAGTTGTTTGTCTTAAAACAAAAAAACATCATGCAAGTCTTAAGGAGGCCTATTACTTGATACAATTTGAAAACGTCTGCAAGCACTACGGCAGCAATGTTGTCGTAGACCGGCTGAACCTGGACGTTGAACAGGGAAACCTGGTGACCCTGATCGGCGCGTCTGGCTGCGGCAAGACGACCACACTGAAAATGGTCAACCGCATCATCGAGCCGACCAGTGGCAAGATCATCGTCAACGGCGAAAACGTGCTCAAGCAGGACCCCGTCCAGCTGCGGCGCGGCATTGGATATGTCATTCAGCAGATCGGTTTGTTTCCCAACATGACCATTTCTGAGAACATTACCGTCGTCGGACAGCTGCTGGGCTGGTCCAAGAGCCGGATGCTAAGCCGCGCGGAAGAACTGCTGTCACTGGTCGACATGGAGCCGGCCATCTATATGAACCGCTATCCCAATGAGCTGTCCGGCGGGCAGCAGCAGCGGATCGGTGTCCTGCGGGCCCTGGCGGCCGATCCGGAGACGATCCTGATGGACGAGCCGTTCGGCGCGCTGGACCCCATTACCCGCGACCAGCTTCAGAACGAGTTCAAAAACCTGCAGACCCAGCTGCATAAAACCATCCTGTTTGTCACCCATGATATGGACGAAGCCCTGAAAATGGCCGACACCATTGTCCTGATGCGCGACGGCAAGCTGGTCCAGGCGGCGTCGCCTGAGGATATGCTGCGCAACCCGGCCGATGACTATGTCGTCAATTTCATCGGATTGGACCGCACGTTGCGTTCACCGGACGAGGTCCTGGTTGAGGAGAGCATGATCCCCGACCCGGTCACGATCGAGATCAACCGCGGTCTGGCCGAGGGGCTGGAGCGGATGCGCAAACGCCGGGTCGACAGCTTGCTGGTCGTATCGCACGACAAGATCCTGAGCGGCATCGTCACGATCAAGGACCTGCAGCAGAATCTGGCCAAAGGCGGCAGGATCGGCGATGTGATGAGCAAAGACCCGACCACGATCCATATCGGCAACACCGTGCGCGAGGCTGTGCTTGAGATGGCACGGACAGGCGTCGGCTACCTGCCGGTCATCGACGACCACAACAAGCTCAAAGGCCTGATTACGCGCGCCAGCCTGGTTAACGTGCTGTCGGACGTCCTGTGGAGCAACCCTGAAGCGCAGCCGGAAGGCAGCGCCTCAGATCGCGCAAAGGAGGTGCAGGTCCGATGATGAACCTACTTGGCGCCGCAACAGCTCTCTTCCCGATCCAGATGACCAGTAAAAGCTCGGTGTTCGCACGCGTGGTCAAGGTGATCAGCGACAACCCCGACGAATTTCTGACCGCGCTGGGTCAGCATGTCTTCAACCTGGTCCTGATCCCGGTGTTACTGGCCATCGTCGTCGCCGTTCCGCTCGGTATCCTCGCAACGCGTCACGCCGTGCTGGAAAAGGTTTTTTTGACCATCGTCAACATCCTGCAGACCATTCCCAGCCTGGCGCTATTGACCCTGCTGATTGTCCTTGGCTTGGGCATCGGCACCCGGCCGGCCATCGTCGCGCTGTTCCTCTATTCGCTGCTGCCGATTTTGCGCAACACCGTGGTTGGTATCAAGAACGTCGACCCCTTTCTCAAGGAAGCGGCGCTCGGCATGGGCATGACCGGGTGGCAGCGCCTGCGCATGATCGAGATGCCCCTGGCGTTCTCGGTCATTATGGGCGGCATCCGGACCGCCGCGGTCATCTGCATCGGCACCGGCACGCTGGCCGCCTACATCGGGGCCGGCGGCCTCGGCCAGTTCATTGTCCGCGGCCTGAACTTCTTCCGGGAAGAGCTGCTTTTGGTCGGCGCGGTGCCTTCGGCTTTGCTGGCTTTGCTGACCGACTACCTGCTGGGGCGCTTCGAGCGCAAGGTCACGCCGCGCGGCCTGGCTATCGGCGATCGGCCTGGCCATCAGCAGTAAGACAGAACAGACGTCTTTGTAAGGACAACAAGAAAGGATTGAATCACTCATGAAAAAAACAATGAAAAACCGTTTACTGACCCTCCTGCTCGCCCTGGCCCTGCTGGGCAGCCTGCTCGCCGGCTGTTCTGGCAGCACCGACAAGGCGATCACGATCAAGATCGGTTCGCAGGGCTACGCTGAGGTCGAAATCCTGGCGGAAATCTTTAAGGCCGTCGTCGAGGCCAAAACCGACCACAACGTCGAGCATGTCCGCAGCCTGGGTTCCGCGATGGCCGGTTTCCAGTCGACCAAGAGCAACGACCTGCAGGCGTTCACCGGGTTCACAGGCACCTTCTTCCTCGGCTTGCTCGAGCAGACGATGACAGAGGAAAACCGCGACCCGCGAACCGTCTACAAAATCACACGCGACCTGATGGATGAGCAGCACGACATGTACTGCGCCGAACCCTGGGGCTACAACAACACCTATGGCATCGCCGTTGCGCGCCAGTGGGCCGAAGAGAACGATGTCAGCACGCAAAGCGATATGGCGGCTTTTGCCCCGGAGATGAAGCTGGCTGTCGACCAGACATGGCTCAATTACCCGGGACAGGGCTACAACGAGTATGTCGCGACTTACGGTTTCGAGTACAAGGAAGTCATCCCGATGGATCTCGGCCTGATTTACCAGGCGTACGCCAACGACGAGGTGGACGCGGTCAATTGCTACACGACCGACGGCCAGCTCGTGGCCATGGACCTGGTGGTTCTCGAGGACGACAAGAACTTCAACCCGCCCTATAACGGCATCCTCGTCCTGCGCAATGACATCGTGACGCAATACCCCGAGGTCAAGGCCGTTGTCGACGCCTTCGCCGGGCAGATCGATACCGCGACCATGCAGGAGTTGAACCGGCAGGTCTCGGTCGACAAAGAGGATCCGGCAGCCGTGGCGCAGAGATTCGCCCGGGACAAAGGCTGGCTGGACGCCTGAAGATCGGAAAAACCCTTATCCGTGCAAATAAAGCGTAGCCGTCCATGAACATGGACGGCTACGCTTCGTTATGCGGCCAATGGCCGCCGCAGGTTTGGGACTTCTCATCAATAAGTCGCATCTTCGTCCGATTCAGCCGTCATCTGGCTGCGGATCTGCATCAGCTTGGCCTGGGTCAGGGTGTAGTGCCGGTATGCCAGCCGGGCCATCTGGAAACTGAGCAGGCCGCCAACGGACAACATCAGGCCCAGGGCCAGCACGGTGGTCCTGCTTTGTTCGGCCAGGCTGGCATCAAAGCCTATGACATCCAAAAGGATGCCCAGCACCAGGATTGCGGCGGACTGGGCAATTTTGTAAACCAACGTCATCGACCCGTAGAAGACCCCTTCTGAGCGAATCCCGGATTCTGCCTCTTCCAGGTCAATTGTGTCGGCGACCATGGACGCCGGGATCGACGACAGCCCGCCGATGCCAAAGCCGGTCAGAATCGAAAAGGGCAGCATGGCCAGCGCGTTGCTGCCGACCGACTCCCGGAGAAAAACCAGCAGCAAAAGCAGCACGCAGCCGGCCGACGCCAGGCCGATGCCCAAAATGACGGCCGGCCGCTTGTCGATGCGGCGCGTGATGACGACCCAGGCCGGCTGGGAGAGGATGCTGACGATAAACAGCGAACCGAAAATGATGGCGATCGCCTGGTTGTCCATGCCGAAGGTATAGGTGAAGACGTGCAGTCCGAGGGTGCTGGCAAAGGCGGTGGCGACATTCGTGAACAGGTAGCCGACGACCACACAGCGGAACGGCTTGTTGTTCAGGGCATCCCTGAGACGGCCGGTCAGACTGCGCGCGCCCGGCAGGATGGTTTGGGCCGAGCCGTTTTCCTGCGGCAGGACACGGATGTATTTACGGGTCGCCAGAACCGTGATCGCGCTGCACAGGAAAACCAGGACGGAGGCGGCGACCCCGATCTCCCGGTATGCAGCTGGATTGAGCTGCCCTTGCGGATAGAGAGCGGTTTCAGTAAAAAACAACGCCATGCCGCCGACTGTCGCCAGCAGAAAACCGGACAGGAAAAAGATCGTGCGGATGCCCTGGATGAGGGTTCGCTCATGATAATCGACCGACAGTTCCGCCCCCAATGCGGTGTATGGTGTCGAACAGATGGTCGTGAAGGTTTTGAGCAGGATGATGACGGCAAACAGCCAGACGAATTTGACGATCAGGCTGAGCTCGGGATGGATCGTCCAGAGCAGCAAATTGACCGCCGCGGTGCCCAGTCCGCCGATGATGATGTACGGATGGCGCCGCCCGAAATGGCGGGTCTTGGTCTGATCGGACAGGTAGCCCATGAAAGGATCCGTTACGCCGTCCCAGATCACGCTGATGCTGACGACCAAGCCGACCAGACTGCCCGGGATCATCAGGATCGAGGTCGCATAGAAGACCAGGTAGGCTGCGACGACTTGGTAAATGACGCCGATGCCCATGTCATTGACGCCGTAACCGATTTTATCTAGAAGCGGAATGTTCTGCAGCTGAACCTTTCGCTTGTTTATGATCACACCATCTCTCCCTCACGCGCCGCAACAGACGGCCGGCACGGCCACGATCGTGCGTCTCGCGCGTGTCATGCCACCATTATAACGCTAAACTGGGCCCGTTATTTGTGTTCATTTTTATTTGGACGGCAAATTGCGCTTCCTGTTGCGATTCATCGAACACATGACCATCTCCCGGGCAGGTCGTGGTAGAATAAAGCTGTACAGGTCCATGGCGGGAAAGAAAAGGGGGAATGGAACATGATGAAAAGAAAAGTGCTCATTACAGGCGCATGCGGCGTCATCGCCTCAAAAATCATCCCCGGACTCCAGGAACGTTACGATCTTCAGATGACGGACATCACCCGAACGAATCGTGACGGCATCTCGCTGGATGCCATTCAGACCGCAGACCTGCTGGACACCAATCGGGACGCGTACCGTGATTTGTTCCGAGATGTGGATACCGTGATCCATTCCGCTTTCGTCCAGAAAAAACCCGGCGAAGAGCCCTTTTTTGCTGAGTTGGCCAATGTCAGTATGGCTTACAATGTCTATCAGACCTGCGTCGAGGAAAACGTGCGGCGTGTTGTCGTGATCAGCTCGAATCATGCGGCCGATTATTACGAAAACCTGATTCACAAAGGCCTGATGCTGAGTGTGACCCCAGCCATGCCGCCATTCTCGGACAATTACTACGGCTGGGCTAAAATCGCTTACGAGGCACTGGGGTTTGTCTTTGCCACCGGCAACATGAATAACCAGAAAAAGCTGCCCAATGTCCAGATCCGGATCGGCGGACCGCGCGAAACGGATATTGAGTCCTGCCCGATCGGCGATGTGGTAAAAATGCACCGGGCCCTGGGCGCTTACCTGAGTCTTCGAGACGAACTCCAGCTGATCGAAAAAAGCATTGAGGCCGCTTCGATAGACGATGAAAACGCCATCCCGTTCCAGATCTTTTACGGTGTCAGCAACAACACCCATAATTTCTGGGATATCGGCAACGCCCGGCGGCTGATCGGCTATGCGCCGCAGGACAACAGCAGCATCCGGTTTGCCAAGCAGGTCGCGCGCATCACACAGGCTATCTAGTCGATTAAGTGGCTGTCTTTCGCGCGACAAGCCTGAGATAGCCATCCAATCGGAACGATATCTGGTAAGATAAAGAAGCGAAAAACAACATGCCCCGCACGGAGGACGGCCTATGGTTGAGATCATCGAAGTGAAGAGCCGGCGCGACCTGAAGCGCTTCATCGCTTTTCCCCATCAGCTGTATCGCGGCAATCCAAACTGGGTGCCGCCCCTGATCTTCGATGAATGGAACACGCTCAGCCGCAAAAAAAACCCCGCTTTCGCCTTTTGCCGGGCACGTTACTGGCTGGCCCTGAAAGACGGCCTGGTTGCCGGCCGCATCGCCGGCATCATCAACGACCGTTATATCCGGGAAAGCGGCAAGAAGTATGCACGCTTCGGCTGGATCGATTTTATCGATGACGAAGCCGTTTCAGCCGCGCTGCTGGGAGCGGTCGAGGCATGGGCCCGGGAAAACAAACTCGAGGCGGTACACGGTCCGCTTGGCTTTTGCGACCTGGATAAGGAAGGCATGCTGATCGACGGCTATGACGAACTCAGCATGTTCATCACACTTTACAATTTCCCCTACTACCCGCAGCACCTGGAACGGTTGGGCTATGGCAAGGCGACCGACTGGCTGGAATACGAGATCAAGGTTCCCGAAAAGATCCCCGAGCGCATCGAGAAGCTCAACATGCTGATCGAAAAGCGGCTTCATGTCACGGTCGTCCGCTCCAACAGGAAAAAGGTCTTCATGCCATACGCACTGGCTATCTTCGCCCTGCTTAACGATGCGTATAAAGACCTGTATGGGTTTGTCGCGCTGTCCGACGAGCAGGTTCAGTGGTATATCAGGCAGTACTTCGGCGTAATCAACCCCGATTATCTCCGCGTCGTGCTCGATCCAGCCGGTGAGCTGGTCGCCTTCGGCATCGCTATCCCTTCCCTGGCCAAAGCGTCACAGAAGGCGAAAGGCCGCCTGTTCCCATTCGGGTTTGCCGCCATCCTTCGGGCTATGCGGAAAAATGACCGCCTCGAATTGCTGCTCATCGCGGTGCGCAAGGACTACCAGGGCAAGGGAATCAACGTCCTTCTGCTCAACGACATCAACAAGGCAGCGATCGCGAACGGCCTTCGCTATGCCGAAACCGGCCCCGAACTCGAAACCAATAAGGATGTTCAAAGCCTCTGGAAGTATTATGAAACCCGGCAGCACAAACGCCGCCGCTGCTATATCCGGCTGTTAAACCCGTAATGCAAGAAAAATACCCGAACCCGAACCCGGTGCCGCTGGCTTAGACGGTATCTGTTTTCGTGAAGGCTATTTCCCATGAGACGGCCTGCTTGCCATCCACAGGAAACACGATGCGACAGACGCCGTCAAGACCGTCCTCAAGCGTTTCATAGTTGCTTTGCTCCGGGTCAACCGAATAGTTCTTGGGGATGTGGATGAACAGCTCATAGGGTTCAGATGCGACCGCCGAGGAGATTCCCGACAAGATATGACGATCGTTGTCCCAGGTTATCGATTGGATTTCCATAGCGCCCTGGCTGATGTGACGGGATGTGGAAACGATCTGAGGACGGTTCAGCTTGCGGCGAACGGAAAGCACCCGGGTCGCGTGTGCGCGAAGCCGGATCGGGACGGTTTCCCTGAATGATCCCATGTAGTGCTTGTTCCAGAAATCGAAAACCAGGTATTCGGCCGGGTCCTCTTGATCCAGGTTCACGTCGGCCTGAAGATTGACCAGCACCTCGTCCGGGTGATCCTGAACGTTCATCATACCGAGCACATGCCATTGCTCATAGGGCATGCAGATGGAAAGCCAGATTTTCACAATCCGGCCGTCAAAGGTGTTTTCGCGGATATCCAGAGGATGGATGTTAAGGGGCGGTGTCACACGCCGCAGCAGCGCCACGCGGTCCTCGGGCAGGGCGGGCAGGTTGTCGCCGTACGTGACCGGCAGGCCCAGAAGCCCGACCAGCGAGACACGGGAGATGGCCTCGTCATCCGTGTTGTATTGCGGCCGGATCACCAGGTTGTCAGGATCGTTCAGGCAGACGATATTATGAAACGCATAATAGCGCATAACCCTGTCGATGCACTGGCTGACGAATTCGTCCCACGTAAAGATGTCCCCGCCGATCCGCATGGCGTCGAAAAGGTCCATCGCCATGGTGCTCTGGCGGAAGTTCGCGCCAGAGCAGGACAGCATGTAAAAATCCTCGCCCACGGTATCCCGGGCCTTTTGCACCAGGCGGCGCAGCGCCTCTTCCGAGGAAAGCCCCTGATCGTGAAAACGCCCGTGGTTTTCGTCGCAAAGCTGCAGCGTAATCGGGAAGCAATCCCACTTAAGCGCCTGGTAACCCCAGTCGAGGAGCTGGCGAAACGCGGCGGGGATGTACTCGCACAGCACCTTGGGATGACTGGGATCCAGAAAATAACTGCCGCACCAGCTGGGCTTCACACACAAAACCACACCGGGGTTGTCCCGGATGAAGTCCGTCTGGTTGACATCGTTGCTGGCGCCGATCCAAAGCGCCGGGATAAGGCCGAGCTTTTTGATCTCAGCGGCGACATGAGCCAGCCCCCGCGGATAACGCTCCAGGTCGGGATGGAAAACATCCACACCTTCCCGGTGGGTTCCCGTGAAATCCTTGTGGTACCATTCCCAATCGACCCAGATGCACGTCGCGCCGTATGGCTTCAAATGTGACGCCATCCAGCGCGCGTTCTCAAGCACCGTGTCTTCACAGGCATCAAACTGGACGGCATACCACGTCATCCAGCCTGCTGGCGGTGTACCGAACGTGTTTTTCCGGTTGTACGGCTTGTATGCGATGCCAAACCGTTCCTGATACACGCGGTGGTGAACGCGGATGCGAAACGTCTGGCTTTTGTCCTGAGATGAGATCTGCAGGCGAATCCGGTAATCGTTCAGATCCCAGTCATACACCAAGTGGACAAAGCGACAATCTAGAATCTCCAGCGCTGAATCGGATTGCCGATCGAAAAGCGCGTTTTCCGCATGGCCTGAGGCAGGCCCCAGGGCTGCACGCAGATCGAATCCGGTTCGGTTGAGATTGACCGGGAAGGTATCGACAGCGGGGTGGACACCCCAATGGATCCGGCCGCTCAGGCGAAGATCCTCTTCGCCCGGCCACTCATAGATGACGGAAATCGTATCACAGGTCAGCCGAAAGGTCAGAACCAGCTCGTTGCGAATGGAACCGCCGCTGTACCGGACGCGCAGCCAGATGCCGTGATCGTTTTCGCTCTCTTCGCCGCTGGTCCAGGTGGTTTCGCTGAAGGCATCCAGATCCAAGGCCTCGGCGCCTCGCCGCGTGCGCTGTTCCACCCCGACAGACTCAAGGATGGTTCCCATCGCGCCGTAGCGCACATCGAACCGGTGTGTGCCTGTGTCGTAGCTGACCTGAAACCCCTTGTAGTTGGCATAAGCTGTTTGAGCCATGATGACACGCTCCTATCCGCATGAAGAGGACGCCAAACACCCTGAAACGGCCGGATTGGCTTCGATATGCGCCAGTCTGAAAACGGGCAGAGAAGTAAAACGGCCCTTGCTGTCATTATACCGTAAAGCAGCCCGAAACGGGGCGATGTAAAAAGATCGCGGGGACAGCGCTGTACCCGCCTGTTGTTGCGGCAAAGGGTCACGTCCATGCGTTAGCGGCTGTGACCGGGCCCTTGCCCGTCTGTCAGTTCCGGTCTATTCGACCCAGATGCAAAAGATTCTCGGATCAGCCGAAGTTTGCCCGGTTTGATTAAGGGAAAACGGATTGGCGGCCGGCGAGGCGATACCGCCAACCATATGACCGATCAAAACAGGGCCGGACATCGGCCAATCCAGCAAAAACACGCCGGTCTCACTGCGCGGGAGATTCGTATTGGGGATGAACTCAGCACTGGTACCGGCAAAACCAGGCATGCTGATCGGCAGTACATGCTCCGTGAACGCGCCATCTGCAGTCCGGGTCACCCGGCTGATCGTCGATACAAACGGAACGAGATCGTCCTGTTTACGAACCCCGTCCTCATAATAGAACTGGGCCAAGCCGCCAAAAAAAATCATATGCAAGGCCTGTTGCGAAGAGTCGGTCAGGGCCAGCTTGGGGCTGTGGTAGTGGCTTAAGGTTTGCTTGAAACCGGCGACTGGGTAGTAGGAATCCGCGTCTATTTCAACCACGGTCAGAAAGGGAAGGTCTGCGCTAGCTTGGAAGACACCGGTCGAAATCAGATACCCCGGCCGGCCATCGGCAAACAAATAGGGGACCAGATTGTAATCTCTTCGCCGCAGGTGATCCGGATCAACGCGTGAAGAATAGCCATCGACCACCGGAGCCGTTCCCGTCGTATCGATTGAGAACCGCTGTATGGCATTGGTGTAGACCTGGGTGTTTTGCCGCGAGGCTTGAGGCGTGTATCGCCCGTCAAATCGATGCCCGCCTACCAGGTACAAGTCTTCGCCTATTTTCCCCAACTGACCGCCGGTGACCGCGAAACGCTGGTCCGCCAAGTGTCCGAAGGCTTGCGGATCCAACTGGCCGTTGATAACATCTTCGATGACGTCACTGACCTGGAGGGTGGTCAATTTGGGGAACGTGATGTGTCCGCGGGCGGTTTCACTGTAGGCATATCCGCCTATGATAAACAGCGTGTCACCCGACTGGTAAAAATTCATGTTCGACGCTTGCAGGTGCTCCCGGATTTCTGCTGGTAAGGCATCCAGTGCGGCAGACCAGACTTCTTTTGTCTCCGGATCCATGACAATCAAGTTTTTGTTGTTGTCGGCGCCGGGAAACGCTGCGACCGGTTGGCGCGCGTGGAGCCCGTCAGTCCTGCCGCCCACCAGCAGCCATTTGCCGTCATGCTGGCCATAGGCGTACGAATGCAGTCCTTTAAAATCGGGAATCACGAGCTCTTCAAGGCGAATGGTGTAGGGAAAAGCATCTGGTTCAGACGGTATATAGGAACTCGACCCTGACGACGTGTTTTCCGATGGCTGTGTGGGCCCGGCCGTCGTTGGCGGTTTGGGTTCACCTGTACACGATGAGAAAAAAGCCAGACATGCCGCCAACAACAGAAAAGCGGCTGTTTTTCGAAAATCACGTTTCATTTTCACACCCTCCCCGGAAACGAAAAGCTGCATACGGCGATGGGCTTGGCAGACAAGACGTTACACGTGAGTCATACCACAAAACAGGGCGATGTTAAACAGGCATGCACAAAATGCCGATCCAATCCGAACAATCCCTGAAACACGTACAGTGGCATGGTCCAGAACGCGGCGTGCGTCAGCGGATCAACGCTGCTTTTCGGTATCCTCTTGGCCCCCATCGCTGGCCGATGCCTCAGCTAGCTGGTCAAGGTTGCGGCCGGTCAGTTCGCGCCAGCGTAATTTGGATCTTTCCATCAGGCTGCGGATACTGGCGATTTCGATCGGGCGACGGATCTTCAATGTGGTGGTCTTGACCATATCCTGAAAACTGAACACATAGTTGCGGATCGACTTGAACGAGGGCAAGTGGCGGTTGATCTCTGCGATGATCTGGTCCAGCCGCATCTTCAGCGCCGCTTCGTCCGCGGGCTTGACCCCTTCCTGCTCGATGTGTTCGCGATCGAGAACGATCTTGGCGTTGACAACGACATCGCCCTCTTCATTCTCTTCACCCCAAACCATGGATTCCTTGATCAGCGCATTCTGGTTGATCATGAATTCGAGTTCCTCGGGAAAGACCTTCTTGCCGCTTTTCAGGACAATCATCGACTTGAGCCGGCCGGTGATCGACAGATAGTTGTTCTTGGGGTTGATGACACCGATATCGCCGGTATGGAACCAGCCGTCCTCACCGATGGCTTCAGCCGTGGCGGCGGGATCCTGGTAGTAGCCGTTCATGACGATCGGCCCGCGAACGAGAATTTCGCCGGGCTCGCCAGGCTGATCCGTATCGACGGCGATCTCGACCCCGGCGACCGGATAGCCAACCGTCCCGGGCATAAAGTCTTTGTCGTTGCAGCCCGATGCGACCGGTGCGGTTTCGGTCAGGCCGTATCCCTGCAGGATACGGAATCCGACGGCGTCAAAGAAGCGGATGATCTCGGGATCGATCGGTGCGGCACCGCATATGCCCAACGACAAGCGGCCGCCAAAAGCTTCGATGATCTGTTTGTACAGTTTTCGCCGCAGATCGATGCCCACTTTGCGCAACGCTTCGGTAACCGGAATCATTTTCCTGACCAGCTTGTCCTTGCCGGATTTCTTCAGGCTGTCCTGAACCTTGCGGTAGAAGCTTTCAAAGACGACGGGCACGCCAATGATCATGTCGATGTGGTATTCCATCAGATTTTTCTGGATATGGCGCAGGCCGTCGCAAATAACAATCTCACAGCCAAAGAACAAGGCAACAAAAAGTCCGCAGGTATTCTCGAACGTATGGTGCAGAGGCAATATCGACAGCATCCGCGTCCCTTGCTTCAACTTGATGATGCCGGCCACGCCGGTAACATCGCTGCAGATATTGCGATGGCTCAGCATGACCGCTTTGGATGTGCTGGTGGTACCGGACGTAAAAAGGAGCGATGCCAGCGCGTTTTCATCGATTGGCGCTTCGTCATAGGCCCGGTTGCCTTGTTCGCGAAGCGCACGCCCGGCGGCCAGAAGATCCTCAAACCGATAGATGCCTGGTGCTTGCGTCGCGTCATCCAGAATTGAGGGGGAAGCGAGGTCGACCGAACTAAAGGCAACCGGGTCGGCGGATCGCCCGATTTTGCCGCGCATGCAGCAAAGCATCTTGATCTGTCCGGGCAGCTGCCGGCAAGCTTTCAGCATGATGTCGTGAAAGGATGCATCGTAAAAGACAGCAGAAACACCGCCCCTTTCCAGAAGCATGATGATTTCCTTCTCGGGAAGAAGCCGGTCGAGCGGGACAGAGACGCCGACTCCGTTCAGAACGGCCGTGTGGGTCACACTCCAGTTGTAGGCGTTCTCACCGATCACCGAGATTCGTTTCCCGCCAAAGCCGAGATGCAGCAAAACCGTTCCAAGTGCCTGGAAATCGTCGATAAACGACTGGTAGCTTTTGGTGCGGGGCTCGGCAGAGGGATCATCGCGAAATCGGAACGCATCCAGCTGACCGTAGATTTGCCCGCTTTGCAGGATCATCTCCCGCAGGTTTTTAAATGGCCGGATCGGATAAAAAAAACGACCTTTGACGACTTGCATAACGTTCCTCATTCTGCACCAAGTGCTGATCCGGCTCGGAGGTCTATGCGTCCGACGCCGTTGGCGGTTCCGTTCGCTTCGATATTCAAACCCTGTTTGCGTAACCGTTTGGGTTAACCTTAATCGGACAGCGAAACAAGGTTGTGTGTCAACCCGCGCGCTTGCCTGACGAGGTTTTCAATTCTGTACCCAGGATCTTGTGAAGATGTCCAGAAACAGACCATTGACAACACTTATGCATCATCCAAATGATGCCCGCATCGCACGATGCAAGATCACCAGGATTTATTTATTTTACGCTGAACAGGCGCATGATACAAGATCACATTTAGCAAACCCGCGCTTCGGCGGTGTTGCTCGAACATCCAAAACCAATTTAACTTCTCTCGGCTCGTTCGATCGTCTGCTTATGCGCATGTTTAATCAGGCAGGCGCTCGACCAGCAAGGTCTCCTGACCGGGACGATAGGTGAAACGGGGGACTACGAGCAGATTGGGCAGTAATTCGATCAAAGTCGGATGGGGCAAACGTTCGATGATGAAGGTTCGTACCGACCCTTCATAATAGACGGCGCCGGTTTCGGGGTATCCTTTTGTGCAAATCCTGATCTTCATTTTTGCCAGTTCCGGGGTCACGTTTTCCGGCAGTTCTGAAGGATCATTTTTCCGGGTAAATATATATCTGGCCAATGGGTCTCCTTTTCGCGTTTTAGCTGCGCACATATTATGGTCAAGGCCTATCTTATATCAGAACGGGCCCGCTGGTCATGAGCACAGGTTA
>Ga0172382_10000840_pt1 | contig 57028 bp, 53 predicted proteins | sample Leawel138RmetaG_FD_122245 | JGI IMG/M metagenome (GOLD analysis project Ga0172382, IMG submission 122245) | Leachate microbial communities from a municipal landfill in Southern Ontario, Canada - Leachate well 138R metaG | ecosystem: Engineered > Solid waste > Landfill > Unclassified | place...
CGCCGGTATCACAAGGTCCATCTGGCGATGGACACGGCCACCGGCGACATCCGCGCGGTGGAGTTCACCTCGAGCGACAAGGGCGACAGCCCCATTCTGCCCCATCTGCTGGACCGGATCCCGCCCGATGAACAGATCGGCACCGTGACCGGCGATGGCGCCTTCGACACAAGGCGCTGCCACACCGCGAACCTCGATCGAGGTGGCACCGCCATCATCCCGATCCGCAGGAACGGACGCGGATGGCGGGAGGACTGCCCCGCCGCCAGGGCGCACAATGAAACCCTGAGGGCCACCCAACGCCTCGGCAGAACTATCCGGAAGCGCTGGTCCGGCTATCATGCCCGAAGTCGGATCGACGCAAGGATGCGGGGCCTCAAAGCCTTCGGCGAACGCATCGCATCACGAGACCCGCGCCGCCAGACCGCCGAAATCCACATCCGCGTCGCGCTCATCAACCGCTTTAACGCACCCGGCACCGCCGAGATCGAACGCGTGGCATGAACTCAAAGGAAAAGGGCATATCCCGCCTCACAGCTGAGTGCTGCAACAATGCCCATCCGACAGCACCCGGACAACCGGCACCTTCTGCACGGATATGTCTTCCAGCAACCGACTTGGCCATAAGAACCGGCCGGAGTCTATCTGGTTCTCCCCCCAGCCGATCACCGTTTCAGGCGATCGCCGGCAACTCCGGGGTTCTATCGGCACTGCCGCCTTCGGGCGGCATTTTTTTGAACCTTTCAATGGCCAGCAACCCCGTGCCAAATGGACAAACCGACCGCCCGGGTTCGGACAGCAGAGAATTTACCGACATAGAATCAACACCTACGATCCACCGCTCGAAACGAATAGCCAATATTTGATGGGCGCGAGAAGGAGTATCGGCCCGAACCGGCCTCTCTGTCCATGCCCGGACTCAAGGCGCGGCACGCACCGGCGGTCCGGTCACCGCCACTTCACCGCCGTGCCATAGGCGGCGATGTTGATGCTCCGCGAGTCATAGGTGGTTTCGAACCCGCAGGACACCACCGCGTCGGCGCCGAGTTCTTCGGCGCGGGCGCGCAGGTTCACCTTGCAGTCGTCGAGCGCATCGCTCAGGCGCGGGCCGCCCGAGAACGCCCCTCCGGTCGTCGTACCGATCGCGCCGACGATATCGAGCACCTCATGCGGCGCGTCCGGAGGTGCGGTGGAAAGCGTGACCGGCATGGCGGGTCTCCGGGGTTGGGCCTCGGACTCCCGGCCCGGGCGCCGCGCCCTCAGTGCGTCCAGGTGCCCATGCCCGCCCAGTAGCGTTGCAGGTCGTCCTCGTCGGCACCCTCGCTCGACATGGCGCGGATCGCGCCGAGAATCGCGGCCTCGCCGCCGATATAGGCGATCCGCATCCCGCACTGGTGGAAGCGGTGGTAGTTCTCGTCCCGGGCAAGTTCGCGGTCGCTCAGCCGACGGCCCATGCGGCGCAGGTTGCCGTAGGCATCGCGCGCATCCCGAAGGGCGGAAAACAGGGCTTCGTATTCGGCGGCGGCTTCGGCGGCAGCGGGCATGACTTCCTCCTTGAGAACTCCTGACACCCCGGATCAAACACATGGCTGCGGCGAGATTCGGGCACGGTTGTGGCGGCTTCCGGCCCGCGGCCGGTTTCGCCCCGATCAAGCACACACCGCCCCCCTGCGAAACCCTGCCGGGGTCCGCGGCCCCTGTCCCCGGAACGGCGGCACGAGGATCCCGGTGAAACACTTGCGGCCGATGCGGGAGGCAAGAGCGGTTCATGGCGATGACTCCACCCTGCCGCGCGCGCCGACAGGTGCATATATAGCCAGCCATGGCGGCCATGGCCACAGGGACATGGCCGTTCCCATATCTTTCCTGTGCGGTTCCGGCATTGCCCCCACGGTCATCCACCGCCCTGTGCTTTGCCCGCACGCCACCGCCGGGGGCAGGTCGAAGCCCGAACGCCCCGCACCCCTCGCGGCAAGGGGATTTGACAGCGGTCGGGCGACTGCCTAGGCCGGAAGCACCGCTTTCATGGACCGCGCCCGATGACCGCCCGCCCTGCCCCGCCCGCGCCGCCCGCCCCGGCCCCGTCCGGGAGACACGGGGCATGAGCAGCCGGGCCGTGGCCGTGGCGGCGCTGGCGCTGTCGGTCGCGCTGCATCTGGGGGCGGCCCTGCTGCTGGACCGGCAACCGGGGGGCGAACGCGGCGCGGGCATCCCCGAGGGCGGCACGCCGGGGCTGGAGATCGCCGGAGACGGAATCGCGGCGCTGGTCGCCACCTGGGAGCAGGTGCCGGACGGCATGTCCGGGAGCGCGCCCGCCCCCGGCCCCGCGCCGGAACCCGTCCCGGTCCCGCTCGTGCCGCCGCTGCACGAAAGCCAGCCCGCAATCGCCGCCCCTGCTCCGCCGGTCATCCCCGCCACGGCGGCCGAGGCGCTGCCCACCCGGCCCGAACTGCTGCCGCCCCGGCCCGCTCCGATACCGCTCCCCCGGGTCGCCGCACCGCTGCCGCAGCCCGAGGCCCCCCCGCCGGTCATGCCCGCCCCCGACCGGCCGCAAACCGCCGCACCTTCCGATCGCCCCCCGGAGCCCGCCGCCGAAGCACGGCCGCCACAGCCGGAACCCGCCCCGGCCCCCCCGCCGGAAGCAATCTCGGACTCGGAGCCCCCCGCCGCGCCGGAACAATCGCCCCGGCCGCCCCCGCGCCCGGAGGAGACCGCAAGCCCCGCACCGGCGCCCGCCCCCACACCCGCGCCCGCATCCGGCCCTGCCGGAACCGGCGCCGCCGCCCCTGCCGGGCGGGGCGGCACGGCCGCGACGGATATCCCCGGGGCCGAGCGGCAGCGCCTCGACTGGGCCCGCGCGATCCATGCACGGATCGACCGCGCCAAGCGCCGCCCCAACAGCGCGGCGCGCGGCCAGGTGCAACTGCACCTGCGGATCGCCGCCGACGGCGCGCTGCTCGGGGTCGGCGTGGCGCGCCCCAGCGGCCACCCCGCGCTCGACCGCGCCGCGACCGAGGCCGTCACCCGCGCCGGGCGTTTTCCCCCTGCCCCCGCGACGCTCGGGCCGGGGCCGTTCACGCTGGCCCTCACGGTCGGATTCACCCGTTGAAAACCCTGCCGGAACCCTCTTGACGCCCGCCGGGCTGGCGGATAGTGACCACCCATCGCGTGGCGGAGTAGCTCAGTTGGTTAGAGCAGCGGAATCATAATCCGCGTGTCGGGGGTTCAAGTCCCTCCTCCGCTACCATCATCCGCAAATCCGGGACATGATCCGGGCGGCCCGGCAGCCGTTTTCCAGCGGATTTGCAACGGAAACCCGGACCATATCCGTTCACCTTTTCTCAAGACCATCCGGTTAGCCTGTTGCGGAAAAGCGGAGGGTGGGCGATGCACGGTCTGGTCAACAGGTCGATCCAGTGTTTTCTGCGCGACACCTACGGGCCGGGTTGCTGGGCCGCGGTGGCGCGGGCGGCGGGGGTCGGCCCGGGCGGGTTCGAAACGATGCTCCATTACGACGACGCCCTGACCGGGGCCATGCTCGACGCCGCCGCCGGGCAGCTTCGCCGCCCGCGTGAGGCGGTGCTCGAAGACCTCGGGATCTATCTGATCTCGCATCCCGGGCCGGAATTCCTGCGGCGGCTGCTGCGTTTCGGCGGGGTCGGCTTTGCCGATTTCCTCCATTCGCTCGAAGATCTGCCGGAACGGGGCCGTCTTGCCGTGCCGGATCTCGACCTGCCGGAACTGAAGCTGGCGGAACAGGCGGGGCCGGGCCGCTACGACCTGATCTGCCGCGGCGGCCCGCCCGGGATCGGCCATGTGGTCGCCGGGATGCTGCGGGCGATGGCCGACGATTACGGCGCGCTGGCGCTGGTGGACCACGCCGGGGCCACAGCGGGGGAGGAGCGGATCTCCATCCACCTGCTCGACAGCCGTTTCGCCGCCGGGCGCCCGTTCGATCTGGCCGCCGGCCCGGACCCGGCCCGGGGTTCCACGCCGGAAGGCGCGCGGGGATGACGGCGGCGGGGGGCTTTGCGGTGGGCATGGCGGCGCTCGACCGGCTGATGCCGATGCATCTGTGCCTGTCCGGCACCGGCGCGGTGCTGAGCGCGGGGCCGACACTGGCCAAGATCGCGGGCGCACCGCTTGCGGGCGGCGCCTTCTTCGACCTGTTCGAGATCCGCCAGCCGGGCGGCATCGCCACCCCCGGCGATCTCGCCCGCCGGGCCGGGGCGCGGCTTTACCTCAACCTGCGGGCGGTGCCGGAGACCGGGCTGCGCGGCCTGGCAATGCCGCTGCAAGGCAGGGGACCGGAAGGCGGGGGGCAGGAAAACGGCGGGCTGATCCTCAACCTTTCCTTCGGCATCGACCTTGCGCAGGCGGTGCGCGACCATGCGCTGACCGACACCGATTTCGCGGCGACCGACCTTGCCGTGGAACTGCTCTACCTGGTCGAGGCGAAAAGCGCGGTCATGGCCGAGTTGCGCGACCTCAACCGCAGGCTTCAGGGCGCAAGGATCGCGGCCGAGGAACAGGCGCAGACCGACACGCTGACCGGGCTTTACAACCGCCGGGCGATGGACCGGATCATGGCCGAGGTGGCGGCAAAGGCGACCCCTTTCGGGCTGATGCATGTCGATCTCGACTATTTCAAACAGGTCAACGACACGCTGGGCCATGCGGCGGGCGACCACGTGCTGCGCGAGGTGGCGCGGGCACTGCGGGCCGAGACCCGCACCGGCGACATGCTGGCCCGGGTGGGCGGTGACGAATTCGTGATCATGTTCCCCGGCCTCACCGATCCGGCGGCGATGGAGGTGATCGCAAGGCGCATGATCGACCGCCTGTCCCGCCCGATCCCCTATCGCGACCGCGATTGCAGCATCTCGGCCAGTATCGGCATGACCGCCTCGACCCTCTACGACGCGCCGGACCCCGACCGGATGCTGGCCGACGCCGACCGTGCGCTTTACGTGGCCAAGCGCGGTGGCCGGGCCGGGGTGGCGATGCACCGCCCGAAAGCGCGCGGAGGCTGAAGGATGGGAAAGCCCCTCCGCTCATGCCCCCGGCCGCGCCAGCCGGAACACCGCGCCATTCCCGACCGACAGGAACCACAGGGCGCCGTCCGGGGCCTCGCGGATGTCGCGCACCCGCCGGGTTTCCGCCGTGGCGATCCGCGCCCCCGCCCAGCCACCGGGACCGGGGCTGGCCGGGTCGTGCCGGGCGATGTGATCCGCGTTCAGGCTGCCGACAAGGTGGTGCCCGCGCCAGTCGGGGAACATCCGCCCCGAACAGATCACATGGCCCGAAGGCGCAATCGACGGATCCCAGTAATGGGCGGGCTGTTCCATCCCCCCGGCCTCGGTGCCGATCCCGATCCGGGCGCCGGAATAATGCGTCCCGTACGAAATCACCGGCCAGCCGTAGTTCGCCCCGGGGCGGATCGGGTTGATCTCGTCGCCGCCGCGCGCGCCGTGCTCCGAAACCCACAGCCGCCCGTCGGCATCGAGCGCCGCGCCCTGCGGATTGCGGTGGCCATAGCTGAATATCTCGGGCCGCGCACCTTCGGTATCGCGAAACGGGTTGTCGGCCGGAACCCCGCCATCGCGGGCGATCCGCAGCACCTTGCCTTCATGGCGCGACAGATCCTGCGCGCGTTCGTCCACGCCCCGGTCGCCCGAGGTCAGCGCCAGCGTGCCGTCCGGCAGTTCCACCACCCGGCCGCCGAAATGCCGCCCGCCCCGCCCGCCCGGCGCGGCCTCGAACAGCACGGCAAAATCCGCCAGCCGGTCGCCGTCAAGCCCCCCGACCCCCAGCGCCGTGCCCGCCCCGCCGCCCTCCTGCGGGGCGGCATAGGTCAGGAACGCCTGCCCGGTCTCGGCGAAATCGCGCGGCAGCATGATATCCAGCAAACCGCCCTGCCCGCCGGTCGCCACCCGCGGCACACCGCCGATCGCGACCGCCCCGGCCCCGGCGCCCAGCCGCAGCAGCCGACCGCCGCGCTCGGACACCAGAAAGCCGCCGTCGGGCAGGAAGGCAAGCGCCCAAGGCTCGGTCAGGCCGGTGGCGACCGGGGCGATCCGCATTTCCTGCGCATGGGCGCGGCGCGGGATCAGCGGCGCGGCCAGCAGGCAGGCCGCCCCCGCCCCCGCATGGCCAAGGAACCGCCTGCGGGCGGGCGACAGCGGGGATCGGCCGGAAATGCTCATGCCCCCGAAGCTAGCGCCCGGCGCGGCCCTGTCCAGCCCGCGGCGCCCGGCCCGAAGCGTTTCAGGTTATTGCTTTCCGCAATTTCGAACCGAAAAAGTCTGTCAACTTTTACCGAGATTGCCTTGACCTCCGGCGGCGCGCATCAGCATCCCGTAAAGGTCGCGCGGGTCGTCGGGGTCGGCGATCATGTCGAGCTGCTGGCAAAATCCGGTTTCCCGAACCTTGTCATGCACATAGCGCAGGGCGCTGAAGTCCTCGACGGCAAAGCCCACCCCGTCGAACAGGGTGATCGCCCGCGCGCTCCGCCGCCCCGGCGCCCGGCCCGCGATCACCTGCCAAAGCTCGGTCACCGGATGGTCGGGGTCAAGCTGCTGGATCTCGCCCTCCACCCGCGTCTGCGGCGGGTATTCCACGAAGATGTCCGAGCGCAGCAGGATATCGCGGTGCAGTTCGGTCTTGCCCGGGCAGTCGCCGCCGATGGCATTGATATGCACGCCGCTGCCCACCATGTTGTCGGTCAGGATCGTCGCATATTGCTTGTCGGCGGTGCAGGTGGTGACGATCTGTGCCCCCTCGATGGCCTCCTCGGCGCTGGTGCAGGGCACCACGCGCAGCCCGCTGCCCGCCAGATTCGCCGCGCATTTCGCCGTCGCCGCCGGGTCGATGTCCCACAGCCGCACCTCGGCGATCCCGCAGACCGCGCGGAAGGCCAGCGCCTGGAACTCGGCCTGCGCGCCGTTGCCGATCATCGCCATGACCCGCGCGCCCTCGGGCGCCAGATGCCTTGCCGCCAGCGCCGAGGTCGCGGCGGTGCGCAGCGCCGTCAGCAGGGTCATCTCGGACAGCAGCACCGGATAGCCGGTCTCGACCTGCGCCAGCACGCCGAAGGCGGTCACGGTCTGCAAGCCTTCGCGGATGTTCTTCGGATGGCCGTTCACGTATTTGAACCCGTAGAACTCCCCGTCCGAGGTCGGCATCAGCTCGATCACCCCCACCGGCGAATGCGAGGCCACGCGCGGGGTCTTGTCGAACGTCTCCCACCGCAGGAAATCGGCCTCGATCCGCGCGGCGAGATCGGCCAGAACCCGCTCTGTTCCCAGATGAAGAACCAGCCGCATCATGTTGGCGACACTTATGAAAGGCACAAGGGCAAGGCGCGAGGGCTTGGTCATGGCACTCATCCGAAGCTGCGGGTCGGGCGGTCGAACACCTTGCGGCCCATCAGGCTGGCGGCAAGTTCGACCATGAGTTTCGCGGTACGGCCGCGTTCGTCGAGAAACGGGTTCAGTTCCACCATGTCCAGCGAGGTCACAAGGCCCGATTCGTGCAGAAGCTCCATCACCAGATGCGCCTCGCGGAAGGTGGCGCCGCCGGGCACGGTGGTGCCGACGGCGGGCGCGATCGAGGGATCGAGGAAATCCACGTCGAGCGAGACATGCAGCATCCCCCCCGCCGCCCGCACCCGGTCCAGAAACGCGCGCAGCGGTGCGACGATACCGTGTTCGTCCAGATCGCGCATGTCGGTGACCGGCACGCCGCAAGCCTGCAAGGCCCGGTATTCCGCCGGGTCGATGGAGCGGAGGCCGTAAAGACAGATGTTCCCGGGCGGCAGCGGCGCCGGAAAGGGCGGAAAGACGTCGAAACCGTCGCGCCCGGCGATATAGGCCACCGGCGTGCCGTGCAGGTTGCCCGAGGCAGTGCTGAGCGGCGTGTGGAAATCGGCATGTGCGTCGAGCCACAGGAGGAACAGCGGCCGCCCGGCCTTGTGCGCGTGGGCCGCGACTCCCGCGACCGATCCCAGCGACAGGCTGTGGTCGCCGCCCATGAAGATCGGAAAGCCCCGCGCCATCGCCGCCTCCGCGGCCCCGGCCACCGCCCGGGCCCAGCCCACGACCTCCCCAAGCGAATGCACCGCCGGGTTGGGGCAGTCGGGCGGCTCCGGGCAGTCGGGCGGCCCGGCCGGCGCCGGTGTCAGGTCGCCCGCATCCTCGACCGCATGGCCCAGCGCCTCCAGCGCCGGGCCCAGCCCTGCCACCCGATAGGCGGCAGGCCCCATCAGGCAGCCGGGGCGGCGCTGGCCGCTGTCCGTGGGCACGCCGATCAGGATGCGGGGTTCGGGCATGGTGGCTCCATCTGCGGGTTGTGGCCCAAAGCCTGTTGTGGCCAGAGGCTGTCATGGTCAGTCTGTCATGGCCCCGAGTTTCCGGCCTTTCACGGCCGGAAGAAACCCGGAATATGCGCATAATGCCGCATCCGGGCTACAATCTGCCGCGCAATCCGGGCGGAATGCCCGTCGCAACGGATGCAGGGGGCCTGCGCAGAGGTTACGGGGCCGCGCAGAAGGCATTGACACCCCGGATGGCGCCTGTATAAGCCGCCCGTTCCCGGGGCGACCCGGGGGCAGTCGTTGGTGTTGGTGGCCCCCGCAAGGGGATGCCTGTCGCCCGCAAGGGAAAGGACAACGCCCTTCACGAACCTGAAGGAGATCAGCGGTGACCAAACGCACCTCTGCCAAGTACAAACTCGACCGCCGGATGGGCGAAAACATCTGGGGCCGTCCGAAATCCCCGGTCAACAAGCGCGAATACGGCCCCGGCCAGCACGGCCAGCGCCGCAAGCAGAAGCTGTCCGACTACGGCACCCAGCTGCGCGCCAAGCAGAAGCTCAAGGGTTATTACGGCGACCTGACCGAAAAGCAGTTCCGCCGCATCTTCAGCGAGGCCGAGCGGCTGCGCGGCGATACCGGCGAGATGCTGATCGGCCTGCTGGAGCGCCGCCTGGACGCCGTGGTCTACCGCGCGAAATTCGTGCCGACCGTCTTTGCCGCGCGCCAGTTCGTGAACCACGGCCATGTCACGGTGAACGGCAAGCGGGTGAACATCCCCTCCTACCGGCTCAAGGAAGGCGACGTGGTGGCGGTGCGCGACAAGTCGCGCCAGCTCGCCGTGGTGCTGGAGGCCGTGCAACTGGCCGAACGCGACGTGCCCGACTATATCGAGGCCGACCATTCCAAGATGACCGCGACCTTCGTGCGCACCCCGGCACTGGGCGACGTGCCCTATCCGGTGATGATGGAACCGAACCTCGTGGTCGAATACTACGCCAAGAACTGATCCCGCCTTTCGGGCGCAGGGAATCGAAGGCCCGCCGCCCGGCGGGCCTTTTCTTTTGCCCGCTCTCTCATGCGGTAACCTGCCGCCATCCGCGCCCCGCCATCGGCGAGAACCCGCTGGTCAAGGCGGGCGGGGGCGGCTAGAACCGCGCCAGCCTTGGGAGGTAGCCATGAACGACCAGATCCGCCCGCAGCCCGGCATCCTCGATATCGACCTTTACGAAGGCGGGCAGAGCCATGTCCCGGGCATCGCCAACGTGGTGAAGCTGTCGTCGAACGAAAACCCCTTCGGCCCCTCCGACAAGGCGATGGAGGCGTTCCGCCGCGCCGGTCACAGCCTGCACCGCTATCCGTCGTCCGATCATGCCGCCCTGCGCGGGGCCATCGCCGAGATGCACGGGCTGGACGCCGGCCGGATCGTCTGCGGCGCCGGTTCGGACGAGATCATCTCGCTCCTGTGCCAAGCCTACGCCGGGCCGGGCAGCGAGGTGCTTTATACCGAACACGGCTTTCTGATGTATCGCATTTCGGCGCTGGCGGCGGGGGCCACCCCCGTAGAGGCGCCGGAGCGCGAGCGCACGACCGATGTCGATGCGCTGCTCGCGGCCTGCACCCGGCGCACGCGGCTGGTGTTCCTCGCCAACCCCAACAACCCCACCGGCACCATGATCGGCATGGGCGAGATCGCCCGGCTGGCCGAGGGGCTACCGCCGCAGGCGCTTCTGGTTCTCGACGGGGCCTATGCCGAATATGTCGAGGGTTACGACGGCGGCGCCGCGCTGATCGAGTCGCGCGACAACGTGGTGATGACCCGGACCTTCTCGAAGATCTACGGGCTCGGGGGTCTGCGGATCGGCTGGGGCTACGGGCCGCAGCATGTGGCCGATGTGCTGAACCGGGTGCGCGGGCCGTTCAACCTGTCCACGGTGCAACTTGAAACCGCCGAAGCCGCGGTGCGCGATCAGGATTACGTCGCGAAATGCCGGGCCGACAACACAAGGCTGCGCGCCTGGCTGGCCGAGGCACTGGCGGAATATGGCGTTCCATCAGATACTTCCACGGCGAACTTCATCCTTGCCCGCTTTGCCGACACCGCCGAGGCCGAAGCCTGTGACGACTGGCTCAAGTCGCAGGGCCTCATCGTGCGCCGGGTCGCGGGCTACAAGCTGCCGCATCACCTGCGCATCACCGTGGGCGACGAGGCATCGTGCCGCCGGGTCGCCCATGCGATCGGACAGTTCAAGGGCGCCCGCTGATGGGCCGGGTCTATGACCGGGTGGCGCTGATCGGGCTGGGGCTGATCGCCTCGTCGATGGCCCATGCGATGCGCGAGGCCGGGCTTGCGGGCCATGTCGCCGGTCACGCCCGCACCGCCGAGACCCGCGACATCGCGCGCGAGATCGGGCTTTGCGATTCCGTCCACGAGACCGCGGCCGGGGCGGTCGAGGGCGCCGACCTGGTGGTGCTTGCCGTGCCGGTCGGCGCCATGGGCAAGCTGGCGGCGGAGATCGCGCCGCATCTGAAACCGGGCGCGACGGTGACCGATGTGGGGTCCGTGAAGCAGGCGGTGATCGAGGCGGTCGGCCCGCATATCCCCGAAGACGTGCATTTCATCCCCGGCCATCCGCTGGCCGGGACCGAACATTCCGGCCCGCGCTCGGGCTTCACCGCGCTGTTCCGGAACCGCTGGTGCCTGCTGGTTCCGGGCGAGGCCCCGGCGGAGGCCGTGGCCCGCCTCACCGCACTGTGGGAAGGCATGGGCGCCCATGTCGAGACCATGGACGCCGCGCACCACGACCTCGTTCTTGCCGTCACCAGCCACACGCCGCACCTGATCGCCTATACGATGGTGGGCGTGGCCGACGACCTGCGCCGCGTGACCGACAGCGAGGTCATCAAGTATTCGGCGGCGGGTTTCCGCGACTTCACCCGGATCGCGGCCTCGGATCCGACCATGTGGCGCGACGTGTTCCTGACCAACAAGGAGGCGACACTGGACATTCTCGGCCGTTTCACCGAAGAATTGTTCGCGCTGCAACGGGCGATCCGGCTTGGCGACGGCGATCACCTGCACGCCTATTTCACCCGGACAAGGGCAATCCGGCGCGGAATCATCGAGGCCGGGCAGGATACCGACGCCCCGGACTTCGGGCGGTCGGCCGCTGCACGGAAGGGCGCATAGGGGCCGGACAAGGCGGGGCCGACAATACAAGGACGGGACACAGTGCGGACAGGGACAAGGCCGGTAATATGGCTCGCGGGGGTGTTTGCGATCTTCGCGATGGCGATGGCGGCGGGGGCGAACCCGCCGGATCGTTCGGCAAGGCCCGAGACCCGGCCCGCAACCGCCGCCCCCACTCCTGCCCCCGAAGCCGCCATGCAAAGCCCCGTCCGTCCGGTGCCGTCGCCACAGGGCGACCGGGCGGCGGGTGCCGCCGATCCCGCGCCGCATGATGCGGGGGCGCTGGCGGCAATGCTGGTGCCGCCCCCGCCGCGCAGCCTGCCGCGCGCCACACCCCGAACCGCTTCGGTGGCCACCCGCAATACCCCGGTCCGGCCCCGGGCCCGGCCCGCGCCGTTAATGCAGGTGGTGGCGGTTCCTGCCGTCGCCTCCGTTGCGGCCCTGACCCGCTCGCCGCGGCCGCAGGCCCGGCCCGCCACGCCTCCGGCCCGGATCCAGACCGTTTCCGCCCCCGCCGTGCGCAGCCAGCCCGGCACCGCCGCGCTGCGCGGTCCGCGCGGCGTGCAATGCGGCAATCCGGCGATCCAGGGAGAATCGATCCCGCGGATCGTCGGTCGCGTCAGCGGCTGCGGCGTGGCCGAGCCGGTGCGGATCACCGCCGTGGACGGGGTGCAGCTTTCGCAACCGGCGGTGATGGATTGCGGCACCGCGCAGGCGCTGAACACCTGGGTGCAGCGCGGGCTCAAACCCACCGTGGGCCGCACCGGCGGCGGCGTGGTGCAGTTGCAGGTGGCCGGGCATTACGTCTGCCGCACCCGCAACCACCGCGCAGGCGCGCGGATCAGCGAACACGGCAAGGGCCGGGCCATCGACATTTCCGGCGTGATGCTGGCAAGCGGCCAGCGGCTTTCGATCCTGCGCGACTGGCGCGGACCACATGGCAACATCCTGCGCGCCGCCCATCGCTCGGCCTGCGGCATCTTCGGCACCACGCTGGGCCCCGGCTCGGACGGGATGCACGAGGACCACCTGCATTTCGACACCGCCCGCCACCGCAACGGGCCGTACTGCCGGTAGGGGGCCGCAGGACGGGCGATTCCGCCCAGCCTTGCGCCCGCCTTACCCCTTGACCAGCCGGTCGATGGCCACGAGCCGCGACAGCAGCCCCTCCATCTCGTCCAGCCGCACCATGTTCGGCCCGTCCGAGGGCGCGTTGTCCGGGTCCTGATGCGTCTCGATGAACAGCCCGGCGCAGCCCACCGCCAGCGCGGCACGCGCGAGCGGCGCCACGAATTCGCGCTGCCCGCCCGACGACGTGCCCTGCCCGCCCGGCAATTGCACCGAATGGGTGGCGTCGAAGATCACCGGACAGCCGGTCCGGGCCATGATCGGCAGGGCGCGCATGTCCGACACCAGCATGTTGTAGCCGAAGCTCGTCCCGCGTTCGCACAGCATGATCCGGCTATTGCCGGTCGAGGCGATCTTGTCGGCCACGTTCGCCATGTCCCAGGGCGCGAGGAACTGGCCCTTCTTCACGTTGATCGCCTTGCCCGTGGCCCCGGCGGCCAGGAGCAGGTCGGTCTGGCGACTGAGGAAGGCGGGGATCTGCAAGATATCCACCGCTTCGGCCACCGGGGCGCAATGGCCGGGTTCGTGTACGTCGGTCAGCACCGGGCAGCCGAATTCATCACGGATCGCGGCAAGGATTTCCAGCCCCGCATCCATGCCGATGCCGCGCCTGCCCGACAGGCTGGAACGGTTGGCCTTGTCGTAGCTGCCCTTGAACACGAAGGGGATGCCCAGCCGGGCGCAGGTCTCGGCCAGATGTCCGGCGATCATCCGCGCATGGTCGAGGCTTTCCAGCTGGCACGGCCCCGAGATCAGCCCGAAGGGCCGGTCGTTGCCGAACACCGCATTGCCGATTTCCACCGTCATTCGATCCCCTCCGCGCGCAAGACCGCCTCGATCCGTTCGACATCGGCGGGGTTGTTCAGTTCCCAGAACTCGCGGCCACGCGCCTCGACCTCGACGCAGCGCACCGGGATGCGGTTCCACAGGAACCGGAGCTGTTCCAGCCCTTCGAGGTTTTCCAGATCGCAGGCCCCGGCCGCGCCATAGGCCGCGAGCGCCACCGGGGTGTAGGCATAGACCCCGACATGGTGGAACACCGGCACCTGCGCGCCCTCGGCATAGGTCTTGCCGGTGTAGGGCACGACCTCCTTCGAGAAGTAAAGCGCGTCGCCTTCGGCATCCATCACCGCCGTGGTGCCGCCGACAAGGCCGTTGCGGCGGTCGTCGAGGAACCGCGCGTGGATTTCGGGCGAGCAGCGCAGCACCGGGGTGGCGACCTGAACCGTGCCGTCCATCGCGGCGATCAGCGCCTCGACGAACCATGGCGGCGTGAGCGGCGCGTCGCCTTGCAGGTTCACCACCACCTCGGGCGCGATGCCCAGCCGCGCCAGCGCGTCGGCGCAGCGTTCGGTGCCGTTGGCGCAAGCCTCATCGGTCATCACCACATCGGCACCGAAATCCCGCGCGGCCCCGGCGATCCGTTCATCGTCGGTCGCGACCCAGACCGCATCCACCCCGGCCACCGCCCGGGCCGCGCGCCACGACCGTTCGACAAGGCTGCGCCGCAGTCCGGTCGCCCCGGCCAGCCCGACCAGCGGCTTGCCCGGATAGCGGGTCGAGGCGTGGCGCGCCGGAATCAGGATCACGCGTTTCGGATCGGCCATCACACCACCCCCGCCCGCAGGCAATCATGCAGCCGGATCAGCCCGGCCAGCTTTCCGTCATCCCCCACCACGCAAAGCGCGCTGATCTTGTTGAGGTTCATCTCGCGCACCGCCTCGCTGACCAGCGCGCGGGGGCCGATGGTCCGGGGGGTGCGGGTGGCCACGTCGCGGGCCGCGCGCGCCATCAGCCCGTCGAGGTTGCGGCGCAAATCCCCGTCGGTGATGATGCCGGTCAACCGGCCGTCCTCCACCAGTGCGGCGACGCCAAAGCCCTTGCCGGTCATCTCGATCAGCACCTCGGGCATGGGCATGTCCTCGGGGACGGTGGGCAGGCTGTCGCCCCGGTGCATCAGGTCGGCCACCCGCAGGAACTGCGCCCCCAGCTTGCCGCCGGGGTGGAACAGATGGAAGGCGTCGCGCTCGAACCCGCGCAGTTGCATCACCGCCACCGCCAGCGCATCGCCAAGCGCAAGGCTCACGGTGGTCGAGGTGGTCGGCGCCATGCCGATGGCGCAGGCTTCGGGCGCGTCGGGCAGCACCAGCGCGATGTCGGACTGCCGCAGGAGCGTGCTTTCGGGGTTCTTCGACACGCCGATCAGCGGGATCGCGAAGCGCCGGGTGTAAGAGACCAGATCATGCAGTTCCCGCGTCTCGCCCGAGTTCGACAGCAGGATGCAGACATCCCCGGCGGTGATCATGCCGAGGTCGCCGTGGCTCGCCTCGGCCGGGTGGACGAAATGCGCGGGCGTGCCGGTCGAGGCCAGCGTGGCGGCGATCTTGCGCGCCACATGGCCCGACTTGCCCATGCCCGAGACGATCACCCGCCCCTTCGCCGCCATGATCGCCGCAACAGCGGCGTCGAAGGCGTCGGTCAGCGTATCGGCCAGCGTCAGGATCGCCGCCGCCTCGGTGCGCAGCACGTCGCGGCCATGGCGGCGGGCGGGGGTATCGGCGGCGCCGGGGCGGGGGGCGGGTGTCTCGGTCATGCGCGGCAACATAAGCACGCACGCGGCCCGGTGCCAGAGAGGATCGGCGGCGGCGGTTTGCGGGAGGGGAATATCCGCGCCCCCTTTCCCCTTGCCCGGAATCAAGGCGCTTGCGCCGCCGGGCAGCGGCCGACTGCCCCCCCCCGGCAGTCGGCCGCTGCCCTCTGTTGCAATCGGCATCAGCCGGGGTGGCGCCCGGCAACTCAACTGGTATGGTTGCGCGCAAATGCCGCGACGCATGAGGAGGCTTCCATGATCGAGAAACGCGACTTCTACATCAACGGCGCCTGGGTGGCGCCCGCCGCCCCGCGCAACCATGCGGTGATCGACCCCTCGACCGAGGAACCCTGCGCGGTGATCTCGCTCGGCGCGCAGGCCGATACCGACGCCGCGGTGGCCGCCGCCAGGGCCGCCTTCGCGGGCTGGTCGGTCTCGGACCCTGCGGAACGGCTGGAACTGGCCGAGCGCATCCTCAAGGTCTATCAGGCGCGGGCGCAGGACATGGCGCAGGCGATCAGCCTGGAGATGGGCGCACCGATCGACATGGCGCTTGCCAGCCAGGCGGGCGCGGGCGTCTGGCACATCGGCAACTTCATCACCGCCTTCAAGAAGATCGAGTTCGTCCGCCCGCTCGGCCCCCACGCGCCGAACGACCGGATCGCGCTGGAGCCCATCGGCGTCGTCGGCCTGATCACGCCGTGGAACTGGCCGATGAACCAGGTCACGCTCAAGGTGATTCCGGCCTTGCTGGCGGGCTGCACCATGGTGCTGAAACCCTCCGAGGAGGCACCGCTGTCGTCCATCGTCTTCGCCGAGATCATGGAGGAGGCGGGCACCCCGGCCGGGGTGTTCAACCTCGTGAACGGCGACGGCGCGGGGGTGGGCACCCAGCTTTCGACCCACAAGGACGTGCAGATGATCTCCTTCACCGGCTCGACCCGGGCCGGGATCGCGATCTCGAAGGCCGCGGCGGATACGCTCAAGCGGGTGGGGCTGGAGCTGGGCGGCAAGGGCGCCAACCTGATCTTTGCCGATGCCGACGACGCGGCGGTGAAGCGCGGCGTGCAGCACATGTTCAACAACACCGGCCAGTCCTGCAACGCGCCCTCGCGGATGCTGGTGGAACGCTCGGTCTATGAGCAGGCGGTCGAGACCGCGCGCGAGGTGGCCGAGGCCACCAAGGTCGGCGTGGCAAGCGAATCGGGCCGCCACATCGGGCCCGTGGTCAACAAGGTGCAGTTCGACAAGATTCAGGCGCTGATCCAGAAGGGCATCGACGAGGGCGCGCGGCTGGTCGCGGGCGGCACCGGGCGGCCCGAGGGCTTCAACCGCGGCTTCTTCGTCCGGCCCACGGTATTTGCCGACGTGGAGCCCGGGATGACCATCGAGCGCGAGGAAATCTTCGGCCCGGTGCTGTCGATCATCCCCTTCGAGACCGAGGAGGAGGCGGTGCGGATCGCCAACGACACGCCCTACGGGCTGACGAACTACGTCCAGTCGCAGGACGGCGCCCGGCGCAACCGGCTGGCGCGGCAGTTGCGGGCGGGCATGGTCGAGATGAACGGCCAGCCCCGGGCGGCGGGCGCGCCCTTCGGCGGGATCGGCATGTCGGGCCGCGCGCGCGAAGGCGGGGTCTGGGGGATCGAGGAATTCCTTGAGGTCAAGGCGATCTCGGGCTGGTCGAGCGACGACTGACGGCCCGTTCAGCCGCCCCCGACAGCCGACCGGCTTGCGAGGGGGCCCGGATCGCGCGCCACAAAAACGGCGCGCGGTTCGCGGCGCACGACCGGCCGGCACCATGCAATCGGCACAGCACGGTCACCGGGCACCCGGAGTTCGGGTACAGGGGACTTGTCGGGGGACTTGCCGGGAAACCCGCAGGCCGCACGACACGGCTTCACGACAGGATATCCCGAAAAGCGCCGGCACTTTCGCCACAGAAGAAAGATTCTCCGGCGTTTTCCCCGGATTCAGGGATCAACCTCCACGACATTCGCTTATGTTGCGCGCAAACCGCCGCGGCCGCATCCACCGCAGGCGGGGCGCCGGAACAGGGCGGCCCGGAACGGGTCGGTCCGGAGCAAGGCGGCAACGGGTGGGTAAAGGGTATGTCGGTGACGAGTGGGGGCCGGGGCGCGCAAGCCTCCGGCCCTTCCCCGTCCGTCCCCGGGCGCCGGGCTTTGTTTATCGGGCATCAGCTATCGGACACGGGGCGCGCGGCTTTCGGTGGTGACAGGCATATTGCCCGCCCCCGGAGAGGTTCCGCACCGTCCCGGCATGGCGGAAACGCCTGTCCGGGCCGCCCCCAAACAGCCCCTTTCCTGCCGCCTCCGCCGTCGTTATATGGCGCCAATGCACGAGAACCCGCCCGATCTCCGCCCCGACCTCGCCCGCGCCCGCCTATCCGGGAACGGTGTGCCCGAGGCCCGCCGCCCCGGCCAGCCGACCATCGGCATGGTCAGCCTCGGCTGTCCCAAGGCGCTGGTGGACAGCGAACGCATCCTGACCCGGCTCCGGGCCGAGGGCTATGCGATCAGCCCCGACTACGCGGGCGCCGATGCGGTGATCGTCAACACCTGCGGTTTCCTTGACAGCGCCAAGGCCGAATCGCTCGACGCGATCGGCGAGGCATTGCGGGAAAACGGCAGGGTGATCGTCACCGGCTGCCTCGGGGCCGAACCCGGCTACATCACCGGCGCGCATCCGAAGGTGCTGGCGGTCACCGGCCCGCATCAATACGAACAGGTGCTTGACGCGGTGCATGGCGCGGTGCCGCCCGCACCCGATCCGTTCATCGACCTGCTGCCCCCGGCGGGGATCAAGCTGACACCCCGGCACTACAGCTACCTGAAGATTTCCGAAGGCTGCAACCACAAGTGCCGCTTCTGCATCATCCCCGACATGCGCGGCAAGCTGGTCTCGCGCCCGGCACATGCGGTGCTGCGCGAGGCCGAACGGCTGGTCGCGGCCGGGGTCAGGGAACTCCTGGTGATCTCGCAGGACACCTCGGCCTACGGGGTGGACCTGAAACATGCCGAAGACCGGGGCCACCGGGCGCATATCACCGATCTGGCGCGCGATCTCGGGTCGCTGGGGGCCTGGGTGCGGCTGCATTACGTCTATCCCTACCCGCATGTGCGCGACCTGATCCCGCTGATGGCTGAAGGGCTGGTGCTGCCCTATCTCGACATCCCGTTCCAGCACGCCCATCCCGACACGCTGAAACGCATGGCCCGCCCCGCGGCGGCAGCGCGGACGCTGGACGAGATCGCCCGCTGGCGCGCGATCTGCCCGGACATCACCCTGCGCTCGACCTTTATCGTCGGCTTTCCGGGCGAGACCGAGGCCGAATTCCAGACGCTGCTCGACTGGCTGGACGAGGCGCAGCTCGACCGGGTGGGCTGTTTTCAATATGAGAACGTCAGGGGCGCGCGGTCGGGCGCCCTCCCGGATCACGTCCCCGCCGAGGTGAAACAGGACCGCTGGGATCGCTTCATGCGGAAGGCGCAGGCGATCTCGGCGGCGAAGCTGGCCGCGAAGGTCGGGCGGCGGCTGGAGGCGATCATCGACAGCGTCGATGACGAGGGCGCGACTTGCCGGACCATGGCCGACGCGCCCGAGATCGACGGCAACCTGTTTCTGGACGAGGGTTTCGCGGGGCTGGTCCCGGGTGATATCGTCACGGTCGAGATCGAGGAGGCAGGCGATTACGACCTCTGGGGCCGCCGGGTCTGATCCGGTCCGGGCGGCAGGCACGGAAGGGGGCGGGAGCCACCCCGTCCGGGTTGGAGACGGCGGGGCCGTCTGACAGGAGGCCGTCACGGCAGCGGGTGAGGCGCGATGACACAGGACGAATTCAGCATGGCGGGCGGCCGGGCAGCGGCGGCGCGGGCCTTCACCACGGCCTTGGCCGGGATGGGCGGCCATGCCGCGCCCGGCGATCCGGCCCGGGGGGTCGTGTTCACGCTGCGCAAGGGCGGCAACATCTTCAGCGGCACCGGCGCACCCTATGCGGGCCGGGCGCGGATCGAGACCGCCGGGCCGGGGCGCAGCCGGATCTCCGTCGAACTGACACCCCGGCCCTGGTATGGCGTGCTGGGGGTGGGGGTGGCGGCTCTGGTGTTCGGCCTGCTGTGGGTCAGCGCCGAAGGCGCGGGCGAACAGGCCACCGCGCTGCGCGGGGTCGGCCTTGCCTTCTGCGTCGCGACCGGGATTGTGCTTTACCTCTATCACCGAAGCTGGCCGCAGGCGCTGCTTGACGAATTGCGGCTGCGGCTGGAGGCGGTGGCGGGCTGAGGCCCGGAAGGGCGGAATGCCTTGGGGATGTCTGCCTTCTGTGTTGGCAGGTCGGGAGGCAGGGCCATCAGGAGCGCAACTTTTGCCCGGAGCTCCCGGCCCGGAACAGCCGCGCCAGCGGCCCGGGCAGCGGCCGACCGCTGCCCTCCGTTATGTGATCATTTCCCCGTTCGGCAAAGCTGCCAACACAGAAGACTGACACCACACAAGGCCCTTACGGCCAGCGGGCCAGCGGCGGCAGGCTCATCAGCACCGCGTCGGGGTCGTGGCCGGTCTCCAGCCCGAACTTCGTGCCCCGGTCGTAAACGAGGTTGTATTCGGCATAGAGTCCGCGATGGATCAACTGCACCTCGCGTTCCTCCGCGCCCCAGGCAAGCGCGTGGCGGCGTTCGGCCAGCGGCAGGAAGGCGGGCAGGAAGGCTTCGCCCACCGCGCGGGTGAAGGCGAAATCGGCCTCCCAGTCGCCGCTGTTCAGGTCGTCGTAGAAGATGCCGCCGACGCCGCGCGCCCGGCCCCGGTGCGGGATGAAGAAATATTCGTCGGCCCATGTCTTGAAGCGGTCGTAATACGCGGGGTCATGGGCATCGCAGGCCGTGCGCAGGGCGGCGTGGAAATGCGCCGTGTCCTCGGCATATTCGATACAGGGGTTGAGGTCGGCGCCGCCGCCGAACCAGCCCGCGCCCGGGGTCCAGAACATCCGCGTGTTCATGTGGACCGCAGGCGCATGCGGGTTCTGCATATGCGCCACAAGGCTGATCCCCGAGGCCCAGAAGCGCGGGTCGTCCTCCATCCCCGGCACGCCGCGCGCCGCCATGGCCTGCTGCGCCCGCGGCGCCAGCGTGCCATGGACGGTCGAGACATTGACGCCCACCTTCTCGAACACCCGCCCGCCGCGCATCACGCTCATCAGCCCGCCCCCGCCGTCTTCGGCCCGGCGGGTCTCGCGCAGTTCGAACCGGCCCGGGGCGGTGACGGCCCCACCACCGGCCCCATCCCCCGCGCTGTCCTCAAGCGCCTCGAATGCCGCGACAATCCGGTCGCGCAGGCTGTAGAACCAGTCGGCGGCCCGGGTCTTGCGGTCGTCTGCGGGATCATCCGTGGGGTTGGTCATGGCGCGGTCCTCCGGCGGTCTTCTTAGCAGCCGCGACAAAAACCCGCCAGCCGTGCGATTGACCTTCCGGCCCCCTGCCCTATCGTATCGGAAGAAACATCCGGAGAAGCCGATGCCCCGCGCACCCCTTGCCCTCGCTTTCGCCGCCCTGCTTGCCGCCTGCGGCACGCCGCAGGAACGCTGCATCGACACCGCCACCCGCGACCTGCGCGTGGTCGAAGGGCTGATCTCCGGGTTGGAGCGTGACCTTGCCCGGGGCTATACCGTTGATTACTATCAGGTTCCCGAAACCCGCTGGGTGCCCTGCACCAGCTATGTCTATGTGCCCGGCAGGGGCGACCGGCGCGGCCATTACCGGCCGGTGCACCGGATGTGTCTGGACGATACGGTGCGCACCGTCAGCCGCCCGCGCGCCATCGACCTTGCGGCCGAGCGGCGCAACCTGAACGAATTGCGGCTGAAACGCGCCGAACTGGCCCGCACCGCCGATGCGGCGGTGGCGCAATGCCGGGCGCAGTTCCCGGAAGGATAACCCCTACCGCCGGACCGGCCGCGCCGCCCGCCAGATGCGGAAGGCGGAATCGCCGCCCGCTTCCTCGACCTCGCGGAAGGCTCCGGCCAGCACCCTGGCGTAGGGCAGGTGCCGGTTGGCAACCAGCCACAGCACCCCCGCGGGCGCCAGCATCCCGGCCGCGGCACGCACGAACGCCGCCCCCAGCACCGGGTCGGCGGCCCGGCCTTCGTGGAACGGCGGGTTGCAGATCACCGCGTCGAACGGGCGTTCCGGCCGGAAGGTCCGCGCGTCGGCCCAGTGGAACCGCGCGCGCGGGTCGGCGACATTGCGCCGGGCACAGTCGAGCGCATCGGCCTCGGCCTCGATCAGGTGCAGTTCGTGCAGCCCCTCGCGCGCCAGCGCCGCCGCCGAGAGCCAGCCCCAGCCCGCGCCGAGATCGGCGACCACCGGCGGCAGCCGGGGCGGCAGATGCGCCGCAAGCAGGGCCGAGCCCCGGTCCGCCCCCCCGGCCGAGAACACGCCCGGCAGCGTGACCATCCCCTCGGGGGTGCGGGTCTCGCGCGCGGCCCAGTCGGAAAGGTCCGCACCCTTGGCGGAAAAGGAAAAAAGCTTGCCATGCGCCTTGGAAAGCGGCTCCGACACCGCCACGCCCCGCGCCTTCAGCGCCTTCAGCATGGCGTCCACGCCGTCGGTCTTCTGCCCGTCCACCACCACAAGGCCCACGGGTGCCGCCGCCACAGCCTCGGCCACCAGCGCCCTTGCGTGGTCGCGCGCCCTCGGCAGGCAGACCAGCGCCATGGCGAAATCGCCTTCGGCCCGGCGGGCGACCGGGTATCCCTGCGCCACGAAGGCGTCGTGATCGGGGCGGAAGCCGGTCACCACCTGCACCCGCTCGCGCGGCAGCGCCGACAGGTCGTCCCCCGCGCGCGGCCGGAACACCGCGATCCGCCCTTCGGGCAGCGAAAGCGCACCCGTGCCGAGCGCATGGTCAAGCCGGGCAGCACGCATCGGCGGCTATTCCTTTTCCAGCGTGCATTGCAGCGGATGCTGGTGGCGGCGCGAGAAGTCCATCACCTGCGCCACCTTGGTCTCGGCCACCTCGAAGGAGAACACGCCGACCACCGCCAGCCCCTTCTTGTGGACCGTCAGCATGATCTCGAACGCCTGGGCATGGCTGAGGCCGAAGAACCGCTCCAGCACATGCACGACGAATTCCATCGGGGTGTAGTCGTCGTTCAGCAGCAGCACCTTGAACATCGGCGGCCGCTGGGTCCGGGTGCGGGTCTTGGTGACGACCGAGACATCCCCCCCCGGGCCGTCCTTGCGGTCAGCCATCAGAAAGGGGGACGTCCGAAGGGGGGCCATGGCCAAGGCGGTCGCTCCTGTCGATTTCGCGCGGGGATCGGTTGCCCCACAATATAACAACGACACAGGCCGGGGAAAGGGGGGCCGGGCGCTTGTCCCGGAGTGCGGCGCAACGCGGACCCGACCGATCCCCTTGCCCGGGCCGCTGGCGCGGCTGTTCCGGGCATGCCGCCCTGCCCGGCCGGCCGCCCTTCCGCCACGGCGGGGGTTTTCATCGGCGCCGCCGCAGGGCACCCTGCGCGAAACCGGATCGGAGACAGACGACATGCGGATCGTGGTATTCAACGCGGGCAGTTCCAGCCTGAAATTCGGCCTGTTCGAGACCGGCAACGGCGAGGGCGCCGAGGCCCATCTGTTCAAGGGCCAGTTCGAACGGTTCCGGGACGGCGGCTGCGACTACCGTTTCGTCACCGGCGAACAGGTGCACGAAGGGCGCGCGGATCATGCCGACCTTGCCGCCGCCATCTCCGCCGTGCCCGGGGTGCTTGCGGAACATGCGCCGGGGCCGGTGGATGCGGTCGGCCACCGGGTGGTGCACGGCGGCGCGGCGCATGACGCGCCGGTCAGGATCGACCCGGCCATGCTGGCGGAACTGGAAAAGCTCACCCCGCTTGCGCCGCTTCATAACCCCGCCAATCTCGCGGCGATCCAGCTGGCGATGGAGGTCTGGCCCGAGGTGCCGCAGGTGGGCGTGTTCGACACCGCCTTCCACCTGACCGCGCCCGCCTTCGCCACCACCTACGCCGTGCCCGAGGACTGGCGCGCCGCCGGGCTACGCCGGTTCGGCTTTCACGGCACCTCGCACAAATACGTCGCGCTGCGCGCCGCCGAGGTCATCGGCCAGCCGGTCGGGCGGCTTCAGATCATCTCCTGCCATCTGGGCAACGGCGCCTCGGTCTGCGCGGTGAACCGGGGCGAAAGCATGGACACGTCGATGGGGCTCACGCCGCTCGAAGGGCTGGTGATGGGCACCCGCTCGGGCGACGTGGACCCCGGCGCCTTCGGCTATCTGTCGCGCGAGCTTGGGCTGGGGATCGAGCAGATCGAGGCCGCGCTTTACAGTGACAGCGGGCTCAAGGCGCTGGCGGGCTCGTCCGACATGCGCGACACCGAGGACCGCGCCGCCTCGGGCGACCCGGCGGCCCAGCTTGCGATCGAGATCTACGCCTACCGCGCGCGCAAGTATATCGGCGCCTATGCGGCGGCGATGGGGGGCGTGGACGCGCTGGTGTTCACCGGCGGCATCGGCGAGAATTCGGCCTCGATGCGGCGGCGCATCTGCGACGGGCTGGAGTTCATGGGGCTGCGGCTCGACCATGACCGCAACCAGCGGGTCGATCTGGCCGACCACGCCGCGCCGGAGATCCAGGCTTACGGCGCGCGGGTGCGGGTGATCGTGACCGAGACCGCCGAGCAGTTGCAGATCGCCCGCGAGGTCCGCGCCGCGCTGGCCGCCCCGGCACGGGCGCCGCTTGCCCTGCCGGTCGCGGTCTCGGCCAGGCACGTGCACCTGTCGCAGGCCCATGTCGAGGCGCTGTTCGGCCCGGGCCGGACGCTGACCCCCGAATTCGAACTGCGCCAGCCCGGCAATTTCGCCGCGGTCGAGCGGGTGGTGATCGAAGGCCCCAAGGGCCGGATCGAAGGGGTGCGCGTGCTCGGCCCCACGCGCGACCGCACCCAGATCGAGGTCTCGCGCACCGACACTTTCGCGCTGGGGGTGGAGGCGCCGGTGCGGCTTTCGGGCGATCTCGACGGCACGGCGCGGATCCGGCTGGCGGGACCGCACGGCACGGTCGAGACCGACGGGCTGATCATCGCCGCGCGGCATATCCACATGCACCCGGACGACGCGGCCCGCATGGGGCTGAAGGACCGCGAGGAGGTCGAGGTGCGGGTGGCCGGGACCGGGCGCGGGATCTCCTTCGCCAGGACCGTGGTGCGCATCCAGCCGAACGCCTTCACCGAGATGCATATCGACACCGACGAGGCCAACGCCGCCGGCATCGTCGCCGGGGCCGAGGGCGCGCTGATCCCGGCCTGTGAGGACTAGCTCCGGGCGGTATCGCCCGGAACGCCGGTGGCGTGCCTTCGGCACGACGGTCGGCCGCTGCCCTCTGTCGTGACAGGAAACCGGCGGGGCGGCGGGCGGATTGCCCCCTACAGGCCGAGGCACCAGCGCATGATCGCCTTTTGCGCGTGGAGCCGGTTCTCGGCCTCGTCGAAGACCACCGAATGCGGGCCGTCCATCACCGCGCTGGTGACCTCGTCGTTGCGGTGCGCGGGCAGGCAGTGCATGAACAGCGCGTCGGGTTTCGCCTGCGCCATCAGCGCCTCGTTGACCTGATAGGGGCGAAGCTGGTTGTGGCGGCGCTCCTTGGCCGATTCGGGATCGTGCATCGACACCCAGGTATCGGTGACCACCAGATCGGCGCCCGCCACCGCCTTTGCCGGATCACGCTCGATCTCGGCCCGCACGCCCTTGTCGCGGGCGAACTTCACCCATCCGGCCTCGGGGTCGAGCGTCGGCGGGCCGGTGAAGGTGAAGTCGAAGCCGAACTGCCCGGCCGCGTGCAGGAAGCTGGCGCAGACATTGTTGCCGTCGCCTGACCAGACCACCTTCCTGCCCGCGATGGGCCCGCGATGTTCCTCGTAGGTCATGATATCGGCCATGATCTGGCAGGGGTGGGTGCGGTTCGTCAGCCCGTTGATCACCGGCACGGTGGCGTGTTCGGCCATTTCCTGCAACGTCGCCTCCTCGAAGGTGCGGATCATGATGAGATCGACGTAGCGGCTAAGGACGCGGGCGGTGTCGGCGATGGTCTCGCCATGGCCGAGCTGCATCTCACGCCCGGAGAGCACCATGGTCTCGCCGCCCATCTGCCGCACGCCCACGTCGAAGCTCACGCGGGTGCGGGTCGAGGGTTTCTCGAAGATCAGCGCCACCATGCGGCCCGCCAGCGGGGTCTCGGCGTCGCTTGTGCCGCGGGGCAACCCGTTGCGGGCGGATTTCATCGCCAGCGCGGCGTCGATCATGCCGCGCAATGCGGCGGGGTCGGTGGTGTGGATGTCGAGGAAATGGTTCATGGGGCGCCTTTCGCGGCCGGGTCCGGTCTGGCGGAGAGCGCCGGGGGGCCGTCTGCCCCCCGGACCCCCCGAGAGTATTTTCAGCAAGATGAAGAGGGGAGCGGGGTCATGCGTCGGCCGGGGCCGGGGCGAGGCTCGCGGCGGCGCGGTCGAGCCGCGCAAGCGCCTCGGCGATGTCCGCCTCGGGGATGTTCAGCGCGGGCAGGAGCCGGACCGCGTTGTCGGCCGCCGGGACCGTCAGCAGATGCGCGGCATAGCCCGCCGCCACCACATCGGTATTCGGCACCCGGCATTTGAGGCCGAGCATCAGCCCGGCGCCGCGCACCTCCTCGAACACCTGCGGATGGGCGGCGGCCAGCGCCTCCAGCCCCTGGCGCAGGAGCCCGGCCTTGCGGCTGACGTCGGCGAGGAAGCCGGGGTCGGCCACGGTCTCGACCACCGCGCAGCCCACCGCGCAGGCCAGCAGGTTGCCGCCATAGGTGGAGCCGTGGCTGCCCGCGGTCATCGGCGCCGCCGCCTTTTCCGTCGCGAGCAGCGCGCCCAGCGGGAAGCCGCCGCCGATCCCCTTCGCCACCATCATGATATCGGGCGTGATGCCGGCCCATTCATGGGCGAACAGCTTGCCGGTGCGGCCCATGCCGCATTGCACCTCGTCGAGGATCAGGAGCGCGCCCGCTTCATCGCAGATCGCCCGCAACTCGCGCAGTTGCGCGTCGGTCAGCGGCCGGATGCCGCCTTCGCCCTGTATGGGTTCCACGATCACCGCCGCCGTCTCCGGCCCCGCCGCCGCGCGCAGCGCCGCCATGTCGCCGAACGGCACCTGCGAAAAGCCCGGCATCAGCGGGCCGAACCCGCCCGCCAGTTTCTCGGACCCCGCCATGGCGATGGCGCCGGTGGAGCGGCCGTGGAACGCGCCCTCGAAGGCGATGATGCCGGTGCGGCCCTCGGCCAGCCCGTGGCGCCGGGCCATCTTGATCGCCAGTTCCGCCGCCTCGGTGCCGGAATTGGTGAAGAACACCGTGTCGGCGAAGGTATGTTCGACCAGCAGGTCGGCCAGCCGTTGCTGATGCGGGATCTCGTAGAGGTTCGAGGTGTGCCACAGCTTCCCGGCCTGCTCGGTCAGCGCCGCGACCAGCTTCGGATGCGCATGGCCGAGCGCGTTGACCGCGATTCCCGCGGCGAGGTCGAGCCATGGGGTGCCGTCGGCGGTGAAAAGCCAGCTTCCCTCGCCGCGCTCGAAGGCGAGCGGGACGCGGTTGTAGGTCGGCAGGAGCGAGGCGATCATGGGGGATTCCCTTGCAAGAAGCCCTAGGGGTGCCAAAGGCGGCCGGGCGTGTCAACGTATCGTGGGGGGCGCGCGGCGGGCGCGCAGGGATCGGCGCTCAGACGCGGGTGCGTCGGCGTCGGGGCAGGCGGGAAAGGGCGTGCCGGGCGATCATGCGCGCTGCATAGCGCGGGGCGCGCGGGTTGTAAACCGTCAGCGGCCGCGCGGTTTGGCGCGCATGGTGGGTGCCGCCCGCGCCGGGTCTTCGGGCCACGGATGCCGGGGATAGCGGCCGCGCATGTCCTTGCGCACGTCCGCATAGGTGGTGGCCCAGAAGCCGGGCAGGTCGGTCGTCACCTGCACCGGCTTGCCGCCGGGCGACAGCAGCACCAGCCGCAGCGGCAGCCGGGCCGGGCCGACCGTGGGATGGGTCGCGAGGCCGAACAGTTCCTGAAGCCGGAGTTCCACGGTCGGCGCCTCGCCCTCGTAATCGACGGGAACCTTGCGCCCGAGCGGCGTGGTGAAGTGGGGCGGCGCCAGCCGGTCGAGCCGCTGGCAGGCGTCCCGGCCGAGGTGCTGGCGCAACGGCTCGGTCAGGTCGAGCGCGCGCAGGTCGGCGCGGGTGCGGCAGGCGGAGAGATGCGGCAGCAGCCAGTCCTCCGCCGTGGCGAGCAGGCTGTCGTCGTCCATCGCGGGCAGGCCCTCGCCCCCGGCGCGGCACAGCTCGATCCGGGCGCGGAGGCGGCGGGCGGCGGGCGTCCATGACAGGCCCTCGGCCCGCAGCCCGTCGAGCGCGGCGCGGGCCAGCGCCTCCTCGGGCGGGTCCGGCCAGATCCGGTCGTCGAGCGCCAGCGCCCCCAGACGTTCCTGCCGCCGCGCCACCACCCTGCCCTCGCGGCGGGACCATTCGCAGGTCTCGTGCCAGCGCAGGCGGTCGGCGAACAGGGCGCGCACCTCGGCTTCGGAAACAGCCACCGCCTGCCGGATCGCCGCCTCGCGCGCGTCGCCGTCGAGGTCGGTCGCCACGATCAGCCGCGCGCCGGAAAGCGGCTGGCCCGGCTCCATCGCCGCGCCGCGCCCGCTTGAGAGCACCCAGCGCGGCGCCTCGCCCTTGCGGCGCAGCCCGATCCGGTCGGGGTAGGCCAGCGCCGCCATCGCGCCGGGGGAAAAGGGGCGTTCGCCGGGCGGGACCAGGCGGGCAAGCCGCTTCGCCTCGGCACGGATGCGGGCGGCGGTGCCGGGATCGGGCGGCGGGTCGCCCTTGTCCAGCGCGGTGAGCCTGCGGGCGAGGTCGGGGGCCATGCCGCGCAGCGGGTCGCGCTCGGCCAGCAGCGCGGCCATCGTGGCGGCCTGCCTGCCGCAGGCCAGCAGCATATGCGCCAGACGCGGGTGCAGCGGCAGCGCCACCATGCGCTTGCCGTGGGCGGTGATCCGGCCCGCCCCGTCAAGCGCCCCGAGACTGCCGAGCAGATGCCGCGCCGAGGCCAGCGCCGGGGCCGGGGGCGGCGTGAGGAAGGCAAGCCCCGCCCCGTCGCCCGCGCCCCAGAGCGCGAGTTCGAGCGCCAGCCCGGCAAGATCGGCCCGGGCGATCTCGGGCGGGGCATGGGCCGGGAGCGCGCCTTCCCCGGCCCGCGCCCAGAGCCGGTAGCAGACCCCCGGCGCGACCCGCCCGGCGCGGCCCCGGCGCTGTTCGGCCTCGGCCCGGCTCACCCGTTCGGTCACCAGCCGCGACATGCCGGGGCCGGGGTCGAACCGCGCCCGCCGCGCCCTTCCGCCATCGACCACCACCCGGATGCCGGGGATGGTCAGCGAGGTCTCGGCGATCGAGGTGGCCAGCACGATGCGCCGCTCCCCGGGCGCCGGGGGCGCAAGCGCGGCCCGCTGGGCGCGGAACTCCATGGCACCGTAAAGCGGGTGCAGGGTGCAGCCTGCCGGCAGGCGCGGGCGCAGCAGGGTTTCCGCCCGGCGGATCTCTCCCTCGCCGGGCAGGAACACCAGCACGCCGCCTTCGGTCTCGGCCAGCGCCTGTTCGACCAGCGCGGCCAGCGCGGGCTCGAACCGGGTTCCGGCGACCAGGGGGCGGGGCAGCCAGCGGGTCTCGACCGGAAAGGCGCGGCCCTCGGCGGTGATCATGGGCGCGCCGCCCATGAGGTCTGCCACCGGCGCGGCGTCGAGGGTGGCGGACATCACGAGCAGGATCAGCTCCTCACGCAGCGCCGCGCGGGATTCGAGCACCAGCGCAAGCCCCAGATCGGCGTTCAGGGAGCGTTCGTGAAACTCGTCGAAGATCACCGCGCCCACCCCGGTCAGCCCCGGGTCGGACTGGATCATCCGGGTCAGGATACCCTCGGTCACCACCTCGATCCGGGTCCGGTCCGAGACCCGCGCCTCGCCCCGGATCCGGTAGCCGACGGTTGCCCCCGCCGCCTCGCCCAGCGTCGCCGCCATCCGCTCGGCGGCGGCGCGGGCGGCAAGGCGGCGGGGTTCCAGCATGACGATCCGGCCCGGCACCAGCCCGGCCTCCATGAGCACAAGCGGCACCCTTGTGGTCTTGCCCGCGCCGGGCGGCGCCTGCAACACCGCCTGCCCGGCGCGGGTCAGCACGGCAAGCAGTTCGGGCAATACGGCGTCGATGGGCAGGGCCTCGCTCATCCGGCCCTTATGGCGCGAAGCGCGGGCCGGGACCAGTGGCCGGATATGGCGCCGACACATTCCCGGCGGGGCGGAAGAAGGACGAAGGCGCGTCTTCTTCTGTCCGGAAATATCCTCGGGGGTGAATTGCGCCGTCAGGCGCAAGAGGGGGCAGAAGGCCCCCTTGCCCGGCCTCAAGGCGCGTCCGCCCCCCTGCCACATCTGTGCGGCAACGGCCGGGGGCTTCGGGGCAAGGCGCGAACCGGCCCGCCCACGCAAGCGCGGCCCCGCTTGTGCCCGCATCGGAGCGGGGCTGGGCGCTGCCGGAACCGGGCGTCGGAAAGGCGGGCCGGCCGCAGGGGGCGGGCGAAGGTGGAAGCCCGGCATGATCGGCCGCAACAGCAGGCGGGTCGCGGCGGCGGCGGTGGTCGCCTGCGGCGTGCTGGTCCTGGCGCTGGCCGGGGGATGAGACGGCGGTTGCGCCACCGCTTGCACCGCCGCCGCCGCCGCCCTATATTCATCCTGTCACGGGCAACCGGGACTATGGCGATAAACGCACCCGTAATAAGCGGATCGGACCCGGGGGCGGTACCCGGCGGCTCCACCAAATCCCCGTCGTTGGCGGATCATGGGGCCGAAACAGGATCGACGAACGTCTAAAGGGGCCAGCTTTCGCTCGGTGAGCTACCACCGTCATCGGTGCAAACTGCATAGTTGCCAACGACAACCGTGCTCCGGTGGCCGTTGCTGCGTAAGCAGCAACCAAACCGAAACCTAAGCCCTTGCGCCTAGCAGCGTAAGGCGGGGTTCGCAGGTACCTGGCAACAGAAACCTGCACCTTCCCCTTCTTTTCCTTGCCTCGGGCGCGGTCGCACCGCACCATCCGGCCATGCTGCGGCCCCTTGCCCTCGCCCTTGCCCTGATCGCCCGCCCCGCCATGGGCTGCGAGGTCGCGCTGGTGCTGGCGATGGATGTCTCGGGCTCGATCGATGCCGGGGAATACCGGCTACAGGTCGAGGGGCTGACCGCCGCGCTTGCGGATGGCGCGGTGCGCGACGTGATGCTGCGCGGGCAGGTGGCGCTGACGGTGGTGCAGTGGTCGGGCCTCGGCCAGCAGCAGCAGTCGATCCCCTGGCGGCGGATGCTGTCCGAGGCCGGGATCGACCGCTTCCGCCACGAGGTCTCGATCATGCCGCGCGCCTGGCTGCGCGGCGAGACCGGGGTGGGCGAGGCGATCGCCTTCGCCGCCGCCCTGTTCCCCGAGGTGGCCGACTGCGAGCGCAAGGTGATCGACCTTTCCGGCGACGGGGCCGAGAACGTGGGTTTCGGCACCCCCCGCGCCCGGCGCGAGGCCATCGCGGCGGGGATCGAGATCAACGCACTGGCGATCGAGCGGATCGGCGTCGCCATCACCAATTTCTATCGCGGCTGGGTGATCTCGCCGGGCGGCTTCGTGGTGACGGCAAGCGGGCATCTGGACTATGCACGGGCGATCCGCATCAAGATCCTGCGCGAATTGTCGGCCCCGGTGGGCTGAGCCGGGAGGCCGCCCGGGCAGCGGAAAAAACCTGAAACCTGCCCCTTACTTTCAGCCCCGAATCCCCTATGCTGGCCGCAACCGGACGGGGAGACAGAATGGCGCAGCCGATCGACTATGGAAACCTGATGCATCGCGCCATGCGCGGGCTGATCCAGCAGGTTCTGACTGATGTGGCGGACCACGGCCTGCCGGGGGCGCATCATTTCTTCATCACCTTCGACACCACCCACCCCGATGTCGCCATGGCCGACTGGCTGCGCGAACGCTACCCGGGCGAGATGACCATCGTCATCCAGCACTGGTTCGACAACCTGATCGTCACCGACGAGGGTTTCACCGTCACGCTCAACTTCGGCAACCAGCCCGAACCGCTGCAAATCCCCTTCGACGCCCTGCGCACCTTCGTCGATCCCTCGGTCGAGTTCGGCCTGCGGTTCGAAACCCACGAGGGCGAGGAAGACGGGGACGAGGACGAACCCGACGGCGACGATGACGGCGGCGACACCCCCCCTGCCCCGCAGCGCGAGGCCGAGGTGGTCAGCCTCGACAAGTTCCGCAAGTAGCGGTCGGGCGGGCACGGTATGCCGGTGTATGCCGATTGATTTTACCCGCGCATCCCCCTAATACGGCGGCGAACCCTTCAGGAGGCCCGCCGATGACCGCCACCCGCACCGAAACCGACAGCTTCGGCCCGCTGGAAGTTCCCGCCGACAAATACTGGGGCGCACAGACCCAGCGGTCGATCCGGAACTTCCCGATCGGCTGGGAACGCCAGCCGGTGCCGGTGATCCGCGCGCTCGGCGTGGTCAAGAAAGCCTGCGCGCAGGTGAACAAGGCGCAGGGCGATCTGGCCCCGGACCTGGCCGACGCCATCGCCGCCGCGGCGCAGGAAGTGATCGACGGCCGCTTCGACGACAACTTCCCGCTGGTGGTGTGGCAGACCGGCTCCGGCACGCAATCGAACATGAACGCCAACGAGGTGATCTCGAACCGCGCCATCGAGATGCTGGGCGGCGAGATGGGCTCGAAAAAGCCGGTCCACCCCAACGATCACGTCAACATGGGGCAGTCATCGAACGACACCTTCCCCACCGCGATGCATGTGGCGATCGGCTGCCACGCGCGCGACCTGCTGCTGCCGGGGCTGGAAAAGCTGCACGCCGCGCTGGCGGCGAAGTCGCAGGAGTTCCGCGACATCATCAAGATCGGCCGGACGCATACCCAGGACGCCACGCCGCTCACGCTGGGGCAGGAGTTCGGCGGCTACGCCCATCAGGTGGCCAAGGGGATCGAGCGGGTGAAGGCCGGCCTGCCCGACATCTACGAACTGGCGCAGGGCGGCACCGCGGTCGGCACCGGGCTGAACACCCGCGTCGGCTGGGATACACGAGTGGCGGCCGAAATCGCACAGATCACCGGCCTGCCCTTCGTCACCGCGCCGAACAAGTTCGAGGCGCTGGCGGCGCATGACGCGATGGTGGCCTTTTCGGGCGCGCTCAAGACCGTGGCGGCCAGCCTGTTCAAGATCGCCAACGACATGCGGCTGCTGGGGTCCGGCCCGCGCTCGGGGCTGGGAGAGCTGATCCTGCCCGAGAACGAACCCGGCTCGTCGATCATGCCCGGCAAGGTCAACCCCACCCAGGCCGAGGCGCTGACCATGGTCTGCGCCCATGTGATGGGCAACGACGCGGCGGTGGGCTTTGCGGGCAGCCAGGGGCATTTCGAACTGAACGTCTACAACCCGATGATGAGCTACAACGTGCTGCAATCCATGCAGCTTCTGGGCGATGCCGCCGGGTCGTTCACCGACAACATGGTGGTGGGGACGCAGGCGAATACCGCGCGGATCGACAAGCTGATGAAGGAATCGCTGATGCTGGTGACGGCGCTGGCGCCGACCATCGGCTACGACAACGCGACCAAAGTGGCCAAGACCGCGCATAGGAACGGCACCACCCTGCGGGAAGAGGCGATCGCGCTCGGCTTCGTCGATGGCGAGACCTTCGACCGTATCGTGCGGCCCGAGGACATGATCGGGCCGAAGGGCTGAGATGGCCGAACCCGTCAACCTCAACCGTTTCCGCAAGGACCGGCAGCGCACCGAGAAACGCGCCGGGGCCGAGGCGAATGCGGTGAAGTTCGGCCGCACGAAGGAACAGAAGGCGCTGGAGCAGGCAAGGGCCGAAAAGGCCCGCGCCGGGCTGGACGGCCACCGGCGCGAAGCACCGTCAACCGGCGATTAACCTTTCCGGGTCAGTGTCCATGGCGGAGGTTCCGCCATGCATCACCTGCCCGCCCACCTCAGCCCGGATCGCTGGATCATCCAGATCTTCAGCGCCCGCGCCGTCGCCGAAGGCGGTATCGTCCGCCGCAAGGTGCGCGATGTCGAACGGCTGATCGGCCGCGAACGCTTCCTGCACGAGGTACGTCGGCGCGGCTACCGCGTGGCGGAAAACGCCGGTCAGTTCATCGTGTTCTGCAACCGAGACCCGGTGCGCCTGCTGGTGTGAGGCGGATTTCTTCGAAGAAATCCGCAAAAGCCTTCGAAGGCTTTTGCCGTCCGCCGTCACGCGCTATGACAGGGGCATGAGCACGCGCCCCGAAAAACACTCGCTCACATTGCACGGGCACCGCACCAGCGTCTCGCTGGAGCCGGAGTTCTGGCAGGCGCTGCGCGAGATCGCCGCCGAACGGGGCATGGCGGTAAACCGGCTCGCGGCCGAGATCGACGCGGAACGCGGCCCCGACACCGGGCTGGCCGGGGCGATCCGGCTGCACATCCTGCGACATTTTCGCAACAGGAAATGACCCCCGAGGCTGGCCGATCTGGTAGCCGGGCATCGGGAACACGCTACAATTGCCCCGCAACTTCCGGCACATAGCCTGTGAAGCACATTGAATATCGCCTGCAATGCTTTGATTCTTGCAAAGAAACGCCGCTTCCGGCACAGTAGCGGGAATTCCGGGCACCAAGACCCGCGAGCAAACGTGATCCGAGCGAGGCAGGTCACATGAGTATCAGAGTCTATTGTCAGGCCGGAATCGTCGGCCTTGCCGCGGCACTTGTCAGCGCCCCGGCCCCTCTTGAGGCAGAGGCGTTGCGAGTCATGCGCGGCGCACCCTCCTCGGCGCTTCAGGTGCCGATGAACCGCGCGGTGGTGGTGGAAAGCGACGTCGCTTTCGCCGAACTGTCGATCGCCAATCCCGGCATCGCCGACATTTCTTCGCTGTCCGACCGTTCGATCTATGTCCTGGGCAAGACGCCCGGGCGCACCACGCTTACGCTTCTGTCGGGCGAGGGGCGGCTGATCTCGAACATCGAGGTCCATGTCACCCCCGACGTGGCCGAGTTCAAGGAACGGCTGCGCCAGATCCTGCCCAACGAGCAGATCGAGGTGCGCACCGCGAATGACGGCCTGGTGCTTTCGGGCACGGTCAGCAGCATCGCCCGGCTCGACCGCGCGCTCGACCTTGCCGAACGCTACGCGCCGGACCGGGTGTCGAACCTGATGTCGGTGGGCGGCACCCAGCAGGTCATGCTCAAGGTCCGCTTTGCCGAGATGCAGCGGTCGGTGGCCAAGAACCTGTCATCGTCGCTGGGCATCCGCACCACCGGCGGCGGCAGGGTCGGCGCCATCGGCGGCAGCGGCAACTTCACCGGCACCGGCGGCCCGTCGTCGGCGTTCAACCCCAACACCATGCCGATGAACCCCAATGCCGCGGGCGCGCTCGGGCTTGGTTTCTCGGCGGGCAGCCTGCAATTTTCCGTACTGCTGGAGGCGCTGGAGTCGAAGGGCGTCGTGCGCACGCTGGCCGAACCGAACCTGACCGCCCTTTCGGGGCAGGAGGCGCGTTTCCTGGCGGGCGGCGAATATCCGATCCCGGTGGCCGACGATGAGGGAATCACCATCGAATACAAGCCCTTCGGGGTCGAGCTGGCCTTCACCCCCCGGGTGGTGGACGGCGATGTCATCAACCTGATGATCGAGGCGGCGGTTTCCTCGCTCGATCCCACGGTCACGGTGCAGAACGCGGGGTTCTCGGTCAATGCCTTCAAACGGCGCGACACCTCGACCACGGTCGAGATGCGCGACGGCGAAAGCTTTGCCATCGCCGGGCTGTTGCAGGACGACTTCCGCAATTCGAGCGGGCAGGTGCCATGGCTGGGCGACATCCCGGTACTGGGCGCGCTGTTCCGTTCGGCCGACTACCAGCGGGCGCAGACCGAGCTTGTGATCATCGTCACGCCGCATCTGGTCACCCCCACCCGGGGCGAGGCGCTGGCGCTGCCGACCGACCGGGTCCGGCTGCCGAGCGAGAGCGAGTTCTTCCTTTTCGGCCAGGTCGGCGGGCGCACCCCCACCCAGGGTGCCGCGGGCGAGGTCGCGCGGCAGGACTTTTCGGGCCCCTACGGCTATGTGATGGAGTAGCGCCATGCGGAACCTGATGCGCCCCCTGATCGCCGCCGCGGCCCTTGCCGCCCTTGCCGCCTGTGCCGATCGCGAACTGGGTGCCGAAGCGGACAGCGGCCATTTCGGCAACGCCACGATGAACAACACCCAGATTCATTCGGGGCAGAAGGACTATGTGGTCCAGCTTGGCAGCCGCTTTGCCGCCGAGGTGACCGACACGGTGAATTTCGCCTTCGATTCCACGGTGCTGGATGCCGAGGCGCGCGCCACGCTCGACCGTCAGGCCGACTGGATCCGCCAGTTCCCCGAAGTGCGGTTCCGGGTCTATGGCCATACCGACCTCGTGGGGTCGGATGCCTACAACTACCGGCTGGGTCTGCGCCGGGCGCAGGCGGTGGTGGCCTATCTCGCATCGCGCGGGATCAGCCGGTCGCGGCTTGAGGCGGTCACCTCCTACGGCCGGACCCGGCCCGTGGTGCCCACCACGGCCGAGGAACGGCGCAACCGGCGCACGGTGACCGAGGTCACGGGCTTCGTGCAGCGCCATCCGACCGTGCTGAACGGCAAATATGCCGAGGTCATCTTCCGCGAATACGTCGCAAGCGCGGCCCCGGGGCACCAGACCCGGCTCGAAGGGTTCGAATAACGTCCCCCTTCCCCCCGCAGACGATACGAAACAGGACGCCGCCCTTCGGGGCGGCGTTTCCGTTTCCCGTCAATAATGGCGCGGCTTAACCGCTTTTGCCTCTTATTACCGAACAATGACAGCTTTTTGGCCCAATTCTCGCCACCATTGTCGCCCAGCTTGCCAGCAAGAGAATTGCATACGCATGGGCCGTGCCGGGCCCGGCCAGAAACAGATGGTATCGGCGATGACCAGTCAGGACGGAACCGGCAACGACCCGCAGGGCAAGGGCCCTTCCGAGAAAGGAACCGACGCAATGACGAGTGTAGCCGCGCTTCAGCCGGAACCCGCGCCGATCCGGGCCTGTACGATTTCCCGCGACATCCAGAACTTCGACCTGCTGATCGAGGACATGGAAGCCGAGATGGGCGAGAGCTGGGGTGATCTGGCCTTCACCGATGCGCTTGCCTTCTTCCACCAGCCCGAATCAGAGCCGCTGGAGTTCGTCGCCATCGCCGTGAACGGCGAGGACGAGACCGACCTTCAGCAGATCGCCACCATCGTCAAGGCCGCGCATGACAAGGGCATCATGGTGGTGCTGATCGTCGATCAGATCAGCCCGGCGGCGCTGCATCAGCTGATGCGGCTCGGGGCCGAGGATTTCGTGCCCTACCCGCTGCCCGAAGGCGCCCTGCACGACGCGGTGGAGCGGATGCGCCGCGCGCGGGAGGCCCCCGTCCTTGCCGCCGTGCCGACCCAGGCGCCCGATGAAGGGCTCCACCACCCGGGCTTCAAGCCGCGCGGCGACCGCGACGGGGTGGTGCTGCCGGTCCACGGGCTTGCGGGCGGCACGGGTTCCAGCACCTTTGCCACCAACCTGGCGTGGGAAATCGCCACGGTGCAGAAAAGCGACCCGCCGAGGGTCTGCCTGCTCGATCTCGATCTGCAATTCGGCAGCGTCTCGACCTATCTCGACCTGTCCCGGCGCGAGGCGATCTTCGAGGTTCTGTCGGATACCGCCAGCATGGACAGCGACACGCTGATTCAGGCGATGCTGACCTTCAACGACCGGCTGCATGTGTTCACTGCGCCGGGCGACATGCTGCCGCTCGACTTCGTGAGCGGCGAGGACATCGGCCGGCTGATCGACATGGCGCGGGCGAATTTCGATTTCGTCGTGATCGACATGCCGAAGACCATCGTGCAATGGACCGAGACGATGCTGAACCACGCGCATGTCTATTTCGCGATGCTGGAACTGGACATGCGTTCGGCCCAGAACGCGCTGCGCTTCGTGCGGGCCCTGAAGGCCGAGGACATGCCGCATGAAAAGCTGCGCTTCGCGCTGAACCGGGCGCCGAAGTTCACCGATCTGTCGGGCAAGTCGCGGGTGCGCAAGCTGGCCGAAAGCCTGTCGATCGACATCGAGTTGCAGCTTCCCGACGGTGGCAAGCAGGTCACCCAGGCGAACGACCACGGGCTGCCGCTGGCCGAAACCGCGGCCAAGAACCCGTTGCGCAAGGAAATCCAGAAGCTCGCCAAGTCGCTTTACGATTTGAACAAGGCGGTCGAGACCGGCCGGAACTGAGGGTCCAGGGATGCTTTTCGGCAAGAGAACCAAATCCGCCAGCGCCCCGGCTGCCCCGGCGCAGGCGGCCAATGCCGGCCCGCAGACGGCGGCGACGCGCGCGCCCACGCCGATGCGCTCCGGGCCGCAGGTCCATCGCCCGGCGGCGCAGGCGGTGGCGGTCGACAAGGAAAAGAAGCGCAAGGACCGGCTGAGCGACCTCAAGGTCGAACTGCACAAGCGGCTGCTTGACGACCTCAACCTGGCGGCGCTGGAACATGCGACCGAATCCAGCCTGCGGAGCGAGATTTCGGAGATCTCCGCCGAGGCGCTGGCCGAAATGAACGTGGTGCTGAACAAGGACGACCGCGCCACGCTCAACCAGGAACTCTACGACGAGGTGATGGGCCTTGGCCCGCTGGAGCCGCTGCTCAAGGACGATACCGTCAACGACATTCTCGTGAACGGGCCGCAGCAGATTTTCGTCGAACGGTCGGGCAAGCTGGAACTGACCGACATCACCTTCAAGAACGAACGCCACCTGCTGCGGATCATCGACAAGATCGTATCCGCCGTGGGCCGCCGGGTCGATGAATCGAACCCCTATGTGGACGCCCGCCTTGCCGACGGCTCGCGTTTCAACGCCATGGTGCCGCCGATCGCGGTTGACGGCAGCCTGGTGTCGATCCGCAAGTTCAAGAAGGAAAAGCTGTCGATCGACGACCTGGTGAGGTTCGGCGCCTTCACCGAGGAAATGGCCGCCTTTCTCCAGGCGGCGGTGGCCACAAGGCTGAACGTGATCGTCTCGGGCGGGACCGGTTCGGGAAAGACCACCACGCTCAACGCGCTGTCCTCGTTCATCGACAACTCGGAACGTATCCTGACCATCGAGGATACCGCGGAACTCCAGTTGCAGCAGACCCATGTGGGCCGGATGGAAAGCCGCCCGGCCAACGTCGAGGGCAAGGGCGCCGTCACCCAGCGCGACTGTCTGAAGAACGCCCTGCGGATGCGCCCCGACCGGATCATCGTCGGCGAGACAAGGGGCGAGGAGGTGATCGACATGCTCCAGGCCATGAACACCGGCCATGACGGCTCGATGACCACGATCCACGCCAACTCTGCGCGCGACGGCGTGTCGCGTCTGGAAAACATGATCGCCATGGCCGGGATCGAGATGCCCCTGAAGGCCGTGCGCAGCCAGATCGCCAGCGCCGTCAACCTGATCGTGCAGGCCAGCCGGTTGCAGGACGGTTCGCGCCGGATGACCTCGATCACCGAGATCACCGGAATGGAAGGCGAAGTGATCTCGATGCAGGAACTGTTCCGCTACGAACGCCTTGGCCTTGCCCCCGACGGCAAGATCATCGGCCGGTTCAACGCCACGGGCATCCGTTCCTACTATTCGGACCGGTTCCGCCAGTGGGGCTATGACCTGCCCGCGTCGATCTACGAACCCACGCCCTGAGGCCCGCCATGCAGATCAGCGCCGAACCCCTCATCTATATCCTGATCTTCGTCGGCGTGCTCGCGCTCGTCGAGGGGATCTATCTGACCGTCTTCGGAAAGTCGATCAGCCTCAACAACAAGGTCAACCGCCGGCTGGCGCTCATGGAAAAGGGCGGCAACCGCGAGGAAGTGCTGGAACAGCTCCGCAAGGAGATGAGCCAGCACATGAATTCCCGCTCGATCCCGCTTTACGCGATTCTGGCCGACAAGGCGCAGAAGGCGAATATCGCCTTCTCGCCCGCGGCACTGATCGGCATCATGGTGCTGCTGGCCGTCGTCGCCTATCTGGCCCTGACCATCGGCACCGAGGCCGAAACCCCGATCCGGGTGCTGGTGGCGATCGCCATGGGGGTCGGCAGCGTCTATTTCTGGGTCAACGGCAAGGCGAAGAAGCGTCTCGCCCTGGTCGAGGAACAGCTTCCCGATGCGGTCGAACTCATGGTCCGGTCGCTGCGCGTCGGCCATCCGTTCTCCTCGGCGATCGGCATCGTCGCCAAGGAGGTGCCCGACCCGCTCGGCACCGAGTTCGGCATGATCGCCGACGAAGCCGCCTACGGGCGCGAAATTTCCGAAAGCCTCAAGGCGCTGGCCGAACGGATGGACATGCAGGATCTGCGTTTCCTTGCCGTCGCGGTGACGATCCAGCAGCAGTCGGGCGGCAACCTGGCCGAGATCCTCGCCGGTCTCGCGCAGGTGGTCCGGGCCCGGTTCCGGCTGTTCCGCCGGGTGAAGGCGATCACCGCCGAGGCGAAATGGTCGGGGATGTTCCTGTCGGCCTTCCCCATCGTCGCCATGGTGATGATCACCATCATCAAGCCCGACTATTTCGACGAGGTGAAAGAGACCTCGGCCTTCATTCCGGCGGCGCTGATCGTCGGCGTGCTGCTGGTGGTCAACGTCATCTACATGAAGATCATGGTCAACATCAAAGTCTGAGGCACCGCCATGCAAGCCCTCGAAACCTTCAATACCCTGCTGACGGACATGCTCGGCCCGCTCGGTCCCATGATCGCGGTGGGCGGGCTTGGCCTTCTGCTGGTGCTGATCACGCTGCCGGCCATGCTGCACAAACAGGCCGACCCGCTCGACAAGCTGCGCGAGGCGGCAAAGGCCAGCCACGCATCCGCCGCCCCCGGCCAGCCGCTGCGTCACGGCGGCAAGAGCGACAAGCTCGACAAGTTCGCCAACTTCCTCGAACCGCAGAGCGCGGCCGAACTCAGTTCGGCCCGGCTCAAGATGCTCCGCGCGGGCTACCGTTCGAGAAACGCGGTACGCATGTTCCATGCGACGCAGTTCATCCTTGGCATGTCCCTACTGGTGCTCGGGATGATCTATGCCCTGCTGACGGCCAGAAGCCTCGATCTCAGCATGCAGCAGATCGCGATCTATGCGCTGCTGCCGGGCGCCATCGGCTATTATGTGCCGGTCTATTGGGTCAACCGCCGCCTGCAAACCCGCCAGCAGGAGATGATCGAGGGGTTCCCCGACGCACTCGACATGATGCTGGTCTGCGTCGAGGCCGGGCAGTCGCTCGACCAGTCGATCATCCGGGTCGCCAAGGAAATCAGCATCGGCTATCCCGCGCTGGGCGAGGAGTTCGAACTGGTCTCGCATGAGATCAAGGCGGGCAAGGAGCGGATCGAGGTGCTGCGCGACTTCGCCGAACGGGCAGGCGTGCCGGATATCGCGTCTTTCGTCACCACGCTGGTGCAGTCGGCCACCTTCGGCACCTCGATCGCCGAGGCACTGCGGGTCTATGCCTCGGAAATGCGCGACAAGCGTGTGCTGCGCGCCGAGGAAAAGGCAAACGTCTTGCCAACCAAGCTTACTCTGGGCACAATGATGTTCACCGTGCCGCCGCTGCTCATCATCCTGATCGGGCCGTCGCTGCACGGAATATCGCAGACCATAGCCACGAATTTCTGACGTGACATGCCCCCCCCGAGCCGTCTGGCTCATCGCTTTCGGCCTGGGCCTCGCCGCCTGCACCAACGGTGCGGCGCCCGGCGGTGACACCATCCCCGGCGCCGACCGGCGGGGCGAGGCGGTGGACGGGCTGACCGTCGGTCACCGGCTGATGGAGGCAGGCGAACACGAACTGGCGCTGCGGGCCTATCTGCGCGCCGCCTCGGAACGGGGCGCGGATGTCGATGTCCTTTCCGCCATCGGCTCGGCCAACCTGCGGCTGGGGCGGCTGGGTCAGGCCGAACAGATCCTGCGCCGGGCGCTGGAGGTTGACCCGGCCTTCGTCCCCGCGCTCAACAACCTCGGCGTGGTGCTGATGGAACGCGGCGCGACCGGCGAGGCGCGGCGCGTCTTCCAGCAAGCCTATGCGCTCGATAGTGGCAATTCGGACTCCATCCGCGAAAACCTGCGACTCGCTATCGCGCGGACGGCGGATTCCGGTTACGATGACCCCAATGAAAATCATAATTTCTCGCTGGTGCGGCGGGGGCACGGGCAATATCTGCTTCTTTCGCGCCAATGAGGTCGAGCAGTGAAGGACGCAGAAGGATGCGCCATCCCGGTATCGTTGCGCTGTGCCTGATGGGCATGGCAGGTCTGGCCGCCTGCGATCGGTCGTCGAACGCCGACGTGAATCGCGCCATCGAAAGCATGAACCTGGTCGATGACAACAACATGGCCGAGATCATGCTGACCGTGGCCGACCCGGCCGAAGCGGCCGCCTGGTTCACCCGCGCCAGCGCCGAACACCCCGACCGGGTGGACCTGCGCCGGGGGCTGGCCAAGTCGCTTGCCCGCGCCGGGAACGCCCCGGAAGCCGCGGCGATCTGGACCGAGATCGCCGACGGGCCCGAGGGCACCTCGCAGGACCGGGTGGAACTGGCCGAGGCGCTCATTCGCAACAACGAATGGGCCCGCGCCGAGGCGGAACTGAACCGCATCCCCCCCACCCACGAAACCTTCGAACGCTACCGGCTTGAGGCCATGGTGGCCGATGCGAACAAGAACTGGGCCAAGGCCGACAGTTTCTATGAAATCGCCGCCGGGCTGACCAACCGGCCGTCCGGCGTACTGAACAACTGGGGCTTTTCCAAGCTGACCCGTGGCGATCACGCGGGGGCGGAACGGCTGTTCGCCGAGGCGATCACCTATGATCCGGGCCTGTTCACCGCCAAGAACAACCTGGTCATGGCCCGTGGTGCCCAGCGCAAATACGACCTGCCGGTGATCCAGATGAACCAGACCGAGCGGGCGCAGCTTCTGCACACGCTGGCGCTGACCGCCGTCAAGTCGGGCGATGTGAACGTCGGCAAGGGCCTGCTGCAAGAGGCCATCGACACCCACCCACAACATTTCGACGCCGCGGTGCGCAGCCTGCGCGCCCTCGATTCCGGAGCAACGGGCTGAACCATGGAAACGACCGCTGCAACCGCCCTTTGGTTCCTGCCCTTCGTCGTGCCGATCGCGATCTGGGTCGCGTGGAGCGACATGAAATTCATGAAAATCCCCAACAAGGCGGTGCTGGCGCTTGCCGCCGTGTTCCTTGTGGTCGGGCCGATCGCGCTGCCGCTGGCCGAATGGGGCTGGCGCTGGACCCACCTTGCCGTGGTCCTGGTGATCGGTTTCCTGATGAGCATGGCCACCATGATCGGCGCGGGCGACGCCAAGTTCGCCGCCGCCATGGCGCCCTTCATCGCGCTTGGCGATCTCGGGCTGTTCATGGGGCTGCTGGCGGCGGCGCTGCTCGGGGCCTTTCTTGCCCATCGGCTGCTGCGCGCATGGCCCGCCTTCCGCAACGCGACGCCCGACTGGGTGTCATGGACGCATCACAAGTTCCCGATGGGTCTCGCACTGGGCGGCGCACTGGTGATGTATCTCGTCGCCGCGCTGCGCTTCGGGGCCTGAACCCTGCTGCACACCGGGGGCACGGCGGACCGCAGAATGCCGGATCGCCGCCCCGGATTCGCCAGATTCGCCGGTAAAGGTGGCCGGGCCACGAAACCGGCAGCCCGGCCCCACAGCACGGCCCCGAACCCAGGGATCGCCCCATGAACATGCAGCCCGCCCCCGATATGCAGGCCCCCGGCCCCGCGCCCGTGCAGGCCCCGGTCAGCCCGCGCACCATGGCCGACACCGGCCTTTCGGCGGTGATGATGCGGGATATCCTGCTCAAGACCATGTTCCGCATGAACCTCGATCTGGTTTCCGAACTTTCGCGGGCGATCTGTGTGCCGGTGGGCGTGACGCAGGAACTGATCGATCTGGCCCGCGAACAGCGGCTGATCGAGGCGACCGGCACGCTCCACGCCAATTCCGGCAACGAGATGGGCTATCAGCTGACCGACGCGGGCAAGGCCCGTGCGCTCGACGCGCTGGCACAGTCGGAATATTACGGCGCCATGCCGGTGCCGCTGGCCGACTATGCCGAACAGGTCAAGCGCCAGTCGATCCGCGACATCCAGCTTACCCGCGGCGAACTCACCGGCGCGATGGGCCACCTGATCCTGCCCGACAAGCTGCTGGACCACCTCGGGCCCGCGGTGACCTCGGGCCGGTCGATCCTGATGTATGGCCCGCCGGGGAACGGGAAATCCAGCATCTCGAACGGTATCCGCGACGCATTGGGCGACCGCATCTACGTGCCGCGCGCGCTGGAATACTCGGGCCAGGTCATCACCGTCTACGACCCGATCGTGCATTCCAAGGCCGAAGCCGCGGTCGATGACCCGACCTCGCTGCGCCGCACCTCGACCCGGTTCGACAACCGCTACGTCTATTGCGAGCGCCCGACCGTCGTCACCGGCGGCGAACTCACGCTCGACATGCTCGACCTGACATTCAATCCGGTGGCGCGCACCTATCAGGCGCCGCTGCAACTCAAGGCCACCGGCGGCGTGTTCATCGTCGATGACCTTGGCCGTCAGGTCGATCCGCCGCAAAAGCTGATCAACCGCTGGATCGTGCCGCTGGAAGAGGCGAAGGACATCCTCGCCCTGCAATCGGGCGAGAAATTCACCGTGCCCTTCGACACGCTGGTGATCTTTTCGACCAACTTCCACCCGAACGAGATTTTCGACGGCGCGGCGCTGCGGCGGATCTTCTTCAAGATCAAGATCGACGGGCCGGATCAGGAAGGTTTCCTCAAGATCTTCGCCATGGTGGCGCGCAAGAAGAAGATGCCGCTGAACGAGGCCGCGCTGCTCCACCTGCTCAAGGTCAAATATCCGACGATCGAAAACAATTACGCCAACTACCAGCCGACCTTCCTGATCGACCAGATGATCGCGATCTGCGACTTCGAGGGCATCCCCTACCAGATGACCCCCGAGCTGATCGACCGCGCCTGGGCCAACATGTTCGTGCGGCAGGAGGCGATCGCGCATTGAAGCAATTTCAGAAAAATCGACAGATTTTTTGGTTCGAAATTGCGGAAAAACAACAGCACAAAGCGTTTGGCCGTTCCGACGAACGGCCAAAACGCTTCACATCAGCCCCCGCGCCTCCAGCTCCGCGACATAGGGGCGGCTGACCGGCACCCGGCTGCCGTCGGCAAGCTCCAGGAACGGCCGACCGCCCTCGCGCCCGGTCGCCACGACGGCCGGGGCCGCCACCCAATGTGAGCGGTGGACCCGCAGCCCGTCCGCCTCCTCCATCTCGGCGATGGCATCGGAAAACCGCATCAGGATGCTGGCCGTCCCCGCCTCGGTTACCAGATCGACGTAATGGTCGCGCACCGACATGCGCAGCGGCGGCGCCCGCAGTTCCGGGTCGATCCGCTGCATCAACCGCGGCAGGGCGGGGGCTTCAGACTCCGGCAGCGGCACATCGGCCACGGGTCCGGGCACGGGTTCGGCGACCACCGGCTCCGCCCCGACGCGCTCCGCCTCCTGCCGGAAAGCCTGCCGGAAGGCGCAGCCGCTCAGCACCAGAAAGAACAGGAAAGCCGCGAATTCCAGCCGCCCCGGCACCACCTGCCCCGGCGGCGCCATCAGCGTCTGCGCCGCTGCGTGACACGGCAGCACGAGCAGCGCCGCAACCGTGAAGGACGAGATCGGCCCGTGGCGCCAGAAGTTGTTTCCCCCGGCAAGCCACCGCAACAGCAGCCGGACCACCGCCCCCGCAACCAGTGCGAGTAAAACCACCGTAGCCCAGAACAGCAGCCGCGTGACCGGGCCGGCGTATCCGTAACTCCCGAACGGGCCGGACAAGGCCATGAGAATGCTGTAAAAAGCCCACACCCCGAACACCGGGGGCGAAAGGACTTCCGACCGGAAGCCTTGACAAAAACCTTGTATCATACCGTGCTGGGCCATCGCAACTCAACAACCTGACCGATACCATCAAACCCCGCTTTCGGCAATGCTGCGGGCGGAACAGGCAAAGGGGATGACAAATGACCGCAGACAGCTACGACGAACGGGTGCGCGACAGCTTCGCCCGGCAAGGCATGATGATCACCCTCGGCGCCCGGGTCGAGGCAACGGCGCCCGGCCGATGCAGCATCTCGGCCCCGGTGACCCCGGCGGTGACCCAGCAGCACGGCGCGGGGCACGCCGCCCTTGCCTTCGCGCTCGGCGACAGCGCGGCGGGCTATGCGGCGCTGACGCTGATGCCCGAGGGGACCGAGGTGATGACCAGTGAGATCAAGATCAACCTGCTGCGCCCGGCACGGGGCGAAAGGCTGATCGCCCGCGGCGAGGTGGTGAAACCCGGCCGCAGGCTGGTGGTGGTGCGCGCGGACGTGGTGGCGGTGGAAGACGGAAAGGAAGCCCTGATCGCCATCCTTCAGGGCACCATGGTCCCGGTGGCACCGGACGCCTGACCGTCATCTCGACCGTTGCACGGGATAGAGGGTGCGGGAGCGGGGTTTTCCACCCCGTCGCCATTGGCTTGAAGTTGCCAGTGGTTGCGCCACCAGTTCGAGAAACCACTGGCGACGGCGCATCCAATGGCGACCCCCGGAGAGTATTTTTGGCAAGATGAAGTTGAAGCGGCCTTCAGAGTCCCATTCCCCCGGGCTCCGGCAGGCCCTTGGCGCGGCAGCAGGCGGTGACGGTGTTCGCCAGGAGGCAGGCGATGGTCATCGGCCCGACCCCGCCCGGCACCGGGGTCACCGCGCCCGCGACCCCGGCCACCGAGGCGAAATCGACATCGCCCACCAGCACCTGTTTACCGTCGCGCTCCACCCGGTTGATGCCGACGTCGATCACCGTGGCGCCGGGTTTCACCCAGTCGCCGGTGACCATCTCGGGCCGGCCCACCGCCGCCACCAGAATATCCGCGCGGCGGCAGACCCCGGGCAGGTCGCGGGTGCGCGAATGGGCCACGGTCACGGTGCAGCTTTCGCGCAGCAGAAGCTGCGCCATCGGCTTGCCGACGATGTTCGAGCGGCCGACCACCACGGCGTCGAGTCCGGCCAGCGATCCCAGCCGGTCGCGCAGCAGCAGGAGGCAACCGAGCGGCGTGCAGGGCACCATGGCCTTCTGGCCGCTGCCCAACAGGCCGATGTTCGATATGTGAAAGCCATCGACATCCTTGGCCGGGTCGATCGCATTGATCACCAGGTCGGAATTCAGATGAGAAGGCAGTGGCAACTGCACGAGAATCCCGTGAACTTCCGGATCGGCGTTCAGCCGCTCGATCAGCGCCAGCAGCTCGGCCTCGGACGTGTCCGCAGCCAGCCGATGTTCGAAAGAGGCCATCCCGGCCTCAACCGTCTGCTTGCCCTTGGAGCGCACATAGACCTGGCTGGCCGGGTCTTCGCCCACCAGAACCACCGCGAGGCCCGGCACCACGCCCTGCGCCTTCAGCCCCGCCACCGCCTCGGCCACCCGGCCCCGCAGCCGCGCCGCAAAAGCCCTGCCGTCGATCACATCCGCAGCCATCGCTTACCCCTTGCCCCCCATCAGGCGTTCCTCGCGCATGATCGACCAGTCGATCATGCGCCGCCACAACTCCTCGGCCAGATCGGCGTCCCATCCCCCGGCCACGGCCGCCGCGCGCACATTGGCCACCACGGCCTCCACCCGGTCGTCGATCCGGGCGGGCAGCCCCTCGCCGGGTTTCAGCGCTGCGGCGCGGTCGATATAGCGCGCCCGCTCTGCCAGCATCGCCACGATCCGCGCGTCCAGCGCGTCGATCCCGGCCCGCAGTTCGGCCATGTTGCGGCATTCCGCCGGTGTCTTCATTCTTCTGCCCCTCTCCCCCCGGGTTGCGGCTTCGGCCCGCTTTCTGCGTGACCGCCGGGCCGGGGTCAAGGCGTCAGAACAGCCCGGTCACCCGGCCTTCACCGTCAAGCCGGATCACCTCGGCCGAGGGCGCGCGCGGCAGGCCCGGCATGGTCATGATCTCGCCGCAGATCGCCACCACGAAGCCCGCCCCCGCCGAAAGCCGCACCTCGCGCACCGGGACCGAATGGCCGGTGGGCGCGCCGCGCAGGTTGGGGTCGGTGGTAAAGGAATACTGCGTCTTGGCCATGCAGACCGGCAGATCGCCATAGCCCGCCGCCTCCCATGCCTTGAGCTGGTCGCGCACCGCCTTGTCGGCCAGCACCTCGTCGGCGTGATAGATGCGCTTGGCGATGGTCTCGATCTTCTGGAACAGCCCCATCTCGTCCGGGTAGAGCGGCGCGAAGTTCGCCGCGCCGGATTCGGCCAGCGCCACCACCTTGTGCGCCAGATCCTCGGCCCCGGCGCCGCCTTCGGCCCAGTGGCGGCAGGTGATCGCCTCGGCGCCCTGCCCCGCGACATAATCCTTGACCGCGGCGATCTCGGCCTCGGTGTCGGAGTGGAAATGGTTGATCGCCACCACCACCGGCACGCCGAAGGATTTGACGTTGGCGATGTGGCGGCCGAGGTTGGGACAGCCCTTTTCCACCGCCTCGACATTCTCGGGGCCCAGATCTTCCTTGGCGACGCCGCCGTTCATCTTCATCGCCCGCACCGTGGCGACGATCACCGCCGCTGCCGGGCTGAGACCCGCCTTGCGGCACTTGATGTCGAAGAACTTTTCGGCCCCGAGATCGGCGCCGAAACCGGCCTCGGTCACCACATAGTCACCCAGTTTCAGCGCCGTGGCGGTCGAGATCACCGAGTTGCAGCCATGGGCGATATTGGCAAAAGGCCCGCCATGGACGAAGGCCGGGTTGTTTTCCAGCGTCTGCACGAGGTTCGGCTGCATCGCGTCCTTCAGCAGTACCGTCATGGCCCCGTCGGCCTTGAGGTCGCGGGCGTGGACCGGGCTGCGGTCGCGCCGGTAGGCGACGACGATATTCCCCAGCCGCTCCTGCAAGTCCTCCAGGTCGCGCGACAGGCAGAGGATCGCCATGACCTCCGACGCCACGGTGATGTCGAAGCCGGTCTGGCGCGGGAAGCCGTTGGCGACGCCGCCGAGGCTGACCACCATGTCGCGCAGCGCCCGGTCGTTCATGTCCATCACCCGCCGCCAGGTCACCCGGCGCGGGTCGATATCCAGCGCGTTGCCCCAGTAGATGTGGTTGTCGATCATCGCCGACAGCAGGTTGTGGGCGCTGGTGATCGCGTGGAAATCGCCGGTGAAGTGGAGGTTCATCTCTTCCATCGGCACGACCTGGGCATGGCCGCCACCCGCGGCACCCCCTTTCATGCCGAAGTTGGGGCCGAGGCTGGCCTCGCGGATGCAGACCACCGCCTTCTTGCCGATCCGGTTCAGCGCATCACCGAGGCCCACGGTGGTGGTGGTCTTGCCCTCGCCCGCCGGGGTCGGGTTGATCGCGGTCACCAGCACCAGCTTGCCGTCGGGCCGGGCGGCAAGGCTGTCGATGAACGCCTGCCCGACCTTGGCCTTGTCATGGCCGTAGGGCAGCAGGTGTTCGGCCGGGATGCCCAGCTTGTCGCCGATCGACTGGATCGGCTGTTTGCGCGCCTCGCGCGCGATCTCGATATCGGTCTTGAATGTCATGCCTGCTCCCCTCGGGCCGTGCGCGCACGGGCCGGTTCATCGCCGCGCGCAGTTGCTCATGCATAGCGGCGCCGCAGCCGGGGGAGAAGCGTGTTTGCGACCGATATGCGCCGGATTGCGCCGCCGGGGGTTTCCGATGGGAGGCCCGCCTCCCCGGCAAGCGGAGCCGTGGCCGCGCGGCCCTCCGGGGGGGTATTTCCCGGGCAGAAGAAACCGGCAGGGCGCGGAAACAAGGCGGCGTCTGCCTTGCGTGCTGGTCGACAAGGCTGTCAGATACCAATCTTTTGCAACAGAGGGCAGCGGCCGACCGCGGGGGGCCGCTGCAACACCTGTGGCCTGGCAGTTTATGGTGCAGGTGACTCCACGTTCAGTGCATGTCGCAACGTCGCAATAGCGGCCGCCCGTGCGGGCGGTCGGCCGCTGCCCGGCGGCGCTGACGCGCCTTGATTCCGGGCAAAGGTAGCGTTCCAGATGTCCATGCCAACACGCAAGACAGGCACCGCCAAAAACAAACGGCCCCCGGAAAGGGGGCCGCCGGTGTTGTACAGTGCCCGGGATTCAGGCCGAGGGTTCGGGTTCCATCCCGCCGTCGTCGGATTTCGGCGGGCGCGGCCGGGTCTTGGGAATCGCCGTCACGCTGGGGGCATCGCCGCCGGAGGGGGTCTCATCGTCCTCGCCGCTATCGAGCGGCTCACCCGCCAGCACCTTGCGGATCTCGTCGCCGGTCAGGGTCTCGTATTCCAGAAGGCCCTTGGCCATACGTTCGAAATCCTCGGCCTTGTCGATCAGGATCCTGCGGGCGGTCTCGTAGCCCTCGTCGATCAGTTCCTTGACCTCGTTCTCGATCATCTGCTTGGTCTGGGCCGAAACCGAGAACCCGGCGGTATTGCCCTGATAGCCCTCATGCGCCTCGGCGTAGTCGATATTGCCCACCTTGTCCGACATGCCCCAGCGCATCACCATGGCCCGCGCCAGCGACGATGCCTGCTGGATATCGCCCGCGGGGCCCGAGGACACGCCTTCCTCGCCGTATTTGATGATCTCGGCGGCCTTGCCTGCCATGGTCATGGCGATCTTCTGCTTGCCCTCGTCCTTGTGCATGTTCAGCCGGTCCATCTCGGGCAGGCTTACGACCATGCCCAGCGCGCCACCGCGCGGGATGATGGTGGCCTTGTAGACCGGATCGCATTTGGGCAGGTTCAGCCCGACGATGGCATGGCCGGCCTCGTGATAGGCGGTCTTTTCCTTCTGGTCGGCGGTCAGCACCATCGAGCGCCGCTCGGCCCCCATCATCACCTTGTCCTTGGCGCGTTCGAAATCGTCCATGGTGACGAAGCGGCGTCCGGCGCGGGCGGCCATCAGCGCGGCCTCGTTCACGAGGTTGGCAAGGTCGGCGCCCGAGAAGCCGGGCGCGCCGCGGGCGATCAGCCGCAGATCCACATCCGGGCCGATCGGCACCTTGCGGGCATGGACCGAAAGGATCTTTTCACGGCCGCGAATATCGGGGTTGGGCACATGGATCTGCCGGTCGAAGCGGCCGGGGCGCAGGAGCGCCGGATCGAGCACGTCCTTGCGGTTGGTCGCGGCGACGATGATCACGCCTTCGTTGGCCTCGAACCCGTCCATCTCGACCAAAAGCTGGTTGAGCGTCTGCTCGCGCTCGTCGTTGCCGCCGCCGATGCCGACGCCGCGCGCCCGGCCCACCGCGTCGATCTCGTCGATGAAGACGATGCAGGGGGCGTTCTTCTTGGCCTGTTCGAACATGTCGCGCACGCGCGAGGCGCCGACGCCCACGAACATTTCCACGAAGTCCGAGCCGGAGATGGTGAAGAAGGGAACCCCGGCCTCACCGGCGATGGCGCGGGCCAGAAGCGTCTTGCCGGTGCCCGGCGGACCCACGAGCAGCGCGCCCTTGGGGATCTTGCCGCCGAGACGGCTGAACTTCTGCGGGTTGCGCAGGAATTCGACGATCTCTTCCAGTTCTTCCTTGGCCTCGTCGATCCCGGCCACGTCGTCGAAGGTGACGCGGCCGTGCTTTTCCGTCAGCAGCTTGGCGCGGGACTTGCCAAAGCCCATGGCCCCGCCCCTGCCGCCGCCCTGCATCCGGTTCATGAAGAAGATCCAGATGCCGATCAGCACGAGGAACGGCAGCCACAGCGACAGCACCGAAAGGAAGCCGGATTGCTGCTGCGGTTCGGCCCGCACCTCGACGTCGTTGTCGATCAGCCGCTCGGTGAGGTTGTCGCCCTCGGGCCGGATCGCGATATACTGGCTGCCGTCGCGGCCGCGCACCATCACCCGTTCGCCGTCCAGCGTGACCGAGGCGACCTCGCCGCTGTCGACCCGCTGGATGAACTCGGAATACGAGATCGACCGGGCCGAGGTTGTCGTCTGCCCGCCGCCGAACAGGTTGAACAATGCAAGGATCAGCAGGAACAGAACGACCCAGAAGGCGATGTTGCGTGCGTTGCCCACGAAGAACTCCCTAATGCGCCGCGCACCGGGCGGGCGACCTTGCGCCTTAAAATAGACATTCGTGCGGGGGGTTCAATGCGATAAGATGAACCTTTGCAGGCTTGGGACGATCTCCGCCGTCCATTCCGCGGGTTTTCCGGCCATCGGGGCGGCGATCAGCCTGTCACCGCGCCAGATCGCGGGGGTCACGAGAAGCGCATCGCGGCTGTGGCCGGTGGCGCGCCAGTCCGGGCACGCCTGCAGGCCCGCGGCGCCGAGGGCGCGAATCTCCAGCCCCTCGACCTCCTGCCCTTCGGGCGGCGTCAGGTGCCAGCGGTGGTCCCAGATCGCACCCGGCGCGGCGGTCGCGGCGGCCACCGCCTTCGGCTCGCGCGTCAGGCGGATGTCCGCCCCGGACGGCCGGATACGGCAGCCCGCAAGCGTGGCGACGCGGCCTGCGCGGATCGCCGCCTCGACCCGTTCGACCGAGGCGGCGCGCGGCGGATGCCCGGCCCCCGACATCCAGCGCAGCGCGGCGACCAGCAGGCGGCGGGACAGTTCGGGGCCGAGTTCGCCGAACCCGTTGCGATCCAGCACCAGCGCCCCGGCGGCCTCCTGCGCGAGGCGGTCGGCCGCCTCGGCGGTGGCGCGATCCACCACCGACAGCGCCATGGCCAGATGCTGCACCACGGAGTTCAGCCGCTCGACGGTGATTCCCAGCGGCCTCAGCGCCTTCAGCGCGCGGCGGGCCTTGACGCGGGTAAAGCGGTCGTCGTCGTTCGAGGGATCGTCAACCCAGCCCTGCCCGTTCCGGGTCAGCCAGCCGCGCAATTCGGCGCGGGTCTGGCACAGAAAAGGGCGGCCGAACACGATCCCGGCCTCGGTCCAGTCCCGGCGCATCCCGGCAAGCCCGTCCAGCCCGGCTTCGCGGGCCAGCCCCATCAGGAAGGTCTCGGCCTGATCGTCGGCGGTATGGGCAAGCCCGACATGGGAGATGCCCTGCGCCCGCGCCCAACCGGCGATCAGCCGGTAGCGGGCCTTGCGCGCGGCATCCATCAGGTTGCCCGCCACCGCGCCATGTTCCCAGACCAGCGTGTCATGCGGCACCCCGAGCCCGGCGCAGGCGCGGGCGACGAAACGGGCTTCCGCCGCCGCCTCGGGGCGCAGCCGGTGATCCACCGTCACCGCATGGACCTGCCAGCCGGCATGGGGCGCGGCGCGGGCCATCAGATGCAGCATCGCCATGGAATCGCTGCCGCCCGAGACGGCAAGGCCGATCCGGCCGGGACTCCCGGGCCGGAACGCCTGCCCGGCGACATGCAGCAGGAACGCATCCCCGGCCGAAAGCGCCGGGGCGCCTTCTACCGGCACTCCAGCCGCCCCATGGTGGCGATCGCATCGCCCGCCGCGGGACTGCCGGGGAAGCGGGCGTTCACTTCGGCCAGCGTCACGCAGGCTTCGGGCACCTGCCCGAGCTGCGCAAGCGAGCGGCCAAGCCGGAACAGCGCCTCGGGCGCGCGCGACCCGTCCGGCACGCCCGAAAAGCTTTCCAGATAGGCCCGCGCGGCGGATGCGGTCTCGCCCATCTGTTCCAGCGCCTCGCCGCGCAGGAAATGCGCCTCGCCGGTCAGCGGACCGCCCGGAAAGGTCTCGGCATAGGCCGCAAGGAGGTCAGCGGCGGTGCGAAAGTCACCCTGACCGAGCACCTCCCGGGCCCGGTCGAAATCCGCCTGTTCGCCCATGGCAAGCTGCGGCCCGCCGGTATCGGGGCCGGAGGCGGCACCCGGCGCGGCCTCGCCGCCCAGGGGCGGGGTCTGGCCCAGTTGCGAGACGTCGCCGCCCTCCAGCTCGACCAGCCGGAATTCGAGGTCGCCCACGCGGTTGGTGCCGTCCGCGACCACCCGGTTCAGGCGGATCTCGATCTCCTCGGCCTTGCCGGTCAGGCGCATCAGCTCGGCCTCGATCGCGTCCATGCGTTCCAGCATGTCGCCGCCGCCCGGCTGCGAGACCGCGCCGGTCTCGACCAGTTCGCGGCGCAGCCCGGTGATCTCGGCCCCGAGCACGCCGAGGTCGCGGCGGATGTCGGCCAGCGTGGCGTCCCGGTCCTGCGCCGCCGCAGGCAGCCCGGGCGCGAAGGCCAGCGCCAGCAGGACCAGAAGCGCCCGCATCACATCCCCGCGCCCATCGACAGCACGGTGACCGCGCGGCGGTTGATCGAATAGCAGGCTTCGGTCGAGCAGACCTCGACCGGGCGTTCCTTGCCGTAGCTGACGGTGCGGACCCGGTTCGAGGCGACGCCCCGGCTTACCAGATAGTCGCGCGCCGAGTTCGCCCGGCGCTCGCCCAGCGCGAGGTTGTATTCGCGGGTGCCCTGTTCGTCGGCATGGCCTTCCATGATCACGCCGTAGCCCGGATTGCGCGACAGCCAGTCGGCCTGACCGTCAAGCGTGGCCCGCGCCTCGGGCGATATCGTGCTTTGATCGACGGCGAAGAACACCCGGTCGCCCACGGTCTGCTGAAAATAGGCGACCGAGGTCGGGTCCGACGGGTCGCCGAGGCCCGATTGCGAAATGTCGCTGCCGCCGAAACCGCCATCGGCCCCGACGCCGCCGGCGCCGAACCGGCCGGGGTTGTTGCAGGCGGCAAGGCCGAGCACGGCCACCAGAAGCAGCGCCCGGGGAAGGTAGGTGGTCGAAAGCGTCATCGCATGGTTTCCTTAGACTATGCCCGGAACGCCGGGCCCGGTTCGATTGTGGCTTCGGGCGCGGCAATACGCCCGATCATAGCAGGTTGCGCGGGGATGGGAAACGCGGCCCCCCACCCCTCGCGCGTCACGGCAGCAGCGGCGACCAGGCCGGGTCCGAGGCCGGGCCCGCACTCGGCACCCGGCGCAGGTTGCGCCCCGAGATGTCCACCGAGTAAAGCGCCGGCTCTCCGCCCGCGCCCGCCGATTCGCGGGTGAAGATGACGACCCGGCCATTGGGCGACCAGCTTGGCCCCTCGTCGAGGAAGGCGGCGGTCAGCAGCCGTTCCTCCGACCCGTCGGCGCGCATCACGCCGATATGGAACCGGCCCTGATGCTGCTTGGTGAAGGCGACGAGATCCCCGCGCGGCGACCACACCGGGGTGCCGTAGCGGCCCGGCCCGTTCGAGATCCGCCGGGGCTCGCCCCCGGTGGCGGGCATCACGTAAAGCTGCTGCGTGCCGGAACGGTCGCTCTCGAACACGATCCGGCTGCCGTCGGGCGAGAACGAGGGCGCCGTCTCGATCGCGGGCGATGAGGTCAGCCGCTGGCGCTGCCCCGAACCGAGGTCGAGCAGGTAGATATCGGTATTGCCGCCCTGCGCCAGGCTGAACACCACCGTGCGCCCGTCGGGCGAGAACCTGGGCGCGAAGGTCATCGTCCCCGGCTGGTCGTCCAGCGCCCGGCGCTGGCCGGTGGCCACGTCCATCAGGTAGATGCGCGGAAAGCCGGTCTCGTAGGAGGTATAAAGGATGCGGTCCCCCGCGGGCGAGAACCGCGGCGCCAGCACGATCGCGTTCGAATCGGTCAGATAGCGGACATTGGCGCCGTCGTAATCCATCACCGCCAGCCGCTTGCGCCGGTCGTTCTTGGGGCCGGATTCGGCGACGAACACCACCCGGCTGTCGAAATAGCCGCCTTCGCCGGTGATCCGGCTGTAAACCGCGTCCGAAACCTTGTGCGCCATGCGCCGCCAGCTTTCCATGGTCCCCGCGAACTGAAGCCCCTCGCCCATCTGCTGGCCGGTGAACACGTCGAACAGCCGGAACTTGACCACCAGCCGCCCGCCCTGCTGCACCGAGACCGAGCCGGTCACCAGCGCCTGCGCATTGATCGCCCGCCAGTCGGCATATTGCACCGGAGCGTCGAAGCCGGTGATGCGGCCGATATGGGCGCTGGCGGGGATCTCGCGGAACAGGCCGGTGCCGGTCAGGTTCTCGGCCACCACGCGGGCGATGTTGCGCGCGGGCTCGGCCGCCGCCCCGCTTTCGGCGATGAAGTCCGGGACGGCGAAGGGCAAGGGCTCGATCACGCCCTCGTCGATCCGCAGCCGCAGCGGGCCGGACTGCGCCTGCGCGACGGACGCAAGCGCCAGCACCAGCGCCGCGGCCAGCGCCGCGGCCGCGAACAGCGGGGGGAAGTTCCGGGACAGGTTCATTCTGATCCTCTCGCTCTCGGGGTGCGCAGGCCCCCGTTCCTCAACCTTCTTAGCACCATGACCGCGCGGCACACCGCCGAAACGCTCACGGCCCGTCACTTTCGCGCGCCGACCCGGCAGCGGCCGGGCCCGTGGCACGATCACGCCGGCGCGGGCGGGCGGTTCCGGCCGGGTTCCGCTCATCTCAGCCGCATCCCGTTATAGTCGAATTCGATCTCGATCTCGCGCCAGTGGTCGTATTTGTCGGCCGGAAGCTGCGCGTTGGCGGCGCAGCGCAGGATGGCGCGGCGGGCGATCTCGTAGGCGGTGTTGGTGGCGGCGTCGCTGGGGCCCTGGGCGCTGATGCGGCGCACGCTCTCGGGCCTGCCGTCGCGGTTCATGCTGATCCCCACCGTGACTATCGAGCGCAGCGTGTCGGTCGAGGCCGATCCCACCGACCAGCATTGCTGGATCGCCCGGCGCAGCCCGTCGATCTCGCCCGAGGTGAGCGGCGGCCCCGAGGGCGCGGTGCCCGCGCCGCCGGTCCCCGTCACCGCCGAGGCGACGGCGGCGGCGACCGCATCGGCCATGGCATCCGGTCGGGTTGCCGGGCGTTCTGGTTCGGGCTCGGGGGCGGTCACGGTCTGCGCCGGGCGCGCGGGTTCGGGTTCGGCCGTCCGGGCGGGGGCGTCCGGGCGGGTTCGCGGGCGCGGACTCGACGGCGGCGCCCCGGCGATGCGCGGCGCGGGTTCTTCCTCGGTCTCGGTCGCCTCGGTGACGATCTCGGTGGTCGCCTCCTCGCGGGCGGTGGCCTCGCGCTCGGGTTCGGGCGGCAGCGGATCGGGCGCCGGTTCCGGGTCCGGGATGACGACCGGGGTCTCGGTCTCGGCGATCTGCACTTCGGGCGGCGGGGCCTCGACCGGCTCGGGCGCCACACGCTCGACCGGGCGGGGGCGCGGGCGCGACGCGGCATCGGGGGTGAGCGGCGCGGGCGGGGCGGGTTCGGCCAGCGGCAGGGGCTGCGCCTCGGGCAGCGGTTGCGGCTCCGGCTCCGGTTGGGGCTGCGGCTCCGCCACCGGCTCGGGGTCCGGTTGCGGCTGCGGTTCCGGTTCGGCGACGGGTCGCGGTTCCGGCTGCGGCTGCGCCACCGGCTCGGGCTCGCGCTCGGGCTCCGGCTCAGAACGAGCGCGAGATCCCGACGCTGAAGTAAGGCCGCGACTCCTCGCGCCCTCCGCCGTAATCCTCGGTCGCCTGCCCGCCGCGCAGGACCAGCCAGTTCCGGCCGTACGGAATTTCTGCGACCGCACCAACCTCGCGGACCTTCACGTCGTCGTTCCCCTGAAACCCGACTTCCGGGCCGACGCGCAGGGA
>Ga0172382_10000841_pt1 | contig 56959 bp, 54 predicted proteins | sample Leawel138RmetaG_FD_122245 | JGI IMG/M metagenome (GOLD analysis project Ga0172382, IMG submission 122245) | Leachate microbial communities from a municipal landfill in Southern Ontario, Canada - Leachate well 138R metaG | ecosystem: Engineered > Solid waste > Landfill > Unclassified | place...
AAATTCACATTAATCACCGGGATACTGCCATCATCTCCCATTTACTTTGACGGTATACCTCATTTGGGGCAGTCAACAAACTGGAAAATACCTTCTGTTTCGGAGGCTTGCCTGATTCGGGTTCAAGCAGGTTAAAGAACTATCCCGGGTCAACGGACGAGAAAACGTCAGTCTGCTCATTAATAAGGAAGCTCGGGCAAACACAGTGGATGTCGCTCGCAAGGTGCAGGAAGCCGTCGCCTCCTTACAGGATATGTATGCTGGCCAATGCCAGCTATCCATCGTCACGGATAACTCGGTATTCATAGAAATGTCCGTAGATACCGTTACCTCCAATGCAGTGGTTGGAGGCATTTTGGCGGTATTGGTGTTATTGCTTTTCTTAAGGAACATCGGTACCACCTTGATCATTTCTGTGGCAATCCCCATATCCATTATTGCGACATTTACCCTTATCTACTTTAATAACATGACCTTAAACTTAATGTCCTTAGGGGGGTTGGCCCTGGGAATCGGTATGCTAGTGGATAATGCCATTGTAGTCATTGAAAATATCTACCGTCACGTCAGTGAAGATAGTACCCCAAGGGTCGCTGCAGTCAAGGGAACAGAGCAAGTATCCATGGCAATTACCGCATCAACCCTGACAACTTTGGCTGTCTTTTTGCCTGTGGTATTTATTAAGGGAATTGCCTCTGAGATCTTCACCGACTTGTCCCTAACGATCACCTTCTCCTTGGCCTCATCACTATTAGTGTCGTTAACCTTAGTTCCCATGTTGGCCTCACGGCTCCTAAGAGCAACACCACACACAGACAAAGCTGGAGGTTTCTGGTCAACTATTACAGGTTTTCTACCCCGGGTAATTAAGGTAGGCTCTGAGAAATATGCAAGATCCCTGGAGCGTCTACTGAAGAGACGCTGGATGGTAGTTAGTGTCGCGGTTGTCCTTCTTTTGGTGAGTCTTGGCGTCTTTCGAACCATTGGCCGGGAATTCTTGCCTCAGATGGATGAGGGGACAGTCCTGCTTCAAATACAAATGCCCAAAGGTACCACCCTAGAGGAGACTAATCTGGTTGTGATGGAATTAGAGAGGGATCTTATGAACCTTGAGTACATCACCACTGTATTCGCCCAGGTTGGCTCCAACGTTGGGGGAGACAATGCAAAGATATCAGCACAGCTGGTTCCCCATGACAAACGAAAGATCACCACAGCCATGGCTATGGAAGATATCCGCTTGATTGCCAAGGACTATCCCCAAGCTGAGATTACGGTTGCCGGGGTGCCGGTCTTTGGGGATATGGGAATCGGGGAGACTCCCTTCAAGGTGAATCTCCAGGGAGATGATCTCGATCAGTTGGAGGATTATGCCTTAGTCCTTGCCGAGCACTTGCAAGAGATTCGAGGTCTAAGGGACATCAGGACCAGTATTGAGGAGCCACGAATTGAGGCCCAGGTACAGGTAAAGCGGGATAAAGCTTCTACCTATGGCCTATCGATCTATCAGATTGCGGCCTCGATCCGAACAGCAATCCATGGTCAAGTTGCAACCCGCTACCGGTCCGATGGAAGGGAAATCGATGTCCTGGTGAAGCTGGAAGATCAGCCTGAATTGGGGCTCGGGGCAATTGGGGATGTTCCCATTTCCACACCTTTGGGTACCACAGTCTTACTTAAGGAAGTTGCAGACATGAACATGGTTGAAAGCGTCGATAGGATTGATCGTCAGGATCAAAGTAGACAGATTTCCGTACAGGCTCAAGTTGCCAATCGCAGTCTTAGCAACATTGTCGCCGAGGCAGAGAAGATTATCGCCGAACTGGAGTTACCCAACGAAATAGACGTAGTCTTTGGCGGAGACACCCAATGGATGAATGAGGCCCTTGGGGATCTGGCGAAATCCTTGGTTTTGGCAGTATGCCTGGTATACATGATTATTGCCTCCCAATTTGAATCACTATGGCAGCCTTTGGTTATCCTCTTAAGCATTCCCTTTGCCTTTGTAGGGGTGGCATGGGCCCTGTTCTTAACAGGAAAAACGATCAACATATCGTCAATGATCGGTGTAATCTTGCTGGCGGGTATCGTAGTCAACAACGGGATTGTCTTGATCGACTATATCAACCAGTTGCGCCAAGAGGGGCATACAAGGGAGGCTGCTGTAATCCTAGCAGGGAAAACAAGGTTACGTCCGATTCTTATGACTACGTTAACTACGGTCCTTGGGCTTCTGCCCTTGGCAGTAAAAACCGGTGCCGGGGGCGAATTGGAGTCACCCATGGCGATTGTAGCAATCGGGGGACTTACTGTGTCGACCCTGTTAACACTCTTCCTGATTCCAACAATGTATACGATCATGGACGATTTCGTTCATAATCTAGTGGGACTTTTCCCCACTAGAAACAAGGAAACAATTAGCAAGGAGGTCCACTCATGAACAAACGTATCTTAGTCATATCTGCCACTTTGATCTTTTTGCTGGGTTCATCCCTGGGTTTCGCCAAAGAAGAGCATGTTACCCTGGAGAAAGCAACAGCCGTCGCCTTGGAAAACAGTCTTTCATTAATCGCTGCCCAACTGGAGCTGGACGATGCAAGGTTAGCGTTGGATCAGGCCCGAGCAGAGAATCTGGTAAAACCGAACCCGGCCAATCTGATCCAGGCCGAGTATAATTACGACATCGCGCGACGAAAACTGTTGATGACTGAGTTTGAAGTAGCTATGGAAGTAAAACAAGACTATTACACTGTCCTTAAGGCGCAGGATATGGTTGAGCTGACTACGAAAGCCCTAGAGCTTAGCGAACGACAACTAACCGTTGCCAAAAGTAAGTTCGCGGCCGGAACGGGAACCCAAAGTGAAGTAATCAACAGCGTCGGGGCCGTGGCAAAGTCGAAAGCCAATCTCGCCGAAGCAGAGGGAGGTTACCAACTGGCTTTACTCAAATTCCGTCAAACACTGGGTGTATCGTTGGATGCCGTGTATCTCCCTGGGGCTTTGCCTACCACGGAATTTGAAGCATATTTGCCTAATCTGGAACGGGATTTGGACTTTGCCCTGAACAATCGTGTCGAGGTTATCCAGGTAAACGCAGGTATCCTGGCTGCCCAAACCCAAATCGAAGCCTTTACTAATGACTACACCCCTGAACTAGCCCTACGAAGGGCAACCGTGGCCCTAAGAACCACCGAAAACATGGCCAAGCAGCTACGATATGGAATCACCCTAGAGCTGCGTCAAAACTATATCAATCTACAGACAGCTCAGCGGAAGTTGGAGGCAGAACAAGAAAGCGTCAAGGAAGCAAAGGAAAACCAACGCATCGCCCAAAGACTCCTGGAAGCAAACATGGCCACCCATGATCAGGTCCTCGCCAGTGAAGTAGGTCTACTACAGGCAACGATTAACGCCCGTCATGCTCTTTATGATTACGACCTTGGTGTTCTGAAGTACCAAAAGGCAGCAGCATATCCGCTTAAGACCCTCACTGACCAGGAAAAGGAGCACTAGTCTACTTAAGCCACATGCGTTACAAAAGAGGGGAGGAAGCAGGTTACATTACCGTAACCCTGTGCCAATAATGAGAAGAAAAACAACGAATCTGTGCTTGATTGTCTTACTGTGCACCATCGTACAAATTGCTCAGGCCAGTGAGCATCCCCTTTGCTTAGGGGATGCCATTGATCTTGTGCTCACAAACCACCCGAGCATCAAAGAGAAGAATGCAGATGTTGCCCAGATGACCACAGTGATTGAGCAAATCGAAGCAGGTCTTGGTTGGCGGGTTGATGCCAATGCTGATGTGGCTGCAGAAAAAGCTTCTAAGCTGGTGCAGTTACCATATAAGGTAAACAATGAGGAATCTGTACCGGAACAAGTAAACACCTATATAGGCACTGTAGCCATCAGCCGCAGCCTTTTTCCTTCACCTGCCACAAAGGCACAAAGTACGCAAGCCCAACTGGGTAAAGAAGGAGCCCTGTGGCAGTTGAGGTTAACCCAAAGCAACCTCATCGTCGATGTTGTGCAATCATACTACAATGTCTTCCGGGCCAAGGATGCCTTAGTCCTTACGCAACAGGCCTTAAGTAATGCAAAGACGGCAGTACAGGTAGCCGAAGACAAACGAAAAGCAAAAACAGCCACAGAACGAGACGTCCTGCTGGCTAAAACCGAGTATCTCGAATGTCAGGCTGGGGTAACCGCCGCCGAACATGCGTTGGATCTGGCGCTGCGGCAGTTCACCAGTCTCATTGGAAAACCCGGTCTGACACTAGCGGACATCAAGTCACCTGGGATATCCATCGAAGCTGCAAAAGATCCGTCTCCGTGGCAATGGACATTAGATCGAGCTATTGAAGCAGCATTGAAGCACCGTCCTGAGATCAATCTTGCCAAAATCGCAATATCCGCTAAGGAACAGGATCTGCTCAACGCCAAAGCGCAAAGCAGACCCACGGCGAACCTAGCGGCGTCATACCAGTGGGGAGAGCAAAAGCAGCAGGTAACATCCAGCATTGATTCCAGCGGCCGCTTTATAACAGCACTATCCAAATGGGATACAAATCTGCCCCCCCTAGAGCCTAGGGAATTGACCGACGACGAATGGAGCAAAATTGAGGAATCCTGGGAAGAACTCTTTGGACCAGATTTTGAATGGCAGCCCAATCGAGAACAGATCAACCGGCTCATGAATGCGGGCATGGAAGAGATCCAACCCACTGAAGACAACTGGAACATTGCCTTCAAGATCAATTTGAACATCTTCGACTCAGGACTGGTAAGAAAAGGTGTGGAAAAGGCCCAGCAGGAAAAGGAAAAGGCAAAGGCTAACTATGAACTAATCGCCCAATTAATCGAGCTTGAAGTTTCAGCTAGCTACAACGACCTTTTACAAGCGCATAATAGAATTCAGACTGTCTCTTCTCAACTACACCAGGCCCAAGCATTGTATGAAGACTCTTTGGCGACAAAGGCATACAGTGCCTTGACACCGCTAGAGGAAAAGCGTCTGGAAACACTGGTACTGAGCGAGGAAAATGCTCTGAAACAAGCCTATTATGATCACGAGATAGCTAAGGTGAAACTAGGAACAGCAATGGGGCTAGATCCTGAGTGGCTCTTAAGTGTACTTGCCTTTTAGAGCCGTTCCTAGGGGGCAATAGAAATTGATTAACGATCTCCAAAAAGAAAAATGGTACCGCATTTTGGACGCAGCCCAAAGCGTCTTCGCCCAGAAGGGATTCCACTATTCCACTGTGGAAGAAATCGCAGAAAAGGCTGGCGTGGGGAAGGGTACGGTATATCTTTACTTTCGAAGCAAGGAGGAAATCCTCAACTGCCTGATCACCACCCGCATGAATGATTTGAACGAGAAAATCCAGGCAACCACCCTACAAGGCACGAATACCCTTGATAGAATACGTAGGGCAATCACAGCTTGCTTTGAGTTCTGCCATGAATACCGGGAATTTGTCATTCTGCTCTACGGCCAATTGGGACTACTAGCTGAGTACATACCAAATGATGATCAGTTAGTGGGGGATTCCATATTGCTGGTGGAGGAAATCATGGAGCACGCCGCGGAAGATGAGATCAGATGGAGATGTGATACTGGTATTCTCTCCGCTGCCCTTAGGGGGATACTGCGCACAACCCTACTGGAATGGGCCATCAACCGAAACACCGAGCCTCCTCAGAAGGCTGCCGATGAGATTTTCAGACTGTTTTGTTACGGTGCAGTCGCATCGGTAAAAGATGAGTAGCTAAGCGATGTTTCTGTGGCAGTAGCCGTGAAAGCAGGAAGAATAGCTTCGTATATGGAACTATTAAACATGTCAGTGAGATAATCCGATTCCAGCGGGCGTGTCCGCATCAAACTATGATTACTTTGTTCTTGTATCTAAAAAACTTGATCACTAACGGGGCTTCGGTCTTGCTTGAACGAATGTTTGGATCGGCATAGAAGGGGACAAGGGCGTAGACCTGATAAGCAATGAAGCGCTACCTAATCTACACATTAATACTTCTTGGAGTGATCTTTCCTAGCCACCCTGACCCCCTTTTTGCCCAACCGAGAGCTTCCCAAGGTATCCTTGAACTACCTTCATGGGATTTCAGCCAACAAGGTTCCATAGCCCTACGGGGGCAATGGGAGTTCTACTGGAAACAGCTACTTGCCCCTGCGGATTTTGCTTCTTCTTCCCCCGAACTGACCGGATACATGGAGCTGCCCCGCCAATGGAACGGATATGTTGTCGACGGGGACCGCCTTCCGGGAGAGGGCTATGCCACCTTTCGTCTGCACGTCATCGCCCCTGGAGCCGACAGGATCATGGCTTTACACATACCCTATATGGGGACTGCATACAAGATGTGGATCAACGGGGAGCTCATAGCCGAAAACGGAGTTGTTGCTGACCGGAAGGCGAACATGGTCCCAGAGTACGCTCCATTGACTGTGCATTTCGTCTCTCTGGGCGAAACCACCGAGATCCTCGTGCAGATCTCTAACTTTCATCACCGCAGAGGCGGCATGTGGCAGCCGATCACCTTAGGTAATTGTGCGACCATCACCCGAGGGAGGGAACGCAGACAGCTGTGGAATATGTTCCTGCTTGGGGGTGTGTTTTTTATCAGCATAGTTCACTTAGGATTGTACCTGTTTAATAGAAATCAGCGGGAATCACTCTATTTTGCGATCTTTAGCCTCTTACTAGGGGGTAGAACCCTGTTCCTCGATGAGATACTTATTCAAAGGATCCTTCCCGGCATTTCCTGGGAATGGCTACTGAAAATTGAATACCTGGCAATGTATCTGGCTGTACCTGTGTTTGCCGCTTTTACCCAAGCTGCCTCCACAAAGCTCAGCCCTCCGCACATCACCAAAGGCTACTTGATAACCAGCACGGCATTCTCCATCTTTACATTGCTTACACCGGCAGTTATCTACACAAAAGCATTACTTGCCTTCCAACTGGTGATCGTTTCAGCAATTGTCTATTTCCTATATGCCACAATAAAAGTTATATGCAAGGAAGGGCATTCAGTTACATTTCTTTACATTGGTTCGATACTGATTGCACTAACCGTGATTTACGACATACTATTCTATCAGAACATCCTCAAGACCGAAGAACCGGGCGCCTTGCGTCTTACTGCTTTGCTCCTAGTTGAGACGGCACTGTTCACGTTGTACTCCCGTAATACCAGCAAGTTAGCTCTCATTGACCCGGTCACCGAAATTTATAACCGAAACATGCTCTATCAGGAACTAGACCGTGTCCTTGCTACCTCCAAACGTTTTCGTAAGCCGTGCTCCTTGGCCATTATTGATATTGACCAATTTAAGAAGTATAACGATACCTACGGACATCTACAAGCCGATACATTTTTGCACAAATTCGCACAGTTTCTCAAACGCAGCATTCGTCGCTCGGATCTTGTTGCTCGTTTTGGCGGGGATGAATTCGTCATTATTCTACCTGCAACCGCTGCCGAGCAGGCCTTGGCAGTGATGCAAAGGCTTAAGGCTGCAGTAGACCGACACTTTCTACCCACAACACCACTCATTTCTATCTCTGTTGGTGTTTCCACCTATCCGGATCCGGCCACGACCCAGCAAGAGCTACTAGAACAGGCCGACCAAGCCCTCTATGGCGCCAAACAGGTTAGGAATAATGTCCGACACTATCAGCAAATTGTGATATCCCCATCGAATAATTGACAATTGCAGCAGGAAATTGCTCTCGGGCCACGTAATATATTGGTAGAAGGAAGTCACTATCAATCACGGCTTATTGCATATAGGGAGCGAATTGCCATTGTCATCTATTAGTATCCCCGTTAATGTAGAAACCTGGGCTAAGCAGATCACGGACAATATTGCCCAGGTTATCGTTGGAAAAACTGAAGCAATCGAATTACTCCTCGTGGCCTTGCTCTGTGAAGGCCATATACTAGTCGAAGACGTCCCCGGAGTAGGTAAGACCATGTTGGCCCGGTCTCTTGCCGCTAGCCTAGGGTGCAAGTTCAGCAGGATCCAGTTCACCCCGGATCTACTTCCCTCAGATATTACGGGAGTGTCCATCTTCAATCAAAAGACCAATGACTTTGAATTTCGTCCAGGACCAGTAATGTCACAGATCCTTCTTGCAGATGAGGTAAACCGGGCCACACCAAGAACACAGTCTAGTCTACTAGAGGCTATGGAAGAACGCACGGTTACCGTAGACGGTAAAACCCATCAATTACCCCGACCATTTCTTGTAGTTGCTACCCAAAATCCCATTGAATACGAAGGCACATTTCCACTGCCCGAGGCACAATTGGATCGCTTTTTTCTCAGACTTGAGTTAGGGTACCCAACGGAGGCAGAGGAGAACCAAGTCTTAATCAGGCTACAGAAACAGCATCCCATTGAGAATCTAGGGCCCGTTACCGACGGCGACACAATCCGCAAAATGCAACAGGCAACTAGGGAAATCTACGTAGAAGAGTCGGTACGCCAGTACATTGTCAGCATAGTGAGGGCAACTAGGCAGCATCGGGATATTGCTCTAGGTGCAAGCCCGCGGGGTTCACTCGCCTTGTTTAAGGCAAGTTGCGCCCTCGCCGCATTACAGGGCCGGGACTTTGTCACACCCGATGATGTTAAGCGCTTAGCCGTGGCTGTTTTGGCCCACCGAATCATTTTGAAATCAGAAAGTCAATTGCGAGGAAGATCGGACAAAGACACAATCGAGGACGTCCTTAATTCAGTACCTATAGTTCTAGAAGAAACCCCTGAAGGAACTTCAGGGTAAGTCAGTACCCCTAGGTCCTGCACAACAGAATCTATCCATAAAAGGGGCCAGGGAAAAGGAGGAGTCTTGTGAAAACAATGAACAAGTACTTGCGGGCCATACTGCTAATCATTGGTACATTAGTGATTGCCTCCCTGATCTGGTACGGTTTTTTGGTCGGGCTGGAACGTCTATCAAGACGCCGCTTTGGTGTTGGCAATTTCGTTCTTTATGGTCTCGGTTCAGGATTGGTCGGTGCAGTCGTTGGATACGGGTTACTCTATGGTACCCGCTGGAAAAAGGGTGCCTTACTGCAGTTTGTAAGCGTCGTTAGCACAATTGCTGTCCTTACCTTTAGCAATTGGCTCAGCCTACGTCAGTGGCAGTCGGGAGCCATCTTGACTTCTGTATCAGACCTCTTCGTCAACTCACTAAGAGAAAACCCCTACCAAATCTTCTTTTGGCTCATTGCCATCATGTCGGCTTGGTCCATAGGAGCTAAGAAACGAGCAACGTAGGAAACGGGCCCATAACCCGTTTCCTAATATCCTTTCACTAAGCTATTTCCTCAATGGAATATTGTTGACTCCCCAGACCTAGTTTCTCTAGTTGCACCAGCTGAACGAAGGGATCTTTCCCATGCACCCGCTCAAAGAGGTGACCCTGGGTGCCGAGTTCCTGGCCTTGAAGCACTCCATCAGACAGCAGATCTTCCACCTTGATTGCATCCAGTGAAGCCCGCTCAATTGCCACAATATCCCGAGAGGCTATGATCCCGATATCAGGAACCAATGAAGGTGTGGTCAAACCCCAGCAGTCACAAAGGGCCGTTATATCCGTAAGGAAATTGATGTATAGCACATGGCCAGGTGCAAAGGTCTTCAGCACTTCACTAGTACATAGTGCCATCCCCGTCTGGAAGTCCTCATAGCGATTATCTGTCATGGTAATAGCAGAAGTGGGGCACACCTTTACACAGTGTTGGCAAAAGGTACAGTGGTGGAAAAACACCTTGTATTTTCCGTCTTCAAAACTGTTAGCATTGTGATTGCAGTTATCAATACAAGCCTCGCAATGGATGCATAATGCTTCATTCCAGTCGAGGCCACCCTCCAAGCCATGAATCTGACGTCTAGTTCGGTCAGTGACACAGCCCATCGCGATATTCTTGCAGGCACCACCATATCCACACGCCCCATGTCCTTTGACGTGGGATAGGTTTATCATTACTTCCGCATCATGGATATGTCCTGCTACGTCAACATTGCGAAAATCTTTAAAATCGACGAATCTCTCGTAGTAATACTTCCCCATGAGGCCACATGTGGGAACAATCGGAACCCCCAGATACTCCTCGGTATAGCCCCGGACCCGCGCGTCACTTACCACTTGGTCCGTAATGAACACCTTGCCCCCCGCAGCCTTCAGCTTATCCACCAGGATTTTCACAAACAGTGGATGAATGGTTGAGTAACCAATACCACGCCCTACATGCATTTTTATCGCGGTCCACTTGTTCTTGACGATACCCAGTTCAAGATGGTCAAGCATCCGTTCGAACTTCGCAGGTAGAGTGGCACTAGCATCATACTGGTCGTACTTTACAGAGCTGAACAAAACCTTCGCCTGCATATTCTCCCACCTTCTAAGTATTATTTCACGGGTTAATTATACCAAAGGTACAGGCCACATTGAAGGCTTCGGGCAATAACGCCATTGTTCTATCTGCACTAGAGTAATTGGAATAGGTTCTCAGGCGCTATTACCTCGCCCATTGGGATCCTGCTAGTTTGACGCGCTGAGACTTTCACCAGCAATTCCTGCAGGAATTACTACCAGAGTGTCGAAGAAGACTAAGTGCTGCAACAAAAGTGAATATGGTTTTGCCCGCTGGGGGAGCGCTGTATGTCGCTGAGAGTGGACTTGTTCCTGACCCCGGAACCTGTAAGGATAATACCTGCGTAGGAAAGCGGATCTGAATTGAGTCAAAGCGCGTTCTCTTTCCTATGAAGAACGCGCTTTTTTGATCGACCGCCCCATGCATTATAGGCGGTATCTGCCCAAAAGCGAATCGCGAGAAAACAAAGGTCCCCAGGGTAACCGGAAACACTGCTTTTGCAGTACCACATCCACAAAAGGGGGTGTCTTGGGCAAACTACTAGCACAAACCCAAGGAAGCACCGCTAAGAAAGGAAGAGTTTCAAGTGAGAAAAGAGACAACACACAACGTTGTACTACTCGTGGAGGTAGCCATTATGGTTGCCCTTGCTACCGTATTGGGCTTCATCCGACTGTTTAGGATGCCCCAAGGGGGTTCCATCTCTTTGGAGATGGTACCGATTTTTATCATCGCTTTGCGTCGCGGTGGCCCTGTTGGGCTTCTTGCCGGAGGAATCTATGGATTATTGCAGCTGCTCATCGATCCTTACATTGTTCATCCCGTGCAAGTCCTTTTGGAATACCCCTTGGCCTTCGCGCTAGTTGGCCTGGCCGGTTTTTTCAAGGAAAAACCCTGGTTGGGCATTACCGTAGGATCTGCCGCCCGCTACATTGTTCATGTCATATCGGGAATGATTTTCTTTGGTTCCTACGCACCCGAAGGAACACCGGTTCTGATTTACTCCCTGGGTTATAATGCGATTTACATCCTACCTAACCTCATCATTTCGGGGCTTATTGTAGGTTTGCTGGCCCCAGTAGTTAAGTATGGATTAAAGCGCTAACCTGTCCGTAAAATGCCGGTGAGGACTTGTCCAAAACATGGGTTGAACTTCCATTGCCGTAAGTGGTATAATGCCCCTGAGGATGTTTTACATCACAGGGGGCGGTATCTTGAACAAAAAGTTAAATAGACTAGTCCTTACCGGTATTCTGCTTGCTATGACCGTCGTATTTCAATATGTGTTGCGTTTTTCTCAATTCGCGGCTGGACCGGCGGTTAATGCCATGCTGTTTTTGAGCACCGCAGTTGTCGGCACTGCCGGTGGAGTCATCGTCGGGGCCTTTACCCCAATTATTGCCTTCTTCTTCGGCATTATGGGGTTTCCACCAATGGTTCCTTTTATCGCCATAGGCAATGCGATTCTCGCCTTAGTATATGGACTTCTACGGAAATCCAATGAAATCGGGGCATATGTGGTGTCAGTAGTAGCAAAGTTCGCCTGGCTTGCTCTCTCAGTAAGGTACCTGCTACAACTTTTTGGTGCCACAGCTAAACCACCACTGGTTAAGGCCATGACCTTTCCCCAATTAGTCACTGGTCTATTAGGTGCCTTGGTTGCATTCTTAGTACTGACAATCCTTGAGAAAAACGGCGCACTAAAACATGTTAAGTAATCCGAAATGGGAACAATGAAAGGAGGGGCCGTATGCCGCGGATAGTCAAGCTATTTGTTGCAGTAACAGTAGCCTTATCTTTTGTTACTGCTACCTGCAATGCCAATCTAGAAATCCAAAGCAGCGGTCCCGTCTTTGTATTAGAGCAAGAGAAATATTATCCAGAGCTTAACTTGATCACCGTCGGCGATCTTACGGGGGATGGCAAGCTAGAAGTTGTTGTGGCCACTGGCGATGGAGTAGAGGTACTTGATGACACCCTTCAGCCCTTAGCATCCTTCACGTTTCCTTCATCTCCAACGGCCCTAGCTACGGGAAACATTGACGGCTATCCTGCGTTGATTGTGGGTAGTAGTGCCGCAGGAGCAGCTTATTACCTTAGACTACAGCAGGGGCGTCTGGTGCAGGTGTCTAGAACAGGTTATCTGTGGTCAAGCGTCTCCTTTATCTGTGTGACAAATCTCACGGGCCTTTACGGCGATGATCTTTTGATCGTCACCGAGGATGCCCGTTTGCTCTTGTTTACCTGGGACGGAAAAGGTTTTCGTTCCGTAACCGAAACCAGTCTGCCCTTTCAACCTGAACTTATGGCAGTGGGGGACTTAGGTCATACTGCCCAAGCAGAAGTGGTCCTTGCCAAGGGAAATCATCTACAGGTACTTACCTACGATGACGGTTCATTTCATGGGATCTGGGACAACTATACTTGGGGCAACATCAATCATGTGAGCATCCTACCCGTGGAGAAGACCCCGCAACTTGTAATCGGAACCAAGGAGAAAATCATTCAAAGTTACCGTTACAAAGATCAACGATTCCAATTGGAGAACCACTATTTCGGTGAGCATTTGAGTTTGACCGGTTTTTCTCCCTGCAATTTAGGACTAGGACAGTTCACAATTGTCGGCTACTCCGATGATCGCAATCCAGTCCTGATGAAAGCCTCCGGAAAGAATTTGTTGCCCCTGTGGACCAATCGAAATACTGACTCTACCATTCGCAATGTCCTAGTTGCCGGAACCGATACCTTGGTTACTTCCACTGACAACCTAGTGCAACTATGGAAGAGACGTCCCGTTAACTACCATACGATATTTCTTAACGCCGAGCCCTATACGGCCCGATTCCCTGCCCTCATAGCCTATGATACAATTTACATATCGTTACCCGATATGGGCGATTTAATCGGCATCGACTATAGCTATATCCAACCTGGCAAGATTGCGAAGATTCCCTATTGGCATCACTTTTTAACCCTCTATGAAGGAGTGTGGCAGGTCTTCCTCGGCCAAGAGTCGATTGCACTAGACGGTCCAGTGATTACTTACAATAACCAGACCTATGTTCCCTTATCTTGCTTAACCAAGGTCTTTGGACTCACCGCTGTCTGGGACCATAGCCGCAGGATACTCTGGATTGAGAAGGCCACCTTTGAGTAAGGCCTGTAGAATATAATCATGAAAGTTAAACTAGCAATACCTTGGAGGTAACTTACCATTGTACGATTTACCAAATGAAGAAGTAGATCACATTGATACTCTCCAAGATCTGCGGCGTGTAGTCGAAGGCTGCAGGAAATGCGGGCTGCGCCAAGGATGCAGAGGCGCGGTTTTTGGAGAAGGTAATCCCCACAGTAGGCTGATGTTTGTCGGCGAAGCGCCTGGGGCGGTAGAGGATGAATTAGGGCGTCCCTTCGTTGGTCGAGCAGGCCAGCTTCTTACGAAAATCATTGCCGCTATGGGTTATGAACGGGATGAGGTCTATATTACAAACATCAACAAATGTAGGCCACCCAACAACAGGACACCGGTTCAAGAGGAAGTGGCAGCCTGTTATCCATACCTACGCGCCCAGCTGCGCATTATTTCCCCCCGGGTAATCGTTTGTCTTGGAGCCCATGCCTCTAAGGCCTTGATCAAACCGGATTTTAAGATCACCCAACAGCGAGGACAGTGGTATCAATTAGAGGGAATCAGGCTCATGCCCACCTTTCATCCCGCCGCTTTGTTACGTAACCCACATCTGAAGCGACCGGTGTGGCAGGATATGCAGGAGGTCATGGCCCAACTCAAGACCGCTTAGGGCACAGATTGCCGTTATAGATTCAGATAGGTCTTTATGGTATAATACTTTGTATGTATGTTGAATTAGTGCTATTTTGCGTGCAGTCTGCTGCATATAAGGGCCCACTGCCGAAGAGCTTTGCTCCCGTTGGCCCAGCGTGTCTATTTTTCTAGCGTATTGGCTTTATCACCTAGTATAGGGAGGAGATTGTTAGTTGAAAAACTTCACTACCGAGAAACTGCGAAACATTGCCTTAATCGGCCACGGGGGAACTGGCAAAACAACGCTGGGAGATGCCCTACTGTATTTCACTGGTCAGACAAGTCGCCTTGGTAAGGTGGATGATGGAAACTCAGTCTTTGATTACGATCCTCAAGAGGTTCGAAGGCAGATTAGTATTAGCTCGGCGGTAGCTTTTTGTGAATGGGATAACCATAAGATTAACATTATTGATACCCCAGGGTTCTTTGACTTTGTCGGGGAAGTCCGCGGGTCCTTACGGGTAGCTGACGGCGCCGTCATTGTGGTCTGTGCGTCATCGGGGGTAGAAGTTGGTACCCAAAAGTCCTGGGATTACGCAGACACCTACGGCACGCCCAGGATGATCTTAATCAATAAGATGGACCGGGAGAATGCTGATTTTACCAAGGTGCTTGCTGACCTAAGAGCTGAGTTTGGGAACAAAGTTACGCCAGTCACGCTTCCTATTGGCGCCGCTGAGACTTTTTCTGGTGTTGTGGATATCGTCACAGAGAAAGCTTTCAAATATGTCAATGGAAAAGCCGAGGAGATTCCCGTCCCCGCAGAGTTGGCAGACGAGCTTGCCAGCTACCGGGAGGAATTGATGGAAGCTGTGGCTGTTGCTGACGAAGACGTCATGATGAAGTACCTTGAAGGTGAACCACTTACAGAGCAAGAGTTTGGCACATGTCTTGGCATCGGAACGGCCAACGGAGACGTTATTCCAGTGGTCTGTGTCTCTGGTGCAAAACTTGTGGGACTGGACCTGTTTCTGAATTATTGCCTACACTGTATGCCATCACCAGCCAACAGCAACTTACCCTCTGCTAAGAAAGTAAATAGCGACGAGACCGTCCAGTTAAAAGCCAGCCCCACTGAACCCCTTGCTGCGCAAGTGTTTAAGACCATGGCTGACCCCTATGTAGGCAGGCTTAGTCTCTTTAGAGTTTATTCCGGGACTGTAAAATCCGACTCTACAATTTACAACAGTACAAAGGACAAAGATGAGCGTCTATCCCAGATTTATGTGGTTCGGGGCAAAGAACAGCTTCCCGTTGATGAAGTAACAGCAGGGGATATTGGAGCCGTGGCCAAACTACAGGTAACCACCACTGGAGATACCCTCTGCGCAAAGGACAACCAAGTAGTTTTTGAACCTATTGAGTTTCCACAACCAGTATACGCCGTTGCCGTTGCTCCAAAGAGTAGGGCCGACGAAGAGAAGATTGGCGTTGGTCTTTCTCGGCTAACTGAAGAAGATCCCACATTCCGGATCGAAAGAAGTGCAGAGACAAAGCAAACCCTTGTTTACGGCATGGGCGATCTGCACCTGGAGATCATTGCTAGCCGGCTGAAGGATAAGTTCGGTGTCGAGGTCGAATTGACAGATCCTAAGGTTCCATACCGGGAGGCAATCCTCGGTAAGAATCAAGCTGAAGGCAAACACAAGAAGCAGTCTGGCGGAAGGGGCCAGTATGGTCATGTAGTCCTAGAGATTGAGCCCCTTACTGATAGCCAGGACTTCGAGTTTGTCAACAAGATCTTCGGTGGCGCAGTTCCAAAACAGTATGTTCCAGCAGTTGAAAAGGGCATCATTGAAACCATGGAACAGGGCGTTGTCGCCGGATACCCTGTGGTGGGTATTCGGGCAACCCTGCTAGATGGTTCTTACCATAGTGTTGATTCATCGGAGATGGCGTTTAAGATCGCTGCTTCCATGGCATTCAAGAAGTGTTTCATGGCTGCCAACCCCATATTACTTGAGCCGGTAGTCTTAGCCCAGATCCGGGTACCGGAAGAGTACATGGGTGATATCATGGGTGATATGAACAAACGCCGAGGTCGAATCCTCGGAATGGAACCCCTTAGCAATGGACTTCAGTTGATCAAAGCTCATGTACCCATGTCTGAGATGTTCAAGTACGCTGTAGATCTTCGTTCGATGACCCAAGGACGGGGCGATTTTACCACAGAGTTTGTTGCCTACGAACAAGTTCCCCACGAAGTTACTCAGAAAGTCATCGAAGAGGGAAAGAAAGAGTAAGTTCATGAGAAAGCCAGTGCGTCTTGCATTGGCTTTCTCATTTCGATTAATAGACTTTCCCCCCCTTGCCTTTGACCCACCATGAATGATTAATTCCCCCACCGCATACCTTTGATTAGGGGGGATAAACCGATGGAAAGCAACCTCAATGGGAAAGCAACCTTCAGCATGGGCGCTATCTTCAAGGGAACATTGATAAGTCTCGTATCAGCCACCGTGTTCTCACTGATTGCTGCTACCTACCTGTTGATCACGAACATAACGGTTCTTCCCACGAAATGGCTTTTTTATCTAGGAATCCTTGCCACAGCCATTGGTGGTTGCCAAGCAGCCCGCCGCATCAAGGCTAAAGGATGGCTCCACGGTGCACTTGTTGGAGTGTTGTTTCTGATCCTAAGTTACTTGCTTTTTGGTCTAGAGGGATTCATCGGCCATATTCGTTGGTCGAAGGCACTCATCACTATCATTGCTGGCAGTATTGGTGGCATGTTCGGTATGCTCTTTGCCCGGTAGACTCTAGGATCTTTCCCTGTAAAACCTGTGGTTACCAATATCCACCGTAGTCGGCTGCTTTCGCACCCAGTTGTTGTAAGATACCGTATGGTAATTGTAGAAACCTACAGCCCCATCTGTGGGATCAGCTCCCTCTAGGGCTTCCTTCACAGCATCAACACATTCAAGGTATGCCTTTTTTTCCGATGCCGGATCAAAGGGCCCCGGATACAAGTAGAGCCTGCCGTCAGCAACTGGGCTATACTGGACATACCCAGCCACGCGCTGAAAGATCACACCTACGATATCACCTGGGTAGGAGGGCGATTTCACCCGGTTCAGTACAGAAGCTGCCACGCCTACCTTGCCCAAATAGGATTCTCCGCCGGCCTCCGCATAGACTAATCGGATCAACCAACCAGTTTCACAGGGCTCTAAGGAATAGTAGAGGGTTTCCAAAGGCCGAAATAGAAGGACGCTGTTCTCGTAATCCTTGAATCCATCAGCTGCGATGAAGACTCTGTGGGTGCCAAAGGCCAACTCAAAATCAAAGAATCCTTCCTCAACTTCCACAATTTGCTCACCAACTTGAAACTGAACCGGTTGAATCAAGGGCTTTCCTGAGATGCTATCTCTAACACTACCCATCACACGAGCTTCATACATGGGACTCCCCACCTTTTACATGTTTTCTACTCGTTGGTATTATAATCTTCCACGCCCGTAGTGGTGACAGGACAAACGCCCCTGATCGAGCAAATAGACGATTTAGCCATCAAATCTTGCATTAAGAGAACACGTGTCAACACACATGAATAGCCCAAGGGTTTCGCTCTTCGATTAAATGTTAGGAGTACTTCTGACGTGTCCGAATGGTCCCCGCGCAATGATGAATAAGCAATTTACGCTATCCCTTTGATATTCAGGGGACAATCAAAAGGGGCACGTGCCGGGTCATATTGTTTGCAGAGTTCGTATCCTTGGCGTTCCCCGGTCCTCTTTAGCCGTATTGCTTTTCCTAGTTTGTTGTCGATTACGAGCTCAAAAGCATCAAGGAAACAAACCTGGACAGCGTTATGGATAACTTAACGAAAACTAGATAGCGTTGTCGGCTCCTAAAGTCGCGTTCTCTGGGGGGAAAGGGGGGATCATGACCTTTTCTAAGTATCCTTGTCCAAGACAGGAAAAGCAACCAAAAAGTCTAGACTATGGTAGCAAAACCGCGTATACGATTGACAATATAGTCCTTCATGGACTATCCTATTACTATAGAAACCAACCGGGTGGTTCGACACATCGCGTCGACCTCCAGTAGCGCGAAAACCCCGGGGGATCGACGCGCTTTACAGTGTCACCCAAAAACATGGATTTCCGCTCTACATCGGGAGTAGTGCTAAAATGATTAATCTGCTACCATATAGATACACTCGTACTCGTAACAAGGAAACCCCAGTGTAACGAGGGTTTTGGATCTACCTATGAGGGATGGAAACAGGTCACCTGGGATGATATTTTTGGCAACACCGAGTTTTGGATCTACCTATGAGGGATGGAAACAGCACAATACAACGTTTTGTAGGTTGTCGGCCTTGTCGTTTTGGATCTACCTATGAGGGATGGAAACATAAAACAGAAAGAAAAACAAGGGGGTCGCAACCCCCGGTTTTGGATCTACCTATGAGGGATGGAAACCGAGACGCTCGAGGGGGACTGCAAGAGTTGCTATGTTTTGGATCTACCTATGAGGGATGGAAACTATACAAGTCTAAGCAGTTGATTGGAGCAAGGACCCCGTTTTGGATCTACCTATGAGGGATGGAAACCTTGGGAAGAAGTCACCCCACGTTTTACGAAAATAATCGTTTTGGATCTACCTATGAGGGATGGAAACAACAGTTCGCCACGGAGGACAAGCTCTTTATAGGCTTGTTTTGGATCTACCTATGAGGGATGGAAACACTCATTGCGTGTTGGCAAGTCACTGATTGCCTGTCGGGTTTTGGATCTACCTATGAGGGATGGAAACCGGTTATGGGGTTTTTGACGAAACTTACCATAAACAGTTTTGGATCTACCTATGAGGGATGGAAACATGAACTCATCCAATGTTCTGATTTCAAAGTGTAGGTTTTGGATCTACCTATGAGGGATGGAAACTAATGGCGGAAATCAGTAAGGACAGAAAGACGTTTTGTTTTGGATCTACCTATGAGGGATGGAAACTAACAGCTTGAATAAGGCGGAATTGATTAGAGCCGTTTTGGATCTACCTATGAGGGATGGAAACTGTCCAATTAAGTAAAACGGCGAATGAATTGTTAGGTGTTTTGGATCTACCTATGAGGGATGGAAACCCGGCCTCAATCAGCGACACGAGCGCTTTACGTACGGTTTTGGATCTACCTATGAGGGATGGAAACGACGATCTTCATCCCCATCACGGAGAGGGAGTTTCAAGGTTTTGGATCTACCTATGAGGGATGGAAACCCTCTGCCATAAATCTCTCTTGCTCATCATCCCAAAGTTTTGGATCTACCTATGAGGGATGGAAACGAAATGTACCATGAACTGTTTAATACCGATTATTATAGTTTTGGATCTACCTATGAGGGATGGAAACCGCCAAATACAGAGAAGCCAGCAGCACTAAGACGAGTTTTGGATCTACCTATGAGGGATGGAAACGGAGGACTTCGTCAAAAACCCACCTTTCGAAACGTTGTTTTGGATCTACCTATGAGGGATGGAAACATACTCGGCTTCGGTCAAGGCCGCCTGTACCGATTCCCGTTTTGGATCTACCTATGAGGGATGGAAACTTATCGGTAATCTGCGTTCTGCAGGTTGTAATCTGGTTTTGGATCTACCTATGAGGGATGGAAACGGTGCATCATCTGCACCCCTTCCATCCTGACACTTGTTTTGGATCTACCTATGAGGGATGGAAACAACATGCCTATTACGCTGGTTTCCAGGAGTTCGGCAGTTTTGGATCTACCTATGAGGGATGGAAACATGGGTGCAAATGGATAATAGCAATCAGGATAGGAGTTTTGGATCTACCTATGAGGGATGGAAACTCCACGTGGATCAGCCTAGCGTAGTAACGTACGCCGTTTTGGATCTACCTATGAGGGATGGAAACAGGCGCACAGAGCAAAAGCGGAAATTTACGACTTAGGTTTTGGATCTACCTATGAGGGATGGAAACACCGGATACGAGTTCATCAAGGTGATTCGGATCTCCGGTTTTGGATCTACCTATGAGGGATGGAAACACCGAACCATCCCGGAATGATAGCGCAACCTTTCCGTTTTGGATCTACCTATGAGGGATGGAAACCGCGAAGCGGCAGCATTACGACGCTTGGAAGTACGTCGTTTTGGATCTACCTATGAGGGATGGAAACGTAATAATAATCCGCGTAATAGGTGGACGCGTTCCCGTTTTGGATCTACCTATGAGGGATGGAAACTCGTGTTTCAACTACCTGAATTCAAGTTCAGCTACGTTTTGGATCTACCTATGAGGGATGGAAACTTGTGCCTCAACCCAAACATCAAGCGCCGCATTCGCTGGTTTTGGATCTACCTATGAAGGATGCAAACACGCCAAATAGTTCTCTTCAGCCGCTTTCTCCGCGGTTTTGGATCTACCTATGGCAGTCTAAGAGCATCACAGTATCGACAGATTTTCTTGCATGCGTCTGACCTTTTGATGAATGATCCCCTAAAGCTTGACAAGCAGCAAGCCAGTGGTAAAATAAGGATGAGTTAGCCATGTTATTGTATCGGTAAATCACAGGCCTTACCGTATGGGTCAGTGATGTCCTTCCGCAGGTATCCTTCTATCCTGTTGCCTTTATATCTCTATGCTTAGATGCTCCATCTATGTCTAAAACTGGAGAGGAGAATACCTATTGTTCAAATGGTTCAGGAACGCTAACATCGGAGTAAAACTTGCCATCGCCTTAGCTACTAGTATCGTCGGATTTGCCATCTTCTCCCTTGTGGGCATGTCCAGCATGTACAAGATGCAAGGCGTTATAGAGGATCTGCAAAGGCAGAACGAAATGGGCAATTTGCTTTCAACCCTGCAAAACAACCTCGTCGCTTTGGATTCAATCATCAACCAACTACCACCTAAAGCCCTTGTTGATGAAAGCATCGCTACCTGTGAAGACTCCATTGCCAAACTAGACGATAAAATGAGCCAGGAACCAGATGAGGAGCTAACAGACCAATGGGAGGCATTTAAAGCTAACTGGGTTTCGGTGAAACAAGAAGTAGACTACACCATGCAGAACATTGGTGATTCCGGGCTTGGGGGACTAACATACAGCGTTGACGTCTACCAAAGCCTGTATAGCTATCGAGCAAAACACTCGGTTCTTAATGAGGACCTAGAAGAAGTAATTAAGATCAGTGCGGCTTTGTCGTCCTCAAGACACGCGGAGGCGCAGAAACAGTTCAAAAGGATTATTAAGCAAATTGCTGTTCTTATTGCTTGCATCCTTATTGCCGTAGCCTGTCTTGGCTACCTTGTTTTCTTTAGTATTTCACGGCCCCTGATTAAGCTACAGCAAGCAGCAACTGTAGCGGCTCAAGGAGACCTGACGGTACGGGCAAAGCTAGATACTGAAGATGAGGTCGGAAAACTGGGCAAGGCGTTCGACCAGATGATTCTGTCCTTGCGTAGTCTTGTGGAGCAGGTTCAAACAGTGGCAGATAATCTTAGTGGTTCCAGCCAGGAATTAGCCAGCACCGCTGTAGAAAACGGTGCTTCAGTGCAGGAGATGGCTGCTAGTATCAGTCAGTTTGCAGCTGCAATCCAGCAGGTTAGTGCAAATACCGAGAAAATGTATGAGTCTGCTTCATTGATGAATCAAGACGCCGCTTCTGGAAAGGAACAGATTACTCAGACAGTAGAGAAAATCAAAGATATCGAGGCAAACGTCACCGAGCTTGCTGTAGCAGTGACACAACTCGGTCATAACTCTCAGCAAATCGGTAAGATCACTGATACAATCACAGCGATTGCCGACCAGACCAATCTACTTGCTCTTAATGCTGCCATTGAAGCCGCAAGGGCAGGGGAGCATGGTCGTGGTTTCGCAGTCGTTGCCGATGAGGTTCGCAAACTTGCTGAGCAAAGCGCTGCAGCTGCCACCGACATCGGTCGACTAGTTCAGCAAACAAGTCAAGCCACCACTAATACTGTGAAAAAAGCAGAACAAGGAGCCAAACAAGTAAGAGAAGGTGCTCTTATCGTAGAGACTACTAGCCAGGCGTTTAACAATATCATTGTGGCGATCAATAATCTAAGTAAAGATATCCAAGAGATTCACACGGCAACACAACAGTTAAGTTCCGGTAGTCAGCAAATTGCAGCAGCGAGTCAGCAGCAATCTACGCAGATACAGCACGTTGCAACGGCCGCTGAGACCCTAGCAGATTACGGTCAGGACTTAACCGAAACCGTTCATCAATTCAAAATCTAACCAGTTACTACCTTTGGGCCGCTACCCTTGAAAGCGGCCCAAAGTCCTCGATCCCCTTAACAATTCACCAAATTATACCGATATCTCTTTATGAGGCAGATAAGGAAGACCTATATTCCAATGCGGAACCGAACAATACATGGCTAACTCACACACTCAAGGTTCCGAGGAGGGAGATCCTTGCCTAAAGAACGTAATGTCAATATAGAAGAGCGTCAGTTTGTGGTCTTTTCGCTTCAGTCAGAGGAATTTGCCATAGATATTATGAAGGTCAGGGAGATCATCAAACTAATTAGCATTACCAAACTACCACAGACTCCCGAATTTGTGGAGGGAATAGTCAATGTCCGGGGCGAGATCATCCCTGTAATCAGTCTGCGCAAACGTTTTGGACTGGCAGACAATGGGGACGATTCATTAACCCGAATCGTTATTGTAGAGCTAACCGAGGGGAGTCTCACAGGCCTTATTGTAGATGAAGTCTCTGAAGTTTTGCGACTCTCGGCAACGGCCATAGAGCCACCACCTCAAGGTATCGATGGGCTCCGTACGGAATTCATTGAAGGCATTGGCAAAGTCGATAACCGACTTCTTGTTATCCTACGCATGGAGAAGTTACTCAATACGTCCGAGAAACTGGCCTTAGAAGCGGTCATACCGCGAGAGACAGACTAAATATATCCCTTTATAGGAGGCTGCCTATGTCTTTCCTTGACGACCTACCAGTGTGGGGCAAACTTTACCTTATTATCGGGGTCTTTATATTAGGCATGATCCTGATTACTACCTTGTCTACCGTTCATCTTAACACCGTGGGTTCTACCATGACGAATATTCACGCCCATGATGACGTAGAGGTTGTACTCTTGGAACTAAAACAGGGGTTACAGCAGGCCCGTCAGACACAAATCACAGCCCTAGTACCTCAGTATCAAAGTGGTATTGAAGAACTATATGCTCGCTATGAGCAGAGCATGATCCGTCTAAAGAGCCAGTTTGCAGATTTTGCAGAGCAAACTCCAGTGGTAAATCAAGAAGAAACCGAACTACGAGACATGTTTCGCAAGGAAATCGCAAAATATGATGAGAAAATGATACAAATATGGAGTATGGTTACAGATCCGAATAAGGCTGATGCAGTTTTTAACCTGATAGCCGAAACAAGAACCAACGCCAATGCCGCGGATCAAGCCCTGAGTGACCTTTTGAATCTGCGCCAAGAGAGTAATCAGCAGCTGTACGATAAGGCGATCAATGATAAGGATAACGGGATCCGATGGCTCGTTCTTGTCGCAGCAGTCTCAGTCGGGTTTGGCTTTCTAGTGTCCCATTATATCGTGCAAAACATGTCCACGAGATTAGGCAAACTAGCAGTAGCAGCCGAGGACCTAGCAACAGGTAACCTAATAGCTTTTGAAGATAGTGTGTCCGGTAAGGATGAGATCGGGAACCTTGCTAGAGCTTTTGAGGTAATGAGGGATAATCTTCGGGATTTAGTCGGACAAGTGGTGCAAGTAGCTCGGGAAATCTCAGGTAGCAGCCAACAGCTAGCTGCCTCTGCCCAAGAGACCAGTGGCGCGGCAAACCAATCGGCGTCTACTGCACAGCAATTTGCAGCCAACACCCTACAGCTTTCCCACAGTGCGCAATCAGTCGCAGCAGCCGCCAAACAAAGCGTAGATGGCTCTAAAGGAGCTCAACGTCAAATGGAGCAGGCGGTAGAATTGATGCATGTTATTCAGGACACCGCTCGATACTCCACCGAATCTGTAGATGAGCTATCTGACAACGCCAATCGAATCCATGAGATCACTGAACTAATCCGTAAGATCGCCGAGCAAACTAATCTTCTTGCTCTAAATGCCGCGATTGAGGCGGCTAGAGCCGGTGAACATGGAAGGGGATTTGCCGTTGTCGCAGACGAGGTTGGTAAGCTAGCCAAGCAATCCCGCAAGTCCGCAGAGGAAATAGCTAATCTACTACAGACCATTAGCTCCCAAGCCTATACCGCATCGACCAATTCGAGGCAATCCGTCGATAAGCTGGATGAAGGGGTACAGACTGTTCAGAAGATCAACAGGCTCTTTGCAGAGGTAGCCTCGGCTAGTGAGGAAGCAACTCGGTCAATCCATGATATCTCCGGTGCCGCGCAGGAAATGGCAGCCGGAAGCCAGGAAATCGCTGTCTCAGCCGAACGGCAGTCAAGTGCAATTGAGCAGATCAGTGGTTTGTCTCAAAGCTTGGCAGCTTTAGGTGAGCAGTTGCACAATGTGGTCGGGTGGTTCAGTCTATAGCTCCGTACACAGAATATTACCTGCACACCAAAGGAAGCTGTGTACGCGGCGGTATCGACAGGTCATATTATATCCATGGTGGTTTATGGCAAAAGCTCCCACCGCTTCTGGAGAAGGGTTCACCGTATGGTGTTCCCTTCTCCAGTATACCGGCCTAAAAACCTGCTAGTCTCCTCAAAATGTGAAGTAGGCAATACCCTTGTAGCATTTGTTTTAGCAAAGAAGATTAATGAACAAAGGTGCACAAAGCCTCTCGCCCAGAACGCAGTCTTCCGACGAGATCCATAGGGTCTATGGAATGGGTAGGGTACCTTCCTTAGAAGGGCATGGATTAGCACTACCATTTGCGTTGCCATCACAATAATAACGTTGTCCAAAACACCTCTTGGTCCCTCTAGTACCCGGGAATTCATCGAAGATACATAGTCTAGGACCAATCGAAGGTCTGTAACTACCGTCCGGAGGATATTTGCCAAGAAATCATCTACTGCAGGGTCTTGACGGCAATAGGCAATTGCAGAATCCGCATATTCCGAATACACGCTGACTTTAGCTCCTGCAAGAGAGTATCCATTACAGTTCCTTTGGATTTTGACCAGCTCAGACTAAGCATCTTGCTAAGTAATAGACAGAACGAATCCGTCTATGAAGTGCATCAGTCTGGAACATACACAAGTCCCGTTCAGCGAACAAAGCAGGATTTTGCCATATCTTAGGTGAATGTTATACATATCTTATTGCTTTTACTGGAGAACACCGTAAACATACTGATAATTCGATTAGGGCGATTCCTGTAGTTGAGGAAATATGGATTTCAACAATAATGGTACCTCAACAAAATACACTATACTAGGGTATTTGACTATCGGGGAATTGAATTAGGCGATGTTTCCAATATAATGATGAATTCGAGGCATTTCGGACGTAGGTACAAGACTTCGGCTTTAGAAACGTTAAAGATGAGGTAATTGTCGGGATGGAGACCACAGGATACTACTGGTACAACCTTGCTCAGTATATCATCGAACATGATATGAAGGTGTTTCCTGCAAATCCTTATCATGTCCGGTGCGCTGGAGAGCTCGATGATGACAGTCCGACAAAGAATGACCGCAAAGATCCCAAGACTATTGCAGTGTTGGTTAAGGGTGGTCGGTATTTAGTTCCGTATATCCACGAGGCTGATGCAAGATATTGAAAGACCAGTACATGAGTTAGCAGCTTAAACAACACCTAGTTCCAGTATTTGCACTTTGAAAAATGAGCTTGTGATTAGTCAGGTGGAGTTTTATCCATCCGGGCTTAGACCCTGCATAGGAGCATAACTGACATCCACCTCATGGACAGGCAGGACGAAGGAATTTGAGGTTGTGACCCCAATTAAAAAGCATATGGGTTGAGCCTTATTTTAGGTTGTCGATTTCTCGGAACCATGCCTACTTAGGGCGAAAGGGCCCCAGTCTTCGCTCCTGCATCAATATGCAATACTGAGGATTAGTGAGCTATAACAAGGAACTCCAAGATTAGAGAAGGAGGGTCTACAGTGGGTAATTACGGAGAAGTAAATGCAAAGAACACCGTAATCATCGCCTCTATCGGTACTAGCAACTACGAACAGGCCAAAACCCGGTTTGAGGACGAAAAAGACGGTCCTTTGGGCAACTGTTGCGTAAAAACACCTTACTCCCAGATAGCTTTAGCAAAACTATTAGGGGTAAGAAGCATCTATCTGCTGGCCACAGAGGAAGCGCAAAAGATGCAGGAGGATAACTTTCACAAGGAGAGCGAGAAATATGGTCTTGAGGTGATATGGCATACCGTCCCCCCAGGAAGTGGAGCTAAAGAACAATGGTGTATCTTCATGAAACTGGCGGAAGTTGCAAAGCCCCTTGCTGGAAGCTCTGTAGTCTTTGACATTACCCATGGGTATCGTTCCATCCCCATGATTTTCTTACTTGGCGCTACCTTCCTTAGAACCGCCTTTGATATGCAGGTAGTGGGTATATATTATACCGAATTTAGAAAAGCGAAAGAAGGACCCCATCAATCCAAAATCATCGATCTCAGTGACTTTCTTATCCTGCAAAATTGGCTGGAGGCCACACGAGACTTTAAGCGATTTGGTGATGCCCAAGAAATTGGTACCCTTGTACGAAACATACATAATGAGTTCCGCAGAACTACAGAACATGAGCCCGTCCGTCTTGGAAACATCGGTGATAACCTTGATGACGTATCCTTGGCCATTACTTTTGGCAGATTTATGGAACTACGGAAGCAGGTAAGAAAGTTGAAGGAAAAAACAACGGGGGACAATCTGAAGGCTCTACATGAGGAATTGGAACAACTGGGCCGCAGCGCTACACCCTTCCCACTCCTACTTCCCCTGATATTAGAACCCTACTACCAAATGGAAAGCGATGACCAATTCCAGGATGGATACCGACTGGTTAAGTGGCATGTAGATCACCGAAACTGGACCGTGGCCGCCACCCTGATGCGGGAACTAATGGTGAACAAGGTTATCGTTGCGGTACTGAATTGCAACGCTTTAAATGACAGAAAAATTCGGGCAAGGGCAGAGCACATGCTTAACAAAATAAGGAATTCTCGGAACCCCCGCCTAACCCAGCAAGTTGGGGCCACTTGGTCCCGAATTACGACATACCGAAACGATCTCGCCCATTGTGGAGCCAAGGAAGAGCGTCTAAGAGTGACAAAACTACAAACAGAGGGACAGGAACTCTTCACTCAGTTTCAAGCCATCATGCAGTGGGATGATGATCGCTGGCGGGAAGCCCTAAAGCCTGTAATTGGATCCATTTCACCGTCGACACCGGGCGAGGAAGGCACCCTTTGTAAACCACGGGTACTAATCTCTGCGGCGGGATTAAGTCCGGGACTGCTTTATACGGCCTTACTGCAGGTACAACCAGATTATGCAATAATCCTCGCTAGTGCCGACACCGAATCCAAAGTAGCAGGTTCCCAAGCGAGGGCGAGGTACACCGGGAATTTGTGTATACTTCCTATGCAGGATCCCTTTACCGGTTTTGATGAAGCCCCGCAACTATGCAAACAGCTAGACAAAATGTTACCGGCCGATGATCAAGAAGCGGAGGTTATCGTCAATCTTACGGGTGGTACTACTGCGATGCAGTTTGTCATAAGTCGTCTAGGCGAATTTCTTGAAAGCCGCGGCCATGAAGTACAGTACGTGGCAATGATCGATCGACGTACGCCGGAAGAACAACGCCAAGATCCCTATGTTAAAGGGGAGATGATCTACTGCCCAACTAAAATCTGAGTTACCACTTGCTCACGAAAGGAGGACCATAGTATGCGTCACATCGAAGCCCGGTTTCGTGTCGTTACCCCGTTATTTATGTGTAAAAGGCCCCAAGAGAAAGCTGAATTGCGCATAAGTTCCATCCGAGGGGCCTTGAGGTCTTGGTACCGGGCCATCGCTTGGCCCAGGGCCTATGGGAAAGACAAAGATTGGACGGAGGTCGAAAAGGAGGAAAGCAAATTATTCGGCAGCGCAGAAGGTGGACAAAGTCAGGTCCTATTGTCCTTTGGCGATCGTCAGCTGCCGTCTCCAGCCGAGGTTAACGTATGGAGGCAGTCAGTAAGGACTCCGGGTATCCGCTATCTTGGCTATGGAGTCCTTGGCGAAAATAGAGAGGACAGTATACGGAATCTAGAACGGGCAATTCTGCCCAAAAGTTGCTTCACACTCCGTGGTGTTTTTCGCCCGGGGACAACCGATGAACAAATAGAGATGTTATGTAAGTCAATCCGTGCCTTAAACTATTTCGGCGGATTGGGGGCCCGATCCCGTCGTGGGTTTGGTTCAGTCGCTTTAGAAAGTCTGCGACTAGGAGATCAAGAGATTTACCACGCCCCCAAAACACGGACTGACTTGGTGGGCCAACTAGACTCTTTCATTTCGGAATTGGGTCCGCTTCCCCGAGAACTGCCCCCCTATACAGCATTTAGTGCAAAGAGCAGGATACAGGTGGTCCTAAGTGAACTCGAGACTGACGTGGCCCCAAGTGAACTCGAGACTGACGTGGCCCCAAGTGAACTCAAGACTGCCCGCACCATGGAGAAACTCGGTAAGCGTTTTATGGAACTAAGAAAAGAAATGAAAGAAGGTGAGAAGGACAAGTTAAACGCACTGACCTTTAACCATGCTAAGCCCAAGTCGCAGGCCAAACCCCATCCGACGCGAGTGGCCTTTGGCCTTCCCCATAACTATCACCTCAGGGATGAGGGGATAGAATATGAGATCTCCCCCATCGGGGATAACCTTGGTAAACGCCGCGCTAGTCCTATTTTGTTTCATTTGCACCCCCTAGACAGGAACTGTGCGGTAATTGCCTCTTTCTTACCAGCGCAGTTTTTGCCCGTGGGTGCTCAGCTATGCATTGAAAGGTCTAAAGAAAACAACAAAGTTCCCGACGGTATGGCGATTGTTCCTTGTGACGTAAATCTGGAACAACAGGATTTGCTAGCCAATATGTTCACCGATCAGCTGGTAAAGGAGGTGCATATCAGTTGAACGAACGGATTACTTTTCATTTTACAATAGGACCCGTGCAAAGCTTTGTTACCCAGGCAAGGCGTACGCGTGATTTAGCAATTGGTTCATTCTTGCTCTCCTACCTAGCCGGTGTGGCAATGCAGGATGTTATCGACCAGGATGGCGAGATTCGCTTTCCTGCTATAGAAAATGCGCAGGGACAAACCGCACCGTTATTAAGGGCAATTAGGGACGTTACGGCTGGTGAAAAACCCGCAGTGCCGATCACCACAGGTTCTTTACCTAACAGATTCTTTGCCGATGTTCCGGCTGCTTTCGATCCAATAAGATGCCAAAACGCCGTCAATAGAATCTGGAATAACATTGCCCAAGCCGTTTTCCAGCGTTTTGTAGAACCTGTAGTTGACTTTGGAAAGGATACCGCGGACATCTGGGAAAGACAAGTACACAACTTTTGGGAAATAAGTTGGGCCATTGGCGATGAGAGTAACGTACTGGATATGAGAAAGAACTGGCGAAGCTACATTCCACCGGTGGAATACGGTGATAAATGTACTTTGATGGGGCAATGGCAGGAACTCTCAGGATATGCGCGATCCCGGGAACGAAGAAAACAAGATCTCTTTTGGCAGGAATTGCGGAAATCCACCAAACGCTTGGACTTGACTGAAGGAGAACGTCTTTGTGCCATCGCCTTGATTAAGCGCGTATTGCCGGATGTGGCGGAACAGACCATTGGCTGGCCGTTGCCTAGCTCCTATCCCTCGACGCCCTACTTAGCGACAATCCATTGGATTGAAGAGATAACTAAAACCGAACCCGAAAAGGCCCGGGAATTTGGCCTTCAAGCCTCCAAACTCGAGGGAGGAAGCATCTCACCGATCTACCGGGACATACCGTGCCTTGCACGGCTAGTCAAACAAGACGAAACACTACGTGATTTTGTGTCCTTAGATGGTAATTGCTTTTTCCGATCAGCTTTAGAAAACGACGCGCTTTGGAGCGCCTCTAAAAAAGATCGCGAAGCGCTAATAAAAAGCCTAGGCGCATTTAACAACGAACCAAGTCCTTACTATGCCATCCTACTTATGGATGGCGATCACATGGGCCGGTTGTTACAGAGCTTTGAACCGCCGAAAGGAGAACCGAATCACATTAGTCTAGCGGTGTCGGCTTTTAGTGAGGCTGTACCGGGTATTGCCCGCCAGCATGATAGCGTCACTATTTACGCGGGCGGAGACGATGTGCTCGCTTTCTGCCCCTTGGAGGATGCTATACCATTATCAATAGCGCTAAGAAATGAGTATCTGCGCGCCTTTGAACGCTACTGTTCACAAAATATGGGGATTCGCCAGCGGGCTACCATTTCGGCCGCCATCGTCTATGCGCACTGCCGCGGCCCCTTACAACAAGCTTTAGCTGAGGCGCACAAACTATTGGATGAGGTTGCCAAACGTAAATGCGGCCGGGATAGTCTGGCTGTCTGCGTCTGGAGAACCGCGGGTACAACTTTAACCTGGGCGGCCCCATGGACCGTGGTTTTCGGGCAGGAGAATAATGATAACATACTTCCACAGATTGCCTCTGAAGACCAAATGGTACTTCTGGAATTGGTACAAAATTTGACTAAGGACAACGGGAAAAGCGTTTTCTCTAGTTCCTTTCTGTACAATCTACGCAAGCACTATGGCGGCCCGGACCGCTCCGGTCGGGAGATTAAGGGGATCTCCGATCATCAGTTCCGTCAGATAATGCTAGCGGAATATCTACGTAGTCAACGGGAGCCAACGCTTACTCCCACAATAGAAAAATGCATTGACCAGCTTGCACATATCTGCCATCAGTACTATAACAAGGACGATGGTACCTTAGGGCGTCGTGAATACATGAATCTTGATGGTGTCTTATTAGCCAGATTTTTAGAAGCAAAGGAGGTGTAGCGAGTGACTAGCATGCTTTGGATGTTCCGCCCGATAGACACATGGTTTTTCCGGGGTAGTAGCTCCTTCAATGCCGGCGAACCGGCAAACGCAGGCAGGAGCATTTTCCCTCCATCGATGCAGACTTTACAGGGAGCTATACGTTCAGCGTTGGCGCAGGGACAAGGTTGGAACCCACGACAAACCCACCTATGGCCCGAAGCCCTTGGCGATCCAAACTCTCTTGGCGAACTACAACTCTCGGGTCCATACCTTTGCCGGTTCTCGAATAATCAATACGAGTACTTGTTTCCTCCGATGGCTACTATCCTTTATGCCACTGATGCAGAGGACAGGGTTCACTTTACTCGGTTAGAACCCGTTCTATGTGATCTCGATCCTCGTCAGGGCATCCGGTTAGCTACTCCTCTTGAGCCATACGAGGGACTCAAACCCTTGCAGGAGGTCTGGTTAACAAGAAAAGGCTGCGAAAAGGTGCTAGCCGGAGATATTCCAGCATCTGCGGATATCATAAAGGCCGATGCGCTTTGGACCAATGAGACGCGGGTGGGGATCGGGCTTGATTCAAAACGTCGGACCACCATCACAGGACAGCTTTATTCCACCACACACACCAGATTCGTCTGCAAGACCTTATGCCTAGTAGTTGTTGTGAATGGTGTACCCCAATCATGGCATCAGCAATGCCCAAACACTGTCACCTTGGGCGGAGAGGGCAGAATGGCCCAGATTGAAATCAAAACAGCACCTCCGCATTTACTTCCCGAGGTACCGAGATTAAGCCCGCGCAATGGGAAAACCCGTTTTACAGTAAGTCTTGTAACTCCGGGTGTGTTCAACGACGAAACGGAGGAAGTCGTTCGTTTCGGACCAAAATCCTTTGGTGAGCGTTGCATCTGCGCGTGTATCGGTAAAATGCAGCGCATCGGTGGCTGGGATATTGCCAGAGGTGTACCCCGGCCGGTAAGGCCCGTAATCCCGGCCGGTAGCACATGGTTTTATGAGAGCGAAGAAACTGACATAAATACGATCCTAAGTTGGCACGGACGAAAAGTAGGAGATATGACTGAATACGGCTATGGTCAGGTGATCATAGGAAAATGGGGGGAGAAGCTATGAGTACAGCGTTAATGGGGTTGATGGCTGAAGTCAGTTTGCATCCGGGGGCCGAGTCTACGGTGGGCGTAGTGGACCTACCTGTTAGCCGGGAGGCGTATACCAACTATCCGGTCATCACTGGTTCAAGTCTTAAAGGAGCATTGCGAGCTAGGGCCACGGAATTGTGGGGCGACAATAATGAACAGATCGCCGCGGTGTTCGGAAATCCTAATGGTGCCGGAGGCATCTCTGTATCAGATGCCCGGCTGCTGCTTTTACCGGTACGCACCTTACACGGCGGTCCGTTTAAGTGGGTAACCTGTCCATATATACTTGAACGATTTCAGCGGGACTGTCGAATGATTGGCATCAATATTGACTTGAATGTACCGGCCTTAGAGAAGGGTGAATTACTTGTCGCACATAATGGTGCAGATGAGCGGGATTGGACCCATTTAGAAGAGTTGTGTTTGGACAATAAGCTAGCCGAAGAGACGATCCTGCAAGTGGTGAAGAATATACACCTGCTAATTAGCGACAGACTGCACGAGAGGACAAGACAGCGACTACCGGGTCAACTAGTCATCTGTCATGATGACCAGTTCAGATACTTCGCCCAATATGGTTTGCAGGTTAACGCCCGCAATCGACTGGACAGCAACAAAATCAGTCAAGGCCTATGGTATGAAGAGACAATCCCACCAGAGACTCTGTTCTACGCGTTGGCGCGTTCCCGGATGGGTGAATCTGAGCCATTGAAAACAGTAGCGTCGCTATTCACTGATGTACCTTATCTACAGGTTGGCGGAAACGAAACGATTGGCCAGGGATGGTGCGCTGTAACTTGGACAGAAAGTGATGGTGAGAGCCATGTACGGGAGTCTTGATCAGCAGCGGGCACAGGATGTAGCCACGAAGATCGCGGCACTAACCGATGAAGTCGCTAAAAAAGTGGATAACAGGCAACAAGACTGGATCCGTCGCTATTCCAATCGGGTGGAATGTCTACCTGCAACCATCTTGATGAATGGTCTTGGCCAATCCATGGCCACCCTTCTAGCCGCGGCGAATAAGGACCAACATAGTGCCGACTATCAGTTATATGCGCACATCGAAGCTTGGCTATGCCGGGATCACAAACTAGCCCCATTTCAGGTAAGGGAAGGCGGTTCTTGTGATCTAATGGATGCGATTATTAACAGTGACCGCCATACGTATCTGTGGGCCCAGGAAGAGACACTAGCCTGGTTAGTTTGGATGAAGAAGTTTACCCGGGCTTATTTTAAGATTGTAAAAGAAGGGGCGGAAAACAATGCTGATACCCCTGTATCAAGATGAGCGGCATCGCAGATTGGACAGATTACCAAACTCAGCCCATTGCGGGCTCTGGTATGATAAGTTCTGCAATCAATGGCGCCGAGAAGGGCGGTTTTGGGGACTAGCAGAGGATGGAAAAGAGACTTGGATAACTACATTTGCTGAGCAGGTAGAGTTACGAAATGAAGAACAGTCCGATAAGCTGGCAGGCCAATTAGAAGAGATGACCATGCGGGTGGAGCGTCTTGTGGTGGCCCTAAATGGTCAACTTCACCTTTACAAAACCACGGAGCGCTTTGTCACGGGAATGGGGCGTAACCACCCGATGGAGAATGGCTTTTTGTGGCACTGGACACTAGGAAGCCCATATCTGCCGGGTTCATCAATCAAGGGCTTGGTTAAAGCCTGGGCGACAGGGATGTGGGAGCCAGATGATGGGATGAATAAAAGCTCTACTCTCATACAAGTCTTTGGTACCGATAAAGATAGCTCCGATGGCCCGAATGAACCGCGTCAAATTGGAGACATCATCTTCTTCGATGCCTTGCCCACAAAACCTGTTAATCTGACGCTAGATATCATAACCCCGCATTACGGACCATACTACCAAGAATCTAAGGGAAAACAACCACCAGCCGACTGGTATGATCCAGTTCCCATTCCATTCTTGGTGGCCGAAAGTGGTGCCGAGTTTGCCTTTCCCTTAGCTTCGCGTTCGCAGGATACCGGGAATCTGAACCTTGTAAGCCAATGGCTTGAAGAAGCATTATCTTGGATGGGTGCAGGGGCCAAAGTGTCCTCAGGGTACGGGCGTTTTGAGCGAGACAAAAGAGCGGAAAGCAAACGACAGGCCGAATTAGAAGAGGCACAAGCCGCTGAGATCGAGAGAAAACGGCTAGAGAGTATGCCCCCACTCGAACGGGAGATGGAGCAAGATGACTATTCCAGCAGCGAGTTTATTCAGGAAAACATATCCTTATGGTTGGAACGAATGGAAGACCCCGACATCGCGCTCGCTGAGCGCAAGCAAATCGCTCAACTCCTACTGAAATGGTACCATTCCTATCGTCCGAGAGAATTAGTTAAACCCAATCGAAAGAACAGAGTAAAGCTTGAGCGAATTCAGAAAGTCCTTTCCGCCCACTAAACCTATCTTCTTTCGGTTAAGGGAAAGAAGCCCTTCAGCGGAGGGCTTCTCCCTAACGAATCCCGGTCTTTTTGAGAACGCCTTCTTGGGTAATATGGTGCCTCTTTTTTGGTGGCCCACCATAGCCACCATACCCAAGTTGCGATGGGATGTCCCAGAGTCAGAATGATTGTAGTGGGTAATTTTCCCAGTGACTAGATAAAAAAATGGCAGGGGAGACAGGAATCGAACCCGCAACCCCCGGTTTTGGAGACCGGTGCTCTGCCAATTGAGCTACTCCCCTGCGGCAAAGCTAGTATAACATAAATCTATTTTCGGGTCAACACACCGTCCGCAGCAAAAAACACGCAATTTCGCTACTTTGCTAGCTAGGGGATAAGCTCGTCACCTCAAGAGCCTGGCAGAATACTACCTAACCTCGACACCTATGGCCCCGTGCTTGAACATGAGCTCTTTAGCCCTGTCAATATCATAGCCTTCTGTACGCAATCCTACAGCAACCGAACCTTGTGCGGCAATCTCCAGCTGTATGTTCTTCATAATCTCGTTCACATTGCTGTTTACCATATCTATCGGTAAGGCCTCCTGTTCTCTTGCCTCTCGGGCTACACCTTCGGTAACGCTTTCAGATAATGACAGAAGCTCCTCTTTGCCTTGCCAAAGGGCTACATCATCAAGAAGGTACCCTCGACTAACAAGGTCACTATACAGCTTCTCTGCAGTCTGTAGATCGTTAAAGACAGCAATTACTAAACTCATTCGTTCGCCTCCTTTGCTCCTGATAGTATTCTCAAGAGCCTAAGCCCATATTCCCGCGGGTATATCAGCTTTATCGGTAGAATAGGCAGGAATTTGGTGATCAGGTGTTGTAATTATTAGATGCAAGCGTTCCGTGGTCTCTGGCACTTGTTTTGGGCACACTAGCGCTAGCAGAAAATAATCGTATAATCCTCGGGCTGTTAAACCGTGGCCCGAATTCTAGAGGAGGCACTTTGATTGGCACAACTACGTGGTAAAGTACAATTAGGTATATCCAACCGACACATCCATCTAACAACCGAGCATTTGTCCACGCTCTTCGGGGAAGGTTACGATCTTACCAAGATAAAGGACCTCTCCCAACCAGGCCAATTCGCGTGTGATGAAACTGTGATCATAGTCGGAAGAAAGGGCGCAATCCCAGGTGTAAGGGTTTTGGGACCAATCCGTAAGGAAACGCAAGTCGAAATATCCAGGACGGACTCCTTCGCTCTAGGCGTCAGACCTCCGATTCGGGATTCGGGTCAACTCGATGGTTCCCCGGGAATTGTGGTGGTTGGTCCGAAAGGGGCCATCAACCTTAATAAGGGTGTCATTATTGCCAAGCGTCACATCCATATGACCCCGAAAGATGCAGCAAACTTCGGAGTAGAGGATAAGCAAATCGTTACTGTCAAGGTAGGAGGGGACAGGGCGCTAACCTTCGATGAAGTCCTAATTCGTGTTCGAGATGATTTCAGTCTTGAACTACACCTTGATACAGACGAAGCTAATGCTGCAGCTGTTTCAAACGGTGACTGGGCAGAAGTATACTAAGGATACCAATGACACATAACTAGAGGGTCGGTATACGCAGATCTCAAAATGCAAATACTGGCTGTTTTGACGCGATTTAGAACGACGGTCTTGTCTTTTTCTCGGTATTGCCCTAGGCTTGTGGAAACGACCTAGAATCGAGTGTAAGGATAGTGAAATACACCATGCCAGTTTATGAGTTTAGATGTACTAAGTGTAACCAGAAGTTCGAGGAGCTTACACCATGGTCGAAAATCGACGAGGTGGTTTGCCCTAAGTGTGGCAGTAGTGAGGTTAAAAAGCTTTTGTCCCGCTTTGCCGCCCGCAGTTCAGACAGCCAAGGCTGTTCGACCTCACTTGGCTCTGGTTGCGGTTCCTGTGCCGGCGGAAACTGTTCCACCTGCCACCATTAAGAAAGATTGGTTGGCGCGCAGCAACTCGTTTTTGCGCGCCAACCAGCACAGCACTTACAAGAGTTTTTTCAACAGGTTCAAAGGTGATCCTATAGAGACAAAAACAGTAAAACAAAATGTTAAGCGATTCTGGTAGTCTTAGATTAGACCCATTGACAAAGACATACCACCAGAGCACCCGGTTAATATCGGACTGCTACAACGTTCCTGACTTTCCCCGTAGTTGAGAGATGGGAATATTGCACGTCGTAGGCAGGCAGTGCTTGCTTGCTTGTACGGACAAGGACAGACAGTAATATAGAATGACTCACGGGCAACAGACCATACTCGACTATGGACGCGGCTGACTCTAAGGCCACCTGGTCGACAATTATATTGCATCCTTCAACGACGCCTACCAGTAGTCACAACACGTCATTAGATCACAATCTCGATCATGACTCTTGACAAGCACCGACTTCGGGAACCAACCTTCTTCACCTTTTTTCTCATACAAACCCACACAGATTGAAGCAAACCTGTTGACTTGAGTGCAAAGACAGAAAGACACTTTTTCCAAGACGGCCCCTCGTGCCATCTCGGAGAGGCCAATTCGTCAGGCAAGGAGGTATCAGAATTAAGATGTTCCGTCGTCGCACCAAATACATCATTTTGACGTTCAGTGTCATCTTTGTTCTTACCATGTCGTCGAACCACATGTTCGCAGCCGAAGAAAAGGTTTCCATTGTGTTTTACCACCGTGGCTACACCACCGAAGTTGAGTGGGCCGAGGCCGTTATTGAACGGTTTGAGGCGCTAAACCCTCACATCATGGTAGAGTCGCTTTCTAGCGGGTCCGGCGGAGGTAGCGAATTTTCGGAGAAGCTCACCGTCCTGGTCGCCTCGGGTAACGCACCAGATGTCTTCTACGGGTCCACCGACAAACTGGGCTTCATTCTCAAGGGGTGGACTAGGGACCTCATGCCCTTCATAGAAAGAGACGCCACTGAAATAGCCCTCGACGACTTCTTTCCGGGTGTCATGGATAGCTTCGTTCGTTCAGGCGCAATCCATGGCATTCCACTCACCGTAACCCCACAACTAATATTCTATAACAAGGACATGTTTGCTGAAGCAGGGACATCTGCTCCTCCGTCTGACTGGAACGACACCCAATGGACATGGGATGCCTTCATCGACGTGAGTCGCAAGTTAACAGTCACCAATGCAGATGGTACCTACTCACAACTGGCCTTAAGCCAAGCAACAGATATGCAGCTCCCAGACGTCTCGTGGATGTTTGGTGGTGATTGGTTTGACGAAGAGGCCTACCGCACGGGTTACCCCACACACTCTACGATGCTCACTACCGAAAACGTGATAGCATTTGAGGCGATTGCAGACCTATATGCGCACTACGCGGCCGCCGGCCCTCGAAAGGGAATTGATACTTACTACGGATTTGGCCGAGGGCAGATCGCTATGGACTGGATCGGCGCTTACAAGCTTAACAACTATGTCGAAACACAGCTGGCGGGCGGCATGAGTTTTGCGTGGGGACTGGCAGCCACCCCTCTGGTCGATAACCGGGACAACACGCGTTGGACTGATCCGTTGTTCATTTCATCGACTACTGAAAATGCTGAGGCCGCCTGGGAGTTTGTTAAGTTCGCAACCGGGGCCGAGGGCCAGCGGCTTTGGGCCGAGATAACCGGTAAGATTCCGGCTCGCCGGAGCACGCTCTTTGCCTTTGTGGACCAAATGGCTGGTCTCTCTGGACTACCCGCAGGCGATATTGCCCAAGCAGTGGGCGGAGCGCTTGAAAACGGACGACGCTCGCTAGAAGAAGCGATCGCAGACCTACCACTCGAGATATTCAACAACCGCGCTCAATGGATCGCACCGATGCTAAACGGGCGGATACCAGTACGGTCAGGGTTAGCCGAGATGGATCGTACACTCAATGCGATTATTGCTGAGCGCAATTGGCATTAAGAAGGAGAATAAAATGAAAACTCTTGAAATCCATAGCACATCATCGTTCAATCTGGCCGTCAATAACGTAGCGCTCATCGCCGGCATAGCAATGCTGTTCGCACTTGCTATACCATTCGTTGTTGTGGGGACATCGCAGGCTAATGTCGCCTTGACTGACCTACAACTGAGCGTCGGCGAGCTAGTACAGCCCTTTTCAAGTGACACGCTCTCGTATTTCGCCAGTGTGCCGGAGACCGAGTCGGGCATAAGTGTGGTACCATTTACTAATGATCCAAGTGCAATCATCACGGTGCAGATCAACGGCGAACAGCCAACAGTAGTCAACAATGCTACCGCAAGCCCAACGCTTCCGCTTGAGATTGGTAACAATGTGATTATCGTGAGCGTGGCTTCCGCGCATGCATCTCAGCAGAGTCGAGCGTATCGGCTCACGATTCCTAAGCGAACAGTGCGTTTTCAGGAGGGGGCTGGGGCGTACTCAGGTACATTCGACACGCAGATCGCCCAGGCAGTCAAGTACGTCGACCATAACATGGGCGCACAACACAAATTCGAAGTTGGGTACTCAGGACCTTGGGCGAGAGACCAAAAGTACGCAATGATTCGGTTCGACAACCTGCCCATCCCGGATGATGCAACAATTACCGAGGCCACCCTAAACGTGTGGTATTTTGGAGATCGCTTAAGCAGCGGTTATGAGAACAAGTTTCCCGATAAGGAAGTGTATATGCATCGGATTCGTATCCCCTGGATCGAAGGAAACGGCGGCACAGAAACCTCTCACGACGGTTTACCCGGTCAACCAGGTGAAACCACCTGGAACAACTTTATGAAGGAGTCTGCCCCGTTCCATTTTGATATCATCGATTCAATAGTGGTAGGAACCGAACCTAACTGGTTCTCATTTGAACTCACAGATCTTGCTAACGACTGGCTCAAAGGGAAACTTCCCAATTACGGCGTGTTGCTCAAAACCTATGAGTACCCAAGTAACGGTGATGAGCGGATGATTGGAACCAAGCAGTTTCGGTCAAGCGAGTACGTAAACGTAACCGAACGCCCATATCTGAGTGTTATATTCACAGTACCATTACAGGGGTTAACGTTAGACGTCAGTGCTTTAGTGTTGACGGCCGGTCAAGACCCGTTTGCTATAACTGCCTTTCCAAGGCCGCTCAACGCAGAGTACACCGGAATCGAATGGTCTTCAAGCAACGATGCTGTGGCGAAGGTAAGCCAAGGGCTCATCACGCCCGTAAGCAAGGGCCTAGCTGTGGTGCGTGCTACGGTCTCTGATGGCACCATAAGCTACTCGGCAGAAATAGAAGTCACGGTAAAATAACCATAGTGACTTCGTTGACTCGCTAGCTCCGGAGCGCAGGAACTGATGGCGGGGCAGAGATGTTCGTGCCTTGTGCCGGGCACTCGGCCTCGCCAACCGTTTCCTGTAGTTTGGGTGAAAGCACAGCGTCTGGCGGTGCAAATCGCCACGCAAAGCTATCGCAAATATCACGGCAATGCCACTTGACTTAAAGAAGGGAGTGCGGAAAGCTTGTTGCAAAAAACGCGCTGCAGTGCGCTGATTCTGATCGTTCTGCTTCAGCTGATGGGGAGCCCGGTTTCGAGCGCAGAAGTGGGGGCCTCAAATGTAGTGACTGTAAAGTCGCAGTGGCAGATCGGCACCACCAAGGACCCAGCGGGACTCCTTATCGGTGGCGTAGCAACACAACCAAAGGGAGAACCTTCGCTGATTTCTGCGAGACTCACCGTAGGTTCATCCGGATGGTTCCCCGTTTGGTTTGTCACGTTGGAAAGTCCGGTTAAGGCCGACTCCGAAAGTAGTGTAGTACAAAGCACAAAGATAGGCCCGCTTTCCCTGGCGCCAGGTGTAGATTACCAAAGCGTCATCAGTTACAATCCCGAGGAGGGCGTTGCTTCGCTCGCAGTGCGGGATGCGTCAGGCAAAACCCTATCTTACGTATGCAGTGGCTAACGCCGATGTTTTCATGAACCAGTATCCATGGTACGAACCGGTTGAAACAAAATGGAGTCTGGGAACGAAAGTTAACGGCACATTTGTGCCCAGAAAAACTTTGAATCCTGGTACTGATATATGGGTACGAGTCGTAACTGAGACGCAAGGAACAGGCCAGTTTCGATTAGTTGTACACGAAGAGACTAAGTGCAGAGCAATCGCAATGTTTGATGCCCAGCAGGGCGAGATGCTAATTCCTATACAAAGCAATGTTCTACCCTTAGGTTCAACGACCGTCGCTTTGCAATACCTCGAAGACGGACACGTCCAGTTCACGGATCATCAACAGGTTGTCGTGGGCAATCTCCAAGCTTCACTCGGTTCGGTGAGGCTAGATCGGAGAGACGACCTACTCAAGGCTACTATGCAGCTACGCAGTGAGGTCTTTCTGTACGACCTTCAGGTGAGACTTGCTGGCGAGTTGGAGAGTTTGGTCTGGGACAACCAAAGACAGGCCTACATGGCCAAGCCGTACGGGGTGCTTGAGGAAGTAGGCAACAACGTGGCAAACATTACGTTCATACAGCCCGGAGCAACCAACATCCCTATCGCATTCACCGTGCCCGAGGAACCCGGACTGTGGCGGGCACGGTTTTCGTTCTCGGTCACGCCTGATCTGGCGGTGAAATGGACAGGTAACGAACACGTTTTTGCCACAACAACCCCGACCAAACTAGTACAATTACAAGGAGTCAGTTTACCCGTGCCAAAAGACATATCAACTCTACGGTTCTGTACGTACAACATAATGGGTTTTCAAGGCTATCCGGAATCGGAAGCAGCCGTGGCACTTGGGGCGCCAAACGACCAGCGCCGCATTGACCACTTCAAAGAGGTCTTCAACCAGCTTGATTGTGACGTGGTGGGAATACAAGAGGCTGGCTCGGCGGAGATGCTCGAACGACTGGCCGCTGCTCTGAACATGCATGTCGCGATCTATCCGTCTTCGACCATTTACTTGGGAGGGTTGTTGAGTCGCTTCCCAATCTTGGAAAGTCGCCAAATCAACAACGCATACGTCACCGGAGGCCCATTCAGCCGTTTTGCTGGTGCCTCATTACTTGATCTTGATGGTCAACCCACATGGGTGGTAAATCTACATGCCTACCCACACAGTGAGGCAACTCGCGTGGAGGAGGCCAAGTTGCTGGGCAAACAAGTGGATGACTTCCTACAAAGAAATCCACGCGTCATCGTGCTTGGTGACTTCAACTCACGGCCTGGGGAAGTTCTACACGCGACACTCACTCAGCGCGGATTTGTGAATGCACTTGAGATCAGCAGTAAAAACGGCGTACCGGCAATCGACCACATCTACGTCAGCGAAGCACTGAAGTCCCAACTTGACGTAGGCTGGATTGTGCGTCATCCCGGATTTGATCTGCATGGGTTGGAGGGTCCAGGCATTTGGGTACACTCCGACCACGTGCCTACGGTTGTGGAGCTGAAGTGTCAGTAGTGACTTCATGCTGCTAAAGGCCGTACGATGTGCCACTACCGAGGAACAGTGAGTCCAGGGGTGTTGCGTGATCTCGAAATACGGGAATGAAGAAGTTTCACCGCTGGTATACTTCGGCCCAGTTACCATGCCGACTATTGGCGACCCTGTATACAGAGGTACACAGGGTCGCCAATAGTCGGCATTCTCGTCACGCGTAGCGTTTCTCGTTTAGTCAGTCACAAAAGAAAAGGAAGAGGAAGGTTTGTCACCGTCACCGTGCTGCTTATTTATAGAGAGGTAGTCGTACTCATTTACCGACAACAGCGGATTAACGCATGTTAACATAATATCCATTATACGAACCAATGCTGGTACTAAAGAACCACCTCTCTCTTTGTTCTTTAGTACGATGAAGTCATTGCAGATAACCAGTTTTCTCTCTACAGCGATTCCGGCTTCACGGGAACGAGTAGTTTCTGGCCAGGATAAATCAAGGGATTCCTAAGCTCGTTCAGTTTGCAGATATAATCGACCATCTTCCGGGTATCTGTTTTTACGTCCGCGCAATCGCGGGCAATACTCCACAGTGTATCTCCTGGTTTTACAGTAATCTCAATGTGATTGTAGGTTAGTAGCTCCGAGCCCACAGTTACTCGCATCAATGCTGCCACGCCAATCAAGAGACACACAATCAGGAGTAAAACCAGTCTTCCGTTATTCGTATTTCGTTTCCGCTTAGTCTCCCACGTTTGCTCCCTGTAACAACTATGGTTGTACATTGAAGATCACTCCCTTGACCTTTTCAGCTCTCCAACATGTTACATTTGTCGCTGCGAACATGTGTTGCCCGACCGTATGTTCGGTACACTGCTTTTAGGATATCAAATCCGGAGAAGAAAGTCAAGAAAATGGCGAACCTGTGTTTGTATGCGCCAATCGAACCTTTGTTTGAAACGTCTGTTCTCCTATGTTATAATACAGATGCCAAAAAGCTCATAGAAAACTACATACACACACGTTAAAATCTGGAACGAGGAGGTGGAATTTGCTATGAACGGTGATTTGACTGTACGACAACGGGAGATCCTTGAGATCATCAAACAGCATGTTGAAGCCAACGGTTATCCCCCGTCAGTTCGGGAGATCGCTAGCTCTGTAGGTCTGAAATCTACCTCCACCGTACACGGTCACTTAGTGAAACTCGAACAAAAAGGTTATCTTCGACGGGATCCATCCAAGCCAAGGGCTCTGGAGATAACCGATAAGGCAGGTTCAGTGCCACGGGACGTTGTAAGTGTCCCTATTGTTGGTAATGTTACAGCTGGTGAACCGATTCTCGCCACCGAAAACATTGAAGAGCACTTCGCACTCCCAAAGGATTTTATACGAACAGAGGAAAATGTATTCATGTTACGGGTCCAAGGCAGTAGCATGATTGGTGCTGGAATTTTGGATAATGATTTTGTGCTGGTCAAACAGCAGAATGCGGCCTACAATGGAGATATCGTAGTTGCCATGCTCGATGATGAGGTCACGGTAAAACGCTTTTACCGCGAGACGGATACAATCCGATTACAACCGGAAAACCCCTCAATGGAACCAATTTACTCTAGTAGCGTAGCAGTGCTAGGCAAGGTCATTGGTGTTCTAAGAAGGTTCGAATAGTTTGTCTGAGGGAGGGCACCGGTGGGCACCCCTCCCCCATTACTGTGTTCTACTTTGTGGAGAATCTGCCCATCATCATGGAAACACCAATCCAATAGGAAGACTATCTTTCAAATTCAAATCAAGCTCTCCCTTGGTTAGTCTATGATCACATCACCTCGAAGTGCAACCATTATCCGACTATCCCTGCAGCTCCTTAACACCTCGACTCATTAGCTAGTATGCACCACTCGTATAAAACCCGTAGACTACTCAGCCTCTAATGCCTGAACACCCAAAATCGTGAAGAACATATTCAACGCCTGCTGCTTACCTAGTACGGCAGCGTCTTTAGAATTAACAAGGGGTAGCGAAGCTTCTTCTTTCCGCGCAATGCGGTAAGCTTCGTCTACCCCTTGTTCTTGAATCCACAACATCAGTTTATCGTACATTTCCCGGCGGGCCTGGGCCTGCTCATTCCAAAACTCCGGGTCAGAAGTCAAGGAACTTGCCAGCAGGTCCTGCTTAGCCAGTCGCTTGAACTTCTTTAGCCCCCTCAAGACGTCTTCATCGTCGACAATAAACATCGGTATCGCCCCCTTTGAAATTGCGTCCATCAGTGATTATTCACTTCCATAGTTCTGCACTAGATGGCAGAAATCCTTCTCCGCGAAATATGCTTTACCTACCAATTAGTGTCCACTATCAGCGATATACTATACTAATTATTGCTAGACTAAACAAATCTCTGTCGGTCAAAATAATAGTGCCGCGGTGGATCACAAAGGAGGTAATAGCGTTGCACATAAGATCAAAGGTTGCAGCCTTGTTTCTGATTCTTTACGCAGCAACCATTTGACTCTATGCCGGAAATGCCCAGTGTAACGAAACCGTAGTTAACCTTGCATTCAGTAACGAAAATCGGTCCGTCACTTTCCCAATGAAAGCGACGGCTTACACGGCTGGCTATGAATCAACAGGTAAATGGCTCGGTCATCCCGCGTATGGAGTCACCTACACCGGGGCACTGGCCACGGAAGGCCGCACTATTGCCGTAGACCCCGCAATTATTCCCCTGGGCAGCTGGGTCTATATTGAAGGACATGGTCTTTTCCATGCCGAAGATACAGGCGGTGCCATCAAGGGAAACCGAGTCGACATATTCATGGATGATGTCAACAAGGCAATCTCTTTCGGTGTACAGGAGGTTGAGCTTTGCCTGCTGAACCACTCCGTGTATTGAGCCTCGCGGCATCCAAAGGGGGAGAACTTTCTCCCCCTTTCAAAAACCCCTTCGAGACATTTCCTTTCGAACATCAGGGCACTTCAGATAATGATAAACAGCCCGCATATAGTCGTTTAACTCGAAATAGGCAGCACTAAGTAAGCAATGGGCATACTGATTGGTCTTATCTAGCTCGTGGGCCGCTTTTAACTCTGTAAGCGCCACTTGGGTTTCACCCTGGTTCCATAAAGTAATTCCCAAAAACAAGCGGATCCATACATTTTTCGGTTCCAATTCAATAATCCGTCTGAAGTGATTACCTGCCTGTACATAGTCTGCCAACGCCCATTCTACCAAACCGAGTACATTCAACGACAGTAGATTCTGGGGGTCTTGCTGGAGAAATGCTTGATATTTTACTTGCATCTGTTCGGCAAATTCCAAGTAGTTCTCCTTCTGTCTAATCTCCTCAATTTGGTCAAAAGCGGTGCCCAACTCTCCTAGGTTTACTAAGGCAGTTGCCTTGATCAGCTGCCCTTCTAGGGTATCAAGATCTTGGGTGTCTAGTAGTACCTGCCCCCACTCCACAGGGATAACTTGGGCCATGGACTGAATGCCAGGTACAAGAAGCACTAATAACATCATCGCCACGGTGCTGCTTACAAACATGCGCATAAAGACTCCCCCACTACGTGACTTGTAGTATTAAGGACATAAGTAGGAACAAAGCTACAACAACAACAAGTGCAATGGTTATACATGCAAGCACATACAACCATTTCCTTACAGTTTCCTTAGTAATTGCCAGGACTAATACCACAGCACACAATAACTGGCTCACTAGGCCAACCCAAATCCACGGCTTCATACCCATCGCTCCCCATCAACAGTATATGCTGCCAATGAAAGCGAGGTTTTTAGGGTAAGACGTCTTACCACATCATGACCAGCTACAGTCTCAGGTCAAACTGCCACTGACTCATCTCATCAAGCATGCCGTATTCAGTAAGGTCATACTGAATTGGCGTAATCGAAACGTATCCGTTTTTTACAGTCGCGGTATCGGTTGTGGGATCATCATCTAAATCCACCACATCACCCGCCATCCAATAGTAGGCCCGTCCCCTCGGATCAACCCTCTTGTCAAAAACGTCCCGGTAACGACGGGTACCCAACCGTGTACATTTGACTCCTTTGATATCGCCTTCCGGAACAGCCGGAACATTCACATTCAAAAGAGTATCCTTGGGAAGACCCTCTCGGCTGAATCGCTCAACAAGGTACTTGGCAATACTCGCCGATGGTGTATAGTCAAACTCCCCGGTATGGTTATGATCAAGATTAACAGAAACAGCCATAGCTAAGGCACCCATAATGGCTCCTTCGACAGCTGCAGAAACGGTACCGGAGTACAAAACGTCAGTCCCTAGGTTTGGACCTCGATTAATTCCGGAGATGACGATACTCGGTCTTTCCTCGCTGATGCCTTCCATGCCGAGCTTTACACAGTCAGCAGGTGTTCCATTTACCACGTATGTATCAATACCGCTAGAGGACTCTATCCGTTCTACCCGTAGCGGTCTATGTACCGTAATAGAATGACCAGTTCCACTCTGCTCCTCACTTGGTGCAACAATCATCACTCGACCAAGCTCCGCTATGGCTGAAGCCAATGCCCAAATGCCCGGAGCATTAATCCCATCATCGTTAGTAACTAGAATAAGCACCTAATTGATCACCCAGCCTTGCGAAATCTAATTGGCATATCTCGCTTCCTTAACTCCGTCAAGCTCGACAATCTGGGTCAACACCAAAGACCTATTCGTCTTCGGAGGAATCTCCAAACTCAGATCCAAAACAGCGCTGTTCTCGTCTTCCGATTGCAGATTAGCTCGCGTAATGTTAATCTTATAACCCGCCAACACCTCGGTCACCACCGCCAACTGTCCCGGACGATCCGCTATTTTCAGGATCAACCGATTGCGCTTGCTAGCCAGTAGTTTATATTCATATTTGTCCAATCCTCCGAGGGTAATCACGACCAGGATAGCTGATAATACAGCCCCCAAATAGAAACCACTACCTACCGCAAGTCCAATGCCAGCCACCACCCATAGACTGGCGGCAGTAGTCAGACCCCGAATAGTTGCGCCTTCTTTCATAATAGTTCCCGCTCCCAGAAAACCTATACCACTTACAACTTGAGCGGCGATCCGGCCAGGATCAAACGCAGGTACACGATCAGTGTATACACCCACCATACCATAGGAAGAAACAAGCATAATGAGGGCTGCACCAATACAGACGAGAATGTGTGTCCTGAGTCCCGCAGGACGACCATGGATTTCCCTCTCTAGGCCAATTGCTCCGCCTAGCAGAACAGCTACCGCTATTCGAGTAACAATCTGAAGACTGCTGATCAAAATCACTCACCCTATACTCGTCCGCCACATTTCGGACACTTGGACTCATGCCACGGCACCATGGTGCGACAGTGGGGACACTCTTTTTTTGTATCTTTCCCGCAATGGGGACAACTGGCCATCCGTTCCAGGTAGCGTTCACCACACCGGGGGCAACTGCCCAGTTTCCCTTTCGGGCGAAAAGTAATGTACAAAGATGCTATGATAGAAATCATAATCAGCGCCACTGGCTGGAATAAGAACGTAGAGGATACTACGAACATGGCCATAATCCAAAGCAGCGGATGTGCTTGACGGGGCTTGGCATCCCGTTGAATGAAGTAGCTTGCTATTACCAACACAATCAAGTTGACGACAATAGAAACCGGATCTAACTGAGGCATTTACTTTAACACTCCACTTATGCAAAACCTACTCCCGCGTATGGTTGCTGTCTAGAGAAACTTGCTAATCTTGGTCTTAATCCGGCACAAAGCATTATCCACTGACTTAGTATGTGTATCTAGCCTCAGCGCCATTTCCTTATATGACAACCCATTTATATACAACCTAAAGACCTTAAACTCAAAATCGCTCAGTACCTTCTTGATGTGTTCTTGAGTTTGCTTCAGCCGTTCGCGGTCAATAACCAGATCTTCGGGGTTGTCCACCTGCGAATTAGAAAGTACCTCCATTAAGGTACGGTCTCCTTCTAAATCATAAATCGGCTTGTGCAATGAAGTGTAACAGTTGAGTGGAATATGTTTCTGACGTGTTGTCCCTTTAATAGCACTAATAATGTTTCGCGTAATACATAACTTAGCAAAAGACCAGAATGACGAGGTGCCAGGAGTAAAATCCCTGATCGCCTTATATAACCCAATCATGCCTTCCTGGAGAAGATCATCGTCCTCAGCCCCTTGTAGAAAATAAGGGCGAGTCCAAATATAGACTAACTTTTGATATTTCATTAGCAGGTAATCAACTGCTTCATCGCAACCTTGCTGGGCCAGGTGAACAACCTCTTCATCTGATTGCTGACTAAAGTCTACCTCGGCATGCCATCGATGAGGTTCTGCCAATGCAGGACTCATATCACTCACATTTACTCACTCCCCAACCCAATAATAAAAAACAACAACCATCTAGTCCTTCCCGGCTCGACAGGAAATGCATAGAGCGGATAGAGACATCACTCACCTGAATGCCTCTAAGCTATCCGGGAACTGCAGGGCTCATATAAAAAGACGAAGGATATACATATATGGAATAGGAAGAGCCTTGAACTACAATTAATTGTAGCAAACTGCGGTGATGAAAGTCAAGCGTAACCGACGGGCCGGAATTATTACCCATCTTTTACACCGTATAAACCAAGCTCGGTGGGAACCCGTCGGTATACAAACAACTAGGCAGATGTCTCGGATAGTTTTCCCGCGATGGCCGCCAGTGTTAGCTGCCAGTGCGCCAAGGACGTTCCCCCCTGGAAGTAGACCACATAAGGCGGACGCACGGGTCCGTCAGCGGACAATTCACTAGAAGACCCTTGGATGAAACTTCCTGAAGCCATGAGAACGGCATCATCGTACCCTGGGAGCACCGATGCTTCCAGCTGGAAATGATGATCTACGGCCCCACTTTCCTGAACGGCCTGACACACCAGCTTCTGGGTAGCCGGATCCCCACACACCACAGCCTGTACAACGTCTCCGCGCAAATCATCCACCCCAGGATACACCTCAAAGCCAAGCCTGCGGAAAAAGGAGCCAATCAAGGTTACACCACACAAGGCCTCAGCCACCAGATGCGGTGCAAGCCAAAGTCCTTGAAAAAGCAACCGATTTAACCCATAGCTTGGTCCTAGACGATTACCAAGTCCCGGCGCTGTGAGATGCTCCGCTACTTGTTCAACTAATTCACCCTTGCCCACGACGTAACCCCCCCCAGGTGCAATAGTACCCCCTGGGTTCTTAATAAGCGAACCGGCCATGAGATCAACACCCACATCTGTAGGTTCTCTCTCCTCCACAAACTCCCCATAGCAGTTGTCCACAAAGATAATCGACTCTGGGAATCTCTCCTTTAAGTGCACAACGGCGGTCTGGATCTGTGGCACGGTCAGGGCTGGTCGCAGACTATACCCTCTGGATCTTTGAAGTAGGATCATCCTTGGAACAACTGACACTTTCCCCAGGTCCCTAGGGCTAAACTGTCCCTCTGGGAAAAGATTAATCTCTTGGTATCTAACCTGCCACTTCTCTAGCGAATTCGGCGAATCACCTTTTTGCCCGATCACCATCTGCAAAGTATCATAGGGAGCTCCCGTAACGCTTAATAGCAGATCCTGCGGCTTTAGAAGACCGAACAGGCAACAAGTAATGGCTTGAGTTCCTGAGGTAATCTGGGGCCTAACTAGGGCCTCCTCCGTATTGAAAATCTCAGAGTAAACCTCTTCTAATGCTTCCCGCCCCACATCACCATATCCGTAGCCGGTACTCCCCGAGAAGTAGTAGTCGGTTACTCGTGCTTTATGAAACGCGGAGAGCACCTTCGCTTGATTCTTAAGCTCTGTTTGTCGTATCTGTTCCATTTGTGCCGCTATTTCGGCCATGGACTCGGCCAATAGCTCATGCCAATCCTGCATAATCATTCCTCTTCTAGTTTCTTGCGTGCAGCTGTAAACACCGACTTAGGAGATATAGACTCTCCTCCGAGTTTCTTCACTTGGTCCTGACCCAAAGTCTTCTCAGAATGAACGTACAACCGCCATTTACCACTATCCGTTGGCATTACTTCGGTCTCTCCAGTAATCTTCATTTCATGCCAAAGAAGCGACACAGCCTTCGTCACTTCATCCTTTGATTCATACTCTAAAGCAAAGGACATCATCAAGAACCGCCCTCCTCTATTCGCTATGGTTGTTTAATGCACTTCTTAGCTTCTTAATGAAGCCTTCCACTGCAGTGCATGAATCCCTACCCGCTTCTTGGATTAGCTTGGCCAAAGCACTACCCACAATGACTCCATCGGCGATTCCTGCTACTTCAGCAGCTTGTTCGGCCGATGAAACCCCAAAACCAACTGCCACCGGCAAGTCGACGTTCTCCTTGATCCTGTTAACTAGTTCAACCAAATCAGCCGGAAGCTGCTCCCGGGGACCGGTTACCCCAGTTAAGGATACCGCATAGACAAAACCCTTAGAACGTTCCCCGATGGCCTTAATCCTCTCGGCCGGTGTATTGGGAGCAACCAAGTAAACAAGGTCAATACCGGCCTTGCTTGCCTTCTCCTCTAGGCACGCCGCTTCTTCATAGGGAAGATCCGGAACGATTAATCCTGCAACCCCCGCCTGACTAGCAGCCTCCACGAAACGGTCCTCTCCCCAACAGTATACCAGGTTATAGTAGACCATGAAAACTAGTTCCGTGGATAGCTCCTCTTTCCTGATCTGTCTTGCGGCACATCCTACCATGTCCATGATCTTGGCAATAGTAGCGCCGCCTTTTAGGGATTCAACGGCGGCCATCTGCAGAATTGGTCCGTCAGCTAAGGGATCGGAAAAGGGAATACCGATCTCAATAATATCCGCTCCATTACGGGCTGCAGTTAGGATCAACTCCTTACTAGTGGCCAGATCCGGGTAACCTGCTGTCAGATAGGGCATTAAAGTACTCCTATGTCTAAATTGTTTTTGCAGTCTACTCACGTCCTGCTCCCCCGTTTCTATGAATCTCGTGAATTTGCATGACGTCCTTATCCCCTCTCCCCGACAGATTAATTACAACAATCTGGTCCGCGGAAAAGGCCGAGGCCATCTTCTGGACATAGGCTACTGCGTGGGCACTCTCCAATGCAGGAATGATGCCCTCTGCCCTACATAAGAGATCGAAAGCCTCAAGAGCTTCGTCGTCCGTTACTGGATAGTATTCAGCTCGCTTTTGATCCGCAAGGTAGCTATGCTCCGGGCCAACACCGGGATAGTCTAATCCGGCGGATATGGAATAAACAGGAGTGATTTGGCCATCTTCATCGTGCATTAGATAGCTAAAGGCACCATGAAGTACACCCTTTGTGCCCTTGGCAATACATGCAGCATGCTGATCTGTGTCAAGGCCAAGCCCACCGGCCTCCACACCGACTAAGCGAACGGAAGGATCTCCTACGAAGGCGTGAAATATTCCCATGGCATTGCTTCCGCCGCCGACAGCAGCAACGATACAATCCGGTAGGCGACCTTCGTGATGCAAAATCTGCTCCTTTGTCTCCTTACCAATGACAGCTTGAAAATCACGCACAATAACCGGATATGGGTGGGGACCAACGACGGAACCGATCAAGTAATAAGAATCCTCAACGTTAGAAACCCAGTACCTTATGGCCTCGTTGCACGCATCCTTCAATGTGCCGGTACCCGATGTCACAGATTCAACCCGTGCCCCCAAAAGTTCCATGCGAAAGACATTTAGCGACTGACGTCTAATGTCTTCCTCTCCCATGAATACCACACACTCCATGCCAAACATGGCCGCTGCCGTAGCAGTAGCTACTCCATGTTGCCCGGCACCGGTCTCGGCAATCACCTTACGCTTACCCATCCTCTTTGCCAAAAGAATCTGCCCAAGGGTGTTATTGATTTTATGGGCACCGGTATGATTGAGATCCTCCCGTTTCAGATAGACCTTCGGTCCTCCAAGAACACGGGTAAGCTGCTCTGCAAAATATAAAGGAGTAGGACGTCCTGAATACTCCGTCAAGTACCAATTCAACTCATCCCAAAATGTAGGGTCACCCTTGGCAGCCCGATAGGCCTCCACAAGTTCATCAAGGGCGGGTATAAGTGTCTCAGGTACATACCTGCCTCCATACGGGCCAAAATGACCATTTCCTTCAGGTACTGTCATTGCTATTCCTCACCTTCTTCAAGAACTCACGTACTTTACTGTAATCCTTTTTCCCCGGATAAGCCTCAACACCGCTACACACATCAATGCCAACTGGTCTTACTTTTTTGATTCCTTGGCAGACATTCTCCGGGGTTAACCCGCCTGCCAGAATTACAGGAACCCTACAGGCCATCTTGCGAGCAAGGTTCCAATCGCATGTAACGCCTGTCCCACCTACCACACCATCTACACAGCTATCTACTAGAAATGCATCGGCCGGATAGCGTTCAATCCCGTCCAGCATATCATTATCAGTTAGATGAAGAACCTTAATCACTCGATGGTACCGAGTTAAAGCATAACATTCCGTAGGATTATAGTACCCGTGAAGCTGGACCACATCCAATCGAACTTTGCCTGCGATATCAACGATATCATTAAATGAATGATCTACGAAGACACCTACTATCTTAGTAAACACAGGCAAGGCCGAAGTAATCTCACAAGCTGTTTCCACGGATATAGCCCTTGGACTTCGTGGAGCAAAAATGAGTCCAAGGGCATTTGCGCCAAGCTCCACTGCATTAAGGGCGTCATCTTTATTAGTTATACCGCAAATCTTCACCTGAATCAACCGGACCCACCACCTAAGCCAGTGATAGAAGCTTCTGCAACATCTGCGAAGGGTAACTATCACTGCATAGTGCTTCTCCAATAAGGATTCCATCGACTCCACAGTCTTTGATCTTCCTGATATCCTCACCAGTTCTAATCCCACTCTCACTGATCACCACACATCCAGAAGGGATAAGTGGGCGGAGCCTTAAGGTCACATCAAGACTCACTGTGAAGTCTGCTAGATTACGATTGTTGATACCAATCATCTGAGCCCCTGCTTCCAATGCCTGATAGACTTCCTCTTCATTGTGAACCTCAACAAGGCATTCCAGACCCAAACTAGAGGAATACTCTAGCAACCGTTTCAGTTCATCAGGTCCTAGGGCTGCCACTATTAGCAGTACAGCATCAGCTCCCCACAGACGCGCCTGAAGAACCTGGTACGGATCAATAACGAAGTCCTTCCGCAGAATGGGCAGATTAGTTGCGGTCCTTGCTTGGATCAAGTCTTCTCCACTTCCATGAAAGAATTCCTCATCAGTAAGCACAGAGATTGCAGTTGCACCGGCCCGCTCATAGGCCCAAGCTGTATAGGCAGCTTGTAGGTCACCATTGATGACACCCTTTGACGGTGATGCACGCTTAATCTCAGCTATGATCCCAATGGGACATGCCTGCAGAAGACTGTCGGACAGACTCCTGCAGCTATTAGGAGATGCCACTTCCAGTCTCTGGGCAAGGGCCTCAAAGGAACAGCGCTTCTTCTCTGCTGCCAGCTGTGCACGTTTACATGCAAGAATTCGCTGTAGCATCACCTGCACACCTCCTGGAAAACATCTGTAACTTGTGTAGCTTCTCCAGTGCCTGGCCTGAATCGACTATCTCAGCGGCCAACTGAACCCCTTGTTTTAGATTCTGCGCAAGCCCTGCTACCAACAATGCAGCGGCGGCATTAGCCAGTGCCACATCACGGTAAGGACCCCTCTCTCCGGTCAACACCCGTTCGATAATCGCTGCGTTTTCCGCGGCACTACCTCCGGTAATATCTTGTTTCTTCACCGAGAGAAAGCCAAAATCTCTCGAATCAACGAGGTAGGTATCTACCGTGCCATTTTTCAAATGTGACACTAAGGTAGGTGCGCCCAATGAGACCTCATCAATACCGTCGGTACCGAACACAACTAAGGCTTCTTTAGTGCCCAGTCGGGCCAATGCTTCGGCCAGAAGCTCCGTAAGCTCCGCTTTGTAAACGCCAACCACTTGATACTCGGCACAGGCGGGATTGCTCAAGGGACCTAGAATGTTAAAAATGGTTCGGATCCCAATCTCCTTACGAGGACCAATAGCATGCCGCATAGCTGTATGAAACACCGGACTGAACAAGAAGCCAATCCCCGTTTCGTTAATGCATTGCTCCACTTGCGCAGGCGTCAGATCCACGTAGATCCCTAACGCCTCCAATACATCAGCACTACCGCACTTACTTGATACCGAGCGGTTACCATGTTTGGCTACATGCAAGCCTGCGCCAGCTACAATAAACGCTGCCGTGGTGGAAATATTGAAGGTATTGGCACCATCACCACCGGTCCCACAAGTGTCTACCAACTTGGAAACCTTTGGACGGATCTGTGTCGCAAGGCTACGCATGGTCCGTGCAGACCCGGCCACTTCATCAAGGGTCTCTCCTTTCATTCGCAGAGCCGTGATATACGCAGATATCTGTGCAGGGGTGGCCTCCCCACTCATAATCTCGTTCATCACCAATGAGGCCTCACACTCACTAAGGTCATATCCATCACTGAGCTTGGCAATAGCCTCCCTAATCATGGGGCAACCCTCCTTTCCCCAATGACCGACTGCTCTGCGCGACTAATCGCTGCAAGCATTGCCCTCGCCTTATCCAGTGTTTCCCGATACTCGTTTTCCGGAATAGACTGGGCAACAATACCAGCCCCAGCCTGAACGTAAGCGGAACCGTTCCTGCAGAGAATGGTCCTAATGGTAATACACTGGTCCATGTTCCCGTGGTAACTGAAGTATCCCACCGCACCGGCATAGGGACCACGCCGGTGCGGCTCCAGCTCGGCGATCATATCCATGGCTGGTCCCTTCGGAAACCCGGTTACAGTGCCCGCGGGAAACACCCTTTTGAACAGATCAATTTGGTCCTTATCCGGCTGCAGTGTGCCGGTGATCCGACTCACCATATGCATCACATGGGAGTACTTGACAATCTTCATAGACTCCTTTACGGAAACAGTACCTGGAACACAGATTCCTGTAATCTCTTGCATCCCCAACTCAACCAACATCCGATGCTCGGCTAACTCCTTCTCATCAGCCAGAAGCTCAATGGCATAGGCCTCATCTAAGGCACTAGTACTTCCCCGTTTTCGCGTGCCAGCAATAGGGTGAATCTCCACGGTCCCCTCTTCTATTCGCACCAGTACCTCAGGGCTTGATCCGACTAACTGGTAATCGCCCAGATCAAGATAGAACATGTATGATGATGGATTAAGGCTGCGTAAAGCTCGATACACTGCAAAGGATGAAACAGAAATAGGAACTTCAAAACGTTGGGAAAGCACCGCTTGTTGCAGACTACCCTGTCTAATTGCCTCCTTGACCCGCTCAACTGAAGCCAGGAAGTTATTCTTGGGCATGCCACTTGTAGCACTAATGCTGTAATTTTTCGAATCAGGTGGCAAGACCCTTAGCACACACGGTGTCTCGGTAATCTGCTTCACGGCACAGCTCAAGCGAGCTCCTGCCAACTGGTATTGTTCCTTGGAATCTCCATCTACCCTTACGTTAAGCACAACTTTGATTGTATGGTATAGATGATCAAAAACATAAACAAGATCCGGGATCATGTACACACAATCAAAGAGGTCCAACCCATCATCCTGATCCAAGGGCCGCGAAGAATCCAAATACGCCAGTTCGTAACTGGCATAGCCTACAGCTCCACCAGTAAAGGGTAGATCTAACACCGGTGCAGGCTGCATCTCTGCAAGAAGCTGCTTTACCACTTCCAGCGGGTGGTCTTGTCGAGACACTGTTGCTTGCTCTCTTTGTTCAACGATAACCTCTGTCCCTCTACTTTTGATGACCGTCTGCGGGGATACACCCAAGAAGGAATAGCGTCCGAATCTGTCTCCCTGTTCTACACTTTCTAACAGGAACCCTATACCCATATGAGTAACTTTGGACCACAGTGAAACAGGAGTCTCAAGATCAGCTGTTACCTCGCAGTACACAGGTACAGTCTTGTACTCCTTACTCAACTCAATAAACTCTCCTTCGCTTGGATACAAAAGCATTTAGATTCCCCCTCTGTTGATCACTTGTGGAATCTGAATAAAAAAAGGCCAGATCCCTGCATATAGGAACCTGACCATTACCATGCGTTACCACGCGACTCATCTCATCTCATCTCATCTCTGCTCAGCTCAGACTCCACTATGCTCTCCATATTTAGTTGTTAACCCCGCTACCGAGGTTAGCTTAAATTATAGAAAAACTGCTACCGATTGTCAAGGGCACCATAGCAATTCATCCAAGAGTAACTCCACCTCTGATACTGTATGTACTTCAAGATCGCCAATACTACGTCATCCAGCTCCCCTATCGGCTAGTCTACTGGTTCCCTGAACACTACCGGCCTGACGTGGCCATGTCTGCCACATTTATTCTGTATGACGACATTCCTATCCGTCTCAGTAGTATACAATAGTCCTTCAAGGCCGTAAGAAGACCACCGTTATCATACCATTATCATGCAACCGCGCCAATCCTGTAACTTTAGCATCAGAATGTCGCTGGATAATACACGGGGTTCATCTCCGTAAGTGTTGACCAAAATGAGTAAAAAAAGGACACCGGGTAATACTCCTAATAAGATAACAACCAAAAGGAGATGACCCGATGTCTACTATCAGTATACCCAGATTGTTTG
>Ga0172382_10000846_pt1 | contig 56696 bp, 56 predicted proteins | sample Leawel138RmetaG_FD_122245 | JGI IMG/M metagenome (GOLD analysis project Ga0172382, IMG submission 122245) | Leachate microbial communities from a municipal landfill in Southern Ontario, Canada - Leachate well 138R metaG | ecosystem: Engineered > Solid waste > Landfill > Unclassified | place...
CACCGCGTCACTGGTGGCGAGCGTCAGCGTGCCGCCCACGCCATCCTCGCTGCCATAGGACCGGATCGTCCCGTCCATCTGCACGCGGTTATGGCTGTTGTTCGGCAGGGAGGTGACGGTCAGCGTCACATCGCCGCCATCCGCGCCCACCATCTGCCCGTCGAGCAGGATCGCCCCGCCCGCCGATGCGTCGAGCAGGCTGCCCGCGCCCAGCGTGATGTCGCCCTGATTGCTGGCGATATAGATGTCGCCGCCTTCGATATGGGCAAGATCGGCCGCATCGCCGCCCGCCGGCAGATTGACCCACAGCCCGCTGGTGTCCAGCGTCACGCCGTCGCCGATCGTCACGCTGCTGATGCTGTCGGAACCGGCGCTGCCGTCCTGCGTGCCGAACAGCGCGATCACCCCGCTGCGCGCGGTCAGATCGGCGTTCACGTCGATATCCTGCCCGCGCAGGCGCATCTCCCCGCCGTCCTGCACGGACAGCGCTTCCTCGATGGTCAGCGAACCGCTGGTGAGGATGCGCAATTCGCCAAGGCCGAAGCGGTTGAGATCGGCGGCCGAAAATTCGACCCGGTTCAGCAGATCTTCGGAAAGCGCGGCGGTAGCATCAAGCGATCCGGCGGCATCCGCGCCCGCGCCGATGGTGACGCTGCTTTCAAACGGCTGCGAATTCAGCTCCTGACTGGTCAATATGCCCGTCAACTGGCCGCGCCCGACATAAAGCTGCCCGGCCAGCGGCGTGACATTCTGGGGGAGCTTGTAACCGTCCACCCGCTGCGGGAATTGCGGGAACTCGACCGGGTCGGGATAGCCGGGGCGGTCGGCGGTCTGGCGGTCGCCGGTGATGACATCGGCGACGATCTCGCCCTCGAACAGCACGGTCGGCGCGCGCAGCGTCAGCACGCCAGCATCGCGGCCCACGGTATAGCCATCCTCCCAGCGCGTGATGCCCCGGCTGCTGAACAGCGGGTTGGACCACACCTGCGTATAGGCCTCGCCCCAGCGCTCATGCTGGCGGACGAAGGCGTCGCCCCAGGCGACGACCCTCATGCCGGCGGGCACATTGCTGACGTCATACAGCTTGCCGTCCGCGCCCAGCACGCGGGTGGAGCGGATGATGCCGCTCTGATAATCGATGCTGCCGCCCGATATGTCGAACACCGCGCCCTGCTGCGCGATGATCTCGTTCGATGAAATGGTGATGGTGCCGCCCTGCGCCGTCCATTCGCCGATGCCGCGCTCGACATTGCCGAGGTGGCCGCCGACTTCGAGGAAGCCGTTGCCGGTGTAATAGCGGTCGCCGTCATAGCCGCCGGTGCCATCGGGCAGCAGCACCAGGCTGCGCACATCGACCCAGATATCGGTGCTCTTGATGCCCTCATTCTCGCGGTTCAGCGGGCTGTCGCGCATCTCATAGGGCTGGATGTTGACCAGCAGGCTGTTCGATTCCATCGACAGCGCCACGCCTTGCGAGCCGGATACGTCGATCTGCGCGCCATCGGCGACGAACACCCGCTCCAGACCGGTGACGAGCACATGGCCGCCGGTGGCGATGGTCTGTGATCCGCCCTGAAAATCCACGGTGCCGCCGGTGCGGATGTCGATGCGCGACAAGTCCTTCCGGTCGGGCAAGGTATAGACGAGGTTGCCGATGGCCTTGTTGTTCCAGCCCCGCCCATCGACATCGACCCCGACTTGCTCGCTGGTCAGCGCGTCGCGCTGGGCATCGGTCGCGGTCGCCTCGCTGTCATAATCGGGCACGATCATGGTCAGGCTGTCGCCCGTCAGCGTGACGGTCGATTCCGCATCGGACAGGTCGGTCAGCAAATGGACGCTGCCGCGCGTGTTGACCGTGGTAGTGGCCACGGCCACGCCGTCCTGCACCACATGCTTACCGACCAGCGTGATGTCGCCTTCGGCCGCTTCGATCACGCCCCGGTTCGTCACCGTGCCGCCATCGGCATTGACGCTCAGTTCATTGCCGCGCGTGGTGGCCCATTGGTTGACATCGGTGCCCTGACCGGCGCGGACGGCGAAATCCTTGCCGGCGGCCAGCAGAGCCTGCCCGCGCGGCGTGGTAATCGTGCCCTCATTGGTGACCTGCGCCCCCATCAGCAGCACATAGCCGCCACCTTCGACGACGGAGGCCGGTTTCGTGGTGTTTATCCGTGCCCCGGCCTCGACCATGATGTCGCCCAGCGCATCGGTGAAGCTGGAATTATGGACCAGATTGTTGCCAACCCCCGTCGTGCCGGACGAATAAAGCCCATACTCGTGGAACTGCGTGTCGGTGATGGTGGCGGCCGAGGCCACGAGATTGCGGACGTTGACCGTGGACGTGCCGCCGAACAACACGCCGTTCTGATTGAGGATCAGCACCGTGCCCTTGGCATTGATGCTGCCGTGAATCTGGCTGGCGCTGGCGTCGTGGACGCGGTTCAGCACCACCCAGTCCGATCCTTGCTGGTTGAAGCGTAGATCGGTTTCGCGGCCGACGTTGAAGCTGTCCCAATTGAGGATGGCCTTCTGTTCGGTCTGCTCGACCGTGACATTGGTGCGCCCGCCTTCGCCGGCGCTCTCAACCGGGCCGTTGGCGCCGACCCACAGGCCGGGGTCGATGGCGATATCGCCGGCGATCTGCAAGCCGCCGGGCTTCAACCCATTGGCCACGAGGTTCTGCGCGGCGCGGGCAGCGGCGCGCGCTTGGACCTGGGCATCCATCGCCGCCCGCCTGGTTTCGGCGGCACGGCGGAACGTCTCGATCGCGCGCTGGCTCGCCGAGTTGGTCTCATTGGCCCGTGTGGCCTGCGCCTGCGCGGCGCGCGCGGCGGCGGCAGCCGGATCGGCGCCGCCACGGCTGGAAAAGACGCGCCCTCCCGACCGGGCCTCGGCGACGCCGGTGATCAGCATGGCGCTGAGCGATGCACCGATGAGAAGCTTATGGCGAAAGGAAGAAGTCTTGATCATCGGGTCATCTCCGGCAAGCTGGCGGCCGCTTCAGTCTGGGTGCTGGCGGCACGGGCATCGAAAAAATCAGGGGTGGCGGACGGGGCCGGGGCGTGTTCGCTCCGGCCGCAAAAGATTTCGGGAAGGCTGGCTCTCATGGCTGGCCCCCTCGCGGCATGGGCATTGGGCGATGGGGCCGTTCGGGATGGACCGAGCGACCGAGCGCATCGCCCATGCGAAGGCGCGTCGCGGCCCTGTGGGCAACGCCGACCTGGACATCGGGCGAGCCGGCGACCGCGACATCGGCGTCGATCCCGGCATTGCTGCGGGCTTGCGCCGCGCGGGCGGCCGCTTGCAGCCGGTCGGTGGCGCATTCGAGATGACCGGCGCGCGTCCCGCCGATATCGACGATGACACATGGACCGGGCGTTGGCGTGCCGCCGATCCGGCGCTGCGCTTGTGGTTCGGGCAGGGCGTCCGCCTCGACGGTGACAGGCGGCAGCACCAGCAAGGTAGGCCACTCCGCCTGCCGATCGTCGCCCTCGCGCGCCGTGGCGCTTTGCGCGGGCAGCAGGGGCGCGAGGATGACGGCGAGGCTGGCGGTGACAAGGGTGCGGATGCGCGCAAAGGGTAAACGCGCATCCGCACAGGCCAGTGGATGGCTCCGCTTGCCGGGGAGTGACGGCTGCGGACGAGAACCGGCGTCGGTGCGCCGGATGGTAGTGACGACGCGCGCAACGCTCCGCGTGACCCGGCTCCGCCCGCTGAGGGGTGCGGCGGACGAAGCCGGGTGCTCGCGCCCATCCGGCCTTGCGATCGAACGCAGACGGGCGGCTACTATCAGGAGCGTTGCGGTGGACATGGCGGTGCTGCCTGTTCCTCAGAACCGCGTCATCAGATCGATGAAGCCGCGATCGACCGAGAAGGGCGCGCCGGCCACCTCTTCAGCCGAGATCCAGCGGAAACCGACGATGGTGTTCCTGGCGATGGCGTAATTGCCGCCGATCTGCCAGCCGCGGTTGTTGGTGCCGCCGATATGGAAATCGCTGTCGGCAAAGCCGTCGATCACCGCATCGGATTCCAGGCGGCGATAGGCGACATGGGCGTTCCAGTCGCCGCGCTTGGCCTGCCAGTCGCCGGCAAGGTTGAGGTTCATCACCGAGCCGACGGTCAGACGCGCCTGCCAACCGATGTCGCCGCCCTCATAGGGACCATCGACGGTCAGCGTGCCATTGCTGTTATCAGGGTCGGGAATGGTGGATTGCGGACCGAGATTATTGACCGCGCGCGCGAGCAGCGTGGAGCGGTCCCAGCCCAGATTCTTGACGAAATCACCTTCGAGGCGGACACCGAAGCCGTCATTGGGCCTATAGTCCACCGCGCCGCGCACATGCAGGATCTCGAATTTCGAGGCGAGGCCGAAATACTGGTTCTCCGGCGACTGCGGGACATTGTTCGGATTGGGAATGACGCTGCGGATCGGGAACATGGTGTTGCCGTGCTGCTGGAACGCCGGCCGGGTGATATCGGTCGAGCAGACCAGCTCGTCCCAATAGCAGGGCTGGGAAACCTTCCCTTCGACATTGTCGAAGTGGAAATAGCCGCCGGCGAGGCTCAGCGTGACCTGTTCGCTCGGGCTGAACTCGACGCCGGCCTGCGCCGCGAACAGATAGCGGTCCTCGCTCTTGAAGGGCCGGCCCGTCGGGATTTCCGCGCCCGTATCGGGATCGATGAGGATCGGCGCGTTCTGGGTGCCGAAATTGAGGCTGGTGTTGAACACCGGGAAGGCGCCCGCCGTGCCGAAAACGCGGAAACTGTCGCTAACCGGCGCGCGTGCCGAGATGGCGACGCCATCGAAGTTCATGTCATTGTCGAAGAGGAGGTCGCTCGACCAGAAGGGATTGGCGAAGCGGCCGAAGTCGATATCGACGCCATTGGTGGGCGTAAGCCGGATCGAGGCCCTGTCGAGCCAGAGATGATATTTGCCGGTGCCGTCGGCGCCCATCGTCTGGTTCATCGAGACAGGGCTGTTGTCGGCGCCGGTCGCGATACGGATATTGGCGGAAATCCAGTCGGTGATCTCGGCCCTGACGCCCAGGCGCGCGCGCAGGCGGAACCGCTGACGATCCTCCAGGCTGTTGATATAGGGCGGGCCGACATAATCGGGCGAAGCGCGGTTGATGTTGAACGGCGCCCCGGCGTTGATCGCGCCGTAATTCGGGAAATCGTCCGAATTGTCCTTGTCGTAGAAACGGCCTTCACCGCGCACGCGGACATCGCCGTAAAGCTGGATGCGCCGGGTCCATTCGGGCGTCTCGCCGGGGCGCGCCCAGCCTTCGGCCTGTGCTTGAGTGCCAAGCTCGGCGCGAACCTGCTGCGCGATCTGCTCGCGCACGACCGGCGAGACATAGGTCACTGTCTGCGTGCCGTCAGCGGCGACGCCGGGCTGCGGCAGCGGCGCGGGTGCCTGGGCCTGCTGCGGCGCCGGGGTGGCGGCGGCTTCGGCGCGAAGCTGGGCGGCTTCCTCGGCGGTTACAAGACCGCGCTGGACCATGAGGTCGAGCAGACGGCCGGCATCGACATCCTGTGCGAACGCCGGGCTGGCAGTCAGTACGATGCCGGCGGCGCAGGCCATCAGCGCGGCGCGAAGTCGCCGTTTATGCGTGGTAAGGCTATTCATGATGATCCCCTTCGAGAGATTGGTCGCTGGGTGCTGTGCGGACATGCGATCAGCCCCCCGGTGCTGATGGTGGGTCGCTTCGCTCACGCTCAACTCCGGGCGTTGAGTTCGATCCGCATCACCGGCAGGCCGGCGGGCGGACGTTGCGAAAGCTGGAGCCCGGTGAGCAGTTGGACGAGCCGGGCGTTGCGTCGGTCATCGCCGCCATCGATCACACGGGCATTGGTGATACGGCCGTCCGGGCCGACCGTGATCGCGAGCCGCACGGTATAGCGCCCGCGTGACAGATCGCGGTCGGACTGCGCCGCTGCACGGATGCCATTGAGCGCAACCTGAGCGTAGGCGCGGAACGCATCGCCGCCGCCACCCGGACGTCCGCCGATGCGGGTGCCCGAGCCGTCGCCCGCTGCAAGCCCATAGTTGGACGGCCCTGCGCCTTCGCGCGCGGTCAGCGCATGGTCACCAGGCGCCGGGTCATTGCTGGCATCGGGCGGCGGCGGACTGTCGAGCGGTTGCTCGATCGGCGGCGCGATGGTCGGCTCGGGCGGCTGCTCGACCGGCTTGGGTTCGGGCGGCGGCGGCGGTGGAGGCGGCGGCAGGATGACCTGCGTCGTCTTCATCTCGTTGGGCCGGTCGCTGACCGTCTGCTGGCCGAGGAAATTATAAGCGATGACGATCACGAGACCGACGCCGACCACGCCAAGCACGCGGCCGAAGGTGATCGGCGATTGCTTGCGGCGATTGGGACCGCCCGGCGCCATCAGGGAAGCGGCCGCCATCACGCACCCCCGTTTCGGATGCGTTGGCGATCATGGCCCGCGCTCAAGGCGACAGCGGAATCTCGTCTGCTCCGGCTGCGATCGCCGCCTCGAAGGCTTGCGCCGGGCCGAGCAGCAGGGCGATCGCGCCGATCAGTGCGCCCAGCAGCAGAAGCATCAGCCAGGCCTGGCCGCTGCGCCGCCACCAGGGCTTGCGATAGCTGCTGCGCCTGATCCGCACCACGGGCCGCCTGTCGGACAGCCGGTCGAGCCAGCGGCGTAGAGAGAACATGGATCATATCCTCCCTCCGCTCAACTGGCGCTTGGCGGGCGCGTGGACGCCATGCCGAGGCTGGGCACGCCGACCTTGGAGCAGAGGTCGAGCACCTGCATGATCCGGTCGTACTGGACGGCGCGATCGCCGCGCAGGATGACCGCAAGGTCCGGCGTGTTAGCGATGGAGGTGCGAAGCTGCCCCTCCAACTCGCTCATCGACACCGGGATGGCGTCGATCGAGACGGTGCCGTCGTTCGATACCGCGATGACGCGCGACTTTTGCGCTTCGAGCGTCTGGGCCGAGGAGGCGGACGGCAAGTCCACCTTGATCCCCTGAACCGCCGCCGTCGTCATCAGGATGAAGATGATGAGCAGCACCAGCACGACGTCCACAAAGGGCGTGATGTTGATCTCGTTATAGGGCTTCTTGCCGCCCCCGACCTGCATGGCCATGGCCTGATCTCCTTAGGTTCGGGGGTCAGGCCGCCTGGGCCGGGGCGGGCGCATCCTGCCACGTCTCGGCGATGCGCTTCTCCAGCTCGTCCACGAAGATCTCGTGGTCGGCGGTGATCTCCTCAATGCGGCTGAGCAGATAGTTGTAGCCGAACAGCGCCGGGATCGCGACCGCAAGGCCGGCGACGGTGGCCAGGAGAGCAGCCGCGATACCCGGCGCGATGGCGTTGATGTTGACCTCGCCGGCGGCAGCCACGGCGGCGAAGGTGATCATAACGCCCAGCACCGTACCGAGCAGACCGATGAACGGGCCGCCCGAGATGGCGATGGTCAGCAGCACCAGCTTCGAGTTGAGCTTCTGGCCCTCGCGCACACGCCCGGCATCCAGAGCGGAACGGATCGCGGCGATCGACTGACCGCGGATGGCGAAGCGCGAACCTGTCGCCTTGCCTTCCTTCAGCCGCTCGGTCAGCTCGCGTCGGCCGATGTTATAGAGCCGGCCCAGCGTCGAGTCCGCCGCGGCGGAACCCGGATCGAAGGCGGGCAGTCCGTCATGGTCGCCAGCCCGGCGCGACAGGCCCGAATAGGCTTCCAGGAACGCCTCATTGGCCTTGCGGATGCGGCCGATCAGCGTGCCTTTGGAGATCATGATCGCGATCGAAAGGGCGAGCATGATCGCGCAGATGATGATGACGATCCAGGCGTCGAGCATCAGCGCGCCGAACAGTATGCCCCAATAACCATGACCGCCGCCGGTCTCGACCTGCTGGGCGGTGTCCATGGTCAGCAGCCGGGCGTTCTGGCCTTCCGAAGCGGCGGCAAGCTGGAACGCCGATTGCGGCAGCGCGGCGCCCGCGACGCGCAGTTCGTCGATCTCGCCGGCAAAACCCTCGCCGAGCAGCGGAGCGCCGGTGGCCTGGCCAAGCGCGCCGGCCACTTCGCCCGCGCTCTGGCCGTTGATGTAGAGGATGCTGCGCTGGCCATCATTGACCAGCGCGATATTGGCCCAGCTTCCCATGGCAAGCGCCTCGCCATTGCTGCGTGCGCCCCCGGCGTCGATGAATACCTGCCCGCCTTCGGCCACCAGGCTCACCGAACCCGGCAGCGTGAAGAGCGTGCCGTCGCTCGTCGGCTTGACCCAGAAGCTCAAGGACAGCGGGCCGCCGGAAAAAGCGGACGCGGGCAACGTGACCGGGGATGTGCCGTCGAGGACGAGACTGTTTCCGATCAGGCCGCCCGCGTTCCGAGCCTCGCCGCCGCTGGCGTTTGCGCCGTTGGCGGTGGCGTCCCGAGGGGCTCCTGCATTGTCGAAGTGATAGACGAGGCGGAAATCCGGCCCAAAGGTGCCGGCGACATCCTGACCGGCGCTGGCATTCTCATTGCCATAGTAAGCAAAGATGGCCGAAGCCTGTCCGGGCTGAAGGCCCTGCACATCGACCCACACCAGCGCCTGTTCTTCCGCCGGGCTCCACTTCTCGATGTGGAACTTCAGGGGCGTGCGATCGTCTCCCGCGACAAAGCGCAGGTCCGAACCGTCCGCCTTCACATCGGAGAAGCTGAAATTGCCGCTATGGAGACGGACCAGCACCGGCGCACGCGCCACCTCGCCGGTGATCCCGGCGGCTTGCGTATTGAGGTTGATCTTCGTGCGATAGCTGTAATCGGCTTCCCACCAGGCATGGGCAGGCGAAGCGAAGGCGACGGTGGCGGCGAGCACGGCAGCGCCCGCCAGCACGCCCTTGCGGGCGCGGTGGAGCATGGACATTAGAATTCCCCCTGAATGCGGAAGCGGACGAAGATATCGCCGGAGTCTGTCTCCGGCCCGGAGATCAGCGGCACGCCCACATCGAGCGCGCCGGTGAAGAAGTTGAACAGCTTGAGGCGGCCGCCGATGCCCGTGCTCACCAGATGCTGGTCGCGCGTTGCGCGCTGGCTTTCGAGCGGATGGTGGATGCCGACATAGCCGCTGTCGAGGAAGGCGTGCAGCCGCAGCTCGTTGACGAGGCCGCCGCCGAGCGCGCTCGCGAAGTCGGGTGAGCGCAGCTCGGTCTGGAGCGCGAAGCCATAATCGCCGATCGCCTCGGACTCATAATAGCCGCGCACCGACGACATGCCGCCTAGCGAGAAGCCTTCGTTGGAGATCAGCGGATCGGGCGACCATTGGCTGGTGAACCGGCTGTTGAGCTGGATGTCGCTGCCGGTCGTCTGCGTGGTTTCGGCGTCGAGTTTGAGCGCAATGAAGCTCTGGCGCGCCATATAGCGCTTGGCGTCGAACCGCGCCCAGTCATCGCCCAGACCTCTGATGCCGAAGGTGCCGCTGAAGGTGATGTTGCTCGATGAGCGATCGCCCATCCAGTCGCCGCGCCAGCTTGCGATCAGCGGCGCATATTTGATCGGTGCCGAGGCCCGGTCGGACCCCAGCATCACATCTTCGGAAAAGTCCTTCCAGTCGATGCCGAGCGTGAGGCTGTGATAGAAGCCCTCGCTCGATCCCAGCGAGCGGATCAGCCGGCCGCCGAACAGATAGCCCTTGCCGATGACGCTGGTGCCGCCGACCACCGCAATGTCGCTGTCGGAATGGACGCCATAGAGCAGAAGCTGCGTGCCCTGGCCGAGCCGCATCAGATAATTGCCGGAGACGACGGTGCCGTCGTCGGTGCGTTCCGGCGCGGTCTGCGCCGAGATGCTCAGGCTGTCGCCGCGTCCCCACATATTGTCATAGCGCAGCGTGGCGGACGCGCGCAGTTCCGTGGTCGCTGCGCTGTGGAAATTGTTGAGTTCGGCCGAAGCATGGAAGGGCGAGCTTTCCTCGACCTTCAGCACCACATCGAGCGTGCCGGGCGCTTCGCCGGCGCGCAGTTCGGGCGTCACGCGGCGCGTCGGGTTCTGGTTGAGCGCCACCACATCGCGCTGGAACGCGGGCAGATTGGGCGTCTGGCCCACCGCCACCGAAGGCGCCAGCGCACGCACCGCCGCTTCATTCTTCGTGTCGCCCTGCACGAGAAGCTGGCCGATCGCCTGCGGCTGCACCTGCAATTGCAGCAAGCCGCCATCCACCGACTGTTCGGGGATATAGACCGATACGGCCACATAGCCCGCATCCTCGAACGCCTTCTGCAAGGCGGCGCGCGCCGCCTCGACATCGGCCTCCGACTTCCCCGGACCCATGAAAGGCAGGATCACCCGTTCCACATCGTCGGGCTCGAGCAGCGTGTTGCCCTTCACCTGGAAGGCCATGATGTCGAAGCGCGCACTGTCGGCGCTGCCACCTGCATCCGCCGCGACCGGCACGGCATCCGCGCCATCTTGAGCGAACGCCGGGGCGGCTACCAGACTTGTTGCAAGGGCCAGCACGGCATGACTCGTCGCGCGCCGCCATTGATCTCTATCCAACCTCAAAACTTTCACCCCCTGCCGGAAGCACCGCCACGGCAGAGAGCCGGACGGCGATCAGTCGCTGTCATCCCATCGCCGGCGCGCGCACTCGTGCTGCAATGCAGCGCCAGATGTCGAACAGGGCCTTAAGGAAGGTGAGGGACAGTTCTCAAGGAGAAATGCGCCACCATATGCGTTTCGTCTCACTTGTGTCGGTTAGTATGTAAGTTGTGTTACAAATAACATTGGTTTACGCATATATGTAATAGCATGATCGAATCATATGTAAGTGGCTTATGCTCAAAGATAATGAATATTTACATCACACAAGCAAGAAAAGCGCCCTGATTTTCAATCAGGACGTTCTATATTATTCAACACCTCCTGTTTGGAGGATGATTTTAGTCGCGCATGGCGCGAAAGGCCCGCGAACGCGTTTGGCTCGGCGTTTCTCCAAAGTGGTGTTGATAGGCCCGGCTCATCATGCGGGACGTGCCAAAGCCGGCGGCGATCGCGATATCGCCGATCGACCGGCTTTCGTTCGAGCTTTCAACGCGCGAGCGGACCCATTCGATGCGGATTTGCTGGACGAGCTGGTTCATCGTGACGCCAAGGCAAGCGCGGAAGTTTCGTCGCAGCGTTCCGGGCGTGACACCCGCCGCTTGGGCGAGGTCGTGAACGGTCCAGTTCTGCTGGGGATTGGCGCGGATCTGATCGAGGGCGCGCTGCACCGAGCGCGCGAGGGGAAAGAGCATTTCGGCTGCGGTATCGCGCCGGAGGGCCGAGATGAGGCTATCAGGCGTGCGACGCTCCAGAAGCACATCCTCAACGCTCGAGGAACCAGGCTCGCCCTCAACGGCGGGGCGCGGCAAGGTTGCGCCCAGCTCATCGGCCGACCATGGGAACGCATGGTCGACGGCGGCGAGGCGGCGCGGGTCGCCGAAACTCCGCGATGCGGCGGCCTGGATGACGGCGCGGGGAATGTGCAGGAAGAGAATGCTCGATCCAGCGACACAGACAGCAGCGGTGCGATGGCCCGCCGCCAGCAACAAGGCCGATCCGACCGCAAGCCTGCGTGTCTCGCCATTGGTGACGACCACCGCGTTGCCGACGATCGGCAAGACGATGTGGACCATCGCATCGGTGGATGTCAGCGAAACGACGCGTTGCCGCGGGAAGGCGCGATAATCGAAGTCGATCGGCCCCAGCTTGAAACGCTGACGCAGGATCGCGGGTTGCGACGGATCGCACGCCGGCATCGTCTGTCGCGGAGTCACAGGATTCTGTACGGGAGACAGAGCGATCACTCTGCCTTCCGCATCATATTTGTCCAGTCTGGTCGCCAAATTGCTGTTCATGGTCATGGTCCTCGACTGGAAGACCAATCTCGCGAAATCGAACGAAAGACTTTTTTCGTTTGCCGCGATTTTTCTTCGAACGGCCCTGCCGAAGCGCCAATTGGTGCGCGTAACCTGTCACGAAGACGCGATAAATCTTCCCTACGGGTCGATCATTTGAATGACGAACAGGTGACACAGTAGCGATGAGTGGGGACCTCTCGACACGGCTGATGGGTGGGTTCATCTCGCTTTCCCTGCACGCGGCGGCGGGCCTCGCCATGCTGTGGGCGTGGGATCAGGGCGTCCCCGCGCGAGACGTCTCCGGCGGCGACAGGGGAACCGTGCTGGTCGTTGAGCTGATCCCGTTCGAGCGCGCCGATGGCGTGGCGCGCGAGGACAACAGGCGAGATGGCGATGCCCTCAAAACGCTTCCCGAAGCGCGACCGCCGCTGGCTTCGGGCAATGCGGGCGAGCCTGAGCCGCTCCCGCGCGCGGCCGGGCCGCAATCCCATGCCGCCCGCGCGAGCGCCGAGGCCGAAGGCGATGCCCGCGACCTTGCCGATTTGCCACGCGCCGACGTGCTCTCTTACCGGCGTCGCCTGGAAGCCCATCTGGCCCGCTATCGCATCTATCCTGCCGCCGCTCAGGATGCTGGCCGGGAGGGCGTGGTGATGCTGCATTTCATCATGGCGCATGACGGCAAGGTGATTCAGGCTTGGGTCGGTGAGAGCTCGGGCGAGTCTGACATCGACCGCGAGGCGGTGGCCGCCGTCATGCGCGCCCAGCCCTTGCCGGCCTTCCCTCATGGTTGGCCGGGCCAGCTTAGCGTCATCCTCCCCGTAACCTTCAGGCTCGGATGAGGACGATTGCGCGCATCCGGTTCATGGCAGTGCGACGATGCGGATTTCCGGTCCTGGTCGCCGCAATGCTCGGCTCCCTCATCCTCGACGTTGCGGCGCCTGCTGCGGCCCAGACCGCGCCGGCGATGGTCGAGAGGCGCTATGATATCGCAGCGCAACCCGTCGCCCGTGCGATCGCGGAGTTTGCGACGGTGAGCGGGGTCAGCGTGATCTATCGCCAGAGCCTCGCTGGCGCGCGCCTTTCCACGCAGTTGAACGGCGTCTATTCCGCCCCGGCCGCGCTGCGCAGACTGCTCGTAGGAACCGGCCTATCGGCTCGGTTCACCGGCCCCAATTCGGCGATCATCTTCGTCGAAGGCCAGACGCCAGCCGCCGACGGCGCCGCATCCGCCGCGACGGCGGGGCTTAGCGAGCTTCACCTCGATATGGCGGAAGTCCGGGCGCCGCGAATGGTCGGCCGACGCGATCCCAGCGCATTCAACCAATATGCCCAGCGTGTTCGGACGGAAATCTTCGAGCGGCTGAAGCGCGACGGGGCCTATGAGGGGCGTCGGTTTCGCCTCGAGATCGCGGTCACGGTCGATCGGGTGGGTCGGATCAGTGCTGTGGAGTTTCTGCGCGGAAGCGATGAACCGGAATGGGATGCGCGGGTGCTTCGCCTCCTTACAGGCGTCCGGCTCAGCAGCGCGCCACCTGAAGGTCTCAGCCGCTCCATGCGTTTTGAGGTCGAGACGGATCGCCTGGCGGAGCGATCCGCGCCGCGTGCCGGGAGACGGCGACCATGAATACAACGCGGGCGGGTCTCAAGACATCACTGGTGTCGCGGTACAATCACCTGCGCGACCGGCTTGCAGCCCGCCTCGGTTCTCAGGATCTTGCTGGCGAGGCCCTGCACGAGACCTGGATCAAGTTCAGCGACCTGACTGACGAGGCGCCAGTCAAGGATCCCGACGCCTATATCTACCGCGCTGCGATCAACATGGCGGCGACGATCACCGCAAAGCAGCGCCGGGTGCTCGGCAGTCAGGACATCGAAGACATTTTGTCGATCCCCGACGAGGCGCCCGGACCCGAACGGATCGCAATCGCGCGCAGCGAACTTGCCGATGTCTGGAAGGTGCTGGGTGAGCTGACCGCGCGTCAGCGTCATGTGTTCATCGAGAGCTTCACCGGGGCGATGACGCACGATGAACTGGCAGAGCAATATGGCGTGAGTGTCCGGCTGATCCAGATGGACCTGCGAAACGCGATTTTGCATTGCGCGCGCCGCACGAGAAGAAAAAACCCTTTCGCTGGGGGGGGCGCTCGTGTGTCTAGCCGATAGGAGGAATGGGATTTGAGGATGCTGACCGCGCAATGGGCGCGCATTTTGGACATGGATTGCGAATGACGGATCGGAAGATTCGCGATGATGGCGCTGACGATCTGCTCGTCGAAGCGGCGGACTGGCTTGTCCGGCTGACCTCCGGCGCGGCGACAGATGATGACGCCGCGCGCCTCGCGGACTGGCGGGCTACCAGTCCGGCGCATGAGGCCGCGTTTCGGGAGATCGCCGGGGTACGCAGCTATGCCGTTGTCGCCCGGCACCACAAGAAGCCGCCGATGGTCAGTCGCCGCACCGTTCTTGCAGGTGGCGGAACGGCGGCCGTCGCTGCCATGACGTTCGGCGTCGCCAGGCCCCCCTTTGGTCTGTGGCCATCGTTAGCGGAACTGACCGCTGACCACCGCACCGCGATCGGCGAACGCTATGCCTTTGTTCCCATGGCCGGCGTCAAGGTCGAGATGAACTCGCGTACGGCGCTTTCCCTGATCGATGGCGCCGACGCGGGCGCGCGCGGCGTCAGCCTGGTTTCGGGTGAGGCCTTCATCACCGCCGAGGATCTCGGCCATACCTTCCGCGTCAAAGCAGGGCCGGTGAACGCGTCGACGCGCGGCGCTCAGTTCAACGTCCAGCGCCTCGATGGCGGTGTGCGCGTTTCTTGCGTCACCGGCGCTGTCGAATGCAGCGGCGGCGACCGGCCAATCCTGCTGCGCGCCAATGAACAGGTCTTTGTTGCGGCAAACGGCGCGACGCGTCGCAGCGCCATTGACGGGGACAAGGCAACGGCCTGGCGCCGCGGCCTCCTCATATTCGAAGGCGCCTCGCTTTCGGAGGTCGTCGATCAGATCAACCTCTATCGTTCAGGCAAAATCGTCCTCGCAAACGCCGCGCTGGGCGGCCTGGAGGTCAATGCGGTCTTCCACACCAACCGCATCGAGGAAGCTGTGCCGCAGATCGAGCAACTGCTGAACCTGCGCGCCCGCCACCTTGCCGGCGGCGTGGTGCTGATGAGCTGACCGCGAAAAATATTTCAGTTCAATGACAAAATCCGTTTCGCTCGCGACCGGCGGCGGAAGTCTTCTTGTCAGGAGGAAGCACAAAAAGGGTTGGGAACGGACGGTTTTTGCTCCTGAAGCTCCCGCGCTTCCTGCGACGGGGAGGTTGGCCGTGCCGCTGGAAACGAAACAATTGCGCTATGCCGTGCTTGCCGCGGAGACGAGGAGTTTTTCGAGGGCCGCAGCCTTGCTGCGGATCAAACAGGCAACGCTCAGTCGTAATGTGCTGATGCTGGAGCATCGGCTCGGCGTGAAGCTTTTCGAGCGCCGGCCACGCGGCGCGATCCTGACGCCGGAAGGGATGCCGATCATTGACATTGCCCGCCGTATCCTCAGCGACGTCGACAATCTCAAGAACCGCGCCCGCGCCATGCGAAACGGTGAAGCGGGCGAACTGACAATCGGCTTTTGCTGTTCCCTGACCGCGGGCGACCTGCGTTTCGCGATCGTCGAGTTCCAGCGCCGCTTTCCTGAGGTCCGTCTCAACGGCGTCGAGCGGGATCGGGGGTTCCTTCATCATGCCCTTCATGCCGGAGTCATCGACCTTGCGGTCGTGACCGGCGAGCTTGGCGATGCAGCGGTGATGCGCAGATCGCTGTGGTCCGAACGGGTGCTCGTCGCACTTCCCGAGGAGCATCCGCTGGTTGCCGCCGAACGGGTCTATTGGCACGACCTGCGGCGCGAGGCTTTTGTCCTCGGCACCCAGGATCCCGGCCCGGATCTCGTTCGGGTGCTGCGGGCAAGGCTCGCTGAACCGGGTTATGAGCCCGACGTCGAGACGCAGGATGTCAGCCGCGAGAATGTGCTGGCGATGGTTTCCGCGGGCTGGTTCCTGACGCTGGTTTCGGAGTCGGCGCTGGGCGTCACGCATCCCGGTATCGTTTTTCGCGAAGTGCATGAACCAACGGGCCAGGCCCGGATCGACTATGGCTGCTATTGGCGAACCGACGATACGAGCCCGGCGCTGCGCCGGTTCCTCGGCCTCATACGCGAACGCTATCCCGAGACATGACGCGAGACAGTCGATTTCGGCGCCAGAGCAGCATCTCTCGTTCCCATCACACGATCGAAGGAAAGAGCATCATGAACGGCAAGACACTCTTTATCGCCATCACCGCGCTCGTGCTCGGGTTCGGATCCGGCTTCATCCTGCGCCCGGTCATCGTCCCGATCGAAAGTGGGACGGGCGCCGGTCACGGCCTGGCGGTGGAGCAAGCCGCCCGCGAGGCGCGTGGAACGCAATATTTCCAAGCGCATCTCGATGAAGCCCGCGAACTCGTCGCGCAGTGCGCTGCGGGAACGGCGCGCGGTCAGGAATGCGCCAATGCCGAGGTCGCGATTGCGGAAGCCAAAGGCAAGGAGCGGTTCGACGCCTTCATGGGCAGATGAAGGGGCTATTCGGATTTTCGTGTGGAACGGTCTCGCACAATCTCATCGTCACGCCACCCGATAGTAGATACATCTGTTGACACACTGCTCGGTGACGCGTATCGTGAATGTCGATACATGGAGGTTTGTAATGCGTGTTCAGGTCAAGAAATGGGGCAACAGCGCTTCGGTCCGGATTCCGGCCTCGATTATGGCTGCGGCAGCCCTTCATATCGATCAGGAGGTCGATGTAAGAGAAGAAGAGGGACGCATTGTTATCGACCCGGTGATGCGCTCCTATGATCTGGACGACCTTCTGGCCAAGATGACGCCTGACACATTCCCTGAGGCGATAGAATTCGGAGCCCCGGTAGGAAATGAGTCCTGGTAATGGCTGCTTATGTACCGGATATCGGCGACATCGTTTGGCTGGAATTTGATCCTCAGGCCGGACACGAACAGGCGGGACACCGTCCGGCGCTTGTTCTATCGCCAGAGAAATACAACGGCCTACGTGGAATGATGATCTGCTGCCCGATGACAAGCAGGATCAAGGGCTATCCCTTTGAGGTTGTCGAAAGCCGTACTCCCCCGAGCGTCGTTCTCGCCGATCAAGTCAAGAGCCTGGATTGGAGAGCTCGCCGAGCGAGCAAAAAAGGCAAGATATCCCAGGCTGCGCTAACCGAAGTTCAAGCAAAAATTCGCGCCTTGCTAATGCTGTAAGAGCGGCAGCCTTCCACGCCGAAATCCGAATAGCCCTAAAGAGGGAAGCCAGACTCGCTCCTTGCGCTCCAATAAAGCGCCTATACGATTCTGGCGAACATTTGCGTGTTTTAAGCGAATTTGACGGACATTCGCATGGTGTTCGGCCGCCGAGACCGCGGATCAGGCGATCGCAGCCTGGGCGCAAGCCTATGGCTTCTCCGAAGATAGTCGCCACGCACGACTGTCGATGCCCAACCCTGCGCTGAAGATCGAAACGTGCAGTGGGATTCCCGCGCCTTCGGGTTATTGGGCAGCGATTGCGGGAGACGACAACAACCAGCTCTTTCAATGACAGATGGCGCAGAAAGGACACTTCCAGGACCATGAGCGAAAATCTGCCCTATGCTGCTGGCCACGAGGACATCGGGGACGACGAGTCGACGGTCGAGCGCCTCAAGGCGGAACTGAAACGCGCGTTCGCTGCGCCGGACAGCAGTTTCCAGTCGATCGACGCGCAAATGATCATCAAGCGGAATGCCCAAATCATCCGCTCGGATTCGCCAGCTGTCAGGAAGCGATCGAATTCTGACGACGCGCTTTCGAGAATCCACGATCCGTCGCCATAAAGCGTTCCAGCATCGGAGCGATCAACCGGACCGGCGCTACCGGCTGCGCGGCGCCGGTTGCTTGCGCCAGCACCCGCCCATAATCCTCGAGGTCGCGATGGACCGACGCCGGCAGCTCGATGGTGAGCTTGACCGGCTTGTTCTCACCGAGGTCACCCAGTTTGAGTTTGGTCATCGTGTCAGCCTCCACGGGGCCAGCACCAGGTCGCGACTGACGAGCACCCGGACCGGATAGCCGGGCCGCACCGTCAGCGTGGGCTGGATATTGAGCTGGCGGCGGACGATGTCCTGGCCCGCCTGATTGATCGTGTTCTGCCCGCCATCGCGAATGGCGCGGGCGATATCGTCATCGGAGTCTGTTCCCAGTTCGGCGCCGATGCTGAGCAGGGTGGAGAGACCAGCGGCGCGCAGGATGCCGCCCCAATGCTCATTGACCCGGTCCTCCAGCCCGGCATAGCCGGAGGGATCGCCAGCGGGTTGACGATCGAGAGTGATCGAGCGGCCATCCGGCAGGATCAGCCGGTTCCAGACCAGCAGGACGCGGCGCTGCCCGAACGCGACCTCGGCATCATAATCACCGATGAGACGTGAGCCTTGCGGTATGAGCAAGGTCCGGCCGGTCGGGCTGTCATAGACGCTCTGCGTGACCTGGGCAGTGACCTGGCCGGGGAGATCAGAACTGATGCCGGTAATGAGGGCCGCGGCAATGACGCTGCCGGCCTGGACAATATGGGGCGATGCCGGATCGACGAGACGCCCGCTGTTGAGGGTTCTGGCTTCCGGGCCACGCTCCACAAAATCGCGTTTGGCGCGCTGCATATTCGGGCCGTCCGCTGGCTCCGGGATGGCGGGCGACGCCGCGCCAGGCAGTGCCATGCCAATGTCCGGCGGCAATGTCGGCGGCGCGGACATCTGTGCGGTCGCACTGGCCTGTCCTCCCAGAAACAGCCGGCTCGCGATGGCCGCCTCCTGTTCCTGTGCGGCGCGCTGGGCCGCCAATTCCTCCGGCGTCAGCCCTTGTGCGCCAGCCGGCGGCGCAGCGCCGGGTTCCATCGCCGCGTCGCCTTGCTGGGCGGCGAGGATCGGGCCGCCGAGATCGCCGGGAAGCGGGTCACCGAGCGGCGGCACGCCGGGAGGCAGTTGGCTATAGTCGCGGGGGGCCGTTGCGACCTGTTCGGTCACGGCGCGGCTATCCGTATTATAGAGTTCTTCCGGCCCGGCCCGCTCACGGCTTTGCAGCGCGAATGTCAGGGCGCCGCCGACAGCCAGCGCGCCGGCGCCGCCCAGGATCGCCATGGCTTTACGCGAGAGCCGCATGACGCGCGGCGGATCACCCCGCAGCCGGAAGCCTGCGGGATCGGCGGGCTGCGACGGTCCTTCCAACATCTGACTGTCTTCCGCCTCATGTCCGGGGGCGTCGCGCGCGCCACCGTCGAGCGATACCGCAGCATCAGCCTCCTTATCCCGTTCCGGCCCATCACCTTGGGCGCCGGGGTCTCGTTCGCCGTTCATCGCCGCCCCCTGCGCGGACGCCCGCCATCATCGCGCACGATACGGACGACGGTCTGATGCTCGCCGCCCAGCCGCAGTTCCGCGGCGGCGAACAGGCGATCGACAATGATATGTCGGTCGGCGACGCGATAATTGACCAGTTCGCCGCCGCCCTCGGGGCCGATCACGAACAGCGGTGGCATTTCGCCTTGAGCGATGCCGGCGGGAAACTCGATGAACACCTGTGTGCCATCGTCGAAGGCGCGCACCGGACGCCAGGGCGCCTCATCGCCTTCAACCCGGTAACGGAAGTTCAGCCGGGAAATATCGACCCCGGTCGCGATCGGCGCCGAAGCCGATGCGGCGGCGTTGTGGCCGCGCAGCGCAATCAGCCGGTCCTGCGGATAGGTCCAGGAGACCGACGCCATATAGGTCGTCGCACCCGCGCGAAGCTCGATATGATAGGTCCGCCGATCGGTGTTGATGACAAGGTTGGTGGAAAGGTCGGGCCGCGTCGGTTTGACCAGAATATGGACCCGCGCCGAGGCGCCTGACCCGCTTACGGTATCGCCGATGATCCAGCGCACCGTATCGCCCGCGGCAACCGGCCCCGGCCCAACAAGCTGCTCGCCTTCCTGCAAGGCGATGTCCGTCACCTGACCGGGGGCGGCATAGACTTGATAGAGGGCGCCGTCCGACCAGGGGTAGACCTGGATCGCATTGATAAAGCCATCGCGTGCCGGCTGCATTCTTGCTGCGGCATTGGCCTGATTGACGCGCGCCGAAGGATCGGCGGGCTCGCGCGACGAAGGGACGGCATCAATCGGTTTCAATTGACCGGGCAGAGGCAAGGGCTCTGGCACGGTGACGATCTCAACCGGCGCAGTCGGCGCCGGGCTCTGCACCGCGGCGATCGCGGGCGCATCATCATATCGGATGGACGGCGGCTTCGCGGCGCTGGTGGCGCAGGCTGACAGCGTGGATACGGAAATCAGCAAGGCCGGAAGCGCGTAAATGCGGGTTTGCGACTGGCGCGGCGGCGTTCTGGACATGGTCATTGGCCAAGCTCCTTCGACCAGTTGATGGCGTTGACATAGATTCCGAGCGGATTCTTCCTGAGGCGTTCGGGATCGCGGGGCGGCTGCACGGTGATGGTGAGGATCGCGGACCAGCGCTCGGTCGCGGCGAGACTGCCATCCTGATAGCGGCGCTCGATCCAGGCGATCCGAAAGCTGTCGGGCGATGCCCGGATGACGCTGGAGATTTCGGTGGCGATCTGGATGCGGCCGACATTGGCGAAAGGATCGTTCGAGCGCGCATGATCATTGAGCGCCATGGCGCCGCGATCGGTCGTGAAGTCATAAGCGCGCAGCCAGTTTTCGCGCACGATCACCGGATCGGCGGGGACGGCGCGGACCTGCTCGATGAAGCGCGCGAGGTGAAACGCGATCTGCGGATCGCCCGGTCGATAATCGGCATTGGCCGGTGCGACCGTCTGGGCCTGGCCGAGTTTGTCGACCTCGACGATCCAGGGTGTAATCGTACCGCGCGCACCCTGCCAGACCAGTGCGGCGGCAAGGCTGGCCGAGAGAGCGAGGGAGCCAAATGCTGCGAGCCGCCAGTTTCGGGCCTGGACGCGTGCGGAGCCGATCCGGTCATCCCAGACCTGGGCGGCGCGCTGGTACGGCGTTTCGGGTTCGGGAGCCTTGCCGTATCGAATGGAGGGTCGCTTGAACATGGGCGGTCAATCCTTTTGGCTGATGTCGGGCGCCATGCCGCCGCCGCCCCGATCGCCGGAACGCACCGCGTGGGTGACGGAGGTGACGCCCCGTTGAAGGGTCTGCTGGCGCTTCAGCGATCTTGCCCAGGCCGGCGCCGCAGCCGCGCTGCCTGCCGCCGGCTGCGGCGCCGCTGACGCCGCAGCGCTTCCGGTTCCGCCAGCGCTGCCGCCTGAAATGCTCCCGCCCGAGGCGGTGAAGCCCGCACGCGCGCCCGAACGGAAATTGGATTTCATGGCGCCGCCGGCTCTGGCGGCCGCGCTTTTGATCGGTGCGGCGACGGCCCTGGCTGCTCCACTGGCGGCGGACTGACCCACGGCGGATATTCCGCCCGCGACCGCGCCGGCGCCGGTCTTGCCGAGCGAGCCGAGACTGTAGCTGCTGGCGGCGGCGCCCGCGGCATAGGAGCCGCCGCGCGCAGCGGCGGCGCCGGCCTTGAATCCGCCGCCGATCGCAGAGGCCGCGCCGCCCGCCGCCATGCGCGCCCCTACCGCGCCGCCGACCGCCAGACCGCCGGCGGCGAGCGCTGTGCCCACGGCGGCGCCGGCGCCAAGCTGGGGCGCGCCCGACACGAGGCCGGTGGCGATACCTGGCCCGAAGATCGACAGGCCCAGCAGAGCCAGCGCAGCCAGGGCAACGGACATCGCCTGTTCAGCAGTCGGCATTTCGCCAAAGGCGCTTTCGAACTGGGCGAACAGACCCGTTCCGATGCCGACGATGACAGCGAGGACCAGCACTTTGACGCCTGAGGCGACGACATTGCCGAGCACCTTCTCGGCGAGAAAGGCGGTCTTGTTGAACAAGGCGAAGGGCAGCAGCACGAAGCCCGCGAGCGTCGTCAGCTTGAACTCGATGAGCGTGACGAAAAGCTGCACGCTGATGATGAAGAAGGCGATGAGGATGATGACCCAGGCGATCAGCAGGGCTGCGATCTGCACGAAATTGGTGAAAAGCCCGACGGGGCCCGTCAATTCACCGGCCGAGTCGAGCAAGGGTTCGCCGGCGTTGAAACCGGCGGCCGCGACGCTGCCGGGTTTCATGAAATCCTCCAGGCTGATAGCCGAGCCGCTCGCCTTCAGGCCAAGGCCGGCGAAACTGTCGAATATGATGCCCGCCAGGGCGGAGAAATTGCCGATGATGAAGGCGAAAAATCCGACATAGAGCACCTTCTTCACCAGCCGGTGCATGACGTCCTCGTCGGCGCCCCAGGCCCAGAACAGCCCGGCGAGCGTGATGTCGATGACGATGAGCGTGGTGGTCAGGAAGGCGACCTCGCCGCCAAGCAGACCGAAGCCGCTGTCGATATAGGTGTTGAAGGTGTCGAGGAAGGTGTTGATGACGCCGGTATCGTTCATGGCCGGTCATCCTGGCGGCCGAAGAACCGGCGGCGATGCTCCTCCCATGCAGCGTCGCAGCCGCTGTCCGGCATGGTGAGATTGCGGCAGCGGGCCAGCTCGTCCCGCAACGGATCGGGACGAGCGAGGTCGGCAGGCGCCGGCATCGGCATGGCGGGTTTACGGTCATCGACAGCGATGGCGATCGCGGTCGCCATCAATATGCCTCCGGCCAGGGCGACCCCGGCGATCTTCGCGCTGCGGCTCATCGGCAACCTTCCAAACTAGCCGGGCGTCACTGGCCGCTGCGCCGCATGAAGCGCCGGAAATGCTCGCGGCCCTGTTCTTCGGTCGCCGCATTGCGGGCGGATTCGAGCGCCTGTGCGCGGCCTTGCGCGGCGAGTAAGGCGGTAAGGTCGGCGATCTGGCGGGATTGCAGCGCCAGAAGTTGATTGCCTGCCTGCGCCGCCTGGAGCGCGCCGGTCGCCGACTGGCTGGCGCCGACCAGGCCGGACATGGCGGTCTGCGCGCCCTCGATATTGCCGACGACTCCGGCCTGCACCCGCAGCGCGTCCTCGAAACTGCCGACACTGTCCTGCCAGCGCGCCCGCGCATTGGCGATCAGCGTGGAATCGGATGCGTTCATGTCGACGTCGCGGTAACGCGCGGCGAAAGCATCCTCGATCGTCTTAACATCATAGGCGATGCGCTGGGCTTCGCTTAGCAGCTGGCGGGTTTGCTGAATCTGCGCCTGAAGTTCATTCAGGCTGCTGAAAGGCAGCGACGCAAGATTTCGGGCCTCGTTGATAAGCGAGGTCGCCTGGTGCTGGATCTGCTGGATCTGGTTGTTGATCTGCTGGAGCGAGCGCGCAGCCGTCAGGACGTTCTGGGCATAGTTGGTAGGATCATAAACGATGCCGCCAAAGCCGAATTGCGCCTGCGCCGGGGCGCTCGCGGCGACCATGGCGAAAGCGGCGATGCCAGCGACGATGCTGCGGCGCAGAAGGGGGCGTTTCATAGCGGTGGCTCCTCGGTGAAAGCGGGCAGAAGATCGGCGGCCCAATGGAGGCCGCGATGGCGCAGCCAGGCATTGGCGAAGCCCTGCTGCCCGTGGGCGTCCATCAGTTCGCCGATGGCTATCTGGTCGGTTTTGGAAGACGCGGCCGTGAAGGCGAGCGCGACATCGCCGAGGCCAAGTTCGAACAGCCGGTTCCCGCGGGGGGACTGGCAATAATAATCGCGCTTGGGCGTCGCGCGCGCCAGGATCTCGATTTGCCGATCGTTGAGTCCGAAGGCGCGGTAGATGCGGGTGATCTGCGGCTCGAGCGCGCGCTCGTTGGGAAGCAGGATACGGGTCTTGCAGCTCTCGATGATCGCGGGCGCGACGCTGCTGTTCTCGATTTGGGCGAGCGACTGGGTAGCGAAGATGACACTCGCATTCTTCTTGCGGAGCGTCACCAGCCAGGTGGAAAGCTGGCGGGCGAAGGCCGGAGAATTGAGCGCCAGCCAGCCCTCGTCGATTATGATGAGCGTGGGGCTCCCATCGAGTCGGTCGGCGATGCGGTGGAAGAGATAGGCCAGCACCGCTGGCGCCGCGCCGCTGTCCATCAGGCCTTCGGTTTCGAACGCCTGCACCGGGGCGCGGCCGAGACGTTCCTGCTCGGCATCGAGCAGCCGTCCCCAGGCTCCGCCGACGCACCAGGGCGCGAGCGCTTGCTTGAGTTCCTGCGACTGGAGCAGCACGGCAAGTCCCGTGAGCGTGCGCTCGCCCGGCGGGGCGCTGGCGAGCGAAGTCAGTGCCGACCAGATATGGTCCTTGGCCTGGGGATCGATGCTGGCGCCTTCGCTTGCGAATATCCCGGCGAGCCATTCAGCCGCCCATGCGCGCTCGGCGGCATCGTCGATCCGCGCGAGCGGCTGCAACAGAACTCCGCCATCCTCGTCCTTTCCGGCCTCGCTGGCGAACAGACTGCCGCCAAGATCATGCCAGTCGCCGCCCATGGCGAGCGCGGCGGCGCGTATGCTGCCACCAAAGTCGAAGGCGAAGATCTGGCTTTCGGGATAGCGCCGAAACTGGAGCGCCATGGTGGCGAGCAGCACCGATTTGCCCGCGCCGGTGGGGCCGATGATCAGCGTATGGCCGACATCTCCGACATGCAGCGACAGCCGAAACGGCGTGCTGCCCTCAGTCTTTGCGAACAGCAGCGGCGGCGCCTTGAAATGCTCGTCGCGTGCCTGACCGGCCCAGATCGCCGACAGCGGAATCATATGGGCGAGGTTCAGCGTCGAGAGCGGCGGCTGGCGCACATTAGCGTAGACATGACCGGGCAGCGATCCGAGCCAGGCCTCGATCGCATTCATCCCTTCGGGAATACAGGTGAAGTCCCGGCTCTGGATGATCTTCTCGACCAGTCGCAACTTCTCGGCGGCGATACCGGCATCTTCATCCCAGACGGTGACGGTCGCGGTCACATAGGCCTGGCCGACATCATCGGCGCCCAGTTCCTGTAGCGCAGCATCTGCATCGGCCGCCTTGTTCGACGCGTCGCTGTCCATCAGCACGGACGCCTCGTTGGTCATCACCTCCTTGACGATGGCGGCGATCGACTTGCGCTTGGCGAACCATTGCCGCCGGATCTTGCTGAGGAGTTTGGTGGCGTCGCTCTTGTCGAGCATGATCGCGCGGGTCGACCAGCGATAGGGAAAGGCGAGCCGATTGAGTTCATCGAGAACGCCCGGCCAGGTCATCGTCGGAAAGCCGATCACGGTCAGAACACGCAGATGATGCTGGCCAAGCCGGGGTTCGAGGCCGCCGGTCAGTGGCTCATCGGCCAGCAGCGCGTCGAGATACATCGGCGTCTCGGGCACGCGGACCCGCTGGCGCCGCGTCGAGATCGTCGAATGAAGATAGGTCAGCGTATCGCCGTCATCGAGCCAGGCCGATTCCGGGACGAAGCCTTCAATGAGATTGAGAAGCTGGGCGCAGCGATCGGTGAAGCTCTTGACCATTTCCCAGGGATCGGCCCCGTCTTTGGCCTCGCCCTCATAGAGCCAGCTTTCTGCACGGGCCGCATCCTCGGCGGGCGGCATCCACAGCAGGGTCAGATAGTAGCGGCTTTCGAAATGCGCCCCGGCGTCGACGAACTGGGCGCGGCGTTCCTCGTCGATCAGCGCCGATACCGGGTCTGGGAACACAGAGACGGGATAGTCGTCGGAGGGGACGCGCTGGGCCTCGACGAAGATCGACCAACCCGAACCCAGACGGCGAAGCGCATTGTTGAGCCTGTGGGTGACGCCGACCAGCTCGGAGGGTGTGGCGGAATCGAGATCGGGTCCACGAAACCGCGCCGTGCGCTGGAAAGAGCCGTCCTTGTTGAGGACCACGCCTTCGGCGATCAGCGCGGCCCAGGGCAGGAAGTCGTTGAGCCAGGCAGCGCGGTGGCGATATTCGGCGAGATTCATCATGCTGGTGGCTCCTCGTCACACACGCAGATGGGCGGGATATCGAAGGTGGCGGCGGGCAACGTCGGCGAATTGTGCGTCGCGGCGGGCGGCCCATACGGCAGCGAGATGACCGACGAGCCAGAACACGCCGCCGGCCATCCAGAGCTGGAGTCCGAGACCGATCGCGGCTGCCAGCGTCCCGTTGGCGATGGCGAGCGTGCGCGGGGCGCCGCCGAGCAGGATCGGCTCGGTGAGCGCCCGGTGGACGGGGGCGTAGAACCCTGCCACCTCATCTCCGCCGCCCTGCATCAGATGACGGCCCCGCCGCCAAAGCTGAAGAAGGAGAGAAAGAAGGAACTGGCGGCAAAGGCGATCGAGAGACCGAAAACGATCTGGATGAGACGCCGGAAGCCGCCATTGGTATCGCCGAACGCCAGCGTCAGGCCGGTCACGATGATGATGATGACCGCGACGATCTTGGCGACCGGGCCTTCGATCGACTGAAGGATCGACTGAAGCGGGGCTTCCCAGGGCATTGAGGAGCCCGACGCTTTTGCGGCGCTCGACATGGCAAGCGCGACGACGAGGCCGATCATCGCTGTGTTCGCCGTGCTGCGAAGGCGGGTAAGGGAGCTGGTCATGCAAATTCTCCGGGCTGTGGAATTGGGAATGGTTGCGCTGCTCGGATGGGCTCGAGCGGACCGGGAAGCTGGCGCAGCGCATATTCGCCGACGGCATTGAGGCCATCGACGCGGGTCAGTTCGGAGAGGCGACGGCCATGGCCGTCGCGCACCAGCACCGCGACAAAATCGATGGTCTCGGCGATCAGGGCGCGCGGCACCGTCACCACCGCTTCCTGGATGAGTTGCTCCATCCGGCGCAGCGCGCCGATCGCGGTGCCGGCGTGGATCGTGCCGACGCCGCCGGGGTGACCCGTGCCCCAGGCCTTGAGGAGATCGAGGGCCTCGACGCCGCGCACCTCGCCGATCGGAATCCGGTCCGGGCGCAGACGCAATGACGAGCGCACGAGATCCGACAGGCTGGCGACGCCGTCCTTGGTCCGCATCGCCACCAGATTGGGCGCGCGGCACTGGAGCTCGCGCGTGTCCTCGATCAGAACGACCCGGTCGCCGGTCCTGGCAATCTCGGCCAGCAGCGCATTGGTGAGCGTCGTCTTGCCGGTGCCTGTGCCCCCGGCCACCAGGATATTGGCCTTGTCAGCGACCGCGATTTTCAGCGCGGACGCCTGCAATCGCGTCAGGATGCCATCGGCAACATAATCGTCGAGCGTGAAGACCGCGACGGCGGGCTTGCGGATCGCGAAGGTCGGCCCCGCGACGACAGGCGGCAGCAAACCTTCGAACCGCTCACCGCTTTCCGGCAGTTCCGCCGAGACGCGCGGACTTCCTGCATGGACCTCGGCGCCGACATGATGCGCGACAAGACGAATGATCCGCTCGCCGTCACTCGGGGCAATCCGCTCACCAGTATCGGAGAGGCCTTCGCCCAGCCGGTCGAGCCACAGCCGGCCATCGGGGTTCAGCATGACCTCGACGGTCTTCGGGTCCGCAAGCCAGCCCGCGATCGAAGCGCCCAGCGCGGTGCGGAGCATCCGGGCGCCGCGAGACAAGCTCTCCGAATTGAGATTGGTGGTGGCCAAGTGGTCGTCCCGTGGTTGCGCCTGCGCGCATGTCGCGCGCAGGTCTGGGGACAGTTAGAAGAGTCAGAAAAAACGCTCTCGCAACAACTATTTACGTTTAGCGTAGAGCATCGAAGTAATAGAAAGGCGGGCGTAGGGTTTGTTCAGTCCTCAAACCCGGTCGCGGGGCGGTTTGCCTGCGATTCAACGTCCTGCGAGATCTCGCGAGCCAGACTCGCCCCCGTCCCGACCCGGCGGCCGAGCGCTTCGATAAAAGCCCTATAGCGTTCATTACCGCTGGCCTTGGCGGCGGCCTGCCCTGTGTCGGGCAAGGGCGGCGTCGTGGTGAGCCAGAAGCGAACGAACAAGGCGATCGCCTCATTGGAGATCGTGATATTCTGCTCTGCCCTCTCCAGTTGCCGCGATAGGCGATCGAGGCGCCGCGCGAACGCCGCCTCCAGGCGCTCAGGCCCGTCTGGAGACAGGAAAGAGAGGAGCGCGGCTTCGATGATGTGCGTCTGGGGCACACGCTTGCGGGCGGCATAATCCTCGATCTGATCGGCGAGATCAGACGGCAGGCGGTAGGTTCGCTTGACGCGCATGGTCTGATGTCTCCCTGTCAAAGTTCGATGCCATCGCCGGGATCGAGACTTGCGATGCGGGCTATGCGGTGCATCCGGCGCTGGGTGGTCGCCTCATCACTGGCGGTATCCGGTTCATCGAAGTCGAATTCGTTGACGGGCGCCGGCGCCTCACGCACCACTTCCTCATGGTCGGGAAGGCCAGGTTCACGGCGGATATTGGCATTGGCGTCATCGCTTTGGGACTTCTCAGGCCTGACCGTCGCACCGCCGGATTGACCGGGCGGCGGACTGTCCGGCTGCGGCGGCGGCTCAATACCTGTCCAGTCGTCTGGACGTGGCGGCCGTTGGTTGCGCTGGGGCTTCGGCGCTGGCAACAAGCGGCGTGTGAGACGGGGATCGGTGAAATATCGCGCCTTCTTCGCCCGCACCGGCGGCGTGCCCGCGAGCATGACGATCTCATCGTCGGGCGGAAGCTGCATGATCTCTCCCGGGGTCAGGAGCTGGCGGGCGGTCTCGGATCGCGACACCATCAGATGGCCCAGCCATGGACTGAGCCTGTGGCCGGCATAGTTTTTCATCGCCCGCATCTCGGTCGCCGTGCCGAGGGCATCGGAGACACGCTTGGCGGTCCGCTCATCATTGGTCGCGAACGACACGCGCACATGGCAATTGTCGAGGATTGAATGGTTGACGCCATAGGCCTTTTCAATCTGGTTGAGGCTTTGGGCGATCAGGAAGGATTTCATGCCGTAGCCCGCCATGAACGCCAGCGCGCTTTCGAAAAAATCCAAACGCCCCAATGCCGGAAACTCGTCCAGCATCAGCAGCAGGCGCTGGCGCTTGGCGGTGGAAGCCAGTTCCTCGGTTAGCCGACGTCCGATCTGATTGAGGATCAGCCTAACCAGCGGCTTGGTGCGGTTAATGTCGGAGGGTGGGACGACGAGGTAGAGCGAGACCGGATGCGGTCCGTTCACGAGGTCGGCAATCCGCCAGTCGCATTGCCGGGTGACGGTGGCGACTACGGGATCGCGATACAAACCCAGGAACGACATTGCGGTCGAGAGCACCCCCGACCGTTCATTCTCGCTCTTGTTGAGCAGTTCTCGCGCAGCCGAGGCGACGACGGGATGAACGCCAGCCTCGCCCAGATGCGGCGTCAGCATCATCGCACGAAGAGCCGTCTCGATCGGGCGGCCAGGATCGCTGAGGAAGTTTGCGACCCCGGCCAGAGTCTTGTCCGACTCGGCATAGAGGACGTGGAGGATCGCCCCGACCAGAAGCGCGTGACTGGTTTTTTCCCAGTGGTTGCGTTTTTCGAGCGAGCCTTCGGGGTCGACCAAGATGTCGGCGATATTCTGAACGTCGCGGACTTCCCATTCGCCTCGGCGCACTTCGAGCAGAGGGTTATAGGCGGCGCTCGCCGCATTGGTCGGGTCGAACAGCAGCACCTTGCCGAACCGGCTGCGGAAGCCGGCGGTCAGTCCCCAATTCTCGCCCTTGATGTCGTGGACGATCACCGATCCCGGCCAGGTCAGGAGACTGGGAACAACCAGACCGACGCCTTTGCCTGAGCGGGTCGGCGCGAAGCAGAGAACATGCTCCGGGCCATCGTGGCGCAGATAATCGGTTCCCAGTTTGCCGAGGATCACGCCATCATCGCCGAGGAGACCGGCAGCGCGCGCCTCCTTTTCGGTCGCCCAGCGCGCGGACCCATAGGTCTCGGCGTTTTTCAGTTCACGAGCACGCCAAACCGACATGCCGATGGCGACAGCGATAGAGATGAAACCGCCCGATACCGCGATATAAGCGCCCTGCAAAAAGATGTCGGGGGCATATGCATCGAAGGAGAACCACCACCAGAAGAAGGCGGGCGGCGGATAGACAGGCCAGTCGCCCATGGTGAACCAGGGCGATCCAAGCTGGGGCTGATGGGCCAGCGCGGCGGCGGTCCACTGCGTCGCGGACCAGACCGACACCAAGACTATCGAGAAGACAGCGAGTATCTGTCCCCACAGGATCTTGGTCGCAGACACATCCTTTCCTTTCCGGCCAAAAGCCAGAGAGTCGACATTGCAGCCTCACGATTACAAGGGCTTGGGGAAGAATGTCGACGTAATGGAAACGGCGGCGCACAAATAGAAGCGATGGCGTAAATGTTGGACGGTCCGGTTAGTCTGCTTGTGAAAATGAAATTTGAGTAAGCGGACATTCCCGTCCACCTACACGTGATGTCAGCAACGCGCCCCAAGTTCTGTCGTTGAAGCCATCGTCCGGCGACCTTGAAAGCTGCCATTCTCCAAGGTTTCACACTAGCGCTAGGCACGGGAGGCGAACCGCTCGCCGGGCGTCACCCTCTGGATTTTCGCCTGTCCACGCCCGCGATATACCTGCTGGTCGAGCCAGCCGGTCTCGTCGGCGATGTCACCCGTCTCGACCTCGCGCCACCAGAAGCGGCGACCAGGATCCCAGCGATAGCCCCGCGCCTTGAGTACATCCTTCGCCTCGAATGGCGCGCCCACTGCATCAATGCGAAAGCTGTCCAGCATACATCGCGCCAGCAGATGCGACAGAATCGTCTGGCCATCGATTGCGGGTGCCGCCAGCAGGCTGGTCAGCGCCACGACATCATTGCCAGCGCGATGCCCCTCGAAGAACCTACCGCTTTGCAAGACCAGATGCCCAAGCGCGCGGCCGTCGAACCCGAGCGCGAGCCAGTCCAGCTGCGCCAAACTGCACGCCCAAGCGCGGTAGCGCAGATCAGGAAAGCGATGATCGAGGAACGGCCGGTCGAACGCAGCATTGTGCGCGATGACGAGATCGGCGGCGCTGAGCGTGCTGGTGATTGCAGCTGTGTCGAACCGCCTGCCGACCAAGTCTCGATCGTTGAGCCCCGTAAGTTTGGTGATGCGCTCGGGCAGCGGCCAACCCGGCTCCTCGAGCCACGACCGGACCCGCTCGACTTCCCGGATTTCTCCGTCGGTGCTAAAGAGGAAGCGCTGCGCGGCGATCTCGATCAACCGATCCTCGAACGGATCAAGCCCGGTTGTCTCGGTATCGACGACCACAGCAATTTGCTCGCCCGCGTCGCACGACCTGAGTTGGTCGACCTCGCGGGCATGGTCGATTGCGCGCAGCACGCGAAAGCCAGGATAGCGCTCGAGCGCTTGTGCAAGCTCTTCCCCTTGCACCCCGTCTCCGGCGGCAGAGGCCGGGACTGGCGTGCCCGACAGCCGGGCGAGAAGGCGCGCAATCGGTCCCATCAGCTAAGCTTCGCGAGCTGTTCAAGTAGCATTACCGAGATCGCATAGCCCGGCGGCAGGCTCTTATACTCCTTGATCCCATCTTTGACTGGGTCTCCGCCACGCTGGTGCAGGTCGAGCGTTGCCACCGGTAGTTCGATGATCTGTCCAGTCGAAAGCCCCGGGCCTGCATGTTGATAGATCGTGCGCCGCTCGGACAGCCTATAGGGTGATACCGCGAGTGATCCGCCGAAATGCCCGCAATTGCAGATGATGACGTTGCAGAACACCATGCGCGATACTGCCTCGGCTACATGGCGGAACGAGGTCGCATCCTTATTGAGCGCAAGGATGAAAAGATGCTGGACCTTGCCACGGTACATCGCGATCCGCTCGAGGTCGAGAAAGTCGTAACACACCATGACCCCGAACATCCCGATCGCATCGCCATCGAACAACCAGACCGACGGGTCAGGCTGGAACGCGCAAGCGATCGATAGCAGCTTCTTGTTCTCTTCGGGCGCGGGATAGGTCTTGCCGATCCGCCGCGTCACCGTGCGTGATCCCATCGCCTTGCCCCGCCACCTTTTAGGCACGATCAACAGCGCCTCGTTGTGGACGTGGCCCAGTAGGGAGCCGCTTCGATAATCAAGCCCGGCAATCACCACCGATTGCAAGCCGTTTGCCATCGCGCGCAGCTTGGGTTCGAACCCGGTCGGCACCGCAAGCTCGGGTAGCAGGATGATGTCGGGCGGCTGCTGCTCCTGCCGAAACGCCGCGAAGTAGCCCCGAATCTCGGTGATCGCGCGCTCTTCCTCGCTTGGGCTCATTTTAGTGCCGCTTGCCCATGCCGCAGCAGGATCAAGCGAGGTCTGTATCACGCCGAGCTTGAGCGTCGCATCAAGAGCGCTAGTTGGTGTGCTTGTCATGCCGAATCTTCTGCCTCGGCCGCATTTCCTTCGAACGCGCCGAGTTGGCGCAAACGCACCGGAATCAACTGGCGTGGCTCGTGCTCCAGCACGGTCATCTGGGTTAGCTGCAACATTGCCTGCGCCCGCTCAAGCAGCCCATCGAGCTGCCCGGCTGACAGGATCGGTCGGTCGAACTCGGTATCGTCATCCGCTTTGTGCGTTTGTGTACCAAACAGCGATGGAAACAGGTCGAGCAGCGACGTTTCGCGGTTGCGTGGCAGCAGGCACGATTGGAGGATCGATAGTGTGAACGAGGAAATCGGGAGCCGCTCGAGATCCCAGGCAACAATCTCTATGAGCCCGCGTTCCTGCCCGCGGATATTCCATGCTGCCGGCAGCACAAAGCTGCGACGGAGCAAGCCCCAGAGCAACTGACCTATCGGTCGCAGCCGGCGGGGCCACTCGCGATCATCCGCCGGTACGATCTCGCGATAGCGATAGTCGGCAAGGCCTGAATCGGCGACTTGCACCTGGTGAGCGCGGACATGCTGTCGCCAGCTCTCCCAAGTAAGCGTATCCTCGATTGGGGTTTCCTTGGTTAACGCGCGCCATTCGAGGGGGATCTGTACATTCTCAGGGTGCAGCGCGTCGAGGTAGTCGGGGTCGCGGCCCTCAAGATCGAGCCCCTCGAACTCGAACAGAGGTTTCAGGATCTGCCGGATAATCTCGAGCGCGGTCCATTCGGATCGCCTGGGATCATTTGGTTTCAGGGTCGCGGTAAAACAGACCCAGTCGCGCAGCGTGGCTTGAGCACTCAGCCCGTCAGTCCGCGCGCGAATATCATCGATGAACGCGATGCCAGACGGCAGCTGCGCGTAAAAGTCGGGCGCTGCGCGCGCGGCATCGAGCAGCCACCCGGCATCATCGCCGCGCAGAACGGCCGGATGGTCGCGCAACCATACCCAGCCTTGGGTCGGCAGTGCTTGCGGATAGCGCCGCAGGCTGTTCCAGTCGCTCGGATCTGCCGGATCGAGCGCTGTCGCGATCTGATGCCAATAACTTGGCACGGCGTCGCGGTGCGCAAGCGTCGTCGCAAAAAACCAGTGATACCAAACCCCAAGGGAAACGCCGGTCACACTGGCGAGGTTAGCGATCGCTTGATCGCCGGTGCCGGTCCCGCCTACGGCGGCGCACCTATGCAACGCGGCTGTGAGGTCCGGTGCAGTCTCAGCAGTCTCGATCCCGCCCATCACCAGCGCCGCAGTAAAGGCACGACGTGCGTCGATTTGAAACGCTTGCAGCGCATGTCTGCGCGACGGCTTTGCCACAAACGCCGCAAGTTTGGCTTTTGCGACATTACGAAGGAATGCGCGCGCTGCCTCGCGCTCGCGATGCAGTATATCTGCCCGCGTTACCGCGACGCTGGCGGTCAGCAAATGCCGCGCTAACGTCTGAAGTGCGAGAGCACCCAGATAGCAGCCAAGCTGCTTGTGGTCATCCGATCGATGATCGCGCATCCAACTCGTGAGACGGCCAAAGCCATCATAGCCGGTCGCACGACAGAAATCGAGCAACCGGATGAACAGACGTACTTTGTCAGGATGGTTGGCAAACGCTTCGAACAAAAGCCCAAAATGCCGTTTCAGCAACTTGTCCCAGTCGTCACGCTCCTCCTTCTCAAGCGTGGCAATCTTGGCCTCGTCTGCCGTGATCGCCGCCGTTACGGCTTGATCGCGCGGCTTGATCGCACGCAGGAGCTGGAGCGAGCGCTGCGCCTCGAGCAACTTGTCGCTGGGACGGAATAAGGCTGGCGTGAGCGTCGCAATCCGCGCGGCGGCAAACGACATTCGCGTATCTCCACGGATCTCCTGATCCGGAATATTAGCGAGCAATAGCCATTCGAGTTGCTCCAAGCGTTGACCCCGCCCAGCGTCGGTCAGCAGGTCGAAATCAATAGCCGCCAGCATCGAGACTTGCGCCAACGTCCGCGTCATGAGCTGGCTGGGCTTGCGACCATTGACCGCCGCAGCACTCCTCGCCTTGCCAGTTAGCTCCTCTATCGTGCCTGCCGGTCGGTCAGGCGCGGCAGAATTCAGGACCCACTTGAGTTCGGCGGGCACGAACTTGTCTGGTTCGATCTCCGCGCCAATGCCATGCTTCTCGAGCAGTCGCGCATAGTCGTTGATCCACGCTACGATCGTCTCAAAATCGTAGGCTAGCACCTCATGGTCGTCGACGAACCGGAAATGGGCGATATCGCGCCGGGCGAGCAGCAAACCATCGACCTCGAGGTCGAGTGGTAGCATCGCGACATTGGCGAGGAAGCCGCCGACGAACAAGCCGGTCGGGATGCCCTCGAAAGTGCCGCTCGATACTGGCGGATCGACCGCAGCCCGCATGTCCGCCGACAGCCCGGAATCGTCGACTTCGAACGTAAGCATTTGCGCGATCAAGGCGGGCAAACGAGAATCTTCGTTATAGCCCTCCACCAAAGTTTTAAAACCGCGCAGAATCGCGTCGGTTCGGACCGAGGGGTAGAATTTGCGTAAGTCGAGCGATGCGGCATAGATAGTGTCACCGGCTTTTTCTGGTCGAGTCCAGTGCCCCGCTTCAAGATAAACAAGACCATCGGTCTGTTCGAGCGCCAGCCGTTCTCCTTGGTCGAGCGCATCCGGATCGATATGATCGGCGACCATCTTGCGTGCGCTAAGCGATATGTGCCGACGGAAGAGGGGCCAGCTGTGCTTGAAATGCCGATAAAGATGCCCCGCTGAGTGGCGATACGGCCCGATATTGAGCCGCGACGGCCGCGCTTCACTAGGCTCGCGCTCATACCATGCTGCGCGATATAGGCGGTTGCCATAGCTCCAAGGTGGCATCTTCTGGTCGAGCTCGGGCCCGAGCACATTGGTCAGCGCACACCATGCGACCTGGTCACGCACACCAATCTGGAAATATTGCCGGAGCCTAGGGTGCCCGTCCTTGTCCGGCTTCTTGGGCTGCGGGACGAGACGGAGCGGCGTGCCTTGCCATTTGCCCGCCACGAAGTCCTTGCGGATGCTGTCGAGTTGCGCCTCGAGGTCGAGTTCGAATGCTGCGACCTCGGCCTGATCATAGAGGCTGTCCGCCCTGCGATAGGCGCGGCGCACCTTGCGCCATGCCCAAAGCATGTTTTCCGGCAGCAACAGCAGTTCGAACCAGTTCACGCCGCCTCGCTGCGTCGCAATTGAAGATATGCATTGAGATCATTGGCGCCGCCGGGTGGCAGTCGCGAAACCGCAGTGATGCCGCTGGCACCCAGCGCGTCTACCAGCGTGCGCGCAAATTTCTGTCCCGGCGCATCGGCGTCGCCGATTACGATCACATTAAGTCGCTTCAGCTTCGCGACGACGGCGGGATCGATATGGCTGTTGGCGCCAAGCAGGCCGAGCGCATCCTTGCCCATTTCCCCTGCGGACAGGACATCGGTCACGCCCTCGCAGATCAGGATCGAGCGCGATGCGCTGGCGAGCGCGTCGAGATTATAGGCTGGAGGCGGCAGCTTCGCCGGGCAAAACCACCGATGCTCCACGCCGTTGTCGGCGCGCCGGGCCTGGAGATAGAGAACCGCGCTGCCCTCGAGAAACGGAAACAGTAGATATCCCGACGGAAAGACCAGCCGAGGGCCGAAGCGCCCTTCAGCAACGATTCCGCAGCGCTTGAGGCGCTCCCCGCCGAACAGCGCATACGCTTCACGTAGATGGGATGCCCGGTCGCCGATCTGACCAACACGAAAGCGGGAGATCGTCCCGTCGCTGATACCGCGTAACGCGAGATAGCTGCGGCCACTGACTTGCAGCGGTGACTGGGCAAGCAGCCAGCCGAATACCTCCGGGTCAGCAGCTAGCTCGGTGTCGGCGGCCGTGAACCTCCGGGAACTAGACCTGGATAAATGCCGCGATGACATGCGGCGCGGATTACTGCGGCCATCCGCTACACCGTCGCCAAACCGCTCGCGCAACCAGCGGCACGCACCGGTGAAGTCCAGACGCTCGATTTCCATTACGAGATCGATGACGCTTCCATGCCGCCCGCACGCAAAGCAGCGAAAGCTGTTCGTCGTGAACCGCAGCGCAAAGGACGGGTTGTGGTCCTCATGTCCAGGCAGGGGACAGCGCCCGCGCCCATTGGTAAGGAGCCGGATCTTCAAGCCGGCAGCGACGGTCGCGATTGGGATTGCTTTCAGCGCGTCGAGGTCTGCCATGCTGGTCAAGCGATGATCGATGCGATGATGTCAGGCACCCTGCGGCGGAGCTGCCCGCGATGGAAGCCAGCGCGGTTGGGCAACAGAATGCCCCCACGTCGCGACCGCGTTGCGCGCGAGCAATACAGACTTACCCGTCGATTTATGCAGCATTGCGCCAACCCAAAACTCCCCAGAGTGAACCTGCCAAACCCCTTGCGATTCCGCAACTGATATGACGCAGTCACCGCGACACTGTGCAATTCGATTCATCAGTCCGAATTGTCTTGAAGCCAAGCAGGGTAACAGCTCTCGCGAATGCCAGCTTCAGCGAAATCGACTTCTGATAGCGGACTGACACCTAACGGCCCAATTCCACCCATAATCCGTCGCGCATATGCACGTCCGGCTTTAGCGGGCGGTTTTGAGGCCATGAACGGCCGCTTTGCTGACGATGAGTGCCGATCGTGTGGCCAGAGAGCGGGCGTGGAGCTTCCACCGCCGCCAAGGGGGGCCCGAAGGATTTCGACCAAGCTGTTCCATATACCGCTGCCTTCTAAGCGGATGCTAACCGCGCAGCCGCAATATCGATATTAGCGGCGAAGCCATGACGCTCAAGCATGTGGAGCAGATTGGCGCCGTTCATCAGTGTTATAGGCTTGCCATTCATGAACTTATAGGCGTCAGGACCATAATCAGCGGTTGTGACTAATATTCCGCGCGACGCCCCTTCATTCATCATCGTGCCGTAAAGATCGCGCACGGCCGATACACCGACTGTCCGGGTGTAACGCTTGGCTTGAATAACGATCTTTCCGCCGGTTATGGGATCCGGATCGAAAGCGATGGCGTCTACCCCGCCGTCGCTGCTCGACTGCGTCACCTTGACCTCGCCTCCCCGTGCCGCGAACTCCTTCTCGAACAGCTCGCGAACGAGATGTTCGAAATCATCCCATGACATAGCGGCGAGGTTCGTGCCCTGATCAAGAGAACCCCCGATTTCGCGCGCGTCGACAAAGCGTCGATCCTCGGTATCGAGTTCCATTACAGGAGCAATCGGAGCGAGCGAGGCAAGCGATGCTGCCGACACACCTTTCAGCGATTTGAAACATGCCTTGGGTTCGACACGCGAGAGGTCGATTGCACAAAAAGTCAGTCGATCGACGAGAAGGGACAGCAGGCAACTGCGCTTTTCGAGGCCCGTTGCCGGATCAATAAACTCGACAAAGCCGTTGAACAGGACAGCATCGATATTACCGGCTTCGTCAGACTCGAAGAGTTCGTGGATCGTGCGGAGACATATCTGATAGGCTACCGTTTCGAAATTGGCCTTTCGGTCCCGCTCGCTAATCAGGGTTTCCTTGAGTTCGCCCGTAGCTTTGACAAACCTCACGACCTTCGTGGTTGGCAGTATGTCGATCGAGGGGAGATCATATGCCAGTTTGATGAGTTTGCGCGGGCGATCATATTGCAGCAGATATGATTTTTCGAAGAGGCCATCATAGTCCGAGCGCTCGAGAACGAGCGATGCATGTTCGATCACGGCTTCCTCGTCGCCGCTTGCGACGGCCGCTGCTAATCGGTCGACCTCGGCATGTGAAGCGGCTTGTTCAGCCTTGAACGCATCTTCCTGCACCTTGTGCTGATCCCAGAAGGTCTTGCGCCGGGCTTCCCATTCGCCGACAGCGCTATCCAGAGCATCTTTGCGCCGAGCTTCCGCCGTTTGCCACTCGCTCATCGCTACGGCATGGGCCTCCTCGGCCTGAGCGAGGATTCCAGCTTTCTTACCGAAGATCATCTGGAAGAACCCGACCTTCGGCTCCGTATATACAGGTGGTTGGGAAGCCTTGCTCGATGGCTTTGGCTCGGGAAAGACCTTCGGATAGTCATATTGTGAGCGGTCCTTGAGGGTTTCCCAGTCGATCGCGTCATCAACGTGCAATGTACGAGCAAGAATGCTGCTCAGGGATTGAAGCTGATGGATCGCATCGGCAGTGAGCTCGTCTGCAGCGGCTTGCCCGGACAGCAAAGTTTGGCGCTTTTGATAAGCTGCATATTTGTCGTCCCAGCCCGCCATTAAGGCATCAAGCTTGCTTTGGAGAATAAAGATCTCCGGCGCGCTGACCTCCTTGTGAAGGTTCAGCTTCTTATGTCGGACGTCGATATAGTATCGGAGTATGCGATCGCCGCGAGCGCTCCACTTAGCGTCCAGCGTACCGACAACGATATTCTCGAGATTGTTTGAATGTATGGTGACGCTAGTCACGTGAATCCCCCCAAGGCATATGCGAATTCCCTGCTTTCAGACAGCGGCGTATGAAAGCAGGACTTTAAAAAACCTATGGCTAATCCTAAGGACAATCAGACTCAAGGTGGCTGAGGGAATGACCTGTTCGCCAAGGGGCAAACAACACGATTGACCGAACTAAACGAACGGCAGGTTCTGGGTGTCCCTCACGAAACCCCGAACGACAGCTATGCTGGCGGAAACTGCCATGTGATCACAATCCGAGCCCTCGCTGCTTTCCAAACGACCATTCCACGCCGCCGTGCGGCATCATCGTCCCAGAGACATGCTGGCCGAGATGCTTTTCGAGCGCCGGCCGCCAAGGGACGAGTTGGAAGCCCAGCCCGTTGTCGATCATGGCGAACCGGCCTGAGGCCAACGTCACGCGGTGCCGATAGATGCCCGCGACATGATCGCCGGGCCTTGATGGCAGTGGCGCGAGGCCGGTGCGGTTCACCAGGTCGGTCTTGATGTACAACATCTCCCGGTCCTTAAGCGTCTGGATCAGCGCGCGGGCGAAAATGACGCGGCTACCGCGTCGTTCGGCCAATCTCTCATTGACCAGATGGTCGGCTCGCGACTCCATGGCGGCGGCGACTTCCGCGCCGAATCCGCCACCCAGAACAGGCTGCTCGCGTGAAACGAGATTGCGATCGAGCCAGGTCGCGCCATCGGACGTGATCTGTTCGCGAAGCGAAAGGTCCGAGCGTGTCGCGAGCGAATGGCGCCGCTGCCCTCTGCCATCTTCCCAGGAGCGAATTTCGACGATTGCGCCGGGCTTCGCATCTCCAGTCATATCGAGATCCTCGAACCGGAGATGATGGGTGCGACCATCGATGCCGTCGACGACGGCATAGGCGCTCCCTTTGAGTTCGTCATAGAGCCCGCGATCGACCAGGCGACCCATAACCGGGTCGCCCGGCGGAGCGTGGTGGATCGCGAAGCGCGACACGTCCGGGTTCGGTGTGTCCTTAGCCATCGCCTTGTGCATCGTCTTGATGATGTCGCCGCGAACGCCGAGATCGCGCAGCTTGTCTTCCAGAGATGGCTTGATGGTCCAGGCTGCGGGTCCGAGCGGATCGGCCAGGCCCATCGCCTCCAGCTTCTGCGCGCGGCCTACCAGGAGGTGCCGGTTTTCAGCTCCACGTCCATTGGAATCCGGGCGCAGATCGACAATGCCGCCGTGGCGGTCGGCAATATCCCTCAAGGTGCGATCGAGGGCGGTCCAGCGATCGGCCTGAACCTCGCGGTTGAGTGCCGTCTCGATCTCGCGTTGGGTACGCGGCCCCAGTTCGAGTGTCACGCGATCCTCCGCGCGATGTCGGAAGCCTTCGCGGATATAGTCGCGGCTCATGACAAGGTCGCGGCCGTCATCTGCTCGGCCGCGAAGCAGCACATGAATATGAGGGTCGTCGGTATTCCAATGATCGACCGCTACCCAGTCGAGCGCGGTGCCCAGGTCGCGCTGGGCGTCCGCCATCAGCTCGCGGGTATAGGCGCGTAGGTCCTCCATCTCCCTGGCATCCTCCGGCGAGATGATGATGCGAAAATGGTGGCGGTCGTCCTCGCAGCGATCGGCAAAGGCGCTCCCGTCTGCCTGATCACCGGCCGCATCGAACAGACGGCCAGGTGCGCCATCGCGGGTCACGCCTTCTCGCTCGAGATAGCTGACGTGTCTGGAGAGCGGCGCCGCTCGGAATTTGACACCGCGATGCTGGACGATCCGCATCTTGACGACGACGCGCCGATCCGTGGAGTGACGGGCGCGACGCGGCCCGGTCACACGGCCGCGCCCGAAGCGCGATATGCCGCCCCCTTTCCGGCGAGTGCCATAGGTGCGGCCGCCGCGCCCGCTCTTGTTCGCTGCGCGCATGACCTGACCGACAAACGACTTCGCTTGCCGGCCTTTGGTCCCGCCGTGGCGGGGCCGTCCGGGTCTGACCTCGAACTCGTCGTCGCCACCGCTCATCGGACGGTGAATCCAATGGCGAAATCATGTGCCAGACGCGGAATAACAGGAATATCGACAGATTCAGGTAACGAAGCTGGCAGGCCGTGACAGGAGCCATACGCAAAAACACAGCCCAACCAACCATATGGACCGAGCCTGCTGGCTGTCCTTTTATCTTGCCGTGCCTCCTTCTTCCCCCTGCCGCCCCTGCATCTCACTGCATGACGGACGCCGTTTCGCGCCGGAATACTCCCCAATACGAGAAGCGCGCTCATGAGGGCTGATGACCGGAAAGAGGAACGAACAGGCTGTCCGGCCGGTCGGGTTGGAGCGCTCCATCCGCATCGGCCGCGCTGTTGGAAGCCCCGACGTCATCCGATGTGACTGTCGCGGGTGGCCCATGAGCCTGCCCAGAAAATAGCGGAGCGTGCGTCCAAGCAAGCGCATCGGCGGTTGCGCTGGCGAGTTCGCCTTGCTGCGCGCCGCCGACCACCGGTGCGAGCTGAGCCAGGTAGGCGCGCGTCTCACGCGGCAGCGGCCGACGGGTCGCGAGATGCTCGTCATAGCGCCCGGGACCGGCATTATAGGCTGCGAGCATAGCGGTCGGATTGCCGTAGCGATCATGCAATTCACGCAGATAGGCGGTGCCGGCGATGATGTTGTCGCGCGGATGATAGGGGTTGTCGCCAAGGCGATAGCGGGCACGCAATTCCGCCCATGTGCCGGGCATGATCTGCATCAGGCCCATGGCGCCAGCGTGCGAAATTGCGGACACGTCGCCTGCGCTTTCGACGCGGATGACCGCCCATATCCAGCGCTCCGGGATGCGGAAACGGCGCGATGCCTCGGCGATGTGGACGGCGATCGGTGAGGCAGCGGAGCGTCCAGCAGCCGCCTCGTCGTCGGCACGAGCGAAAACCGTCGCCGGCGCGCTCGCGAAACATGCGAACAGCGCCAGCGACAGCGCCCGGCGATGCGTTCTCTGGCAGCGCGGGCGCATCAGGTCAGTTCCGCTCTTCGCGGGCACGCGGGCGACTGATCGACAGCCGGAACGTCGTCCCCTCGTCATTGGTACTGAACAGGTGCGCGCGCAGTGACTGCTGAGCGAACAGCGGGCTTTCGATCTCGAGCGAGACATAGTCGCCCGCCTTTTCGCCGACCTCTTTCCACCCGGCGCCGACCCGCGGACCGTTCGCATCGTCGAGCAGGACGCGGTAGTCGGGCGCCTTTTCCGCATCGCTCGGATCGGCCGGTACGAGGACTAGTGTTTCGTCCATGCCGAGCAGTCTGATGCGGCCTGAATAGCCATCGGCGGTTGGCTTGAAGATGTTGGGTTGCATTGCCAGTCTCCTTTGCTTGGCGGGGTGAAAAGGCGGGGTTGTGCCGGAAACGCGATCACAACGGCGTCGCGAGGCCGATCACGGACGCGGCCGGAAGCGGCCCGAAATAGCGGCCGTCGAGGCTGTCCTCGCGCTCCGGGTTCATGAAGAAGAGCTGATCATGGCCGAGGGTTCGGCAGCCCTGCCAGCGGGGCAGCGTTCGACCGTGGCGATCGCTTGCCCGCGCCGCTCCCACGATCAATCCATCGATGAGGATCATGTCGCCGATCCGGCACACGACCTGCCCCGGCAGCGCGGCGACCGGCTTGAGCAGCGGGACACCGAGCGGCAGATAGCCGCCTTCATCCAGATAGCGCGCAATGTGCTGCGGCGGCGCGACGACGGCGAGATCTCCGCTCGCCAGATGTTCGCCCGAGCGCACCCAGTAAAAACCAATGGGGACGCTGGGACTGGCGTTCCACAGCAGCCTTGGCGGCGGGTCGATCCACATCGACGTCGCGATTAAGCTGATCCCTGCGAACGAGGCGGCGAGCGTCTTCCAGCGTCGTTTCATTGCAGAGTTCCTCTACGGGCGAGCCAGACGTCATGGCGCGCCAGCGTGTAGGGCCGCGGCGTCTCGCGCGCGGCCAGACGGTTGTGGACATGGCGCCAATGGTCAGGCGCGACGTCAGCGGGATCGATGCCAAGGGCATCGACAGCGTCGATCGCTTCAAACACCCGCTGCACCTTCGGCCAGCCGGAAACACGCAGAAGACTGTCGGCGCCGGGATCGATGCCGGGAACGGTCTGATAGGGTTCACCAGATCGGACAGCGCGCACGATGTCGATGCGGGAAACGACGGTGCCGAAATCATTCGACGCCCAGCGCACGAATGCAAATACGCTGTCCGGGGCGAAGCCGAGCCGACGTCGGCGGCGATCGAGGATATGATCCTCGATCGGGCGCCCGAACCGAACCCAGCGCTCGACCTTCTTCTCGATCCAGAGCAGATCGACCCGAGTGCGGTCATCGCGGGCGGGAATCACGGCGCGCTCCCCTGTCATCGTCGGGGAAAGCCTGAACCAGCAGATCGCGTACGAGATCGGCAAGCGTTGTGCCGCGCTGAAGCGCCGCCAGCTTCAGGCGCTGGCGCAGCTGCGGCGTTACGTCGATGGTCAGCCTGGCTGTGTTCGCGGTGCGACGTGACTGCGACGCACCGGACTCAGTCGCCGTGATCCATGCGTCAGCGGAGCGCGGGCGGGCTGCGAATGCACGGGCGTCCTGGCGACGTCCGTTCATGGGCGGAGCCTTTCGATCGCATCCGCCAAAGCGATGATCTCGCGGTTGGCGATACCATCTGCGTCGATTTCGCCCGCCACACGGCCCGTCCGCATGGCGTCGGCGAAAATGACGCGCTGACCCACATGCTCGACAAGCAGAGGCGGATTGTGGTCGTGCAGGCTGGCAGCGGTCGCGCGGCCGATCAGCGTGCGCGCCGGATAGCGGTTGAGCAGGAAGCGCGCGGCGATATCGGGTTTGAATATCCGCGCCTGGTCGAGAAGCGCCAGCATCTCGGCCGACGCCCAGCCGTCGAGCGGGGATGGCTGCACCGGGATCAGAACGAGGTCGGCGGCGAGCAGAGCTGATCGCAACAACCCTGCAACTCGTGGCGGCCCGTCGATGATCACATGATCCAAGCCACGCGCCAGTTCCGGCGCTTCATGATGCAGGGTGTCGCGCGCCAGTCCGATCACGCTGAACAGCCGGGGGAGGCCCTCGGCTGCGCGTTGCTCGGCCCAATCGAGCGCCGAGCCCTGGGGATCGGCATCGATCAGCAACACGCGCTTGCCTGACCGCGCCCATTGGCCCGCCAGGTGTAGCGCGAGCGTGGTCTTGCCGACGCCGCCCTTCTGGTTGAGGAGCGCAGCTATCATCGCGCGTCGTCCACAGGCGCGCCGCCCGTTAGCAAGAATCCGAAGGATTCTGAGTTAGCAATGTTAAGGGCCAGAATCGTCCAATGATTCCATCGGATTATATGCGATTTCGGTTCCTGATAGTCCGAGGATCGGGTTCCCGATCGTCCGATAGTCGCGGTTCCTGATAGTCCGTGTCTCATGGCAAGTTATCCACAGGCGGATAGCCCATCCGCCGCATGGCGGCGTCGAGCGGGTGAATGGGGATGGGAACGAAGGTCAGCCGCTGGCGACCGAGTTCGAATGTGAGGGTCAGACGGTATCCGGGGAGCGGCTGTCGGCGGACGATGTCGCGAAGCTCGAAGCTGAAGCGCTTGAGCGGCGAGAGGACGCCTGACTTGAGGTGAAGGTGGGCGACATCGAAACTCCACCCATGTTCCTGGCGTCCGCCATGCTTGCGGCAAATGCGATAAAGCCAGCGTTCGAGACCGCCGGTGAGGTTGAAATAGGATCGGTCGATCGTGAGAACGAGCGCGTGGTCGAGGACGCCGGCATAAAACCAATCCGGCACGATCATCTCGATGCCCAGCGCACGCCCCTTGCCGTCGAGGCGCTCGCGCCATTCATTGATCCATGAGAAGCGATGGCGGCGACGCTGCGCGGGCTGGCGGATGCTCGTCGCGATGGTCGTCGACTGGAGCCTGTCCAGCCCGGCGCGCAGCCGCTCGTAGCTGGCCTTGCCGGTGCCGCGCCGGGTGAAGGTCAGAATATCATAGGGCGTGGCGGCGATCAGCCGCGAGGTCGGCAGACCGGCGTCATGCGCCTCAACGATCTGGCTGGCCGCCCAGATGAGGATGTCGGCGTCCCAGATGGTCGCCATTCCATGTTCGGGGGTCGCCTCAACCTGGATGGAGACTTCCCCCATCCGAAACGCGATCGGCGCGACCCGCTTGCTTTTCGCGAGCGAGAAAAAAGGCCAGCTCATCAGATCCTGGGCATCGCGCGGGGCGACGTCGCCAGCGACCGGACGGAACAGTTCGAGCTGCCGAGAGCGGAAACTTGCGGCCGGCATCGGTTACCGCCCGCGATCGCCAGCAGCGGTCCGCCGGGTCGTAGCGAGACCGGGACCTGGATCGGACGTCGAGCGACGCATTCCTGCCGCCGCCCAGTCGTCGATGTCAGCGATTGTGTAGACAATCCGTCCGCCGAGCTTGTGATAAATGGGACCGGTGCCGAAGCACCGATGCTTCTCGAGCGTGCGCGGCGACAGACCGAGGCGCTTCGCCGCATCGGGGGTTCTGAGAAAGCGTGGCGCACTATCTGCGGAACTGGGTTGCATGGTCGGTCTCCGTCGAAGCGCAGGCCGTGCCGGGCGAGCGCGTAGTTGCGGAGACAAGGCTGGCGTATGGGCTCGGCGCCGGGAGAGTGGGCAAAATCGTTGCGCCGGAAATGTCGCACCGGCCGCAGTGCGTCACCGCCCGCGCAGGAGATCGAGATAGCCGGTCTCGCAAAGCCGAACGGCCTCGTCGCGAAGGCGCTGAACCTGCCGGCGTTCATTGGCCGCCCGCCAGTCCGATCCATGGAGGCCGAGACCAGGATAGACCGCGTGATCGGCGAGTTCGCGTGTGCTGAGGCCCGTCCCGAGCAGGACGAGCAGGTGCAGCAAGAATGTCAGCCGCTGCCGCTGGAAATCCGTTGGTCTCAGGATGGCCGGTTGGCGTGTGGCCGAAGCCCCCTGAAGGTGGCGCGTGAAGCGATCGGCGGCCGCGCGACGGATGGTATAGTCGATGTCTGGCGCGATGATGATGATGATCGGCCCCGCCGGCATGTCCGCATCGGCTAACCACAGCCGCAATCGCCCGCCTGGGTTCTCGATGACGAGGTGGCGACCGGTTTCGTCGCTATGGTCGGCGAGGATTTGCCCGAATTCGGCGGGGTCGAATACGTGCCCCATGGGATAGTCGCGCGGCGGGCTCGCCAGCGCAACCGTTCCGGGCGCGATCTCAGGCCGCCAGAGCGCGGGCGCCTTGGCGGCCGACACATAAGGATCGACCGGAAAACACCAACCCCCAGCGCCGGGCGAATCCGGTGCTGAGAGTCTCCTTTTGGGGTGGGCTGTTCTTCAGTTTTGTCGTCAGGCGCGCATAGTCATGACGATAGGCTTTATTGTGTCGCAGAAATTCCTGCGCGAAATCGGCAAAGTCGAGATTGGCGGTTTCCTCGGCGATCGCTTGCGACCGCCAATCGCTGGCAGTGGACATCGCACCTCTCCCCAGTCTCCCGCTTTTCGGGATCAGGAGGTCGAGCTTGCGTTCGGCGGCGCGAACCAGAAGCACCGAGGAAGCGCGCTAATCCGCCGTTCCAGCGGCGAGCAAACCATCGCGGGCCGGCATCCGGCTCGATGCTGCAACAGGCGCTTATTCGATGCGGCCTTCGAGCAGATGGCGGTATCCGATCCGCGTCATCCATCGGGCGCGCGCGAGATGGCTCTCGTAAACGTCCCAGGCGCGTCGCGGCTCACGGCCCGGATCGATACCGAAGACGACGCGAACAATCTCGCGCCAGTGCGCGCCCTGTGCATCGGCCTCGAGAAGACGAAGATAGGTGACGAAATGCCGCTCGTCATAGCTGCTTACCCGCTCGGTTTGCGGTGGCGCATCGTCGAACAGGGGGATGGTCATATCGTGAGGTCCGGTCTGGAAGCCGGGTTCCCGCTCCCCCGATATCGTGGCGCAGTTATCCGATCGAGGGCATATGCGGTATCGTGTGCAAATCCGGTGATGATGCGCGCCAATGATTTGGCCGCCGCGACGCTCACCGCGCAAAGCTCGCCATTTTCGAAAAGGAATGTTCCGCGATCAGCCCGGTTTGCGGAAGAATTCCATCGGATCGACATTGAGGATCGCGGCGATCTTCTCGAGCATATCGACGGTCGCAGCGTGTTCTTCACGCTCCAGCATCCCAACATAGTTGCGGTTGACACCGGCACGGTCCGCAAGTTCCTCCTGCGACAAGCCTTTGGCATGACGCATTTGACGCAAGTTGGTGGCGACGATCTCCCGCAAGCTCATGCGGGGGACGTCGCCGCTCTGCCTAACTCATGACTACCTAATATACTAGGGAATCGTAACTACGTAACGCCGTATGTGCGGAAATCCGCCACTACGCATCTACGGAAAACGGGGCCGCGGCGAGCGGCCCCGTGTCTGCGTTAGCGTGCAAAGGGATCGAATTCGTAGACAATGTGTGCCGAATCGCCGTCCCAGTCGCTTGCCGGCATCGCGCCGAACAGGCCGCCCTCTGTGCGAAACACCACGATGCTGACCATGAGGCTGCGCGCGAGGCTCAAGGCGTAGGCGGATACGGTTTTCAGCGACTTCGACATTGCGGGCTCCTGTCTCTCGTCGCGGGGGCCATCCCCGCTCGACAGGCTCCCGAAGCGTCGGGCGCATGGCCGCAATCACCGCGCAGGCGCAGCCTGAAGGCCGCACGCGAAGCGTAGCGGACCCTTTACGGGTTGATGGCGTCAGGCCTTGGGCCGGACCAAGGAAAGAGCCAATGTGAGCGGGGATGGCACCAGCGGCGAGGTGGGCGCGATGTCAGGCGGCACGAACCGGACCTTGCTTTTGCCCCCCTGCGCACCCGTGCGTCCTGTCTCGGCGTAGCCAACGGCGTGCATCAACCGCGAGCATTGGCGGCATGGTCGCGCCCAGATGCAGATCAAGGCCCGCCGACAGGTAATTCGCGCATGACCGTTGGTTGTCTATCTCCATGGGCGTCGGCACAAAAAAGGCCCGGCGGATTGCTCCGCCGGGCCGTCTCCGCTGCGATCAGAACGGAATGTCGTCATCCATGTCGTAGCCGCTGCCGCTGGTCTGGCCGCCATTGTCCTGGGCGGGCTTGCCCCGGCTGAGGAAGTCGACCGTCTCGGCGATGATCTCGCAGCCGTAGCGCTTCACGCCCTGCTGGTCGTTCCATTCGGTGTAGTGGATGCGGCCGCGGACCAGGACCTTCATTCCCGTGGTGCAATGATCCTGAACCGTCTTGCCCAAGCCGTTGAACACGGTGATCCGGTGCCATTCGGTGTCTTGCAGGCGCCGGCCCTGGTCGTCGCGAAGCGCCTTGCCGTCGGCGTAGCGGGGACGCGAGGTCGCAAGGCGGAAGGTGGTGATGTTGGTGCCGCTCTGGGTGCTGCGGCTTTCCGGTTCGGCGCCGATGTTGCCGGCGAGAATGACGATGTTCTGCATGATGGTCTCCGTTGCTTCAGGTCCGAGGGACCGTCCCTCCGACGAAGCCCGGATGAAGGCCGTCCGTAGCCGTCTGCACCGCCGCGCCCTGGCGGGGCGGCCTGACCCCAAAGGCGCGGGAGTGGCGCGGGCAGCCGCGAAGCGGCAACACGGTCCCCGCCGCCGGGGTTGCTGGCGGAAACGGAACGGACTTAGGGATTCGCCAGTCGGAGGGATTGCCCCTTCGGCCGAGGCAGGACGGAGATCGACGCGAACAACGACAAGGCCGGTTCGCAGCCAGGAGTGAACCGGATTGCAGCATTACAGGAAACACAAGACCTGCATTCAGCCCTCGCCATCTGTTCCGAGAAGTCCGGCGCACGTCCTTCCCGATGACCTGGCTCCCCGCCAAACCACCGAATACCGATAGATTCGTTCAAAGGGCGGCAGGCGCTCGGGCGTGCCATGGGAGAGCCAACCGTTCCGGCGGCTTCCAGTACAGGTGGGACTAGCAGCGCTGTGAGCGACCCGATCTGCGATGACGCGCTGAACGCGCTGATCGGACGGGGTATCCTGCGATTAGACTGGCGGCGCTGGCCCGCAGGAGCCTGCGATCGACCATATCCATCTCTGGTTGGAACGGGGGACGGCCCGATAAGGGCGATGCGCTTGCCTGCCAGTCTGGCCGTGCCCGTGGGAATGGTCAGCGGCCCGCAGATCAGGGACGAACCACCTTGGATTTGGGCTGGTGAAGACGGCGCTTCACGTTCGGCTTCAAAGCACCGCGGACATCCTTGTCGGTCATCGTAATATCGAACCACTCAGGGTCGAAATATCCGCCGCACCAACGCTTGGTTTGCTTGTGTTCGGGATCTTTCGGGTCTGACAGCACATCCAGGAATTGCTCATATCCCGGAATGCCCCCGACGTCCTCGGGCGGCCGGGCGCGCGCGCCGTCAACGCAGGTCGCATGGGTTGGGGGCGTATCGAGAAAGACCATTTCCTCAATCTCGACCGTATGGCGCCAATGGTCGCCGAAGTCGTACAGGTAGCTGAAGACAACCCCGGCGCCCCGGAAATCCCGTATCCGCACCGTGCGCTCGTCGAAGACGCGCGCATCCCCCTCGACCGAACCGTCCTCGGCCAGAGCGGCGTCGCCATAGCGCAGCCCACCTGTCTCGAACTCGTGGAGATGGTAGTTCCACCAGTTGAATGCGGCCTGGATCGCCAGGTGAAGCTGTTCGAGGTTCCACGCCGCCGGCACGATGATGCGACGCCAGACTGCGGGTTCGATCCCGTCGATGGATATTCTGAGCCGCGCGGCGTTGGGAGTTTCGAACATCGCGCCTCAAGCCGTTTTCGACAGCGCCGACACTTTGATGTCGTCTTCATGACCCCGTGCCTGGGCGAGGTCATAGGCGCCCTGCATCCGCATGAGCGTATCGGCGCTCAGGCCGAACGCCTTCTCGAAGCGGATCGCCATATCGGCGGTCAGGCCGGTATGGCCGTTCAGGACATTACTCAGATTCTGCCGCGAGACACCGAAGTGCTGCGCCAGATCCTTCACATTGATCCCATGCGGCTCGACCATCTGGCGCTTGAGCCAGGGGCCGGGATGAACATGGATCGAAGGATGAACTTTGATAGCCATCAGTGATAATCCTCCAAATCAAGATCCGCGATCGTGGTGTCGTCCACCGCGGTGAATGTCAGCCGCCAGTTCTTCGTCACCGTCATGGCGTAACTACCCTTGCGGTCCCCCGTCAGCGGGTGAAAACCGAAGTTTGGCGGAACAGCGAGCTCTTCCAGACTGGAAGCGGCGACAATGAACGCAATCATGTCGATGACACGATCGGCTTCGATCACGCCTTTGACACTGCCTTTCTCGACCAGCTTTCGAAGCGCCTTGTGCCTGATGCTCTCGATTTCCACGTGTCAACAGATAGGCGACACGGCGAGGCGTGTCAACTGATAGTGGACACGTCGAATCTCTGAAACCCGATCGTGGCAATGGGCGGCGCTTACGCGCCGCCCAGGTGGCGGAAGTCCCAGACCTTGACGCCTATCGCCTTGGCCTTGTCGCGGATATTGTCCTGGATGCCGGTGCCGGGGAATACGAGAAGGCCCTTGGGCATAGTCTCGAGAACGACATCGTTGCGCTTGAAGGGGGCGGCGCGCTTGTGCTTGTCCCAGTCGGGTTCGAACGGCACGCTCGGCACGCCGCAAGCATCGGCCCAGAGCGCCGCGATATGCTCCCCGCCCGAACTGGTCGCGCCGTGCAGCAGCACCATGTCGGGGAACTTGGCCCGGATCTTGTCGAGCGTCGCGCAGATGAACCGGGCGTCGTTGAACGCCGGTCCCGAGGAGATGGCGATGCGGGTGCCGGCGGGCACGAGCACCTGCTTGTCGGCCCATTTGCGGGCGTTGATGAAGTCGCGGCTGTTCACCACCGCCGATGTGAGCGCCTTGCGATTGACCTTGGAGCTGGACCGAGGGAGCCAGGGCTTGTGGACAAAGGCCCGGAACTGGTCGGCAGCGGCATCGCGGAAATATTCCATGGTGTCGCGCCGCTCGATCATCGTCATGCCTTCGGCCAGCGTGCGCTCCAGCTCGACCGACTTCACCTCGGAGCCGTCCTGTTCCCGCTGCATCCGCTTCTGCGCCTGCTCATTGTCGTCGAGATCGCGCTCGACCCGATCGATCGCCCGGTGGAAGACATTGACGACGCCCCAGAGCAGGTCTTCGAGATCGGGTTCGATCCTTGTGTCGACGAGCGCGGATACGAGCCCGTCGAACATATCGGCCACCGCGCCGTCGACCAGGCGGGCTTCGGGCAGCGGACGCTGGTCGGGTTCATCCTCGAACGGACGGTAGCCGTAGAGCTGCATTTCCTGAAGAAGATAGGCGGTAGCGGATTCCGGGATGGGAAGGTCGTCGGCGGGGATGTCTGTGCCATCGATCATGATGTCGCCCTTTCGGTCTCGAGCCGCGACCCTCGCGGCCTTCATGGCGACGAACGGCAGCAGGCAGGGCGACGCGCGCACCGCCAAGCGCAAGCGGTCCCGCGCCATGGGCGCTGGATGGCGGCCGTAGCGAAGCGGAGGTAAGGGCAGCGGGGTCTATTTTGCTTCGCGATGCAAAGCGGCCGCTCGCGGCCGCGGCGGAAAATAGTCCCCGCAGCCCGTTGCTCGCGGCGAACGCCTGCTGCTCTGTCGCCCTCTTATGAAGGCGCGGGACGCGGCCTCTCGCACCGAAAGCGGCATGTCCATCGATGCGTGATCACCGCCGGCGACGTTCCTCAGCCCCGTTCCAGCATCAGCCGGACAACAGGAAATGCGCGGCATCGTCACCGCGAAGCTGAGACCGCAAATGCGTTCGCAGCCGATCCGCCCCGAGGATGCGGAGGTCCGTATTGAAATCATCGAGCATCGGATCAAGCGGCGCCACCTCGATCCCCGTCTCGGCCGCCCGCTCGACCAGCGTCTTTTCCGCCGCGGCGCCGGTCGGATCGTCATCGCGTGCGACATAGAGGCGCCGGAGTCCCGGCGGGAACAGGATGGCGGCAAGGTGCGCGCCCGAGAGCGCGGCGATCGCCGGAATGGAAGGCATGACGACGCGCAGCGACAACAGGGTCTCGATGCCTTCGCCGGCGACCATGACCGGACCTGCCTTGCCGAACCGGACCCCGTTTCCGAGCAGATGTCCCATCGCCCGGCGCGGATAGGCGACAGGCGCCTTGTCCTCGGCCGCCGGGTCGAGCCAGGTGCGATGAACGCCGGTGATCGCCCCGTCGAGGTCCGTCACGCCCGCGACCATCGCCGGCCAGGCGCTTCGCGTGCCGGGCCTGTCCCGTTTCGACGGACGATAATAGCAGCCGGGCTTGAAGCGCAGAGCTTCGCAGCCCTCTAAATGCGGAATGGCGCGCTTGCGCAAATACGCCTCCACGACGCTGCCGCGAAACGGCTGCGATGCGGCGAAGAGTCGCCGGGCCGCTTCGGGCGTGCCGCTCGGCTCCCCGGGCGATGCTCGCCAGCGAGGCTCAGACGCGGACTCTGGCATGGGCAGGCTGAGAAATCGACGCGCCTCGTCGAGCGTCTCGCTCATCGTGGCGGTGGACCCGGCGATGGCGATGATGTCGAGCAGATCGCCATGGTCGCCCGTCGCGGCATCGGTCCATTTGCCGGCCGCCCCTCCTTCAGGTGAGGCGACCAGGCGGACATAGAGGCTGCGCCCCGGCGTGTTGCGGGCATCGCCGACCAGCCAGTAGCGGCCTTCGCGATGCCCTTTTGAGAGGAAGTGACGGCAGACGCTTTCGGCATTGTCGGCAAGGCGCTGCGCGATCTCGCTCGCGGTGCTTTTCATGATGCGGCTCCCATCATGCCGCATGGCGCTCGCCGACCCGCAGGAGCGTGTGGCGCTCCATCAGGCGGGCAAGCACAGCCACGCCATCGGCCGATACGGGCACGAACAGGCGCAGTTTCCACGAGATGATCTCGGACATCAGGCCGATTGCCTTCAGCCGATCGCGCATGGTGTCTGTGAACCCGGACAGCTCGATGCGATCGACGCCCATGACGCGCGCGCGGCGGAGCTGGAGTCCATCGGCGAGGTCGAGGATGGTCCGACCGTCCATCAGCGCCGTGAACGCGGCGTCGGGCGCCAGGACCGGGCCATCGTCATTGGCCGTGGCTGTCGCCGCCCAGGCCGGCGACACGCGCCGCCCGACGATCCGTTCGCCATCATCGGTCTGGAGCCGATAGACCCGCGTCGATTCCTGCGGCAGCCGTTTCCAGATCGGCAGCAGCAGGCCGGTGACGACGTGCATCGTGTTGATGGCGAACTCGGGCACATCGGCCAGTTCCTTCTCCCAGGCGCGGGCGAAGGCGTCGCGCTCGGCCTCGCGCCATTGGGTCTCGGCCATTGCCGCCAGCGGCATCGGCGTCGATTCCATCGGACGCATGAGACGCACGCGCGGTTCGATGTCCCCATCGTCGAGCTGCACGCCGCGCGTCGGGATCTGCACGGCGGCGCGGCTGGACTGGGCGTTGACCAGCAGCTTTGCCCGCCGATCGCGCAGATGATCGAACGCGTCCTCCAGCGTCAGCGGCCGGTTGCGGTCCTTGCGCTCGATCGTCAGCAATCGCGTCTCCGCTCTGGTGCCCGGATGGGTATAGATGGTGGCGCGATCGACGATCGTGAAGCTCTCGGCCTGGAGCGTCTCCAGACCCAGCTCATATGTCCCCGACGCGATGGCGCCCTCGATTCGGGCGGAGAGCAAATCCTCGAAGGCAGTGAACAGGATGTTCTGGAGCGCGATGGTGAGCGCCAGCATCCGGTTGAGGAAGGTGGTGACCGGCGGGAGATCGTCGCGCAGCCCGGTCTCGTCGCCGAGCCGCAGGCCGGTCGCGCTCTCGAACCGCTCGAGCGGACAGCCCTCGATCTTGCCGGCATAGATCAGGCGATAGAGCTGGCGCAGCGCATCGGTCGCATACCAGCTTTCCAGATTATCCTCCGGGCGGAACAGCCCCTGACCGCCGGTCTGACGCTGGCCGCGCGTGATGGCGCCGAGCGAATCGAGCCGCCGGGCGATGGTCGAGATGAAGCGCTTCTGCGCCTTCACATCGGTCGTCACCGGCCGGAACAGCGGCGGCTGCTTCTGGTTGGTGCGGTTCGAGCGGCCGAAGCCCTGGATCGCGTTATCGGCCTTCCAGCCTGCTTCGAGCAGATAATGGACGCGCAGCCGCTGGTTCCGCGCGCCAAGATCGGCATGATAGCTTCGCCCGGTGCCGCCGGCGTCCGAGAAGATCAGGACACGCTTGGCGTCGGCCTGGAAGGCATCGGTCTCAGCGATATTGGCGGAACCCGGCCGGCTCTCGACGACAAAGCGGTCGATACCGTCCGAGCCGCGCCGCTTGACGATGCGCCGCGAGCGGCCGGTCACCTCGGCGACCATGTCGGTGCCGAAGTGATGGATGATCTGGTCGAGCGCGGCCGGGACCGGGGTGAGCGAGGCGAGCCGTTCGATCATCGCATTGCGCCGTTCCAGCGCCGCGCGCGACAGAATCGGATTGCCGGCCTCGTCGGTCACCGGCCGGGAAGAGAGATTGCCTTCGCTGTCGGTGAAGGGCTCATAGAGCTGCACCGGGAAGCTGTGCTCGAGGTAGGACAGGACGTACTCGCGGGGCGTGACATCCACCCGAACGTCATCCCATTCGTCCGTAGGGATCTCGGCGAGGCGGCGTTCCTGCAAGGCTTCGCCGGTCGAGACGATCTGGATGATCGCGGCATGTCCGGCATCCAGGTCACGTTCGATGCTGGCGATCATGCTCGGCGTCTGCATCGCCGTGATGAGGTGGTTGAAGAAGCGCTGCTTGGCCGACTCGAAGGCGCTGCGCGCGGCGGACCTGGCCTGGGCATTAAGGTTGCTCCCGGCGGCCCGCATCGCGGCGTCGAGATTGTTATGGATGACCTGAAACGCCCCGGCATAGGCGTCGTAGATCTCGACCTGCGGCGGGGTTAGGGCATGTTCGAGCATCTCATATTCGACGCCGTCGAACGACAGCGAGCGCGCCGAATAGAGGCCGAGCGCCTTTAAATCGCGGGCCAGCACCTCCATTGCCGCCACGCCGCCATTCTCGACTGCGGTGATGAACTCGCCGCGTGTGGAGAACGGGAAATCCTCGCCACCCCACAGGCCAAGGCGCTGGGCATAAGCGAGGTTTTGCACCGTAGTCGCGCCGGTCGCCGAGACATAGACGATGCGGGCGTCGGGAAGCGCGTGCTGGAGCCGAAGCCCCGCGCGGCCTTGCTGCGAGGGCGCCTGATCGCCGCGATCGGACTTGCCGCCCGCGGCATTGGCCATTGCATGGGACTCGTCGAACACGATGACGCCATCGAAATCAGCGCCGAGCCAATCGACGATCTGCTTCACACGGCTCGCCTTCTCACCGCGATCCTGCGAGCGCAGCGTCGCATAGGTGGTGAACAGCACACCCGCATCGAGCGTGATCGTCGTGCCCTGGCGAAACCGCGACAGGGGCGTCACCAGCAGGCGTTCCTGTCCGAGCGCCTCCCAGTCGCGCATGGCATCCTGATGCAAGGTCTCCGAACGGCTCACCCAGACCGCGCGGCGGCGGCCTTTCAGCCAGTTGTCGAGGATGATGCCCGCGACCTGCCGCCCCTTGCCCGCGCCGGTGCCGTCACCCAGCATCCAGCCGCGCCGGAAGCGCACGGCATTTTCCGCATCGTCGGGCGCGGCGGTGACGACATCCCAGGTCGCATCGACGATCCAGCCGCCCGCGAGGTGATCGCCATGCGCTTCGCCTGCGAGAATGATGGTTTCGAGCTGGGCGTCGGAGAGGATGCCGTCATTTACCAGATGGGAGGGCAGCGTCGGCCGGTAGCTCGGGACCGGCGGCGGCACCGAGGCCATCGACGCGGACTGCACCAATGGGGTCGGATGCGGCTTGGCGCCGGGAATGGCGATCGACTGGAGCGTATAGGGCTCGTAGATCGCGTCGGTCAGCCGACCGGCTTCAGGCACGGCCTCGCTGCAAGGCGCATGGGCCAGCTCCACCGCTTCGACCGGCACGGCGACGACAGCGGGCTTCGGTCTGGCGGCAGCGCGGACTGGCCGGGCGGTCAGGGCCGGCATGGCGATCGGCGTGATCGGCGGCGGGTCATCGGGCGTAGGTGTGCGCGGCGGCACCTGATCCAGCACCCAGTCGAGCAGCGCAGCGGTGTCGGGCGCGACACCCGGCGCATCGGGGAAGCGGCGCGGATCGTCGGCGGGCACACGGTCGATGACGGTCAGGCGGGTGTCGATCGTTGTGCCATGCTTGCGATAGACGCTGCCGTCGATTGCGGCAGAGAACAGCACGCGGCCGCGCTCCTGAAGCGCGACGAAGTCATCGGTGAAGGCGGGATTGTCTGGTGCGCAGGACGCGCCGGTGATGGCGACAAGACGGCCGCCGGGGCGCAGGCGGGCGAGCGCCGAGCCAATATGGCGCAAGGCCGCATCCTTCATGCGCTTGTCGACATGGGCGATGGCCGAGAATGGCGGGTTCATGACCACAACGTCGGGGATGATTGCCGGATCGAGCCGGTCATGGATGGTCGCGGCGTCGTAAGTTGTGACACCGGCGCCCGCAAACAGCAGGTCGAGCAGCGCCGCACGAGTCTCGGCCAGCTCGTTGAGCATAAGGCGCGAGCCCGCGATCTCGGCCTGGATCGCCAGCAGGCCCGTGCCGGCCGAGGGTTCCAGCACAAGATCAGCGGCGGTGAACGCAGCCGCGACGCCGGCGACGAAGGCGAGCCCGGCGGGTGTCGAGAACTGCTGGAGCGCCTGGCTGGTTTCCGACCGGCGCGTATGGGTCGGCATCAGCGCGGCGATCTTCTCGATCATCGCCAGCCGGCTTTGCGGCGAACCGGATTTACGGAAGATCGTGCTTCCGTATTTACGCAGGAACAGGATCTGCGCGGCCTCGCAGGCGTCATAGGCGGATTTCCAGTCCCAGGCGCCTTCCGCGTCCGAGCCGCGACAAGCGGTTTCCATAGCGCAGCGGAGCGCCTTGGCGTCGACCGCGCGGCCG